>QWCT01000185.1_pt2 | contig 45114 bp, 27 predicted proteins | sample 1972681 | NCBI WGS metagenome assembly QWCT01 (sample SAMN09866701, study PRJNA288562) | Human oral metagenome isolate pre3_saliva, whole genome shotgun sequencing... | isolation source: mouth | host: Homo sapiens | place: USA: California | reverse complement strand
ACAACCGGCGAACCCGCCACGATCCTCTCCAAAGAGTCGGCCGATGAGCACGAAATGCTCGAGGAGATCGGGCAGTTTTACAACAAGACCGCCGACGAGATCATGGTCTCCCGTATGGACATGAAAGCGATCAGCGCCCATTGCACGTTTCAGGAGGCCCTCGACCTAATTATCCGCAGCGGCTTCTCGCGCATCCCCATCTATGAAGAGTCAGACGACAACATCACCGGCATTTTGTACGCCAAGGACCTGCTGCTCTACATCCGCGATCCGCAAGACTTCAACTGGCAGAAATTGATCCGCCCCGCCTACTTCGTTCCGGAAACAAAGAAGATCGAAGACCTCCTCGAAGAGTTCCGAACCAACAAGGTGCACATTGCCATCGTCGTCGACGAGTTCGGTTGTGCCTCCGGACTCGTAACGATGGAGGATATTATCGAGGAAATCGTGGGCGACATCAGTGATGAGTACGACACGGAGCAAAAACCCTTCTTCCGACTGCCTGACGGTAGCTACATTTTCGAGGGGAAGACGCAACTCAACGATTTCTTTCGCGAAACCGACATCGACGAGGAAGAGTTTGGCGATTTAACTGAGGACGTCGAGACGCTCACCGGCTTGCTACTCAAAATCAAGGGCACGCTGCCCCGACGTCGCGAGACGATTGACTATGGACACTACCGTTTTCGCGTGCTTGAGGCCAACGAACGTCGTGTGCTCAAGGTGAAATTCTATCGCCTCCCCTTGTCACCTGCCGAGAACACGAAAGCGTGATGCACAAGGGGGCATCCACATCCCATTCTTTCTCAAGAAAAACAAGCGCAGAATGAACTTAGCAGTACATCAGACCGGAAACAAAAAAATCGCCGAGATACAGGCTTCCGACATCGTCATACATAGCACGGAAGATGCCATGAACCTGATGGGCGACCTCTATTATCAGGGATACGACGGACTCATTCTACATGAGGAGCAAATCACCCCAGCGTTCTTCGACTTAAAAACGAAAATGGCTGGTGAGATCCTCCAAAAATTCTCGAACTATCGTTTCCCATTGGTCCTGATTGGCGACTTTTCCAAGTTCCCAAGCCAGAGTTTGCAGGATTTTATCCGAGAAAGCAACAAGGGACGGCAGGTGAACTTCGTCCGTACCCTTCCGGAGGCGCTCCAATTACTGTCGAAGTGATGAAGGCGCATCAGGCGATCCCTGCCATCCTCTGTGCAGCCCTTTTCTTCCTCTTCACGGCCTGCAACGCACCCATGCCAAAGCCCCGCGGCATGCTGCGCATCGACTTACCCGCACCACGATACGCCGAATTTTCCGCGCCAGGCCGTCCCTACACCTTTCGTTTCTCCCGCCTTGCCAATGTGGAGCTTCCCCCCGTCGGTGAAGCTGACGACCGACTCAACATTACCTACCCTAAGTGGGGCGTAACGATCTATTGCAGCGGGGCAGCCATTACCCCGGCCACTTTATCTGCTGCCACGGACGAATGTCGGGAACTCATCCGCCGGAGTGTCCGCGACGTGCACGCCGTTACCGAACAAGCCTACGAGGATCCCGACGCACGCGTCTATGGCGTCCTATTTCACATCGAGGGAGATTCGCCCGCGCCTATCCGCTTCATGCTCACCGACAGTGCAGCCCACTTTTTTCAGGGCGCGCTCTATTACTCCGACCGTGTGAGCCCCGACTCTGTCGCGCCGCTGACTGATTACCTCCTTAGAGACGTCGCCGTGCTGATCCAAACCTTTCGTTGGAAATAAGTACCCCCTTACCGTGCCATTGCTTGAAATTCATACGCGGTCGGAGTGCCGATGGGGACTGTGGCGCATAGATGAAACATGGTTGGAGTTGCTCGGCGGGCTGGAGCGAGGTGACACCTATCGAAATTTTCTCGAAAATGTCCGTGCGGAGGGTCGTCGCACGGAGTGGTTAGCCGTTCGCGCGCTGTTGCGTGTTCTCCTTGGCTATGAACCGACCGTCAACTATCGCCCCGAAGGATACCCCGAGGTCGATGGATGGCACGTCAGCTTCTCGCATACGAGACACTACGCCGCAGCTATCTGTTCCCGCGACGCGGTCGTCGGTATTGACATCGAACGGTTCCGCCCGCGCATCGTCGGGCTGCGTGACCGCTTCCTGGATAGGGACGAGCTGGCGCTCATCGGCGGCCCGAACACGGATGATGTCCGTCGGCTGACGGTCTGCTGGAGTGCCAAGGAGGCAGCATTCAAAATGCTCCGCCTGGGGTCGTCTGACTGGCTCCGAGGAGTGCGTATCGTGGCCTACGAACCTGCTTCCAACCAGCTAACAGTCCACGAAACGCTTACGCCGAACACATACACCTTCAAAATAGACTTCTCCCTCGCCTCGGACTACGTACTCACGTGGGGAAGAAGGGGATAACGTGGTGTGTTTTTGGGGATACATGGAATAGGTATGCTCAAAACGCGGTATATTTTCAAGGTAAATCATGTACCCGGTCAACTTCCCCGGCCTCGGCAGAGGCCTTGATTTTCTTTTGTCTTCTTTTCTTGTATCAAGGAAAGAAAAGAAGGTAGGGGAATGGGGGCAAAGCCCCTGATTTTCATTCCCCAAGATCAATATATTCAGAAAGCGTACCGCGTTTGGGGATTATTAGATCGTTATATCCGAAAAATGAACCGCATTCCCATTATTCATTGAATATGAATGCCCAAAACGTGATGCGTTTGGGGATTATTAGATCCTTATACCCCAAAAACGTATCACGTTTCGTGCATTCACCATCATTAAAATGGCGTCCGGTGGGGCGTATGCAATACGCCCCTACTGTGGTACTTCAAAACGCATCAAATTCAGATGCTCCTACTTGAAAAAGGTCTTTGTAATGGGAGCTTCGCCCCCATGCCCCTACCTTCTTTTCTTGTATCAAGACAAGAAAAGAAGGCAAAAGAAAATCAAGGCCTCTACCGAGGCCAGGGAAGTTGACCGGGTACGTGTGGGGGATAGAAAACGTACCGTGTTTTCGGGTAACAAGGTAGGGACGTATTGCATACGCCCTACAAACGTTCCATCTATGGAACGAATGATCCGAACCGTGGATCGATCGCGGACATATACCGTTGATGAGTTGCTAAAGTTTGAGGTAGCGGCCGGTTAGGGACTCGGGGCAGGCGACGATCTCGCGCGGGGTGCCGGCACAGATCAGGTGTCCACCGGCTTTGCCGCCTTCGGGACCGAGGTCAATGATGTAATCGGCACACTTGATCACGTCCGGATGGTGCTCAATAATAACTACCGTGTGCCCCAAGCGGATCAGATCGGAGAAGGCTTTAAGTAGGGTCTTAATGTCGTGGAAATGAAGGCCAGTCGTAGGTTCGTCGAAGATGAACATTGTCGCCGGATGCTGCTTCTCTAACCCTAAATAGTAGGCCAATTTGACGCGCTGGTTCTCGCCTCCAGATAGGGTCGACGAGGATTGCCCGAGTTTGATGTATCCCAAGCCTACTTCCTGCAAAGGCGTCAAGCGAGCGACTATTTTCTTGGCTTGTTTGTCGTCCTTCTGCGCGCTGAAGAACTCCATCGCCTGTGCAACCGTCATCTCGAGCACGTCGTAAATATTCACCCCGTGATATTCCACCTCCAGTGTATCGGCGTTGAACCTCCGCCCGTGACAAGCCTCACACTCGAGCGTGATGTCGGCCATAAACTGCATTTCGACCGTGATCCGTCCCTCGCCTTTGCACTCTTCGCAGCGACCTCCCTCCTTATTGAACGAGAAATGGGCTGGTGTGTAACCCATTTGCTTCGAAAGCGGTTGTTCGGCAAAGAGTTTCCGTATTTCTTCATACGCCCCGATATAAGTGACGGGATTTGACCGCGAACTTTTCCCGATCGAATTTTGATCTATGAACTCTATGTTCTTGATATGCTGCACATCGCCCTCGATAGCGAGGCACTCCACGGTTAGAGGCGCGTCGTCCAAGAGTTGTTTCAATCCCTCATACAAAATATCCCGAACGAGCGAGCTTTTTCCCGACCCACTGACGCCGGTAACGACCGTCATGGCGTGAAGTGGGAACTTGACATCGATTTGCTTCAGATTGTTTTTCCGAGCGCCCCGTACTTCGATAAATTCGTTCCAGAGCCGAGGCGCGTCGGGGGCTTCAATCTGCTCTTCCCCCGTCAGATAGCGCACGGTGAAGCTCTCCTTGGCGCCTTTTTCTATTTCGCTGACCGGGCCTTGATATACCACCTCGCCACCAAGCCGTCCCGCGGCTGGGCCGATATCAATAATGTAATCCGCAGCCCGAATAATCTCCTCGTCATGCTCCACTACGACGACCGTATTCCCCTGCGCCTGCAATTGCCGGAGCACTCGGATCAATTGGTCCGTATTATGCGGATGGAGACCGATGCTCGGCTCATCGAGTATATAAAGCGAGCCCACGAGACTACTTCCCAGCGAGGTGGAGAGGCTGACGCGCTGACTCTCGCCGCCTGAAAGCGACGCAGATAGGCGATCGAGCGTCAGGTAGCCGAGTCCCACATCGAGAAGGTACTGAATCTGGGTCGTGATCTCGGCCAATAGTCGCTTTCCAATCGTTGCCTCGGTCTCGTTGAGCCTTAAATCGGAGAAAAAAGCACGTAGTTCGGTGATGGGCATAGATACCAGTTCGGTGATTGTCCGTCCGCCGACGCGGACATAGAGCGCTTCGGGTTTTAAGCGCGTCCCGTGGCATGTGGGGCAGGTCGTTTTGCCTCGATATCGCGCAAGCAACACGCGATACTGTATTTTATACACATTGACCTCCACGTCTGCGAAAAAATCGTCGATGCCATTCACATCCTCTGCCCCATGCCAGAGCAGATGGCGCTCCTCATCCGTTAGATCGTAATAAGCACGATGAATCGGGAAGTCCTTTTTCGATGCCGTCCGCATAAAATCGCGTCGCCACTGATCCATCACCTCACCCCTCCAGCACGCGACCGCGCCCTCATAGACCGACAGGTTTTTATCCGGGATCACAAGGTCCTCATCGATACCTACTACCCGTCCGAAGCCCTCACATTGCGGGCAGGCGCCCATCGGATTATTAAAATTGAACATCATCTCGGTCGGTTCCTCGAATGTCAGGCCGTCAGCCTCGAAACGTTTGGAAAATTCGAGGATCTCAGGCTTGGCACCAGGCTTAGCGTAGACGCTGAGGCGGCATGTCTCATGCCCTTCGTAGAAAGCCGTTTCCACGGAGTCGGCTAATCGGTTCCTAAAGAGCTTGTCGTCGGACACTTCGAGGCGGTCAATCAAAATATATACCCCTTCCGTGGGCAACTTTTCCTGTTCCAACACCTCTTGAAGGCGCATCACGCGCCCGCCCGCCTCTATTCTCGTATAACCCTCTTTTTGCAGGATCTCGAGTTGCTCCTTCATCATCCTCCCTTCCGGCAAAACGATTGGCGCATAGACCGCAAACCGGGTGCCAGTCGGGTAAGAGAGCGCCTTTTCAACTACATCAGACACTTGATGCTTCTTCACCTCCTGGCCAGAGACAGGCGAAAAAGTACGACCCAGTCGCGCGAACAATAATCGGAGGTAATCATAGATTTCAGTCGACGTCCCGACCGTCGATCGGGGATTCCGGACGCTCACTTTCTGCTCAATGGCAATAGCCGGGGGTATACCTTTAATATAATCACATTCCGGCTTGCTCATTCGGCCAAGAAACTGCCTGGCATAGGCCGACAGACTCTCCACATAGCGTCGTTGGCCCTCGGCATAGAGCGTATCGAAAGCCAGCGACGACTTTCCGCTGCCCGAAAGCCCCGTAATGACCACGAAACGGTCTCTCGGGATACGTACATCTATATTTTTCAGATTGTTGACCCTTGCTCCCTTGATAAGGATGCAATTATCGTCTTGCCATACGGCTTCTTTCATCTTGGATACGGTCATTTTGTTGCGTGTGATGAGATCTATGTCTGATGTAAGTGGCCACAAAGGTAGGTCGAATAAGTCTTTGATACACTGATTATCCATCTCAAAAAGAAGCACCACTTCAAAAAAGGAAAAGACCCCATATACACGAAGTTTTACATTAAAATACTTTGATTGACCGGCAAAACGCGGCAAAGGCAAAACATCCATCTTAGATGGAAGACTCAAACGCGGCGCGTTTCGCACCTCCAACTAAGATGGAAGTCCCAAACGCGGCGCGTTTCGCACTTCCAACTAAGTAGCAAGTCCCAAACGCGGCGCGTTTTTCACTTCCAACTAAGTAGCAAGTCCTAAACGCGGCGCGTTTTACAATTCCTACTAAGTAGCAAGTCCTAAACGCGGCGCGTTTTGCACTTCCTACTAAGTAGAAAGGTTGAGGCGCGACAATTTTTCGACCGCCAGGGTAGGGGCGTATTGCATACGCCCCACCGAATACCATTTTAATGATGATGAATGTCGAAAACGTGGTACGTTTTCCGGATATAACAATCATATAATCCGAAAACGGATCACGTTTTTAGGTTATTCGTTCCATAGATGGAACGTTTGTGGGGCGTATGCAATACGCCCCTACCATGTTACCGGAAAACGTATCGCGTTTTTGAGATATAACGATCTAATAATCTGGAAACGCATCACGTTTTTAGGTTATTCGTTCCATAGATGGAACGTTTGTGGGGCGTATGCAATACGCCCCTACCATGTTACCGGAAAACGCACCACGTTTTGGGAACATAACGATCTAAACGTATGGAAACGGTACAAAAAAACGGCACCTCCTCTCGGGAGATGCCGTTTGCGACATAGAATCAGGCGGGTGTATCGACCTATCTCTCTGTTTCTTTATCGCTCTACGACTACGCGACTGGCACGGGTGCGGGCTTGCACGCCGGGGGCATACATGGCTGCACAACGGATGGCGGGTAGGATGAACGATCCGGCGTATGAGGCTTGCAATCGTACGCGGAACGTTTTTGTCTCGCCTCTTTTTAGGTCGAAGTAGGTCAGTACGCGGTCGTCGCGGATGTCTCTATACGTGTAGGATGCGGCTGAGGCACCCTGTTCGACGTCTTCCGGCGTGATGAGCCTCTCATTGTAGATCTCCCAACCGGAGGGTATGATCTGGGTAAGGGCTAAATTGGTGTAGTCGGACACTGCCGAGGGGTTAGACACCTTGACCACGGCCACGAGATCGGTTCCTTGCGGCAGACGATCCACCGAGAGGGCACGCCCGGACCTATCTGTATAGGTGACTTCCATGCGGAGGCCTTCGGAGATGGCTGGCAGGGAGTCGCGAAGGGGTATCATCTTCGTGGTGAGGCTTACATAGAGCTGACCCTTGCCGTTATTCTTGACGGAGACGAGTCCTACAGGCGGGAAGGTGGGCAACTGGCTGCGGAAGAGGGTCCGCTGACTGTTGACTGTCGGTTGCTTGCCGCCGTTCAGGCTCCAATCGAACTGAAGGCTGCCCGACGTGCGTTCGGCCAGTCTTCCTAAGGCCAAGAGGGCGTAAGCCGTGGACTGGGTAGCGAACTCTTGCGACGTGGTAAGGCTTTGCGACACACGTCGAGCCTGCTCGAACGCCTCCCGATCACGCCCCATCAGCACGAGCGCCTCAAGGATCATCGCTTGATCACGCTCCGGCGACCCGTACGTCGGGTTGCTCCAATCGTAAGTCGCCACCGCGAGGGGAAGTCTGAATATTAATTCATTAGCTATGTTCGGCTTGCCCGCCAAAGCGTACGCTGCGGCGAGACGCCACCGTGCCTGCATCGAAAGTGTGCGACTCTCACGCAATCGATTCATCGCGCCCAGCTCGGGAGCACCTGCTAAGGCCAAGGCATAGAGTCGGTAAGCCTGGACAAGGTCTCCCTGGTCGATAGCAAAGCGTGAAGGCGCCTTGGCGGCCGGCCTCCACCCCTGTGCAGCCCGTCGCTGATACGATTTCCACCGATTCAGTGCGCCAGCATTCACCTCGTAGCCTTTTTCGCGGGCTAAAACGAGGAAAGTGCCCACGTACGAGGTCGCCCACTCGTCTTCTTGCAAGCCACCAGGCCAATACGTGAAGGCGCCGCCGGGTAATTGTCGGCTGTAAAGGTCTTGGACGGCGCGGCGGACGTTTTCACAGATGGCATCAGCCTCGCGCTTATCCAATTCTCGGAAAGCACTGACGTAAAGAAGGGGTAAGGCGGCCGAAGTGACCTGTTCTGTGCAGTAATGAGGGTAATCGCTGAGAAAATCGAGGCATCTGCTGAGGTTGGGAGAGGGTATGCGAGCCACTTCGAGGCTTGCCCAGCCCTCGGATGATCCGCCGAAGCCCGTTTGATAGGTCAAGAGGCCGGTGGATCCTGCAGCGATGAGGCGGCTGTCGATCCTTACGATGGGGGGATTGGGATTGCGGACGCCGATTTCGATCGTTTCCTTGGAGGAGTGTCCGCCGCCGGTAGCGGTGACGACTATGCGTTCAATGCCAGTGGTCAGACCCGATCGGAGCTTGAAAAACACGGGTTTATCGCCCGGTGCCGCGAACGTGACGGACTGGCTGGAGCCTTCAGTAAGTCGCAACTTGCCCGTGGTTTCCACTTTCACGGTCACATTTTTCACGCCGCTCTCCATCGCAAAGACATTCACCGGGAAAAGAATTTCCTCATCCGTGCTCACGACCCGAGGCAACGACGAAAGCACCATCAACGGCGCGCGCACAGCCACTCTTTTTTCAGCACGCCCATACGCCCCTTCTTGTCCGGCCACTACCATGACGCGAACAGATCCGATATAAGGCGGGAGTTTGAGCTTATGCGTCTGTGTTTCTCCCTTCTTCAGCGCGAAAGGCCCAAGGAACTTCACGACAGGCTTAAATCGGTTCGCTTTTGACTCTACTGGGCGCAGAGACTCGTCGCCCCCGACGCTGAAGAGGGATCCCAGACGGCCGGCATAGGCGCCCATGACGAAATCGTACATATCCCAGGTGCGAATACCGAGCGCCTCGCGGGCGTAGAAGGTATTCCAGGGGTCGGGAGTCTGAAAATTGGTCAGGTCGAGGAGTCCATCGTCCACAATAGCCAGCGTGTAGGTCATCGGGCGGCCTGATTGCTCTTTGACTTGCACGGTGAAGTCCGCTTCGGGCCTCAACACATCTTGCATGACGATCAAGGGCTTCAGAATGGAATTTTTATGGGTCACGAAGACGGGCATCACGCCATACATACGGATCGGCAGATCGTTAGCAGTCTGTGCGTAAGGCTGGATGAGGGTAATGTGGAGGTAGACATTGGGCGCCATGCCCTCGGTGACCTTAAAACTGTATTTCGTATCGCCCGAGGCGGCCATGTTGACCCATTCACGATGGAGCACTTCCGTACCATTTTCAATGGCGACCAATGCGCGTCCGCCGGTAGAGGCAGGAATGATGGCGGTGGCCGTTTCACCCACCTCGTAAGACGATTTATCGAGCGCGAAGGCCAACATTTTGATGCCGTTAGGGTCAGATTTGTTCGATCGACCACGCCATTCGGGCCAATCCACGTAAATCGTGCCGCCCGTGGCATGTCCACCCTCGCGATCCTTGATATACACCAAATAGCGACCCCATTCAGGATAGTTGACTCGGAAGGGGATCACGGCTTTACCGCTTCCCACCGTGTTGATCGTTCCCGCCGCGACAGGGACGATAGATGCGTTGTTGAGATAAGAGGCAAACGTCTCGTCGTCATGCTCCCACCACCAGCTCCAGTTCACTTTGTAGATCTTGTATTCCAGTCCTTGGCGGTTAAGAGGCTTGCCATCGGGCGAGAGGGTGACTACCTCGAAGTGGTGATCCCGATCCGTCTCAAGGGTCTGACCTTGATCGAAATTGCCCAGCTTGACGCCGACGTAAACGGGAAAAGGAGAGAATGGAATGCTCTGCGTGAAGAGACTCGCGTCACCTCCAGGTTCAAAGACTCGGCAAGTGAGGTTGGCTTGCAGCATGCCAGGCGCATCAGATGCCGTAGGCAGGTTGGCGAGGAAGGATGCTTTTCCGATATCACTCAGTGCGCCGTCAAAAAGATCGGTTGTACCGGAGGTGAATGCCGCTGCGGGATTGTCGAAGGTGTACTTTTCGTAGCCTTTGAATTGCGTCGGCACCTTCGTGAGGGACATCTCCACCTTTGCTTTTAGCCCACGCGCCACGGCACCGGTAAGCCAAGCCGATTCAAGGTTCATCGGCACCGGGAGCGGGGACACTTGCAAGATTTGACCGGGCAACGTGAGGTTGATTTTGAGCCTATTGGGTTTTACGGTTTCAATCCGCAGCGCCTTATGGAAGCTGGCACCGCCTACTTTCACGTAAGCGTTCCAAAGTCCGGTAGGGTCATCCGGTCGGGTGGGGATATGGAAGACGTACATGCCATTCACACCACTAACGGAGATCTGTTTCGTGTAGAATTGGCCACGCGGATTGAAAATCTCTATCGAAACGGGATGATTTTGAGGGATACGTTTTTCACGATCTTCCATCATGAAGGTCACGTGGAGGGTGTCACCCGGCCGCCATACGCCACGCTCGCCGTAGATGAAGCCTTTCAGTCCGCGTTCAGTCTCTTTGCCGCCAATGTCGAAGCGGCTAAGCATGTTTTCCTCCCCATCCACGAGTCGGAGGTAGCCTTTTTGCTTGTCCGAAGCGGTAGCCACGAGGGCGAAGGGCTTATTTTTCGTCTTGATTTCGGCAAAGCCGTTGTCGTCGGTCTTTGCGCTGCCGATAGGTTGCAGTTGGAAGTTGTAAGCCGTCACTTCTACGCCCGATAAAGGCTTCGTATCGATCAAATTGGAGACTGCCACCCAAAGCGTATTGTTCGCATTGGCCTTGACGATAAGCCCTAAGTTCGAGGCGAGTACGTTCGTGGCCGCCATACGGTCTGACGACATATAATAACTGGCCGAGCAGGGGTTGTCGCGCTCTTCCCACTGGTAAGTATCCCAATCCATGTCTGCGCCGTCGTAGTAATAGGTCTGCGGCTTGTCCCACGTGGCCTCGTCTGCCTCTCCCAACTCGTTTTCATCCAGTCGCGTCATGCCAGCAGGGCCTAAATTTCGCGCACCACCCTCGACGCTGTCGCAGGGATAAGCTGAATATTCGCGCTTAAACGAAAGCACGACGCGGTAGATAGCTCCCGGTTCCTGACGAATGAGTTTGCTGAGGTCGATGAAGTAATTATCCCAGTTGTGAATGTCTTTCGTGGCGTCGCTGTCGAGTCTGAGCATCTTGCGATAGACGAGTCGACCCGTCCGCCGGAGTTCTGACGAGGAGGAAGCCTCGAGCGAGTTGTCCTGTAAGAAGGTCAGGACGTTACGCTCGAAAATGCGGATAATTTTTAGGTCTACCGCATAGAGATTTACGGCTCGGAAAGGCAAAATGAGCTGCTCCGCGTTCGGCATAATCGTCCCCTCGGACAGGAATTCGACCTGCGGATTGAGCGATTTCACCTCCAGCCGCACGGACGAGGAAGCCGTCAAGGCATCACCCGCCACGCTGCGCAGCGCACCGTCTACCTCGATGGCGACAGCCTTCAAATCGCTCCGCCGCTCGAAGAAAAGTCGCACCTTATTGTCTTGCACCTGACAGGTGTAGGATACAGCGCCGTCAGATCCCCCTTCGCCAGCCCGGAGAGTGACTAAACCGTTCACATCCTGCGTCGTGGAGACGGGGGCGGAGAAGGTCAGGCAGGCACCACTCTCCGGCTCGTCGATCATCTCGGCTTGCATCAGCTTGAAAGGGGGTTTCGTGCCTGGGATGGTAGCTCGGAGCGTCTCCTTATGGTCTGCGCCGAAAGGGCTGCCGTCTATCGTTACCAGGAGTTCCGTGTCGGCCTCTTTTTTGGCGACTTCCGAGACGGTGAAGCGGTACACCCGGGCGTCTTCCGTCCTTGTGACCGTCACCTTGGGCTTATCGCCGTCATGTTTGGCCGTCACCATCTTCGCGACCTCGTCCGCCTTGGGCGCTTCGCTCAGTCTAAGCTCGCCGCATACGGTCACGCGGTCCGGGGCCGAGGCTGTGATGTCGGTTGAGGTGATGCGCGCCGTAAAGTCACGCGCTTGTACGCGGTAGGAGAAGCGAAACGCATCCAGTTTCTTCTCCACTTTCATCACACGTCCCAAGCGGAAGGTCGCATTGTAGAGCGTCCCCGGACGTAATTGCCCAGAATCAGGCACGAACTCAATCGTGCGACTGTTGACCCAATACGTTTTGCCTTTCAGACCGGGAGAAAAGTCGAAGAGATCGTCCTTCACTTCCTCGCCCATCTGTACAATCTGTTGTTCTTCGGTCAATTCGATGCGTATCGTCCCATCCGAGCCGATGACACCCCCCGTATAGGCGGAGATGTAGGGCGCAAATTCGATGGAAGGGGTAAGATCTTGGTTTGACCGGCACGACACGATGGCCCAAGCCACTGTCGCGATCGTCATCAGTAGAAATATCCGTTTCATAGAGTCACTTGTTGATATGTTATGTATGAGCATGTTTTTATGAGTTCTTGCCAGGGAATGGAGAGCGGACTCCCTCTCTGTGAGGGTTTACAAAGGTATTCCTCTTCGGCCCATTTTTCCTCGTAGGGGTCCGTCCCCTCGCCGCGTGAAGAGGAAGCACTCTTCATGGATGTTCGTACCGTGGGCCTTTAGGGGATCAGAAGCTGTTTGGAATTTATTTCGGAGGCTATTGGGCGAATGTTTCTGATGATTTTGTTTCATCATGAGACGAGCATAGCAAGCTATGTGAGGATTAATGAGGGAACAAAAGGGCAGAAACAGGCCTCGATAGACCCGAAACAAGAAAGGAGAAAGATCCACTCAAACACCTCCATGAAACAATCACCCAATAAATTCAAAACGGCTTCTCAAAACTGCGTCTACCTTTGGCCCCGCTTTTTTGGAAAGAATGGGACAAGAGAATAATGATCGCTCCGGGCAGTTGGTACTGATCCTGCTGGTAACAGCAGCGGCCTGTCTGGCGCTCTACATGTTGCCAGACGAGTTGTTTGGCCTAAGCATAAAGAAAATGGATATGCTCTCCGACCTTAGAGTCGGGAGCGAGGATGAAGACGAGGACAGCAACTTCTCCAGAGCCGACTCCGTACTGTTGCGCGGCGACTCCACGGGGTTGAGTGCAGCCGACCGTGAACGTTTGGCGTACCGTGACTCGATGTATAGGGCCATCATGGCCCAATTGCGGGGCGATACGCTCAAGGCAGTCGTCGAAGACTTTTCCGTGGGGCACATCGGACTGCGGCGATTCTTCGCTGCGCTGAACGGCATCAGCACGTTAGGCCGACCCGTCCGTGTGGCGTTCCTCGGCGACTCCTTCATCGAGGGTGACATTCTCACGGCCGACTTCCGCGAGCGGATGCAAGCGCGATTTGGTGGCCGAGGCGTAGGCTTTGTGCCGGTGTCATCGCAGGTGGCACAGTTTCGCCCGACTGTCCGACTGCGCTCTAAGGGGTGGACGACGCGCTCCATACTCTCCGACCGTAAGCATAAGTACCTCCTTTCTTGCCTCCTGTTCGATGCCGCGAGCGACGCCCCGACAATAGCCTTCGAAACGACCGACTATATGCCCCACTTGAAGAGTGTCGGTACCCTCAAGTTCCTCTACACAAGCAATCGAGCGACAGACCTCCGCTGGATATGCAACGAGGGGCGGGATACATTCACTGCGCGCCTCCCAGAGACCGACGGCGTGGGGCAATATGTGGCGAAGGGCTCCTTTACGGAGGGCAAATTGGCCTTTACACATGCGCAGGGGTTGCAAGCGTTGGGCATTGCGTTAGAGGATGATCGCGGAGTGGTGGTGGACAATTTTGCTTTGCGAGGTAATTCCGGTTTGCCACTGGAGAACTTGGATATAGCGCGCTGCCAAGCGTTGCAGGGCATACGCCCCTACGACCTGATCGTGATCCAATACGGCCTGAATGTGGCCGTCGAACGAACGAAGGACTATGGCTTCTACCGAGACCGGATGGTGGCCATCATTAAACACATCCGCACCTGTTTCCCAGGGGCCGACGTGCTGCTTTTGGGCGTCTCGGACCGCAGCAAAGTGGTCGGCGGAGAGCGCCACACGATGTCGGCCGTGAAGAACCTTCGCCGCGCACAACGTGAGGCGGCCCTCGAGGCGGGAGTAGCCTTCTGGGACGTTTACGAGGCGATGGGCGGAGAGGATGGCATGGTCAATTACGTGAAGCGCAATTGGGCGGCCAAGGATTATACGCACCTCAGTTTTCAGGGTGGCCGCGAATTGGCCAATGCCCTCTACGACGCAATCATTTTAGAGAAAACGCTATATGACAATCTGGAAAAAACGCAGCGCTAACAGGGCACCTTTCTGGGCGGCGCTCTGCTGCTTATGTATGGCTACGGCAGCCCAGGCCGAAAGGCCGCATTCGCCGATTGAAAACAGGAACCTCGCAGCGGAAAAAGCTGCCCCCGAAAAGAAGAAGACCAGCCCCCTGACAGATCAGGTCGATCTCACAATGACGTTTGCCGTCGATTCGCTTTGTCGCATCATCGATCCGAGGCACACGCTGGACGAGTTCTGGGAGAATCTGCTCAGCCTGTACAACGGCAAAGACACCGTACTGCCTATCGCTCACTTGGGCGACTCCCATATCCAGGGCGGCTTCTATACGAACGAGACTATGAACCTGCTCCGGCGCACCTTTGGCAATGCCGGCCGCGGATGGATCGCACCTTACCGGCCTGCACGCGAAAATGGCCCCTCAGACTATCGTATTTTCTCGCAAGTGAAGAGCTGGAGCGTCGGGCGGTGCACGCGTCCGCAGTCGGGCACGCCGTGGGGGCTGGGCGGCATGGGCTTGCAGACGGATGCCGCCACGATCGACTTCACGATCGCGGTCAATGGGGCGGACGACGACTTCACGCAGGTGCTGATGTACCGCGGAGAGTACGCCCGACCCATGCTCCCGGAGGGGATCCGCAATGCGCGGACGGCTTGGGGCAAGGATACCTATGCGCCCGACCTGACGGTGGATAGCTTCTTCCTGCCCGAGGCTGTGCGCGAGCTCCGTTTGCAGAGCGTCAGCCGCAGTGAGGCTCCCACCTCAGTCACGGGCGCGAGCTGCTACTACGGATTCTCGCTCTTCAACGGGCGCCCCGGGGTGGTCTATCACGCCATCGGTCGCAACGGAGCCACCTATTCGCAGTACACCTCCGAGCGATTCGTCCGCCAGCTCTCGCTCTTGGAGCCTGCCATACTCATCATCTCGCTCGGCACCAACGAATCGTACGGCACGCACTTCTCGGCCTCCGATTTCATCACGCGCGTAGACCGCTTCGTGCGACTGGCCCAGCGATACATGCCCCTGACGACCATCGTACTCACTACTCCGGCCGAAAACTACCTCGCGGCGCGAACCACCGTCACTCGGCGGGCCAAGGGCAAGAAACGTCGTACGACGACCACCGTCACGCGGGGCTATACCCGCAACGTGCACGTCGGTGAGGCCGCCGAAGCGCTCCTCGATTATGCCGCGCGGGAGGGTCTGGCCTGCTTCGACCTCTACGGCATGACCGGCGGCGCAGGCTCGTGCGAGCGGTGGCAAGCCGAAGGACTCTTCTCGCACGACCGTGTGCATTACAGCGCCTCCGGTTATAGGGAGCAGGGGCGGCTACTGTACAAGGCACTCGTCCGCAGTGCATTGGATTACCAGCAACGTAAACGAAAATGATCCACAGCCTACCCCTTGACCTCAGCCTCGAGCGCCTCCGCGCCCTCTTCGCGTATCAGCCTGAGAGCCCGATGCTCTTCAGCACAGGCCTATTTTTCTTCCTCTTCATCGCCTTCTACATCGGCTATCGCGCCCTGCGCCACACGACAACCGCCCGCATCCTTTACGTCGTCCTCTTTTCGCTCTACTTCTATTATAAGAGCAGCGGCGTCTGGTTCCTGCTTCTCGTCTTCACCGCCACGTCCGATTTCCTCATCGCCCGGGCCCTCGCCGCCACCGTCCGCCCGGCCGGACGAAAGGCCTGGGTCGCGCTCAGCTTGGTCATCAACTTGGGCATGCTGGCCTACTTCAAATACACCAACTTCCTCCTCCAGACCCTCCTCGCCATAGGTCAGAGCATGGGCTCTTGGTTCGGCGTGGCCCCCGTCGGAGGCACGGTTTACGAGCCGTTGGACATCTTCCTGCCCGTCGGCATTTCGTTCTTCACCTTCCAATCGCTCAGCTACACCATCGACGTCTACCGCGGTGAGCTTCAGCCGCTCCGACGCTGGATCGACTACCTGTTTTACGTCTCCTTCTTCCCCGGACTCGTGGCCGGACCTATCGTCAGGGCCCGCGACTTCATCCCCCAGATGTTCCGGACGCCCGTCGTGACCCGCGAGACGCTCGGCGAAGGGCTCTACCTCATCATCTGCGGCCTGCTGAAGAAGAGCGTCATCTCGGACTATATCAGCGTCAACTTCGTCGACCGCATCTTCGACGCCCCGACGCTCTACACGGGCCTCGAGAACCTCGTCGGCGCCTACGGCTATGCGCTTCAGATCTACTGCGACTTCTCGGGTTACTCCGACATGGCCATCGGCATCGCCCTGCTGCTGGGCATCCGCTTCAACACCAACTTCGACTCCCCCTACCAGTCGGCCACCATCACCGAGTTCTGGCGTCGGTGGCACATTTCGCTCTCCACCTGGCTCAAGGACTACCTATATATCAGTCTCGGCGGCAATCGGCGCGGCCGCGTCCGTACGTACGTCAACCTCATGCTTACGATGCTCCTCGGCGGGCTCTGGCACGGCGCATCGGGCCGCTTCATCCTCTGGGGCGGACTTCACGGGGCAGCGCTGGCCGTTCATAAGTTCATGATGAACCATTTCCCCAGCTTCCGCCCCACGGGCGACACGATGTCGCCACTTCGGCGCGTCTGCGGCGTCCTCATCACCTTCCACGTCGTATGCTTCGGCTGGATCTTTTTCCGGGCCGACACGATGGCCACGGGTTGGGACGTGATCCGCCAGATCTTCACCGCCTTCCACCCGGAAGTCTTCAGCCAGTTCGTTGTCGGATACACCGAAGTCTTTCTGCTGATCCTCGGCGGCTACGCGATCCACTTCATGCCCCGAGTGGTCGACACGACCGTCCGCGGGTGGGTCACCCAGTCCCCGACACTGGTGCAAGCCCTCTACCTCACGGTCGCCATCATCATTGTCCTGCAACTCAAGAGTGCCGACATCGTCCCCTTCATCTACTTCCAGTTCTGAGGCGCCCATGCGTCGGCCGCCCCCGTCAGCAACCATTTCAATGGCCCCATCCCGTACCCGGCCAGTTTCCCCGCCCCCGGTGGGGGCTTGATTTTCTTTTGCGCCCTTTTCTTGTATCAAGACAAGAAAAGGGTGTGGGGGATAGGGGGCAAAGCCCCTCACGACAATAGCCCCCGACACAACCCCGCCCCCGCCAGAAACCATTTCGAGAACCTCGGGCACCCATCAGCCTCCACCGCATATTCCGGTGGGGGCGATTTCATGTCAATGGCTTCCATCGAAAAACATTTTGCGAACCCGTGGTACAAATCTGCCCCCAGCGGAAAACATTTTGCGAACTTCGGACACCCATCCGCCCTCATCGGAAACCATTTCATGAACCCCCGGCGCACCGTCGCCTCCATAAAAAATCCGTTTGGGAACCTATTTCACGATCACGCCCCCGTTGAGGCCTTCAATGAGGCGTTATTTTGCGATCACACCCTCATTGAAGTGTTCAATGGGGTGTAATTGTGCAGTCACACCCCCGTTGAAGCGTTCAATGAGGCGTAATTTCAAAAACACACCCCCATTGAGATCCTCAATGGAGGCGAGACAACGACGGGAGTCCATGAAATAAAATCCGATGCGAGCGTCTATCCGGTGGGAGTCGCCGAACCATCTGTCTTTCTGCGTATAGATCATTCCTATCTCCCCGTTGGAAACCCATTCGGGAGCGACTTTGCGTCCAACGTTCCCAACGGAAATTATTTTACCGGCTGGTGTCACCCATTCGCCCCCAATGGAGACCAATTTACCGGCCACCATCGGTCGGGCGCCCCCGTCGGAATTTATTTTGCCGGCCCGTGTCACCCATTCGCCCCCGATGGAAATCCATTTACCGGCCACCGGCCGTTGTCCGCCTCCGATGGAAACCCATTTACCGGCCACTGACCGTCAGGCGCCCCCGTTCCTTTTTGGTACGTGCTGGGGCGAATGCAATTCGCCCCTACCCTGACGGTCGACAACGGCGCCCACACGTCGGCCGCCCGCGTCGGAAACCATTTTGAGAGCCCCATCCCGTACCCGGCCATCTTCCCCGCCCCCGGTGGGGGCTTGATTTTCTTTTGCGCCCTTTTCTTGTATCAAGACAAGAAAAGGGTGTAGGGGATAGGAGGTAAAGCCCCCCACGACAATAGCCCCTGACACAAATTCGTTCCCGTCGGAAATCAATTTACCAGCCACCGTCGGTCAGGCGCCCCGGGAAGGGTCTACGGCAAGGGCCAGAGGTTCAAGGGGGCTGCCATATATTTGCAGGGCGATAGCAAAATAGTGTTCAATAGAAGTAAACGAAAAACGAAATAATGAGACCGGTTAAAACGATCGATGAACCGGGAAACAGTCGCTTCCCGCTGGATCTCCATCTCGACTATCAGCAACGACTTTATGGCGTGATCACCGGGATGGAGCCTCGAAAAATAGGTCTGGAGGAGGCCGATTTCCTCCAGTGGCTCACGGATATTAAGACAGAGGAGGATGTCGTCCGCGAGACACGGGCGGCGAAAGAGTCGGAGGCCCTTCGCGACAAGGATGCGGAGCGAAACGAATGTCTGACGGGGCTGTTTCAGGAGATTCGGCAGGCTGCGCGCTCTCCGATAGTGGCGCGTCGCGAGTCGGGGCTCCTGCTGAAAACCATTATCGATGCTTACAAGGGGCTGCAGCACCAAAGGCGATCTGGGAAGACGGCGCATATCGACTCCTTGCTCCGGGATTTGTCTACGGCGGAGGCCGCCGAGGCGCTGAAGCAGCTGGAGGTAGATACGATCGTGAGCCTGCTCCGGGAGCGCAACGAGGAATTTAAGTCGTTGCGCGAGGTCCGCTCGACCGTAGCTGCCGGCGCAAATCGGCTCGCGGGCCAGGCGATCCGGAAGGTGAACGACCAGACCTTGAACACCATCTTCCGCTACATCGAAGCCGCCTACATTGCGTCCGACAACGACCCCGACCGCCAAGTCATCAGTCGCCTGATCGACCAAATCAACCAGCGCACGCGCGAGAGCAAGGTCTCGTTCAAACGAATCGAGGGAATACGCAAGAAGCGGCTCCAAATGAAGGATCCGGCGGAGGCGACCGACACGAAGGCGCCCCCGAAACGAAAACGGTCGGCAGCCGCCGCGTCCGCCTCGCCCCTGATGGAACCGACTGAGGAGGCCGAGACACCTCAGTCGCCCCCGATGGGCACTACGGAAGCAGCCGCCTCGTCCGTCGTGCCCTCGCTGGGACCTACCGGGGAGGCCGAGACGCCTCAGGCGCCGCCGTCGGACACTGCGACACCGACCGCTGACGAACGGTCATAGCCCCCGGATTCCGCTACATTTGCCGCCATGTCAAGAAATAAACTCCAAAAATTCGCCGAGATGGAAGTCCTGCCCAACGTCTTCCAATACCCTTACGCCGCGCTGGCTGAGGGCGGCGGCTGCCCCCTGAAAGGTCGCTGGCGGGAGGCCGCTTTCGGCGGAAGGCCCGGGCGCATCGTGCTCGAATTGGGCTGTGGGCGCGGGGAATACACCCTCGGACTGGCTGAGCGGCACCCGGACGCGAACTTCGTCGGCATCGACGTCAAGGGCGCCCGCATGTGGGCCGGCGCACGCGTGGCCGCAGCTCGCCAGATGGGCAACGTGGCCTTCCTTCGGACCGACATCGAACTTTTGGCCAGCTTTTTCGAGCCGGGCGAAGTGGACGAACTCTGGATCACCTTCCCCGATCCGCAAATGCAGAAGGCGCGGAAACGCCTCACCAGCACCCGCTTCATGGCGCTCTACAGCGGTATCTTGCCTCAGGAGGGCGGGCGCGTCCACCTCAAGACCGACAGCCCGTTTCTCTTTGCTTACACCTGCGAAATGCTCCGCGCGAACCAGCTGGAGGCGGCGCCCTGCACGGCCGACCTCTACGCCGATACCACGGACACGAGCCTCGACGAGGTGCGCGCCATCCGCACACACTATGAGCAGCAGTGGCTCGACCGCGGCCTGACCATCAAGTACCTCAGCTTCTGCCTCACCCCGCGCGAGGCTTGGATCGAACCGGAGGTGGAGATCGAGCGCGACGCGTATCGAAGCTATGGGCGCGACCAACTGTCGCCCGCCCGGCCCGTCCGCTCCCGTCGCTCCTCCCGCTGAGGGCTGACACGCCGCAAGGGCCTCCGGGGCATCTCCCGATCGGGGGCTACCCCCTCAAAAACGCTTTTGAATCACAGGCCGAAAAGTCCCATCCACCCCAGATGGCTGCCCGGCTTGTCCTTATAAACTATAGCGGCCAAGTGGCTGCACAACACGATTATATAAGATGAAACTTTATCCGAAATTGATTTTAGACGCACTGGAAAAAGTGCGATACCCAGGCACGGGGCAGAACCTCGTGGAGTCCGGAATGGTGGACGATGATATCCGTATCGACGGCATGAAAGTCTCTTTCACGCTCATTTTCGATAAGCCCAACGACCCGTTCACCCGATCGGTGGTCAAGGCCGCCGAGGCCTCGATTCTGGCTTACGTTTCGCCGGACGTGGAGATCAAGGGCAACATCAGCACCACCTCGCGGCAGGAGATGCAGCCCGTCGGCCCCGCCTCGGAAGAGGCACCGCTGCTGCCGGGCGTCAAACACATCATCGCCGTGGCCTCGGGCAAGGGCGGTGTGGGCAAGAGCACCGTATCGGCGAATCTGGCCGTGGCGCTGGCTGCCGCTGGCTATCGCGTGGGACTCTTAGACGCCGACATCTTCGGCCCCTCGCAGCCGAAAATGTTTGACGTGGAGGCCGCCCGGCCCGCGTTGGAGAAGGTGGGCGACAAGGAGCTGATCATCCCCATCGAGAACTACGGCGTGAAAATGCTGTCGATTGGGTTCTTCGTCAACCCGGACGAGGCCGTGCTCTGGCGCGGGGCCATGGCCTGCAATGCGCTCAAGCAGCTCATTAGCGAAGCCAACTGGGGCGAGCTGGACTATCTGCTCATAGACCTGCCACCGGGCACGAGTGACATCCACCTCACCCTTGTGCAAACCCTTGCGCTGACCGGGGCCGTGATCGTCAGCACTCCGCAACAAGTGGCGCTGGCTGACGCCCGTAAGGGGATCAGTATGTTCGTTGACAACAAGGTGAATGTGCCCGTGTTGGGTCTCGTCGAGAACATGGCGTGGTTCACTCCGGCCGAATTACCAGAGAACCGGTACTACATTTTTGGGCGCGAGGGCTGCAAGCGCTTGGCCGAGGAGTTAGGTGTGCCCCTGCTCGGGCAGATCCCGCTCGTGCAGAGCATCTGTGAGAGTGGTGATGTCGGCGAGCCGGCTGCGCTGGACGAGGATACGGTCACGGGCATGGCCTTCCGGCAGCTGGCCGAGCGCGTGGTGGAGCGTGTGGCTTACCGTGAGCAGCACATGGCGCCTACGCAGAAGGTGGAAATCACGCATTCATAGCCCCCGTGGAACTCTCCGCGGACATGCGGCAATTCATAGCCGATCACGCAGCGGACGACACCCGTTCGCTGCTGCTCGCAGCGGCACGTTACCCCCGGGTAGACGTGCCGTTTGCCGTTATACAGATCGAATCGCACCGCCGAATCCGGGAGAAGCTGCCCCGGTGGTTTGCAGCGCGCGATCGGCTCGTCTTCCCCTCGCGGCGGTCGGTCGAGCAGTGCTCCTCGGAGGCGGCGGCGCGTTACAAGCAGCGGCTCATCGAGGGTGCGGTCGATAGCCTCTGCGACCTCACGGGCGGCCTCGGGGTGGACACCGCGAGCTTAGCCGAGCGTGTGGCACGCGTCATCTATGTGGAGCGTGACGGCCCGACGTTCGAGGCGGCCATGCACAACTTCTCCGCCTTGGGGTTGGACAACGTGACCGGCCTCCATGCTTCGGCCGAGGACGCTCTCCGTACCCTGCCGCCCGTGGACATCTGCTATATCGACCCCTCGCGACGCGACGGCTGCGACCGCCGACTGTTTGCGTTGGCCGATTGCAGTCCGGACCTCGAGCAGTTGCTTCCGACGATCCTGTCTAAGGCCCCGACGCTCATCGCTAAACTGTCGCCGATGCTGGATTGGCAACATACGCTGGCCCGCCTGCCGGGGACGTCGGACATCCACGTGCTGGCCGTCCGGGGCGAGTGTAAGGAGCTGACCTTCGTCGTCCGACGCGCCCACTCCGCGCCGCCAATGATCCACTGCGTTCACCTCACGGCCGACGGTGGGGAGCAGGTCTTCCGCTTCACCCCGGATGAGGAGCGCGCCGCACCGTCGGCCGTCACCGCCTCCGTCTCGTCGTTCCTCTACGAGCCCAACGCCGCGATCCTCAAGGCGGGCGCCTTCCGACTCGTAGCCCAGCGTATGGGCCTCGGTAAGCTGCACACGGACAGCCACCTCTACACGTCGAGCGCCGAGGTGACGGACTTCCCCGGCCGACGCTTCCGTGTGGACGAGGTGCTGCCCTTCGGCCGCCAATTGTCCCGCGTGATGGCCCGTACGGTGCCACGCGCGAACATCGCAGTGCGCAACTTCCCTCTCTCGCCCGATGCTCTCCGCGCCCGACTGCGGATAGCCGACGGTGGCGACGTCTACCTCTTCGCCACCACCCTGGCCGACGGCCGCCGGGTAGTGATCCGTTGCACGCGTATCGGCTGACGGGGGCGACCTCCGACTGCAGCCAAAAGAAAAGGGTTGGTGAGCCTGCTTGGCTCATCAACCCTTTTCGGTAGTGGTCGGTTACGGTGGCTTGTTTGTGGTCACCGCCCGCGGTATGTCCGTCAGTCGTCCGCCTGTTGCATACGGAAGGCCCGGCCCAGTTCGTGGACAATGTCGCTGGCCACCAGACTCTCCTCCGACGACCGCGCCGCGGCCAGATCGCCTGCCGAACCGTGCAGGAAGACGCCGATGATGGCTGCCTTGACCGGATCGTAACTCTGCGCCATGAGTGCGGCAATGACACCCGTCAGCACGTCGCCACTGCCGGCCGTCGCCATGCCAGGGTTACCGGTGGTGTTGAAATAGATCTGTCCCTGCGGCGCGCAGACGGCCGTATAGGCGCCCTTGAGGACGATACAGATGGCGTGCTTGACGGCGGTCGTGGCCGCCTTGTGCAGTCGGTCGTAGCCGTTGGCGCTCTCGCCGAACAGCCGATCGAACTCGCGCGGGTGGGGCGTCAGCACGGTGCCCGGCGGAAGGAGCGGCATAAGCTCGCGGTTGCGCGCCAACAGGTTCAGCGCGTCGGCGTCGAGGAGGAGGGGCTGGTCTACCGAGCGCAGCAAACGTCCCAGGAGGGAGGCCGTACGCTCGTCCGTGCCGATGCCGGGCCCGATGGCGATGGTGTCGAACTCCCGCAGGCTATCCGGCAATGTGGTGATGCGATCGCGGTCCGCGTCGAGGTCGATCATGGCCTCCGGAACGGCCGTCTGGAGCACCATCTCGCCCCGCTGAGGCAGGTGGACGGTCAGCTTACCCACGCCGCTGTGCATGCAAGCCGAGGCGGCTAAGAGCGCTGCGCCCATGCGGCCTTTACCGCCGGCGACGAGCAGCGCATGGCCGAAGTCGCCCTTGTGTGCAAAGCGGCTGCGGGGACGGATCAGCCGCTCCATGTCCTCGTCCGTGACCATGAGATAAGCCGTCGGCGTCTTCTGGATAATGTCGGGGTGCAGGCCGATGGGGAGCACCTTCCAGCGGCCTACGTAGGCCTCGTTTTCAGGCAGCAGCATGGCCAGCTTGGGGAACTCGAAGGTGAGCGTCATTTTGGCGCGGATGATGCTGTCGGGGTTGTTGCTCAGGTTGTCCTCGCCGAAGAGTCCGGAGGGCATATCGATGGATACGACGGTGGCGTTGGACTGGTTGATGTAGCCAACTACGGCCGCATAGCCGCCTGTGAGGGGGCGGTTGAGGCCGGAGCCAAATAGGCCGTCGATGACCACGTCATGCTCGGTGAGTTCGGGCGGATCAAAGTCGTCGATCACCTCGTAGAGGCGCACCTTCTCGTCAGCCAAGATGCGCTGCTTGTTCTCCTCACAGTCCGGCGAGAGTCGTTGGCCGGGGTTGAAGAGGTAGACTTCCGTGCGATACGATTCCTCGGCCAGCAGTCGGGCTACGGCCAAGGCGTCGGCGCCGTTGTTACCCTGCCCCGCAAAGACGATCACGCGTCGCTGCTTGGAGAAGTTGCGCTTAAATTCATTGGCAAAGGTCACGGCCGCTCGCTCGACCAAATCGATCGACGAGATCGGTTCGTTGTCGACCGTATATTGATCGAGGCTCTTCAGTTTCGATGTCTCAAATATTTTAATCATGTCCGGTGGGGGTTAATGGATTGAGTGTCCAAAGATACGGCTGTGAGGGCGAAACGAGCTGGAATTGCCTTCATCATGCCCGGGCGGCAGCATCTGAACCGTACCAGCCTCCAGGCTTTCTGCCGACCTGCGGATATCCTACCCCGCGGGTGGCTTTCCTTTCCGTAACGTGAGTTCGATGTGCGATTTTCTGGAGTAAATCGCCTGCTACAAAACTTTTTCGGCCCATTTCCTCAGGAAATCGCTCGCCACAAAACTATTTCGGCTCATTTCCTTGAGAAATCGGCCGCCACAAAACTATTTCGGCTCATTTCCTCAGGAAATCGCCTGCCACAAAACTTTTTCAGCCCATTTCCTCAGGAAATCGCCGGGATGGGCTTCCACTCATTTCCTCAGGAAATCGCTGGGATGGCCCACATCAAACTCACGTTATTCTTACGTCGAACTCACGTTTCCGTAGGTGCACATGGAAAGGCGCCTTTTTGATGCGGTCGCCCTGCCCATCATCTCCAAATAGGCTCAAGAACACGGTGTTCGTTCGTTTTTTTTTGCATTTAGCAATAAGGTCACGGAGCGATCGTTTTTCAATCGTGAAATAAAACAACCAATCAAGTAAATTATGAAAGCAAAACAAGTATGCGCTGTGCTGATCCTGTTGATCGGTATGGCAGGCGTGGTTCGGGCGCAGGAGCTGACCGGACGCGTGGTGGACGACGCGAAACGTCCGATGGAGTTTGTCAATGTAGTAGCCTATGCGCTGCCCGATTCCGCCTTTGTGGCGGGGGCGATCACCGACGCCAATGGCGCCTTCTCATTGTCCGTCCCTGGCACGGCGGCGAAGCGTGTGCTGAAGGTCTCCTTCGTGGGCTATGAGACGCAAGTCGTTGAGGCACGGCCGGGCGTCGTCGTCACCTTACGACCCGAGGCGGCAGCGCTCGGCGAGGTCACGGTGACGGCCGATCGCATTCGCCGCAGTGCAGGCGGATACACGGCCAACCTGCTCGGCTCGACCGTGACGCAGGGCCGACAGACGGACGAGATACTGGCATTGCTGCCCGGCGTGACGCGTCGCGAAGGGGCGCTCGAAGTGCTCGGGCAAGCCGTCGGAACGGTCTACGTGGACGGCATCCGGCTGACCAGCACCAAGGAACTGGCCGCCCTGCCCGCCGACCGCATCCATCGTGTGCAGGTGGATTACACGCCCGGCAGCAGTGAATTTGCTTCCACACGCGGCGCCGTGATCCGCATCACACTCCGCAAAGAGCTGGATGGCGGATACTACGGCTATGCCATGGCCGGCGCCGACGTGATGCCCAAGTATGGCTTCTCGCGCGACTTTGCCTACGCTGTTTACAACGGCCGATTCAATCGCCTGAGCCTCTACAATGTCCTCTCTTATACCGATTACTACCTCGCCACCGACGACGAAAACACGTACGACTTCCTCCGCACGGGACGCGCGCAGCGCACCGACGTACAGTCTCGCGGCTGGACGCACCGCCTCTACGACCGCCTCAGCCTGACCTACGACCTCACTCCGCGCAACACCCTCGGCACCTCGCTATACTTCTCCACCGACCACGCTAAACCCCGCACCGACGCGGCCACGTTCGTGCGCACCCCGTCGGGCTGGGCCGACACGGCGCTCTACACCACACGCATCGAGACGCCCTACACCTATCGCACGTATCAAGGCACCCTCCGCTTCGACCGCGAGCTGGATGATCAGGGTAGCACCTTCAACATCGGCGCCGACTACCTCCGCCAGTACGCCCGCAATCGCATGCAGACCCTGCGCCTCCTCCCCTCGCCCGATTTAGACACCCTTTCGAATCGCTCCGAGGAGACGACGAACATGCTCGAGGCCCGCACGTCGCTCAACAAGAACTTCGCCTCCGGCCTCGCCATCAACGGAGGCCTGGCTTACCGTCGCATCACCGTGGATTACGACCTCACCAACGAGCGTCACCTCCGCACCTTGCCCTACGCCGAGGGACAAATGCCCGCCATCTATGCCGAGGTGCAAGGCCCTATCGGCAAACGACTACAGTACGGCGTCGGGCTGCGCGTGCAGGAGAGCCGCATCGCCTATCGCCCGGACGCCGCCGCCGACCTCATCGTGCACGACGATTGGGACGCTTACTCCTCCTTCAACCTGCTGTGGATGATCAACGAGGCGCGTAAGATCTCCGCCACCCTGAACTACACCGAAGCCGTCGACGACATCCCCTACAGCGCCCTCACGACTCACCGCGAGTACACCGACGAGCACAGCTACACGACCGGCAACCCCGACCTCGTCCCCTGCAAGTCGCACACCCTCACGGCTGTCCTCGACCTCTACGACCATCTCTCCTTCAACACGATCTACATCTACAACGAGACCCCGATCTACTACGCCACGCGGATGGATCCCGCCCGTCCGGCCGTGACTTACACGAAGCCGATGAACGCCAAATACGAGCGTCTGCTCGGCCTCAGCGCCGAGGCACGCTTCGATCCCCTGCCGTGGTGGAAGCTGAAGGGCATGGTGATGTACACGCTTTTCGGATCTAAGTCGGAGGATTTCGACGTCAGCGGTCAGCAGAAATACTACTTCTCGCTCTCGAACACGTTCCGTTTCACACCACACATGGGCGCTTCGCTCGATGGCTATTACGAGCCTACGTACCACTTCACCGACCGTATCTACCGCACCGTCTACGAGATGTCGGGTAGCGTCTATCACACCTTCCTGCGCGATCGGCTGGCACTCCGGCTCAACTTCAAGCTCTTCCGCCACGGCCGCGTGATCGACACCGAGACGCCCGACCTTCGCCTCGTCGAGGCTAACCGCTCGCACGAGCAATACTTCGGCCTCTCGCTCTCGTACTCCTTCAGCGGCGGCCGCAGCGTAGACGTCAAGCAGACGGAGGAGATCCAGTCCTACGAAAAGATCCGCGACAAGCGATGACGGAGCGCGATTGCACCCGTACAATCGCCTATCGGACCTATGCAGCACGCGGAGGTATGGGGCGCGTGTATGACTAAATGTACGCGCGTCCCTATTCTATGGTTTTAGTCGTTGCGCCGCCGGTGCAAGCATTTCCAAAGGCACTTTGGCCATCGCGTGACGCCCGCGTAGAGAGTCTCTGCGGGCTTTATTCTTACATCGACATACGCGTTATGTCACAAGACGAAGGGAGGGGAATGTGTGGGGGAGGGGTAGGGATAAAAATATAGGAATCGACGGTAATCACTTACGGTCGATTCCAGAAAAGAAATTTATTTGACTTACGTGGTTTTTTTATCCATGTCTAACTAAAAATTCACACCGCAAAGGTACGGGTGCTGAGCGGGGGGCGAAATCCCTAATTGTGGGTAAATTACTGTCTTACCCTTCGCTATTAGTGGTTAGGCGAGTCGTATTGAGGGCAAAAAGAACAGCCTCAGGCACTCAAAAACAGCCCCGCGAGGTGGTAGACTCCGTACGACATCAGCCACGCCACACCCGTATTATAAAGGATGGAGAAGGCTACCCACTTGCGACTACCGGTCTCGTTGCCGATGGCGGCCAGCGAAGCGATGCAGGGGCAGTAGAGGAGAATGAAGATCAGGAAGGCCAGGGCTGAACGCTGCGTAAAGTCGCCCGAGGCGGCCAGAGTGCCGGAGAGCGAGGCCTCGTCCGCGTTGCTGTAGAGCACGCCGAGCGTGCTGACGATTACCTCTTTCGCGGCGGCACCGGAGAGGAGCGCCACGGTAGCCTTCCAGTTGAAGTCCATCGGCGCTACGAGAGGTTGGCAGAACTTGCCGATGCGACCTAGGAAAGAATTCTCGTATTGCATTTCGGACAGTGCCACAGGGTCGAGCGTGGTGTCGGTGGGCACCTCGGTGCGGGGGTAATAACTCAGGAACCAGATGATGATGGAGATGACGAGGATCACGCCGCCGATCTTGCGCATGTACTGCTCGGCTTTGTCCCACATGTGTTTCAGCGTAGCGCGGACGGTGGGCATGCGGTAGGGGGGGAGCTCCATCACGAAGGGCGTCTCGTCGGCTTTGAAGACGCCGCGGCGCAGGAGCACTGCGGTGAGGGCGGCCATGAGGATACCGAAGGCGTAGAGCGAGATGAGCACCGTGCCGGCGGTGGCGGAGAAGAAGGTGCCGACGAGCAGAATGTAGACCGGTAGGCGTGCGCTGCACGACATGAAGGGGTCGATCAGGATCGTGATCAGTCGGCTGCTGTGGCTCTCGATCGTGCGCGTGGCCATGATGGCGGGCACGTTGCAGCCGAAGCCCATGAGCATGGGGATAAACGACTTGCCATGCAGGCCGATGCGGTGCATGATGCGGTCCATGATGAAGGCTGCGCGGGCCATGTAGCCCGAATCTTCCATGAGCGAGATGAAGAGGTAAAGCAGCAAGATGTTAGGCAAGAAGACGGTCACGCTGCCCACACCGCCGATGACGCCGTCGGCCAGCAGATCGCGCAGAGGCCCCTCAGACATGTGCGCGCGGAGCATTTCGCCGAGCCACGCGAAGGCGGCTTCGATCCAGTCTTGCGGATACTTGCCGAGCCAGAAGGTGGTGGAGAAGGTGAGCCACATGAGGAAGATGAAGATGGGGAAGCCAAGCCACTTATGGGCCACGATGCGGTCGATGCGGTCGGTGGCACGGTTGAGGTCGACGGTGCCGGGGGTGTAGACCTTGCGGAGGGCGCCGGCGATGTAGCCGTATTTGCGGTCGATGACGGCGGCCTCCGTCTGCTCGGCCAGCAGTCGGTGGATCTTTTCCGCGCCCCGTTCGGCCGCCGCCTTCCACTCCGGGTAAGCCGCACAGCTGCGCAGGGTGCGCTGCGCCTCGGTGTCGCCCTCAAGGAGCTTCAGGGCCCAGTAGCGGGGTGGGAACTGGCGGGGCAGGTCGTCGCTCTGCTGCATGAGGCGGGAGACGATGGCCAGTTCGGGCTCGATCGTGGTGCCGTAGTTGATGTTCACCTGACGCGTCACGCGGTTGCGGCCCTCGAAGAGGTCGATGATCGTGTCGAGCAACGTGTCGATGCCATCGCCCGTGCGGGCCACGGTGGGCACCATCGGTATGCCGATCATGCCGCCCAACTTCTCGTGGTTGAGCGTGGCGCCGCTCGCTTCCAGCTCGTCGTACATGTTGAGCGCGATGACGGTCGGCTGGCTGAGGTCGATCAGTTCGGTGGTGAGGTAGAGGTTGCGCTCGAGGTTGGAGGCTACGACGACGTTCAGGATCACGTCCGGCCGGCGGTCGAGGATATGCTGACGCACGTACCGCTCCTCGGGCGAATAGGCCGAGAGGGAGTAGGTGCCCGGCAGGTCGGTGATGTTGAAGCGGTAGCCTTTGTAGGTGACATGCCCCGTTTTGGCGGCCACGGTGACGCCGCTATAGTTGCCCACATGCTCGCGCCCGCCGGAGATGACGTTGAAGAGCGACGTCTTGCCGCTGTTGGGGTTGCCCACGAGGGCCACGTTGATTTCGTTCTTGCGTGGTGCTGACTGTGCGTCGGCCGACGGGCGACGGTTCGTCGGGTCGTTCGCGTTCGGTGCCTCCTCCGGGCCGTCCGGCAGGGGCTGGTTGGCTTCGTCTTCGGGCAGCACTTCGATCATGGCTGCCTCGCTGCGTCGGAGGGAGACCTCATAGCCCATGACGCCGTATTTGACGGGGTCGTTCAGCGGGGAATTGAGCATCGACGTGACCTTCTGTCCGCGTACAAAGCCCATCTCTATAATGCGTCGGCGGAAGGCTCCGTGTCCCGACACACGCACAATGACGGCCGAGTCGCCGTTCTGTAAGTCCGATAAATTCATCTGTATCCTTGATTAGTAAAGAGGGACATTACGGAGCATGCACACTGCTACGCACTGTCCTTTTGGAGGGCGCAAAAATATTTCCGTGCCCTTCTTATACCAATCCCAAATAATCGGGGGCGTTTTATGATCATCCCCCCCACATATCCCCAATAATTGGGGGTGTCGGGGGACGTCTGCCCAATTGGCGAAGAGGAGACAGGGCGTTATCCTGAAATTACACCTCATCCCCTTGAGGGGATAGGGGCGTTATCCTGAAATTACACCTCACCCCCTCAGGGGATAGGGGCGTCATCCTGAAATTACGCCTCACCCCTTGAGGGGATAGGGGTGTAATCCTGAAATTACACCTCACCCCCTCAGGGGATAGGGGCTTCATCCTGAAGTTACACCTCACCCCCTCAGGGGATAGGGGCGTTATCCTGAAATTACGCCTCATCCCCTCAGGGGATAGGGGTGTTATCCTGAAATTACGCCTCATCCCCTCAGGGGATAGGGGTGTCACCGCAAAAAAAGCCCCCATCCCCTCAGGGGACGGGGGTGTCACTGCAAAAAAAGCTCCCATCCCCTCAGGGGACGGGGACTTTCCGGACGGGTACGCCCTCATCCCCTCAGGGGACGGAACTTGGTAAGGGCGTCTCTGGGTATTTCTGGCTCGTCATTGATCCGCAATCAGCGACAGCAGCGCCTCGATGTTGGTGGCGGACTGGGTGCTACCGTCTGCGCGGTGGATGACGAAGGGATCGCCCGCGGAGCCGGTGGTGTCGATGTGGAGGGAGTCGTCAGCGACGTGGCGGTCGGCACGGATACCGTTTCGTTGCAGGGCTTTGCGCACCATCGCGTAACGGCTGCCGTGACCTTGGAGGTGGATCTCGCGGCGGTAGTCCGTGTCGATGCGGAAGAAGCCCGTTTCGGTGTCGTAGGTGATGCCTTTGCGGGAGAAGAAACTGCTGAGTTTGCCTTCTAAGGAGAGGTCCTCAGGCGTACCGATGGCGATGCCGTTCGTGCGATCCATGAGCCAGATCTTGTCCGCGATTTGGAGCGCCAGCTCGAGGTCGTGGGTGGACATGAAGATGGTCTTCTGGAGCGTGTGCGTAAGGTTGTGGAGCAGCTGCATGACCTCCACCTTGCTGGGGAAGTCGAGGAAGGCCGTGGGCTCGTCGAGGAAGATGATGGGCGTCTCCTGCGCCAGCGCTTTGGCGATCATCACCTTCTGCCGCTCGCCATCGCTGAGGGTGTGCACCATGCGCTGGGTGAGCGGCTCGATGCGCACGCGGGCGATGGCCTCGTGCACGATCTTGCGATCGCCCTCCTTGAGTGTCCCCCAAAAGCCGGTGTAGGGACTGCGCCCGAGGCCGACCAACTCCTCGACCGTCATGTTGCGGATGTCGCTCTTTTCGGTCAGGACGACGCCGATGACGGTGGCCAATTGCCGGTCATCATACGTGGAGAGCGGACGGTCGAGCAGGTCGATCGTGCCGCCGAGCGGGGGTTGGAAGGCCGAGAGGGTGCGCAGTAGGGTGGATTTGCCCACGCCGTTGGTGCCGAGGAGGCACGTCAATTCGCCGCTGTGGATCGAGGCGTTGAGGTGTTCGGCCACACGCTTCGTGTTGTGCTTGTCGGGGTAGCCGATGCTGAGGTCGCGGAGGCGGATAGTCGTTTCTTTCATTCGTTCACTTCATTTCTTCGTTTACTGAAAAGCACGTAGACCACGATAGGTGCGCCGATGAGCGCCGTGACGGAGTTGACGGGCAGGGCGCCCTCGAAGCCGGGCATGCGGGCGATGAGGTTGCAGACCAAGGCCAGCGAGGCGCCGGTGAGGATGGAGGCGGGCATGAGGATGCGGTGGTCGGACGTGCGCAGGAGGCCGCGGCAGAGGTGCGGCACAGCCAGCCCGAGGAAGATGACCGGCCCGCAGTAAGCCGTCACAATGGCCGTCAGGAGGCCGGCGCAGGAGATGACGCTCAGGCGCGCCCGCTTGATGTTCAGCCCTAAGTTGCGGGCGTAGCCCTCGCCAAGGAGCAGCAGGTTGAGCGTCTTGATCAGCAGCAGCGAGAGCGGCAGTAGCACGGCCATGATGGCGACGAAGAGCGTCATCTGATTGCCCGACACGCGGGCGAAGCTGCCCAGGCCCCAGATGACGTACGCGCGGATATCCTCCTCGACGCTGAAATACTTCAGCATGCCGATGATGGCGTTGGCCACATAGCCGATCATGACGCCGATGATGAGCAGCGTGACGCTGCCCCGCACCTTCTGCGAGACGAAAACGATGAGCGCCATGACGGACAGCGAGCCGACGGTGGCCGCGATCGTGAGCGCCAGTTCGCCGATGTACCCCAGCTTGCTCAGCGCCACACCGCCCACGCTGCCCGAGAGCAGGATGACGAGCGCCACGCCGAGGCTGGCCCCGGAGCTGATGCCGAGCACCGATGGCCCGGCCAGCGGATTGCGAAAGACGGTCTGCATTTGCAGGCCGCTCACGGCCAGCCCCGCGCCCGCCACTAAGGCCGTCAGCGACTGGGGCACGCGTGACTTCCACACGATGTTGCGCCACACCTCCGACTCCTCGCCCGTGCCGAAGAGGATATGCACGATCGATCGCAGTGGGATGGCCACCGATCCGAGCACCAAGTTGAGCACGAAGAAGAGCGCGATGGAGGCGGCGATGAGCGTCAGAATGAGTGTCGTATGCCGCTTCATTACTTCAGCAAGTTGTAATAAACCGGCTTATGGTCGGGCAACAGCTGCGGGTGGAAGGCGTGGATCAGGTCGGCCAGGACCACCTCCGGCTCCACGGGCACGCCCTCGTAGAAACGTTGCGACTTGAGGTTGCAGTAGACCACGCCCCGCTCGCGGAAGGCTCGGAAGTCGGCATAGCGGGCGTCCTCCTGCCGGAGAGCGTCGTAGGTGAAGGTGCCGTCGTAGCTGTTGATGATGCGCCAGAAGCGTGCGTTGACGGCTTGGGCGTAGACGGTCTCGAAGTCGAGCGTGAAGCCGCCCGAGTGGGGGTCGTCCTTGAGGAAATAGTCGGCGCCGGCGTCCTCGAACTGGCGCGCCAGGAAGCTCTTGCCGCCGACGGCGTACCAGTTGCCGCCACGCATCTCGCCGCTGAAGACCACCGGTCGCTCCTTGACGTCGGCCGTGAGCGCCTTCAGCTCGTTGTATCGCTTCTCGATCTCGTCGAAGCGTTTGATCGCAGCGTCCTCGTTGCCGGTCAGCAGGCCGACGAATTTGATCCATTCGGCCTGCCCGAGCGGCGTCAGCTCCTTGTATCCCAGGTGCGGAATGAGCGGTGCGCCGGTCTCCTTGAGCGCCTCGTAACCGCCGCGTTTGAAGGGCGAGATGAGGATCACGTCGGGCGCAATGCCCATCACCACCTCGGTGTCGAAGTTGCCCTCGATGCCGATCTTACGCGTGCGGCCATCCTTGAGTTGGGCGTTGATCTGTGGGTCGAAGAGGTGGCGTGTGCTGGTCAGACCGGCCACGAGGTCGCGGCGGTCGAGGGCGATGAAGTTGGAGAGCTGGAGCGTAGTCATGCAGACCACCTTGCGGACGGGTATCTCGATCCGCTCGTAGCCCTCAGGCGCCCGGAGATCACTGCCGCGCGGCACAAAGGCATAGCGGTAGGCACCCTCCGCCATCTCCCCCTCTTCGTCCTCCTTCTGCGGGTCTTGGATATCAACCAGCCACACGCCGCCCTCAGATCGCAGGCTGAAGCCCTCGGCATAGCGCGGCTTGAGTCGTTCGGTACGTTCCGCATCGGTCGCGTCCGTCTGGCCCGCTCCGTGCTGTTCCTTCTTAGCGCCGCCACATGCCGCCACCAGTAAGAGCAGCAGGCCCGCGGCCATCATTTTCTTGAGTGTCATTGTCATCATTCTTCTATTGTAGTATATGTCATCTTCTCGCTTCTGGCGGCCCCCCGCCGTGGGTGTGCGCATCGGCCATGCCCATTCGGTCGATGCCTATATAAATAGGTATAGCCTCCGCCTCCGGAAAAATCGGCGCCAAAGGTAACGGCCGGATCCAATCAGAGCGGTGCTGGATCCGTAATCCTTTGGGCCTTACGGGCGACTTGAAGATATAGACTCCGGACTTCGGTCGGGGGATCAGTCCTCCCTATCGTTTCCTGCCAACAGCTTTCGGCTTCTGAGGCGGCCCCGATGTGCGACTTGGCGACTCTGGCAGGCCGCCTGCCAGAGTTTTAGCCCCCGGATGTTCAGCGGACGCGCCCCCCGAAGTAACAGGCCGACGGACGACCACGCCAAGCTCATAGACAAGCCCATAGATATGCGGCAGACAACGGCGCCGATAAGTATCGATGGGGCTGTCGGTGTATCTGCGATCACCAGATCGGAAACTGTTTGGACTACAGCTGAAGCGCTACACACCCGGCACCACGGATGATTTCACAACTTTTCGTCAGGTGCTTTGGCCATTATGGACGATTTCACAGACTGGCGCCTGGTCTCCGCCGGCCCTCCCTGCCTTTTCATCTCTTTTTGCGCTTCGGATGCCCCAACCCGCCAGAGAAGCCACTCCGAGGGGCTCCATCCATTCGTGGACAGGCCGCAAACGGCAAGGCAAGGAACCCGGAAAGTCTATTTTTGCGCCGATTACAAATTGAAGAAGATAGATCAAATGAAAAATCGTATCCTATGGATTCCCCTCTTGGGGATCTTAGCCATCATGAACTTGATTGGCTGCTCAAGCGAAGAAAAACTGCCCCCCACGGTCACCCTGGAGGCCAACAAAACGTCGATCAAAGCTAACGGCCGCGACTCGATCACCTTCGTGGTGAAGGTGAACGGTCAAGAGACGACTCAAGGCGTCACCGTCCGCTCTGAGTCGGGTCAGGCCGTCTCGTCCACGCTCCGCTATGCCGCGGATAAGGTCGGCACGCAGACGTTCTACGCCCTGTATGAGGGCACGAAGTCGAACGCCGTCACCGTCACAGCCACCCAGATCGTGGTGACGCTCAAGGTGGATCGCACATCGATCCGACCGGGCACAGCGGATCAGGTACACTTCACCGTTCTGGCTGACGACGAGGATGTGACCGCCTCCTCCTCCATCCTGCGCCGCGGCGAGACCGAGACGAAGCTCGAAGGCACCACCTTCTCGGCCGATAAGTCGGGCGACTACACCTTCTACGCCACCTATCGCAACGAACGTTCGGCCGAAGTGGCTGTGCACGCTGCCGCTGGTAGCGTCACGCTGCGCGCTGACCGCAGTGCGATCCACGCTGACGGCAACGAGGCAGTGGCCTTCACCGTGACGGCCGACGGTCATGACGTTACGGACAAGGCCGTCATCTCCCTCCGATCCACGCCCGACATCGCCCTCATCGGCCACAACTTCACCACCACCGAGGCCGGCGACTATGCCTTCTATGCCACCTACGACGGCGTCCGCTCGACTGAGGTGCGCGTCAAGGCCAGCGCAATGGCGTTGAACTTCGCCAAGCAGCATTGCATCATGCAATTCTCGTCGGCCACCTGCGCCACCTGCCCCATCATGACCACGGCCATCAACGACATCATGACCCTCACGCCGGGTCGGGCTGTGCCCATCGTCTTCCACGTCAGCCAGCTCTGCTTCAACTATCCCGAGCTCTACGGCGTACTCTCCGAGACGGCCGACCGTCTCTGCCCGGCTTGGCCCTCGGCGCTGGTGGATATGCACACGAAGGTGAACGTCTACCGCACGGCCACGCGCGAGAAGTTCAACGAGGCCATCTGGATCCTGAACAGTTACGCACCGGCACAGACAGGCATCGCCCTGCGCTCTTCGGTGGAAGGCGGCACGATCAGCTTCACGGCCGATGTGGCAGCTAACAAGACGGGCGAGTATCGCTTCTTCGCCTACATCGTCGAGGACGGCATCAAGCATGGCCAGCGCATCGGCAATGGCGAGGACGCCATCGACCCCAACTATGTACATAACAACGTGGCGACCTATCCGCTGACCGCCACGGACGACCCGAGGTCGGGCCTCTCGTTAGGTACCATCGAGCGTGGCAAACACCTCACCCGCACCTATACGATCGACACCCGCGCCTACAACATCAAGCGCAACGTGGATCTCAGCCGCTGCCGTGTCGTGGCTTACACACTGCGTTTAGTGAACGGCTCGTACACGGTCGACAATGTGGCCACCTGCTCCGTCTCGGGCGGTTCGGTCAGCTTCCGCTACGCCAAGTGAGCAGGGCGTCACTCTAATCACCCCGTAACGAAGAAAAGCCCGCTACCGACAGAGGAGTTCGGTAGCGGGCTTTTTGTGTGATAGAGGGAGGATCAGAGGCTGCGATTGATCTCGTCGATGTAGGCGAGGATCTCGTCGCGCCCCTCGTTATTCTCGGACGACGAGGTCATGATGGGCGGCAGCTCCTCCCACGTCTCGAGCATCTTTTCGCGATAGGCCGCAAGGTTCTCTTGCAGGCGACTGCGGCTGAGTTTGTCGGTCTTGGTGAAGATGATGGCGAACGGCACACCATCCTGCCCGAGCCACTCCATGAACTCTAGGTCAATGCGCTGCGCCTCATGGCGACAGTCGAGCAGGACGAAGAGGCACGTGAGCTGCTGGCGACCGAGGATGTACGATTCGATGATCTGCCGCAGCCGGTCACGGTTCTCGCGACTGCGTCGGGCGTAACCGTATCCGGGCAGGTCGACCAGATACCAGCTGTCGTTGATGATGAAATGGTTGATGAGTTGCGTCTTACCGGGCTTCTGCGACGTCATGGCCAGCTGTTTGCGTCGCGTCAGCATATTGATCAGCGACGACTTGCCGACGTTCGACCGTCCGATAAAGGCATACTCCGGCATCCCACCGTCGGGACACCGCTTCACGTCCGTGTTACTCGTCACGAACTCTGCACGTTGAATTTCCATTTGTTGTTATGTGTGGGGGTTAGGGTGGATGAAGGCGTTCTGTAGCTGTTTCCTTTCGGGAAATAGTCGCCCCCACCTTATTTCAGGAATCCGTAGGCATAGACCTTCGGCTCGATCTTACGGGCCAAGGCGGCGACACGGGCGCGGAGGTCTTTGATCAGCGCGGTATAGGTGTCGTCGGAGCTGATGGTGTTCATCTGCGTCTTGCCGCTCTTGCTCGTCTTGACGCCTTGGAAGTGGAGGCGGATGTCGTAGAGCGAGGCGTCAGGGAGGGCGCCGGGTTGGCGGTGATAATATTGCCAGAGGGCACGGCCGGCGTCCATCGCCGCGGTAGCCTCGGGCGAGAAGGCGAGGGGCTCGCCTGTGTGCGGGCGAGGCGTGTCGACATTGAAGAATTGGAGCTGGCTCTCAGCTGTCGCCTCAGCCTTGGGCAGCTTGCCGCGGATAAAGTCGTGCATGAAATGGCTCTTAAACGCGTCTTGTGCGCCGACTTCCGCTTCTGAGAAGGGAATCCAGTGGTTGACGCCTTGCGTGCAGCTGATGCGGTTTTGTCCGTGGAAGAGGGTAAAGACAAGGCAATCGTTTTGGAACTCCATATCGTTCGCCCAGCCGTCGTTAGGGTAGAGGAATTGGTCGCGGTCGTTGAGCCAAGTGGCTTCGATGGATAGACGGACTGCTAAGTAGATAGACATTTCAAAGAGATTCTTTGGTGATATCCACCATCCTCTCGGAACAGGCATTTGCTCTTTCTCATTAAGAACATAGATGAGGTTTCTATGTTGAAAGTCATTTCGGCCATTACTCATAAAGCCAATATGCATTCCCCTCTCGTCTTTATACTCACAAATCCATTTGACAATGTTCCCCTTTTCTTTATCGTAATTACTGATTTGCTTGTTACATAAGAAGGCTCCGTCTTGTAGGAACACTTTCCCGATTTCAGAATCGAACGGTTCGATTTCATCTGTACGCCATATGAAAAAGCCGATCGGGAATTGTCCTTTGACATTGTCAAATGTATCAGCTGGAACCAAAAAGAATCGACTGAGTTTAGCTTGGAAGTGTTTTCGGAAATCGCGGAAGTTCGGTGCTTGCAGAATTTTCAACTTTGAAAATTCTGCAAGCACCGAAGAGGGTATTTCGTTGTAAATCCGAATAAAGAATTGAGCGAAGAGCTCCCGGCCTGCGATGCCGATCATGGGGAGATATTTCTGATACGTAAGATGTTGTACGGCCACATTCGTCTTGTGTGTACCTGTTCCCGTGATTGTTCTTGCATTTCCCGCCTCCGCATATGGTGGATTGATATAGATAACCAGCTTACGTCGGCGTTCGGGGGAGTTGATGATTTCGCGGAGGCCGTCGGGGAGGAGGTCGAAGGAGTCGTTGAGGAAGTCGAAACGAAAGACGTGGCTGTCGAGTAGGTTCGCGCCGTTGGCGATGCGATCGTGCATGACGTCGACGTCGCTCTGGTCGAGCGTGGAGGCCCAAATGCGGTACTTGTTCGTCAGCCCGGCGAGCAGGTTGCCCGTGCCGGCGCAGCAGTCCCAGATGTCGTATTCCTCCTGCCAATCTTCACCTAACTCGTCGGAGAGGTACTGCTGCGAGAGCTCTACCCACTGGCGCGGCGTGAAGTAGGAGCCTTTGCGTTCGCGCACGTCTTGCGGCACAAGTAGGTCGCGCCGCGCCACGATGTACTCCCAATATTCCTCACGAGGCGGACGCTCGTAGCGATTCCAAAACTCAGTGTGCGCGAGGCCGTCATCCTTAAAGTCGGCTCGCTTGGCGTTAAGAAAGCCCATGCCGTCGATCTTCCGATCCAGCTCGTAAAACGTCTCTCGCAGCAGGACGTAGAGCTTCTCTCGGAGCGTGATGTTTTGCCGAGAGAGGAGGTCGGCTAAGTAGAAGTCAGCGTCGATGATGCCGGCCTTCTTCGTCTTTTCCCAATCGATAGCGATGGACGGTCGGACGGCCTCGCGCCACTTGGCGTATACGGCCGTGAAGTTGGTCTTGTTGATGGGCAGCTTCCAGAGGTTGGCTTTGTCGATGATGAAGTTTTGGCGGATGAATTGCCGTAGCTCTTCGCTGTCGGTGTCGAGGCGGAAGCGGAGCGTGTCCTTTTCGAGCGTCCGGCGGACAGTCTCCATGAGTTGCCGAAACTCGCGTGTATCGTGGTCGGAGGGCTTGACGTTCCAGTTGAAGTCGTTCTGATAAAAGACGTCATGGATGTCGCTGTAGGGCAGGAAGGCAATCTTCTCGGCATCGAAGGCGCCGAGGAAGGTGGGCGGCATGTGTCGGTCGAAGGTGCGTGCCTTGCCGATGGTGAGGATGAGTTGCACGAGCGACTCGTCGATGTCGTGCGATGTGCCCTTCTTGGCTTCGGCCCAAAGCAGGTACTCCCTGTCCTCGGGTGCCGGAGCGACGCCATGCAGCGGCAGTGCGGGTAGGGCTACGGCAAAGTCAATGTCGCCCAGGATGGGCGTGGCGTCGTAGGCGTCGAAATAATCCTGGCGGAGTCGGTTCTTAATCTCTTCTTCGCGAAGGGTGTTTTGATACTTCATAAAATGGGTGGGAGGGAGCGTTATTTTTTCAGGGGGACAAAAGTATCCAAATACGATGGCCCAATCAGTCGAGCTGTGCGACGCAGTGGAGTGCCTGATAAGGGCACTTGTGCAAAATCCAAGGCTTGAAAGCTGTGGTTTTAGCGCTTGGCTGAAAATCGAAGCCCCGGCACACGCTGGCACCGGGGCTTTCTGGGTTCGATCAGCCATTCGAGGCCTTGTTTTTTCAGGCGTTGGCCACCAAGTAGGCGGTGTAGGCGATGAAACAGAGGGAAAGCACGATGCCTTCCCAACGGGTGATGGTGCGCTGGCGGAAGAACTGTCCGAAGATGAGCAGGAGGACGGCTGATCCGATCATCACGCCGTAGTCCACGAGAGTGATGCCGGCCACGTGAAGGGGATGGATGGAGGCGGCGCAACCGAGGACGAAGAAGATGTTGAAGAGGTTCGAGCCGACCACGTTGCCGATGGCCATCTGTGGATTCTTCTTCAGCGCAGCCACGGCGGAGGTGGCGAGCTCGGGCAGGGAGGTGCCGCCGGCGACGAGCGTCAGGCCGATGGTCGACTCGCTCACGCCGAGGTTGCGCGCGATGGCCGACGAGCCGTCGACGAAGAGCTGTCCGCCGTAGATCAGCCCCGCCAGTCCGCCGACGATGTAGAGCGCCGAGCGCCAGACGGGCATGGATTTGATGCCCTCCTCGTCGGCGTCGTCCGTCTTATTGTGGGCGATGGCCAGGGTGTAGCCGAAGAAGATGGCGAAGAAGCAGAGGAGCACCAGTCCGTCGATGCGGCTGAGGACGTTCTCCGTGGCGCCGTCGATCCATACGTCGCTGGCTACGAAGAGGAGCACCAAGGAGGCGAGGATGCAGAAGGGCACTTCTTTCGTTATGGTGCTTCGGGGGACGTGCAGCGGAATGATGGCGGCTGTCACGCCAAGGATCAAGAGGACGTTGAAAATGTTCGACCCGACCACGTTACCCATGGCCAGGTCGGGGCTGCCCTTGAGGGCGGAGAGTACGCTCACGGTCAGCTCCGGGGCGGAGGTGCCGAAGGCTACGATCGTGAGGCCGATCACGAGGTTTGAGATGCGGAATCGCTTGGCTACGGCCGCGGCGCCGTCAGTCAGGGCGTTGGCGCCGACAAGGATCAGCACCAGTCCGATGACGACAAAAACGAGGGACATCCATACGTTGTTCATTGTTTTTCCATCCTTTCTTCTTCATTGTTTTCCAGCCGATCGATGGCGTCCCGAAGGGCGACGAGCTCGGCGCGGATCGTTTTTAATTTCTCTATGATTTGCATTTGGTTGATAGTAGTCTCCTTGTTGTCCTTGAGCTTGCGTCGGGCGCCGGCGACGGTCATACCGCGTTCCTTGAGGAGGTAGTGGATGAGGCCGATGAGCTCAATGTCCTGCTCGGTGTAGTAGCGGGTGCCGCCGGGCGTCTTGCGCGGAGCGAGCTCGTCGAATTCCTTCTCCCAGTAGCGGAGGGTGGATTCGTTCAGGCCGAAGCGTGCGGCTACTTCCCGGATGGAGAAGTAGAGCTTGAGGTTCTTGTTCTGTTTTAATCCCATTGATGGGCGAGGGGGGGGGTCAGTCGAGCACCTGGCCGTGGTTCTCAGACAGCTGCAGCATCTGGTCGTACTCCTCGGGATTGAGATCCTGATAGTAGTACTTGGCGGGGTTGTCCGGTTTGTCGTTGATGTGCACCTCGTAGTGCAGGTGTGGGCCGGTGGATTTGCCGGTGCTGCCCACCAGGCCGATCACTTCGCCACGGGTCACGGACTGCCCTTCGCGGACGAGGATCTTCTCCATGTGGCCGTAGAGCGTTTTGTAGCTGTAGCCATGATCGATGATGACGCAGTTGCCGTAGCCCTGTTTCCATCCGGCCAGGATGACGCGGCCGTTACCCGTGGCGTAGATATCCGTGCCCATCGGGGCGGCGAAGTCCATGCCAGCATGGAAGCGGAGGGTGTGATAGATCGGGTCGATACGTGTGCCGTAGCCTGATGCAGTACGTTTGAGGTCTTTGTTCGATATGGGCTGGATGGCGGGGATGCAGCGCACACGCTCCTCGAGACTTTTACCGATGGAGATCAGCTCCTCGAGCGAGTTGGATTCGACGTAGAGCTGCTTCTTGAGCATGTCGAGCTTTTGCGTGGTCTCAATCACCAGATCGGCGTTGGAGAGGCTGGAGAGGTAGGCGTAGCGGTTGGTGCCGCCGAAGCCCGGTTTGCGGACAGATTCAGGGATGGAGCGGGCTTGGAAGATGGCACGATAGAGGTTCTCGTCGCGCTGCTGGATGTCGTCCAAAACTTCCAGCGCATCGTTGAGTTGCAGGCTGAGCACCTCGTATTGAGTTTGCAGCAGCTTGTTCTCCTTTTGCAGGAGGGATTCCATGGGGGAGGAGAAAATGTTGGCGAAAAGAAAGAAGAGCGCTACTCCGACCAATATGCCGATGCTGGCATGCCTGACGACAGCGAAAATGCGCTGCTTGACGGTGGGATAGACCCGCTCGAAGCTGAGCGTCTCCGTGTTGTACTTGTAGTATATCTTCTTTGACTTGAATAGTCCCATAATCAATTCATCCCTTATGATTGAGGCGCAAATGTAGGTTTTGACCTATGTTTGCGCCCCATTTGCAAGGTTTTAACAGGTTATTTACATATTCAAATATGCTGACAGCACAAGAAATTCGCGAATCATTCTTGTCTTTTTTCGCATCGAAAAGACACCATATTGTACCATCGGCTCCGATGGTTATTAAGGACGATCCCACGCTGATGTTCACCAACGCCGGGATGAACCAATTTAAGGACATTATACTTGGTAACACCGCCATCAAATACCCCCGCGTGGCCGATTCTCAGAAATGTTTGCGCGTCAGCGGTAAGCACAACGACCTCGAGGAGGTGGGCCACGACACGTATCACCACACCATGTTCGAGATGCTCGGCAACTGGTCGTTCGGCGATTATTTCAAGAAAGAAATCATCAGCTGGGCGTGGGAATACTTGGTCGACACGCTCCACCTCGACCCGGCACGGCTCTACGCCACCATCTTCGAGGGCAGCCCATCCGAGGGCCTCGAGCGTGACAGTGAGGCGGCTGGCTATTGGGCCAAATTCTTGCCCGCTGACCACATCCTCGAGGGCAACAAGCACGACAACTTTTGGGAGATGGGCGACACGGGCCCCTGCGGCCCCTGCTCGGAGATCCACATTGACCTCCGGCCCGACGCTGAGCGCGCGGCTGTGCCCGGGGCATCGCTCGTGAACAAGGACAACCCGCTCGTGATCGAGATCTGGAACCTCGTCTTCATGCAATATAACAGGAAGGCCGATGGCTCTTTGGAGCCGCTGCCGAACCGCGTCATCGATACAGGTATGGGCTTCGAGCGACTCTGTATGGCGCTGCAAGGCAAGACGTCGAACTATGACACGGACGTCTTCCAGCCGCTCATCCAGGCCATCGCCCACATGACGGGCACGACCTACGGCGCCGATCGGCAGAAGGACGTGGCGATGCGCGTCGTGGCGGATCATATCCGCACCATCGCCTTCTCCATCACCGACGGACAGCTGCCCTCGAACGCCAAGGCGGGCTATGTGATCCGCCGCATCCTGCGCCGCGCCGTGCGTTACGCCTACACCTTCCTCGACTGCAAAGAGGCCTTCATGTATCGCCTCCTCCCGACGCTCATCGCCACCATGGGCACGGCTTATCCGGAGCTGGTGGCCCAGCAGGAGCTGATCGGAAAGGTGATGAAGGAAGAGGAAGAGGCTTTCCTCCGCACGCTCGAAACGGGCATCCGCTTGCTCGAGAAAAAGATCGAAGAGCTGAACGCCGCGGGTCGTAAAACGCTGGCCGGAACGGACGCCTTCGCCCTCTACGACACGTATGGCTTTCCGCTCGACCTCACCGAACTGATCCTCCGCGAGCACGGCATGGACGCTGACCTCAAGGGTTTCGACGCCGAAATGCAGAAGCAAAAGGAACGCGCACGCAATGCCGCCGCCATCGAGGCCGACGACTGGGTGACGCTGCGCGAGGGCGAGACGGCCTTCGTGGGTTACGACATGATGGAGTGCGACGTGGAGATTCTCCGCTACCGCCGCATTAAACAGAAAAACAAGACCCTCTATCAGATCGTCCTCGACAAGACGCCCTTCTACGCTGAGATGGGTGGACAGGTGGGCGACAGCGGATGGCTCATCGCCCCGGACGGCGAACAGACGGAGATCATCGACACGAAGCGCGAAAACAACCTGCCTGTGCACCTCACCACGAAGCTCCCGAATGACCTCACCGCCTCGTTCACAGCCCGCATCGACGTGGAGCGCCGCATCCGCTGCGAATGCAACCACACGGCTACGCACCTGCTCCATGAGGCGCTCCGCGAGACGCTCGGCACACACGTTGAGCAGAAAGGATCGTACGTCGGGCCCGAGTCGCTCCGCTTCGACTTCTCCCACTTCGGCAAGATGACCGACGAGGAGATCCGCCGCGTGGAGCAGATCGTCAACCGTCGCATCCGTCAGAACCTGCCTCTCGACGAGCGTCGAAACATGCCCATCGCCGAGGCCAAAGCCTTGGGCGCGATGGCCCTCTTCGGCGAGAAGTACGGCGAGGAAGTGCGCGTCGTGCGCTACGGCACCTCCGTCGAGCTTTGCGGCGGCACCCACATCCCCGCCACCGGCATGATCGGCTCCATGTACATCACCAGCGAAAGCTCCATCGCCGCCGGCGTGCGCCGCATCGAGGCCGTCACGGCCGACGCCGCCGAGCGACTTTTCCACTTCACGCAAGACGCCGTGCGCGAGGTGCGCGCCCTGTTCAACAACGTGCCCAACCTCGTGCCCACCATCCGCAAATCGATCGAAGAGAACAGTGAGCTCAAGCGGCAAGTCGGCGAGTATATCAAGGAGAAAGCCGCCACGATGAAGAAAGAGCTGCTCAGCCGCGCCATCGATTGCCGTGGCACTCGGCTGATCCTCTTCAACGGCGAGGGCGACGTCGAACTCAGCAAGTCCATCGCCATGCAGATCAAGGACGAGACGCCGAGCGACGAGCGCATCTGCTTCGTGGCCGGCATCCGCGACCATGATCGTTGCGGCCTGATCGTCCTGCTCAGTCAGCCCCTCGTCAGCGAAGGCCTCGACGCCGCGAAGCTGGTCAAGAAGGGCTCCTCGTTCATCCGCGGTGGAGGCGGCGGACAGCCCCACTTCGCCATGGCTGGCGGCAAGAACCCCGACGGCTTGAGCGCCGCCATCGACGCCATCTTGGAGGAGGCCGGACTGAAATAAAGTCGCCCGGC
>QWCT01000182.1_pt1 | contig 45421 bp, 63 predicted proteins | sample 1972681 | NCBI WGS metagenome assembly QWCT01 (sample SAMN09866701, study PRJNA288562) | Human oral metagenome isolate pre3_saliva, whole genome shotgun sequencing... | isolation source: mouth | host: Homo sapiens | place: USA: California | reverse complement strand
AGGTGGAAGAATTGGATTTTCATTTTCATCAATTGGTGTATTTGTTGATAATGTTCCTGTATATTCAGGTTTTTCATTTACAATTGAATCAGTAGGATTTGCTACCCCATTATATTCAGGTAATTCATCAACAACAGGAGGTAAAATTTCATTTCCTTTTTCATCTGTAGTTATATTTGTTGAAACTGATTCTTTATATTCTACTTTTTCATTTGTATTCAATTCAGGTTCATCTGGTAAATCACTTCCATTAATATTTGGTATTAATGGGGTACTACTTGAAATTAATTTATCTGTTACTGTTTCAGTTATTTCGCCAGTTTTTTCATTAACTGTATAATTAGTAGTTCTTTCTATTATTTGTCCTTTTTCTTTTACTATTTCTACTTTATCTTTCGCTGCTACTTTAATAATAGTATCAGTAGGATTTACAATAACAGGATTTCCAACATTTTCAATTTTTGAACCATCTTCAGGATTCACATCATACGTTGTAGTTACTGTTTTAGAACCAGGTGTACCTTGTTCAATAATATTATCAGCACCTTTTTCCCTTGTATCATCTTTTACATATTTATTAGGAGATGGAATTGGTGTAACTTCAACTTTTGTTTTAACCCCGTCTTTATTAAATGTTTCTTTAGTCATGTTTTCTGAAATTGTTCCATTATTAGGGTCTACTGTATATACTGTTGTTGATTTTACTATATCATCTCCATCTTTGCTATATACAACTTTTGGTCTTGTACCAACTTTAACAATTTCATTAGTAGGTTGAATAATATAAGGTTGAGAATCATTAGGAATAGCAGTATTAAATTCATAATTAAATACAATTTTTACACCATTAATTTCATCTTGTTCTTCCCTAACTGGTACATTTTCAGGTAAATTATAAGTTCTTGTAATTACTGTTTTACCATTTACCCCAGCTACACTTACTTCTGTTAAACCTTTTTCTTCTGTTTCATCACCAATGTAAGTTTTCTTAAATTCTTGTTCAGTAACTATTTCTTCTGTTTTAGTACCTACTACTTCAATTTGAGGTGTCGGATTTTCAATTGTTTCTACAGGTTCATTTGCAGTTATATTTCCTGTTTCAGGGTCTACTGTATAACTTGTTCTAGTAATTTTCTTGCCATCCACACCAGATTGCTTAATTACATTTGGTGTTCCTGCTGAGACATCATCATTTCTCTCATATTCTACACCATAATGTAATCTTTTTTCTACAACTTTATCAGCTACTGTTCCTCTTCCAACTATTTCTTCTGTTACATCTTCTGTAATATCTCCATTGTTAGGATTTACTGTATATCTTGTTGTGGTTTTAATTACATTGTCACCTTGTTTACTATATACTACTTTTGGCTTAGTTCCAACTTTAATTGTTTTAGGTGTCATAGGTGTAATAATATTTTCAGTAGTTGAAGGGTTAATTAATTCACCAGTAATTGGAGTTACTTCATAAGTAGTAATGATTTCTTTTTCTCCAGGTACACCATTAATTTCTTTATTTGTACCTTTTTCTAATTCTTCATCACCTTCATAAACTGTGGTCATTTCAATTGGTGTATTTTCTTTTCTTATGTTATCTACTTTTTCCCATTTCGCATATAATGTAACTGTTTCTCCTGGTTGTCCAATTTCTGATTTATTTTTTATGATGTCTCCATCTTCTGTTTTTGACCATCCTAAAAATTTATATCCAGGTTTATCCTCTATCAGTATTGGTAATTCTTCTTCATTATCTCCACTTATAATTAATGGATTTACAATTTCATTTGTTCCTGTATTGAAATTTACTGTTAATACAAGTTTCTTTTCTCTTACCCAAGTTCCTGACATTCCTACTGGGTCATTTCTATATGCTGTATTCCATTCATCAATTGTATATGGGCCTGCACTACCATCTTCTTTTACCCAGCGCTCTGTATATAATTCACTATTAGTATCACCAGAAAAACCAATTAAAAATCCATAATTAAGGGAATAATATCCACCATAAGAATGTTTTTCTAAATTTGAAAATAAATTACTTTTATAAGTTGTATTTTTGAAATTATTACCTAATTTTATTTTCTTTAAACGCCTTGTAGCATCAAACATTCGATTCATATTTATAACATTACTTGTGTCCCAATTACTTAAATCCAAATATGTTAATTGCTCCTCATGAGAAAACATTTCTGACATGTCTGTTACTTTACTAGTGTCCCATTTACTTACATCTAATTTTTTAATCCTTGCAGTAGAAAACAATCCATTCATAGATGTTACTTTACTTGTATTCCAATTTGAAACATCTAATTCTTTAACATTTAAAACTTGAAATAATCCAGACATATCTTCAACATTACTAGTGTCCCATTTACTTACATCTAAATTTTCTACACTTGAAGATGCAAACATGTGACTCATATTTGTAACTTTACTTGTGTTCCAATTACTTACATTTAATGTTTTTAAAGGGCTTGCATAAGTAGTATAAAACATATACGACATATCTTTAACTTTTGAAGTATTCCAATTATCCACATTTAAGGATTGAATTTTTCTTAATCCACTAAACATCCAAGACATATTTTCAACATTACTTGTGTCCCAATTACTCACATCAATATTTTCTAAATTAGAAGAATCATAAAATACTCCCCTCATATTTCTAACTTTACTTGTATTCCATTTACTTACATCAAGACTTGTTAAACTATTTGTATTCTGAAAGATCCCAGATAAGTTTTCAACTTTTGAAGTATTCCATTTACTTACATCTAATTCTTTTAATTTATTTAATCCCTCAAACATGAAAGACATATCTTCAACTTTACTTGTATCTATTTTACTTGCATCTATATAATTTAAATCAATTTGTAATGTTTTAAATCCATTATTCCTACTAAATAAATATGAGCTATTTTCCGGAGCATATACTTTATCAGTAAAACCTATTGCTTTAATTTGAGAGCTATAATTATTTTTCCATGAAGAACCACCTCTATTATTAACTAAAGTATCTTTACCTGGTTCTGGTTTAAATAATAAATAACCATTTTCATATAATTCCCATGGAACTCCATCTTCACCTTGTGCTATAATATTACCTTCAGGTTGCCAATTTGTAACTTCCGGCTCAGCGGCATGAACAATACTTGGACTTAAATTTGTACCTATAACTGGTAATTCATTCATATTACTAGCAAATAATCCAATTGCAATTGAAAATGCTCCTATTGATAATTTTCTAATCGCATATTTCTTATTGATTTCATAATTGCTATACATTTTTTTTATCATTAATATTCTACCTCTTTTTTAAAATATAAATAAATATTTTTGCTTTTAAATAAAATTATTCTACCTATAAAACAAAAATTACATATTTTATATATCGGCACTCAAAATTTTATAAACCTAAAAAAAAGAATAGATAATTAAATCTATTCTTAACGATGATTCATGATTTCTTTAAATTCTTCTGGATAATTTTCTGCTAATGTACTCATGATTTTTACTTTAGCATTTTCATAAACAATAAATCTCTCACGATCTTTATCAGAAATAACAGGTAAAGTCCCTTGGTCTAGGTTATCTGTCAAATCAGAAAGTTTAACCATCATAGCATCTAAATTATTGCAAATATTAGCAATGTAATCTTCATATTTAACATTTTCTTTATCATGAGTTAAAAATGTTAATGTAAATAGAATATCTTCTGAGATACCTTGTTGACGTAGGAAATCAGCATTGAATGGTGTGTCTTCAATAACATCATGCAATAATGCAACTGCTTTTTGCAATTTAGTTTTAATGAATGTTTTATTACTTGATACACGAAGAGGGTGGAAAATATATGGATCTCCATTTCTACGAGTTACATTTTTATGAGCCATTGTTGCTAACTCTAAAGCTAATTGTAATTGTTTGTTGTCTGCCATAATATCACCTATTAATAAATAAAAATATTTATTCTTTCTTCTTTATGTTTTTATTATATAATTTTATTTCTAATTTGTCAACACTAAAATTTAAAAAATAAACCTATTTTTTAGGTTTATTAAATTCTTTTTTTTAATTTTAAATTATTGAATTTCATTTTTTGGGATTTTAAAGATAGTATTTTCATATTCCAAGTAAATGTTATCTTCATTTTCAGCTTCCACTTTTAATTTTGCATTTTGTAAACGTTTATTATTGCTAATGAAATCAACTGTTTCACCTTTTCTTACAAAGTTATAATTATCTTTATTGTTTATATTTAAAGCATAAGATCCTTCTTTATAGCTATAAAATGAATAAGCAGTTAAGGCAACAACAAATATCGTCATAGGGCTAATAAATTTTAAAATAACTTTAAACTCGAATAACCTATATGAATTTAAACGGGAATAAATTGTCATAAAAATTAATATAAGTAGAAAAATTAAATAAATAATAATCTGAGAGTTCAAATCCTTAATATATAAATTATTAATTAATTCTTGCATTTTTATCTCCTTATTATTTTAATAATCTAATTTAATAAGGAAATCAGAGTACCAATCTGAATCGAATTTAATTCTATTAGTTTCAAAAGAATTTAAAGATTATTCTTTTACAGGCTCCTCAAAATATAAACAGATATAATAAGATATAAAAGATTATATGAATCAGATAATTCGTACTTTTAACCTTGTTACAGGTCATTGAAGTCTGGGTTGGCCCTGTTATATTTTGAATAACTCGTTATTTTACTAACTCATTACTACTTACAAATATATTCTAACAACCCTTTAGCCATTTATATAAAAATATAAATTGTTATATCGAGGTGTTTATCGATCTAAACTCAAAAGTTTTTCACATAAATCCTTTGCGGAAATATACTCAAACTTTTATCCTCAATTTTAATTATATATTATTTTTGTGCTAATTTTCATAATATGCTTTTACATATTCTGGTTTTGAATTTAAAGTAATATTAGTTTCATTTTTTCTATCACGAATATTAATACTAGCATTAGTATCAGCATTCATTTTACCATGTTCTTCACAGATGAAAGTTTCGTTATTACGCTTTCCAAATTTTTTACAAATATGGCAAATTTGTGAGGTATATGCAGGATTTATTACTGTTATTTTTATTGTGTTTTTCTTGCAATAAGCTTCTAATCTTTCAATTATATAACCTTTTAACCATGTATTAAAACGATTACGTTGTCTTCCTGAAAATATCTTATCCTTATCACTCTTCCAACTTAAATCCTCTCTTATTATCTCCTTTAATCCCTCATTTTTTACCATATCTCTTATGGCTTTATTCACTATTGATTTACAATGTTCTTTTCTTTTTCTTAATCGTTCTTTGTACTGCTTATTTGACAAATTATTATTCAATATATGTTCCGCTTTTCCATAATTACCATTATATAATTCATTATAATATTTAGACCATAACCTTGATTTATTTGGACGTTTCATTTCATCTGAATAAGTATAAAAATATTGTGTACTATTCATTCCGTATGTGTTACCATTTGATAATGATAATATGTCTCGCATACCTAAATCTAGACCTAATACTGCTTCATTTTGAGAATAACTCCTTACCCTCTGAGTAAATGGTGCCAATATTTCTAATTTGTCATTTTCTAATATGCGAATTTGTATTGAACGTTTGTCCTTATTAAATTTTGTTTTCATTTTCGCAGTGATACGATGACCTCTATTTGCCATTGTTGATGTAATTTTGATTACTTTATTAGTTTCATCAGATGCTAATAAACCATAATTATTTTTTGTTAAATAAACATTGTTTGAATTGTGAATTTTAGATATTTTTACTTTATATCTTCTAACATATCTACGAATTAAATTGTTAAGTTTTTTAGTATTAACAATTCCGTGAAATTGTGCCAAATATTTATTACCTTCATAATCTATAGAAGCTTTTCTATTTAATACTATATGCAAAAACTCAGGTATTTTTAGAATTGTAAAAATATATTTACGGTCTTCTTTTGTCAACCCTTCATTATTTCTTACTGCTGAACGTACTTTCTTTAATGTTTGGCCCCAATTACTTTTTATGTTACCTACCGCTTTATTTATCATTGCATTTTTATATTCAAAATTGATGGATCTTATATATTCCATTTCTGCAATAACTTTTTTACAAACATCTGTTCGTTTTCCCTCTTTCACTAATAAGAAATTCTTTATACCTGAAATAGAATCTGTTATGTGATTATATGTTCGTTTTTGTCCAAATGCTACTTCTTTTAATAAATCTATATCTTCTTTATTCTGTAATTCTAATGGTATTATTTGAACTCTCGAAACTTCTCGCTTCTTACCCATTACCTCTTTTATCTACTCCTTATTTTTAATTAAACCTGTTAATGTAATTGTATTCATATTTTACCTCATTTCATTTTTTTTGTATTTTAAAGATAGATTTTTATATTCCAACTCTCTTGTTTTTTATTTTGTTAATTAATTTATCTAATTGACTTAATTCAAAATTACTTAATTTTTCAAAATCAACTTTAGTTGTTATATTTCGTTTTAACCTACGAATAATTTTCTTTCTTTCAGATAATTCATTTTCTTTTTCTTCTTTTTCAATTTTAGTTACTTCTTTATCAATTTTTAAAATAAGAGGTTCCAAAGCAGTAATTAATTTTTCAATTTCAATTCTATTTAAGTTTGAAATAAAATTAAAAGATCTTTTATCCGCATAAATAGGGATGCAATATTTATAAGGATAATTATCTAAACCTATTTTATGTGCAATTTCTAAGCTTACACTACTTTTAATATCTTTTCTACTATAACTATAAGGAGAAATTCTAATTGTAATATCTCCTGAAATCACTTCTGTTTTTGAACCATAAAAAGTTTCATAAGTAAGATCTGAAGCTCTAATAACTTTTCCATTAATATATCCAACTTTATTATCACTTAATTTATAAAGATATTCTTTTAATAATTCTTTTCGTTCATTTAAATTTACTTGTTTCTTTCGTCTCATTTTTATTTACCTCATTTATTTTGAAAAAGAATGCTTTAATTTGTAATAATAAAACTTAACTTTATTAGTCCGTAATTCACGCATTTCAAAAGGTTGCAATTTAGGGTCCAATAGAATTTTATAGTCAAAACCTTCATTTTGAGATCTAATAATTTCAATTAATTGATAGACATTGTAATTGGAATTGTACCAACTTAAATCCAATTTATTTTCTAAGGCTCTACGAATTTCAGACATATAAGAAGAATCCAAATCTTTTTCTGTATAATAAGAAACATCTATTCCATGTATTAATCCTGTTCGGATTTCGTACATTTGTTTATAATCGTAATCCAATTTAGAGTAAATTGAATAATCAATTCCATAAAATAAACCTTGGACAATTTCTTTGATTTGAGCTTCGTTAAAACCTTTATTTCGATAAAAAGAAATAAATTTTTCAAGTTTTTCTGCATTTTCTTTATTTTTAATTTGGTATTTGCCTTCTACTAAATAAATCAATTCCATTTTTATTACCTCTTATTTTCTTTATATATTTATTGTACAATATTATTATTTATTTGTCAAATAAAAAAATAAAAAAAAGAATAAAATTTTTTTCTTTTAATTGTTTTTTGCCCAAATTAAGCTAGACCTGAATTGTTCCATTTGCCCATCTGTAAATTCGGGGTAAGAATAAAGAGAAACATCAATATTAGCTTCAAGGCCCAATCTTATTTCTTCCATCTGTTTCCATGTGAAATCAGGTTTTGCATACCAACTTACATCTAGACCCTTCTCTAAACCTAAGCGAATCTGGCACATTTGAAATTCATTAAATTCAGGTTTAGCATATAATGATACATCGAGACCTTGTTCCAAACCTATTATGATTTCTTCTTTTTGTTGCCGATTAAAATTATATTTACTAATTAATTCATTATATATTTTTTCTTTCTCTTTATCCATTATTGCTTTCCAATTCTAACCTGGTTCTTTGCATTTCTCTCCAATCAATACTTGGATTCAAATAAGTATAAATATTTACGCCCTGTTCTAAACCAATTCTGATTTGAGACATTTGAAATACTGAAAATTCGGAATTTGCATAAACAGAGACATCTAAATCATTTTCTAAACCTTTCCTTATTTCTTCCATTTGCCAATTATCAAATTCACTGTTTGCATAAATGGAAACATCAAGACCTTGTTTTAACCCATGTGTAATAACATTTAATTCATCAGTAGAAAATTCCAGATAAGGAAAAATATCCAAATTGCTTTCTAAACATAATTTAATTAAACTCATTTTAAAACCTGAATACTCAGGTTTAGCATACAATGAAACATCAAGTCTTTTTTCTAGACCTCTACGAATTTCAGCCATTTGTCCCCAATCAAATTCATGTTTCGCATACCATGATACATCTAAACCTTTTTCTAAGCCTAAACGGATTTCTCTCATTTGGCCATAAGTAAATTCAGGATTAGTATATAATGAAACATCTAAATTTTGTTCTAGACCTAATTTTATTTCTTCTTTTTCCCTATTGGTAAATTTATATTTAAGTATTAATTCTTTATATATTTTTTCTTGTTCTTTATTCATTATTACTTTCCAGTTCTAATCTAATTCTTTCCATTTCTTCCCAAGTAATACCTGGATTTAAATATGATTCAACATTTAATTCAATCTCTAAACCTAATCTTATTTGTTCCATTTGTAAAAAATTAAATTCTGGTTTTGCGTAAATACTTACATCTACACCATTTTCTAAGCCAAAACAAATTTGTTCCATTTGTTCCCATGTAAATTCAGGCTTGGCATACCATGAAACATCAAGTTCATTTAATAATCCAGAACGGATCTCCCACATTTGGTCAGACGTAAATTTAGGACTTGCATAAATGGAAACATCAACTTTTTCTTCAAGACCCGTCCTGATTTGATTCATCTGGTCTTCATCAAATTCAGGTTTTGCATACAAAGAAATATCTAAACCTTCTTTCAGTCCTATTCTCACTTCTTGTAACTGAAAATTGCTAAATTCCATATCTAAATAAGGTTTAACATCTAAACCTTCTTTAACAAATAAAAAAGCTTCATGTATTTCAATTTTATTTCTTAAATTATATTTTTCAATAATATTTTCTAGATCTATTGCAGATTGCTTTTCTTCAAGAATGTATTTACCAGCAACTTGATATAAAATTTTCATTTTTCTTTTCTTTCTATTTAAACTTTTCTTTTTATTTAAACAAATTAGGTTTATAATAATTAATATATTCTTTCCTTACGAATGGAAAATAAATAGACCCATCCTCTAAAACTAATCTATAAATAGCTTCATTATTAACGGATTCATATCCAGCAAAAATTAAACCTTTTGCCTTATTTAGAGCTTCATCCATAGGCATGTTTCGTCCTGAAATATATTTATCTTTATTCATTTTTTCATCTCCATTATTTTTACCTAGATTCAACGTAGACGTTAGATTTCGTATTTATGATAAATTATACATAAATTACAAAATTGGTGTTTTTCATACTTAATAGATAGTACCTATTATGGTTGAAAATTACATCTACGAAAGATTAAAAAGTTATTTTTCAAATTTAACAGGTTTACTTAAACTAAGAATTTCAAATTTATAATCTTCTTTAGTCAAAGTAATATTTGAGTTGTTAAATTCTACTTTAAAATGTTCTTTTAATTTATTAAGATCTTCAATTGTTTCAAGTTTAAAATCTAATTTCAAATAAAACATCAAGTAAAAACTTAGTTGTTTAAAAATAGAATCATCAAAACGTCTATATTTATCAGATCTATATGGTTCATCTAATTCAAACCGATAGAAATTCAAGAGATAAGTTTTATTATTTAAACAAATATTTTCTAGCTCTTTTTTAGTTTCAATATTATTACCTGTATATTGAGATAAATAAACTGTCTCATATTCATTTAACTCATTAATAGAACAATGCAGATCTTTTGTTTTATGAGATAGTTTATCTAAAACTCTAATTAGTTTAACTTTATCAGGTGCTGTTTCTTCATTATAAAAAACAAACAATTGGAAATTTTCTTTTTCAAATTTATTTTGCAGTTTTGTTAATTCTTCTTTTGTTACTTTATTATTTAAGATTAAATCTAATGCTTCATTATAATATAATTGAATTAATTCTTTTCTATCCATTATTTAGACCTCTATAAATTTATATTTTTATTATATAATTTTATTTGTAGTCTGTCAATACTTAGAAAAAGAAAAAAGCTATTATTTAAATAGCTTTTATTAATTCAAAATATTTTCAAGTTCTTCTTTTACTTTGTTATTGACTTTTAATAATTTATTTCTTAACCATTCTTTTTGTTTAGGAGCAACTTTTAATATTTTTTCATAATTCTCTTGACAATAGGTAAAACAATCTTCTAAATTATCATAAATTAATTCAGGGAAAGCCTCAATCATTGTTGAATCATAAACTAAACAATAATCTCTTGAAAACATAACTGGAATGCCATAATCAATAAATTCATAATTCACATATTCCATAGCTTTAATCCAGTTTTTTTTATTCTTTTCTATATATTTATCTTCTTTATCTTTTTCAATATTTAAATTTGAAAATAAAGAAATTTGACTTTTTATTTCTTTTCTTGTTTCTCTTGCCAGTGTCGGACAGATTGCTACTCCAACTTTTCTAAATACTTCTTCTTTTTCATAAAAATTGTATCTAGGGTAAATATTAATTTTTCCTTTTTCTATAGGTTCAGAAGCAGAACATTTCATAGAATAAGGTTCTTTTGGCGTTTTATCTTTTATTGATTTCGCAAATTGATTTACAACATAAATAGGTCCAGACACAATACCTTTATTTTCTAGTATTTTAGTATCATGGTCATTACCTAAATAAACATAAGGATATTTCGCATTGTTATAATTTGTTTTTTCTAATGACCTTATTAATCTATTTACACCTTTAATTGATTGAAATCTTGCAATATATCCAATAGTATTTTCTCTGTTATTTATTTCTTTATCAGTTAAAGTATGCAAGTTAATATCTATAATAATATATTCCTTAGTATATTGTTCCCAATATTCTCTGCCTTCCTCAGCAAGACTCCAAATACAATCAAATTTTCCAGTAAAAATTTTTGAAAATTCTTCTTGTACTTTATGGTTATTTTTAATGATAAAATCACCTTTTCTAGTACAATTAACAGCAATAATTTTCGTTTTTAATTTTTCTTGCATTTCAAAAATAACATCAAAGAAATTTTTATGATTATTAAAGCCTCTTACAGGTGCCAAGAAAAATAATATAATCTTAGGTTTAATTTCATATAACATAGATTTCAAATCTTCAGCATTCTTATATGTAGATATTTGTTTTGTTGTTGTTTCTTTGGAATTAAATAAAGTTTTAACACCTAATATTTTATTAAACTCTATACCTAATGTCGCTGAACCTCCATTCCAATTTTCATCATGAGTTATCCAAACTACATCTTTCATCAATTTACCTCATTTTAAAATATATTTGCAAAATAAGATTTTACTTTATTTATTTAAATTATTTATTTTTTAATTGTATATCAGATCTGAAAAAAGAATAGTTGTTAAACTATTCCTTTATTTTGCATTTTGAGAAATATAACGCATATCTGAAATTTTGCGTTTTTTTGCTTCAGCCATAATTTCTTTAAATGAATAGCTTTTTTCTTTTAATTCTTTAATAAATTTATCCTTTTCCTCAGTTGTTAATTCCTCTGATTTGTAGGAGTCTGGAATAAATGTTAAAATAAAATTCTTTTCTATTTGAGCATCTTTAGCTTTTGGATGTTCTTTCCCATAAGCTTCAATTTCTTTGTCCAAACGTTTAGCCGCAGATTTAATTGATTTTACTAATTCATTTTCAGGTAAATCTTGAACTGTTGTTCTTAATCCTACTGCCACTGATTTGAAATCTGTTAAAATAGCATTTAATCCATTAATTTTAATTGTTATTAAATGTTCTTGTTCAGGCTCTAATCTACGTTGTTTCATTAATTTTACTTTTTCTTCTTGAATGTTTTTTAGCATTTTTATCTCCTTTTCTATTATATCTATATTTATTATTTTACCTTAAAAAATAACAAATTAATAATAATTTGCTATTTTTATTTATTTTAACCTGTAATAGTTTGATTTTTAGGTTTTTTAATTATATAGATTAAGACAAAACTTATTAATAATAATTGCGTTATTGAAATACCTAAGAAAATATAGCTAATAAAATTATAATCTAATAATGAGTTATAAAACGAAAGTAAAGACAACTCCAACAATGGTAAAATTGAAACAAGCACCCTATAATTTTTTCTTCTTTCAGCTTTTATATTTTTATTCTTCTTAAGGGTTTGCATAAAAACAAAATATAATAGCAAAGGTGCAACTAATAATATTAATAAAATGTAATTCATTTTTAACTCCATTTCAAATTAAATAATTTTTTATTCTTTTTTTCGGTTTTATATTTTTAATATCAGTTCTTTAATAAAATAAAAATAATCTAATTTGGATCTATTTTTATTTCTGAGATTGATAATTTCTTTATTTTTTCCGAAATAGAAAGTAATATTAAAATTGAACTTTCCAAACCAGCTTTATTTGTTAATAAGTATTCATATTCTTCTTTTAACCAATCTGTATAAAAGATTAAAAATTTTTCTGGGATATTTGGATTTTTAACAATTAAATTTTTAGTTTCTTGAAAAAGATAAATTAAATAGGGATCTTGATTTGAATTTACTTCTTCCCTTAATTTATTGCTATATTTATTAATAATATCTAAATATTCTTTTATTTCATCTTTCATTTTTTATCCGTTCCTGTTTATAACTATTTTACCTCAAAAAAATAACAAATTATTATTAATTCGTTATTTTTGTTTATTTAAATAAATTTTTCTAGTTCTTTTTGAATCTCAAAGTAATCATATTCTTTGCCTTCTTTATCAAGAACAACAACTTTTATTGGTGTACCTTCTTCTTTATATAAATTTTTCAATTTTAACACTTCAATTAAAGAATAAGAACTAAAAGATAAAGAATTTAACAACCTTTCTGATTTGGCATGTTTAATTTCAATTTTTGAATAAGATCTAAAAAATTCTTTCTTTTGATTATACTTTTTTAGAATTTCAGCATAATTAAAGGCGGATTTTTCTTCAACAAAAATATTAGAAACTTCGTTAATATATCTTGTTTCAAAACCTGCTCCCATTCCTCGTCCTACCCAACGACTTTCTTTCTTCCATAAATAAAGACGTTCATAATCGTCATAGGTTCTTACAGGCTCAAAAGGTTTAAAAACGTAACCCTCATCTCCAATTAATGATGGATTTCTATCGTCAGAAATTCCTAAAATTTCTTCTGTTAATTCAATTGAAAAAACTGAACCTTCTTGATTTACATAATATAATTTATCTCCAGGTTCAAAAATGTAACTGTTAATTACTTTCATCTTCTTTACCTCCAAATATAATTGAATATTTTTTATTTAAAAGATCTAATTCTTTACTGTATTCAATTATATTCTTCCAAGTTTCAATAGAGAAATCTTTGTTATCCTTAATATTATAAATATAATTTAATGTTCCTTGACCTTGGACTTGTTCAAAAATATAAATACCCTCATCTTCTTCAATAAAAAATAAATCAGTTGTGAAGATAAATGAATCTTCATCTACTTTTAATTGAGGACTAAATTTAACTTTAATCCCTTTATTTACATATTTACTAAACAGTTGGTATTTAACCTCATCAATAAAATCTTCATCTGAAAAATCAAATTCATCATATTTATTTTTATAATTTAAAATTTCTTTTTTTTCAATAAGATTTAAGATATTTTTAATTGAAAAATTACCAAATAATTCATTATAAAGATTAAATAATTTTTCTTCTCTTATTTCACGATCTTTAAAGAAATTTAACATCTCATCTGGAATAATAATTCCTAGTTCAACTTTAAATTCCCTTCCATTAAAATCTTCAAATTTCTCAATATCTAAACCTAACGGTAAAGTTTCATTATATTTATCTAAAACAAATTTACTTACTTCTTCAAAATTACCCTGAAAAATAATATTTTCATTTTTATCAATAACTTTATTATCGTCATATATATGGTTATCTAATTTCATTGTTTTCATCTTTAACCTTTCAATTCAAACAACCGTAACTCATAACCTACTACTTTATCTTTTTTCATTTGGTGCTTATAGAATAGTGGTTTAAATAGTTTATTATAAAGTTCAGTTGGAGCATAATAGGTAAATTCTTCTAATTGTTTTTGGGATGGATGAAAATAGATATCTTTATCAGTCAACAAGATATCTTTATCTTCAAATTCTTTAGGATAAAAAGATGTTTTTTGACCATTATCCAATTCACGATTTGGTGTCCAAGAACAATATTGTTTATCAGATACCCATTTACGATATGTTTGCAATTCTTTAGATCTCATTTATATTTCTCCTTTTTAAGCAGCGTTTCTATGTTTTGGACGGCGTTGATAAGCCTTACCATTTTTAGTTTTTGAAGCACCTGAGCGTTTCATTTTTAAATGTTCTTGCAATTCTTCAGGTGTCATTTTAGCTTGATAATGTTGTTTCGGTTGTATTTTGATTTTCATTATTTTTACCTCGTTTTTCTTTATGTTTTAATTATATACTATTATTTTTAAATTGTCAACTGTTTTTTAAAATAAAAAAAGAGACCCTTGAGTTGGGTCTCTTTAATGTAAATATTCAAATAACAAGCGGCCAACTTGACCTAGTTCAAAGCATCTTTCTCTTCTAAGTGATTGAACGTAAGAAAAAACGTTAATTTGAATTTACAGTATATATATCAATAATTTTTATTTTTAATAATTTAATAAAAAAGAAAGTAAAAATTTACTTTCTATCGGTTAATAAAAGATTTAATGAAAAGGAAAATACCAGAAAAAATTAAAGGAGAAACAAGTAAGCCAATTGCAATTAAAGCTTTATAATCTTTCTTAGGTTTCTTTTCAACATCTTCATTATTAGATTTTGTTGGAACAGGAGTAACAAATCCATTATTACCTTCATAACTTAAAGCAGTAGGATCTTGATAAATATTATTATAAGTTGGGTGAGAATTAGGTCTCAACAACAAATAACCTAATAGTAAATTATTGAAAAGAGAACCATTTGAACTTCTATGGTATGAATAATAATTATTGTTTAAAGAAGAAAAACCTGAATAACCATTATTATATCCTCTATTCCAATTGTTATATCCATAATTATTATTAAAATAACTATAAGAATTTGAGTTATTTGATTTTGGTTTATTTAAATCCAAAGTTTTATTACTATTTGTTTGTTCTTTAGATTTATTATCTGCAGGTTTTGAATTTTCTTTTGGTTTTGTTTCTACAGGTTTTTTAGTTTCATTTGATTTAGGTTTATTTTCAGCTGGTTTAGTTTGAGTTTTATTTGAGGATTCATTAGTGGATTTTGAATTAGAAGAGTTTTTATTACTTTCTGATTTTGATGAACTTTTGTTTCCACTATTTGAGCTTTTACTTCCACCTGAATTAGATGAACTTTTACCACTTCCACCTGATTTTGATGAAGGTGCTTTTGAACCTCCTGAACGAGATGAATGAGACGAATGAGAACTATGACATCCATGTCCACCATGTCCTCCATGACCACCTCTTGCTAATGCAACTGTTGGAGACATTGTTAAGATTAAAGTTGAAGCTAGAAGGATTGATAAAATTTTATTATTTTTCATATCTGTTTTTCTTTCATTTTTATTATATTTCAATTATACAATATTTTTATTGATTTGTAAACATTTTATATAAAGAAAAAGAAGAATTTTTTATTCTTCTTTATTTTCTACCCCAAGCATAACATAGTAAATCGTCACGTTTAAGTTCTACGTTACTCCATTTTTCAAGCAGTTCTCTTGTATCAAAACGTTGGTCTACAACAACAGCATATCCATTAGGAGTTTTATAAGTTTTAATTTCCATCTCAGGGCGTGTTTCACCTTTTTTCGTTTGAGTACCAAGGTGGCATTTTTGAATGTCTGAAACAAATTCATTTAGGATCTCTTCCAAATCTTTACCTTCAACGGGGTCAAAATCAAATAGCCAATTTAGATGTTTTGAATCGTAAGCATTTTCTTTAAGTGCAGCAAGAGCAGCAATACGTTGTGGAAGAGTTGCAAGATTAAATTGTTCATCCAACATTTTGTGCTGAAGAGCTTTGAATGTTTTTGAGTTACTTCGTGGGTTGACTGAGACGTACATTCTAGCCATTTCACCTTCTTGACCTTCTTGAACAAAAGCTTCAAATTGATGTTTCATTTCTTCATAAGTTCTAGTTGTTGTGAAAGCTTTACGGCGTTCTGAAAAACCTTCTAGATCTTTATTATCTTTATTTCTACTTACAAATAGTACAACTGTTAATTTATCAGTTTCAAAATCTTCTCCGCGATTCCATTTATTAAAATTACCCATTGTTTTTACCTCTTATTTTCTTTTTTTCTTTATGTTTTAATTATATACCATTATTTTTTATTTGTCAACAGAAAAATCAAAAAAAAGAAAAACTTTTTAGATTTTTCTTTTATTTAATATTTTTAATAAAAGGATAAACAATTTTTTCAAAAGTATCTAATTCATCAATAACAGATCTTGTTTTCTCAAGTTCTTTATAAGTAGAAAAATTACAATTAAATAAACTTGATTCATAATTATTATCCCAAAATTTTTTTACAATTTCATAAGGCAAAGAAAAATCTTTTCCGAATTGAGATTTCGTTTGGAAGACAATATTATTATTTTTATTGTAATAAATATCTAATTTATTATTAGGAGAAACTTCAATTGAAATATAAGTAAAATCTTCCTTTTGATTAAAAGTAGGATTTCCAAATTTTTTCAAGGTTTCAAATTCACGATTATAAATACTTTTAAGGATATTATATTGTAAATTTTGTTCTTGTTCTTTATTCATATTTTCCAACCTTCTTTATTCAAATTATTAGTGATTTTTCATAAGATATAGACGTTTTTCTTCCATTTCTTCGGCAGTTAAATTTTTCTTAGCATAACTTTTAGCATCTACGCCAAATTCAAGACCTAAACGAATTTGTAACATTTGTTCCCATGTAAAATAAGGTTTTGCATAAATGGAAGCTTTAACATTATTTTCCAACCCTTGGCGAATTTCTACCATTTGGTCTACATTATATTCAGGTTTTGCATAGAGTTTAGCATTTACCCCGAAACCAACTCCTAATAAAATGTGATATTTTTGAGCATCTGTTAAATCTTTACCTTCAATTAATTTTTCATATTTTTCAAATTGTTTTTCAGTTAATTCCATTTTATTTACCTCTTGTTGTTTTTCTTTATGTATATATTATATAACTTTATTTTCTGTTTGTCAATGGAAAAGACAAAAAAATAATTTTTCTTTCGATTTTTATTGAATTTTAAAATGTACCTTAAAATTTTAAAAATAAAAAACAGGTAGTTTAAATTCTACCTGTTAATCAAACCAAACGTATGGGTCAAGTTCAAGCTTTAGATTTCTACAAAGTTTTGCAAGATCTTTATAATCTTTATCAAAAACATCTTCTGTTAGTTTTTCAGAGCTATCTCCATAAGCTTTTTTGGAAAGTTCTAGAGATTTTAATTTTTTATCAGTACGTACATCTTCAGCTTCGCAATAGAATCCATGTTTTTCTAGGATTTTCGCAAGAGCTTCACGTTTTTGTTGCACTGTCATTCCTGTTACTTTTACCATTTGTTTTAACAACTTTCTTTTTTCTTTATGTATATATTATATAACTTTATTTTCTAATTGTCAATAGGGAAATCAAAAAAAATAAAATTATTTTTCTTCAGGTTTTATATTAAATTTTGAAAAACTTGAGTTAAACTTGAAAATAACAATAAATTTTTTTGTCATGTTTTCTGAGGTAAAACGTTGATAGATTAACCTTTTGCCTCAAAAAATTTGCCCGTAGTGTATATATATCTATCATTTTTTAATTTAAACCTTAGATTTATATTAAATTTCAGGCTCTTGTAATTCTAACTTATATATACAATCAATCCTTCTCATATATATAAGTAAGTAATTCATATTAATACAACTAACAGTTTATCATTCATCCCATTAATATTTAAATTACTTTCTCTACTAGATTCTTCTCAGGTAAAATAAAATTTCACTCTTACAAAACTATTCCCCGTTTGAAATCCATAAATTCCATTCAGACATTGAGTTTCTAAGAATCCCATTGCTTATCTAATATTTATTTTTTTTATTAGATTGGGACCGAACCTTCGCCCCATGACCATGTTTCACAACAATAGCCTATTATTGAATAAGATATTTATATTGTTTTAAATTCTCTACAGCATTATCATCTCGTTCTAGTATTTCTCCACATGAATAACATTTATATTCATTATGATTGTTCCCATGCCTGTCTCCTGATAAACCTAATTTTTCATCACCAGTTTTTATATGACCACAACTTGAACATCTTTGTGTGGATGGGTAAAACTTATCAGCCTTTATAAATTCAATATTTGTCTGATTAAACTTAACTTCTATTTTCTGTTTAAATCTGCCAAATAATGAACGATGTAAACTCTTACACATACGTCTATTCATCTTCATACCGTTTACATCTAAATCTTCTATCGTGACTGATGAATAATTTTCGTTTAAATATTGAATAAATTTATTTAATATTTCTTCTTGTAAATTATAAGCTCTTGCATAACTTTTACTTAATTTGGTTTTCATCTTCGCATAAGTTTTACTTCGCTTCCAATCTTTATTCCCTAATCTCTTCTTTGATAATACCCTACTGTAATGTTTTATTAATCTATATTGATTTAATAATTCATTATTAAGTGTTGACCAATCTTCATATCCACCTTCTACTTTATTATAACGAAATCCTCGTATATTCGCATCTATTCCACATTCTGGCTTATTACTCCTATCCTTATCAAATCTTGACCTGTACTTTCTTTCACTCTCCTCATCTAACTTAACTGTTAAACTTACAAACCATTTACCATTCCTATTGCAATTTACTGTCGCTCCTGTTATCTTACCACCAAATCTTAATTTTTCTCCCATCCTGATTTTACTAAATATAATAGGATTTGATGGCTTAATACCAGTTAATTTAGATATGATTGCTTTAGGTATTAATAATTCATTATTTTTACTTATTTTTATACCTTCAAAAGCAAAAGACATTTTTTGATTCTTTTTCTTTTTAAATTTAGGCATTTTATGATTTGGCATTTTAGGGTTAAGTGCATTTTTTATTGATTTTACAACATCAGTTGCCACGGATTCAATTAATTTACTAGCATAATTATACTCCCATTCTTTTTTAGTTCTAACCATATTATCTCTAACTAAACTCATGTGTGGGTAATATTTATTATAAAATATCTTCTTTTCTTTATCATCTAACAAATCAAAATCTTTATATTTTGCTTTTTCTTCTTTATATTTAAGCCATAATTCTTTTTGTACTACTATTGCTTTATTATACAAATAACGCTTATATCCTATATACTTTTTGAAATTTTCTATATCTTTATCTGTCGGATATATCCTTATCTTCTGACTTAATATTATCATCCATTCCTCCTTCCTCTATTATTATCTGATTCTTATGACTTCGTAATTCGTACATTTTACCACTGAATGACGATAACAACATTATCATATCCTCAGTTAATTCTTGTTCAATTGATTTTTCTTTATCTTCATTCAGTACAATTATATCTACATCATGTTTCTTGCAAATCTTTTCTATTGTCTCATATCCAAATCTTGATAATCTTTCTTTATATGTAATAAATATACGATTTACTTTGTCTTCCATTACCAAATCTAACAATTTGTTCATCTTTTTCCTGTTTGAATTTAATCCACTTCCTTGTTCTTTCAATATTAAAGGATTATTTAAATTAGGAACTTGTTCTATAATTGATAATACCTGCCTATCTAAATCACCACTATCTACTTGCTTCCGTGTTGATACCCTAGCATATACTATATCCATCTTATTTTTATCAGGTAAATCAATATAAAGATGTTGTTGTTTTAGAAAATCAATTAAATCCTCCTTTGAGATTACTCGTCTATTTGTATCAGTACGTGAGAATTTAATTTTTCCTTTTTTATCCCATCTCATTATTGTCATTGGGACTACTCCTAATAATTTCGCTACTTCTCCTGTACTGTAATATCTTTTATTCAATTCGTTCTTACTTATCATTTTTTATCCTCCTGTATATATTATATCAATAAAATTTTCTTTTGTAAACTATTGTTGTATTTTCTACTTACTGTTAATACCGCAATAATATCTGTTTGTAAGATTTTCTTTTAAAATTTTAGGTTTGAATTATAAAGGAAAAATAAAAGAAAACTTATTTTATATATTTCTTATTTAATAATAATTTATATATTTAATTTTTGAAGAATGAACTTATATAAAATAAACTATTTATATAAACCTAAAAAAATAAGAATTTATATATAAGAATCTTAGCAGTTCTGAATAATATTAATAAAGAATTAATTAAATATATTTAAAATCTTTAATGAATTACAAATTAAAATTTATATATACCTAAGACATTCTAGATTTCCTTAGATTCGTTTGTTTTTCTCCTTTAATAATATCTATCATTTTGTCTGTAGATTACACGTAGACGTTAAAATCTGTATTTATGATGAATTATACAGAAAATACAAAATCAGTATTTTTCATACTAAATAGATAGTACGTATTATGGTTCAAAAATACATCTACAAAAAAATAAAAATTAAAATTTTTTGTTTTTGCATATTGACAAATTTAAAACAAAAGTATATAATAAAAATATAAAAAAAACGAGGTTAAAAAATGAAATTAATTGAAACTTATAAAAAGGTTATAAACCATCAAACAGGATATACGTTAATTGGAGAAGAAGCTTTTGCTGAACTTGGTAATTTGAAGCGTTTACAAATTTATGTTTTTCCAGATCTCGATAAACTGGAAATTGGTAAAAAAGTACCTGAAAATTTAAATGAATTATCAAATGGATTATGGATTGATTTAAGCTATAATTTTGGTGACCGTTATTACCCATTAATTTTGCACGTGAAAAATGGAATTTTGCTATCTGTTCGAACTGATAAAAGGAATCCCGATGAAGATTGCTCTGAACAAGAAGCAATTGGTTATTATCCTTTTATGGAATAATATTTATAAAATCAAAGCTTTCTCATTAAGTTGAGAAGGCTTTTTTATATTTAATCTCAAAAAAAGAAATAAAATAATTTATTTCTTTTGATTTTTATGAGACCTGCGCGTGATAATTAGTTAAACTCTTCCTTATAAACAGACCTGCATTCATTTAAAATATATTCATAATCAAAATTTTCTAGATCTGAAATAGAATAAGATAAAACATAAAATTTTCGGTTTGCATTTATTATATAAAAATCTAATTCTAAATAAGATAAATCTAAACTATTATCTAAATCTAATTCAACTAAAATATTATAATTTTTATTTCTATTTTTTTTATTAATAACTAAATTAATATTAGTTATTTCTTTTTCTACTTCTTCAATAAAAGAGAAAATAGATTTATCTAATTCTTTTGCTTTATTTTGTAAATTTAATAAATTATTCATTATTTCTTACTCCATAGTTTTTTACGAATTGACTGCATTTCTTTCCAACCAATACTAGGATTTAAATAAGGACTTACATCAAGACCCTTTTCTAGACCAAACCTAATTTCTTGCATTTGAGAGTAATTGAAATCAAGTTGAGCATAAATAGAAACATCTACTTTACTTTCTAATCCTAATCTTATTTGAAACATTTGAGCAGGATTAAAATCAGGTTTAGCATACCAAGAAATATCTAGATCTTTTTGTAGGCCCCAACGAATTTCACTCATTTGATTAGCGACAAATTCAGATTTTGCATAAATAGAGACATCAACTTTGTTTTTTAAACCTAACCTAATTTGAAGCATTTGGGTCCAATAAAATTCTGGCCTTGCATATAAGGAAATATCTACACCTTGTTCTAGACCTAATCTGATTTGTTTCATTTGTTCTTCTTTGAAATCAGATGATAAATAAGAAGAAATATCTACTCCATTAATCAAACCAGATCTTATTTGATAAAGTTGACCCTCATTAAAATTATATTCAAATGTAATTTCATTGTAGATTTTTTCTTGTTCTTCATTCATTATTTATTACTTTCTAGTTCTAACCTTATTCTTTCCATTTCTTCATAAGGGATAGTAGGATTTAAATAAGAACTAACGTCTATTCCATTTTCTAATCCTAATCTGATTTCTAGCATTTGTTGAGCATTAAATTCAAGTCTTGCATATAAAGAAACATTAAGATTCTTTTCTAATCCAATGCGAATTTCTGCCATTTGTTGACAATCAAATTCAGTTTTAGCATAAATAGAAACATCTAATTTACGTTCTAAACCCCAACGAATTTGTTCCATTTGTAAATCATCAAACTCATGACTTGCATACCATGACACATCAAGATTTTGTTCTAAACCTAAGCGAATTTGTTTCATTCGGAAGAAAGAAAATACCGGATTAGCATAAATACTAACATCAAGGCTCTTTTCGAGACCTAGTTTAATCTCTTCCATCTGCCAATCATTAAATTCAGGTTTAGCGTAAATAGTTACATCTAAATTATCTTCTAAACCTTGACGAATTTCGCACATTTGACTATCATCAAATTCAGGTTTAGTATAAATATAGACATCTAATTTTCTTTTAAGTCCCATGAAAATTTCATTCATTTGATTTGTATTATATTCTGCTTTTGCATAAATGGAAACATCAAGACCTTGTTCTAAACCAAGGCGAATTAAACCCATTTGTGACCAATCAAATTCTGGATTAGCGTACCAACTGATATCTAATTCTTTTTGTAGACCTGATTCTATTTCATCTTTTTGCCATTGAGTAAAATTATATTGAGATATAAGTTCATTATAGATTAATTGTTGTTCTTCATTCATTATTTATTACTTCCTAATTCTAACCTGATTCTTAGCATTTCTTTATAATCAATACTAGGGTTTAAATAAGGGCTAACATCAAGGCCTTTTTTTAAACCTATACGAATTTCTTTCATTTGTAAAGGACTAAATTCAGACTTAGCATATAATGAAACATCAAGATTATCTTCTAATCCATAACGAATCTCTTCCATTTGGCCATCATTAAATTCAGGTTTAGCGTAAATAGTTACATCTAAATTATCTTCTAAACCCAAACGAATTTGATTCATTTGCCATTCATTAAATTCAGGTTTTGCATAAACACTTACCTCAAGACAATCTTCTAGACCCATTCGTATTTCTTCCATTTGTTTATAATTAAATTCTGGTTTTGCATACAATGATACGTCTAAACTTTTTTCTAACCCATCACGAATTTGTAGAATTTTTGACCATTGAGTAAAATAATTGTTGTTGTTCATTAATTACCTATTTCCTTTTAATTCCAATCTCATTCTTTCCATTTCTTCATAATCAATAGTAGGATTTAAATAAGATTCAACATCTACCTTATCCCATAATCCCAATTTTATTTGTATCATTTGTCTTGGGTTAAATTCTGGATTTGCAAAATATTCTACCTGGAATTTTTCTTTGAGGCCTAACCTGATTTGATTCATTTGGTCTGCAGTAAATTCAGGTTTAGCATACCATGATACATCTAATTCTTCTTCTAATCCTGATTTTATTACTTCCATTTGATAACAATTAAATTCGGGTTTAGCATACCATGAAACATCTAATTTCTTTTGTAATCCTTCATAAATTGTTTTTAAAGCCTCACAAGAAAAATTCAGAATATTTGAATGGAAACCTTCAATTAAACAAAATCTAATGTATTTCATCTGAATATAATAAATGTTTGGATTTGAATAACATGAAACATCTATACCTGATTCAAATCCTAACCTAATTTCACGCATTTGGTCTTCATCAAATTCGGGATTAGAATACCAACTAACATCAATGTTATTTTCTAGACCTAATTCAATTTCTACTAATTTTCCATAATTAAAATTTTCATTTAGAACATAAGGGATAAAATCAAGATTTTTCATTAAAGCTCTTGTTAAAAGCATTAGTTTTGCTTTATCCTTTTTATTAATTTTCTTTTCAAGGCAATCTCTAAAACCTTTCATTTGTTTCCAACTGTATTCAGGTTTTGCATACCATGATACATCTAATTCCTTTTGTAATCCAATTCTTATTTGTACCATTTGTTCCCAACTAAATTCCGGTTTGGCATACCATGATACTTTCAATCCCTCAAATAAACCTTTTTCAATTTGTATTTTTTGTTTTTCATCAAAATTATATTTATTATATGAATTATCCATTATTTATTACCTTCTAATTCTAACCTTATTTCTTTCATTTCTCCCCAACTAATACCTGGATTTAAATATGATTCAACATTTAAGCCTTCTTCTAAACCTAATCTTATTTGTTTCATTTGAAACCCGTCCAATTCGGACCTTGCATAAATACTTATATCCAGATTTTCGCAAATACCTAACCTAATTTGTCTCATTTGGTAGAAATCATATTCAGGTTTTGCATATAATGAGACATCAATATTAATTTCTAATCCTTCTTTTATCTCACACATTTGTTGCCATTCATATTCGGGATTAGTATAAATTGATACGTCTATATTACTTTCAAGGCCTTCACGAATTTCTGCCATTTGATTAATGGAGAATTCGGGTTTAGCATACCATGATATATCTAAATTACTTTCCAAACCCCATCTTATCTGACTCATTTTTTGCCATGTATATTCTGGTTTCGCATACCAATTTACGTCCAATCCTTTCTCTAAACCAATTCTTATCTCATCTTTTTGATCTTCATTAAAATTATATTTAGAGATAATTTCATTATAGATTAATTGTTGTTCTTTATTCATTATTTATCTTCTCTCTAAAAATAGAATAATATTTTTTAATTATTTTAATTTTAATCTGATATCTTCCATTTCTTTCCAATCAATACTTGGATTTAAATAACAAGAAACATTTTTATTTTTTTCTAAACCTAATCTTATTTGAAACATTTGCAGTGTTTCAAAAACAGGATCTGCATAAATTGAAACATCTAATTTAGAAATTAATCCCTCTTTGATTTGTAACATTTGTTGCCAAGTATATTCAGGTGTAGCATACCAACTTACGTCTAATCCCTTTTCTAAACCTTCACGAATTTGCCCCATTTGTAGATAATCAAATTCGGGTTTAAAATAAATTGAAATATTTATTCTATGTTTTAATCCTAAATAAATTTCTCTCATTTTTTCAGGTGGAATTTCAGGGTTTGCATAACATGAGATATCTAATTTATCTTCTAATCCGAATCTAACCATACGCATTTGTTCATAATCAAATTCAAGTTTATTATAATAAGAGACATCAATTTTATTTTCTAACCCTAGCCTGATTTCTTCCATTTGTTGATAAGAGAGTTCGGGATTAGCGTAAATTGAAACATCTAAATTCTTTACTAATCCTATCTTAATCTCCAACATTTGCCAATATGTAAAATAAGATTTAGCATAAATAGAAACATCTACTCCATCTCTTAATCCTTTACGAATTTGAACCATTTGGTCTGAATTAAATACTGGGTTTAAGTAAGGAGTAACATCCAAGCCTTTTTCTAAACCAAACCTAATTTCTCTTAATTGCATATAATTAAAATCTAATTCAGTAAAAATATTTAAATCAAAATCAAAACAAGAAATCTTTTTTAATTCTTCTTTTTGGAAATCTGTAAATTCATATTTTGAAACCAGTTCATTATAATTCATTATTTATTTCTTTCTAGATTCAACCTTATTTTTTCCATTCCTCTCCAATCAATACTTGGATTTAAATAAGAGGTAACATCAAGACCTTTTTCTAAACCTAACCTGATTTGCCTCATTTGTGCTGCGTGAAATTCAAATCTTGCATGTCCTGAAACATCTATTCCTTTTTCCAAACCTTTACATATTTCGTTCATCTGTATCCAATTAAAGCCAGTTTTAGAATAAATAGAAACATCTAAACCTTTTTTTAGGCCCTTACGAATTTCGTCCATTTGTTCCCATGTAAATTCTGGATTAGAATAGCAAGAAACATCAATACTATCTTCTAAACCCTCACGAATTTTTTTCATCTGTTTCCAATTATATTCAGGTTTAGAATAAACACTTACATCAATATTATTTTTTAAACCTATATTTATTTGTTCTTCTTGTTTTTCATTAAATTTATATTTATCCATAAGCTCATTATAATCCATTGTTATTTATCCTTTCTTTAAAATCTTTATAGATTGCACGTAGACGTTAAAATCTGTATTTATAATAATTATACATAAATTACAAAATCATTGTTTTTCATACTCAATAGATAGTACCTATTATGGTTGAAAAATACATCTACGGAAATAAGATTTATAAATTTAGCAAAAAAATGAGATAGTAAAATAAATTTGCTATCTCTTTCTATAAACAATTAAAATATTTAGAGTTGCGATAAGAAATATAAAATATAGCAAAATAAATATTTTAAAAACAAAATATAAATCTTTAATTTTATTAAACATATTAAATATTATAAAATTTATTATATAATGTAGCCCATAGAGATGCAATTACAACACGGTCAATACGTTCAATTTCAGGGAATAGATTCTTAATATAATCATTACGTTTATTTTTAAGATTCATATATTTATTAGACAATTTTTTATTTTCTTTCAAAAGTTGATTTCTTACATCTTTCATTAAAATGTAAAGTTCTTTTTGTTTGTTTTCTTCAATTTCAGCTACTTTATTTCTCAAATCTTCTTTAATCATCTTCTTTACCTCTTGTTTTTCTTTATGTATATATTATATAACTTTATTTTCTATTTGTCAATAATAAAAATTTAAAAAATAAGATAATTTAATCTTATTTTTTATTATTTATTTTCCAAAGATTCACGGATTCTTTCCATATCTTCCCATTCAATACCTGGATTTAAATAAGTAGTAACATCAATATTATTTTTTAATCCAAACCGAATTTGTTCCATTTGTAAATAATCAAAGACTAATTTAGCATAAATAGAAACATCTAAGTTTTCTTCTAAACCTTTACGAATCTGTTCCATTTGTCGATAATTAAATTCAGGTTTAAAGTAAAGTGAAATATCAATTCCTTTTTCTAAACCCAGCATAATTTGTTTCATTTGTTCAGCATAAAATTTGGGTTTAGCGTAAATTGTTACATCAATATTATTTATTAAACCATAACGAATTTGAAACATCTGATAAGAATTAAATTCAGGTTTTGCATAAATGCTTACATTTAATCCTTCTTCTAATCCTAAACGAATTTGTCTCATTTGGTCTTCATTAAAATCAGTTTTAGCGTAAATACTTACATCCAAACCTTTTTCTAGACCTGAAAAAATTTCTTCTGCTTGCCATTCATCACAATCATATTTTAAAAATATTTCATTATATTTTTCTTGTTGTTTTTCAGTCAATTCCATTTCATTTACCTCTTGTTGTTTTTCTTTATGTATTTATTATATAATATTATTTACTTTTTATCAACAGAAAAAATAAAAAAAGAAATAAATTTCAAATTTACTTCTATTGATTATTTGAAATCTTCTAAGGTCGCTTTACGAACAAATTTACCAAAAATTTTAGTAGTCCAACCATTATCGTGTCCGTGATTATTACTTATTTTATATTGATTACCACTAATTCCAGTAACTAAATGTAAGTAAATATTACCTTTAACTTTACATAGAACTATATCTCTTTTCTTTATTTTTGTTTCTTTAGATATAGGTTCAACAATTACAGCTTCACCTGATTTTAGTTTTGGCGTCATGGAATTACCTTTACCTTTTACAATAACTGTTTCATTATTTAAAAGATGTTCAATTGTTTCTTTGTTTTCTCCACCAATAAAATATCTTGCCATTTTCTTCACCTCCTTTCTATTTATTTCTTTTTATTTTTCTACGGATTTGTTCCATTTCTTTCCAATCAATATTAGGATTTAAATACGGAGTTACATCTAACCCAGCTTCTAAACCTAAACGAATTTGAGTCATTTGAGCGCCATTAAATTCAAAGTTTGCATATAATGAAACATCAACATTATTTTCTAATCCAAAACGAATTTCAGCCATTTGATAAGTTCCAAATCCAGGATTAGCATAATAGGTTACATCTAAATCTCTTTCCAAACCTCTAAATAATTCGTACATTTGAGCAATAGAATATATTGGAGTTGCATATTTTGAAATTTCTACAGGGTTTGTACCTTTTTCTAAGGCAAAACGAATTTCTTGCATTTTACCATAATCCAATTCAGGCTTAGCATAAATGGAAATATCAATATTATTTTGTAGACCTAAACGAATTTGAGACATTTGTAAGTCATTAAATTCTGGTTTTGAATATAAAGAGACATTAAGATTTCTTTCTAATCCAAATCTTAATTGTTTCATTTGTAAATAATTAAATTCAGGTTTCGCATAAATGGAAACATCTAAATTTAAGATTAAACCTAAACGTATTTCTTTCATTTGGAGCCTAGTAAATTCAGGTTTTGCATATAATGAGACATCAATATTACTAATCAGACCTCTTCTTATTTGAACAAGTTGTAGTTCATTAAAAATATTTTTAGATAAAATTTCATTATATAATTTTTCTTGTTCTAGATTCATTATTTATTACTTTCTAGCTTTAATCTTATTCTTTTCATTTCTTCCCAGCAAATATTTGGATTTAAATAAGGTGCTACAGCAACTCCATGTTTAAGACCTAATCTAATTTCTTACATTTGCCTATCGTTAAATTCAGGTCTTGCATATAAACTAACATCTAAATTCATTTTTAATCCTGCTCTTATTTGTATTATTTGTTCGTCATAAAATACAGGATTAGCATACCATGAGACATCTAATTCTTCCTCTAAACCTAATCTTATATAAAGCATTTGCCAACAATCAAATTCTGGTTTAGCATACCACGACACATCTAAACCATGAAATAAACCTTGAAAAATTTGAGACATTTGTTTGTAATTATATTCAGGTGTGGAAAATAAAGACGTATCTACTTTATTATATAATGCAATCCTTAATTCTTCCATTTGCCAGGCATTAAATTCTGTTTTAGCATAAATTGATACATCTAATTTTTCTTCTAATCCTAACCTTATTTGTACCATTTGGTCTTTATTAAATTCTGGATTTGCATACCATGATATATCCAAATTCTTCTTTATGCCTTCTTTAATTTGATTTTTTTGTGCTACATTAAATTTAAATTTAGATAAAAGCTTACTATATATTTTATTTTGTTCTTGATTCATTCTTTATTACTTTCTAGTTCTAACCTGATTCTTTTCATTTCTTTACAATCAATACCTGGGTTTAAATAAGAACTAACATCAATTCTATTTTCTAATCCTAATTTTATTTCTTCCATTTGGTCAGCATTAAATTCAGGTTTTGCATAAATTGAAACATCAATACCTTTTTCTAAACCTTTCCTGATTTGCTCCATCTGGTCAAATCTAAATTCAAGTTTAGCATAAAATTCTACATTTAGATTTTCTTTTAAGCCTTCACGAATTTCATACATTTGTTCCCAACTATATTCAGGTTTGTTATAAACAGATATATCCAAACGGTGTTCTAAACCTTCTCGAATTTCTCCCATTTGCCATTCATTAAATTCAAGTTTAGCATAAATAGATACATCAAGATTTCTTTCTAAACCTTCACGAATCTGAAACATTTGAGCCCAATTAAATTCAGGTTTTGCATACCAATTGATATCTAACCCTTGTTCTAAACCTGATTTTATTTCTTGCATTTGAAAACAATCAAAAGTTGACTTAGCATAAATAGTTACATCAACATTATTATCTAATCCTTCACGAATCTCTCTCATTTGCATCCAATGAAAATCAGATTTAGCGTAAATTGAAACATCGAGATTATTTTCCAGTCCTAATTCTATCTGTTCTTTTTGAGATTCATTAAAATTATATTTGGATATAATTTCATTGTAGATTAATTGTTGTTTTTCATTCATTATTTATTACTTTCTAGTTCTAACCTGATTCTTTCCATTTCATGCCATTCAATACCTGGATTTAAATAAGAACTAACATCAATATTATTTCGTAGTCCAAAATAAATTTCACCCATTTGAAAATCATCAAACTCAGGTAAAGCATATAAGGAAACATCAAGTCCTTTTTCCAACCCTAATCTTATTTCTAGCATTTGGTCAGCATTAAATTCAGGTTTTGCATAAACACTTACATCTAAACAAGATTCTAAACCTTCACGAATTTCTGCCATTTGACTGCCATCAAATTCTAATTTTGCATAAATGGAAACATCAATTCTATTTTGTAAACCTTCACGAATTTCGCACATTTGGTATTCATCAAATTCTGGATTTGCATACAATGAAACATCTATATTCTTTTTTAACCCTAAGCGAATTTCTATCATTTGTTCCCAACTATATTCAGGTTTAGCATAAACAGAAACATCTAAATTATCTTCTAAACCTAATTTGATTTGAGCCATTTGATACTGATTAAATTCAGGCTTTGCATAAATGGAGACATTAACATTATTTTCAAGACCTAATTTTATTTGTTCTTTTTGCAATATATTAAATTCATATTTAGACACTAATTCATTATATAAATTATCTTGATTTTGATTCATTATTTATTTCTTTCTAGTTCTAACCTTATTCTTTCCATTTCTTCATAATCAATACCTGGATTTAAATAAGGACTTACATCAATTCCATCTTCTAAACCGAATCTGATTTCTCTCATTTGTTCCCATTCAAATTCAGGTTTAGCGTAAATACTTATATCTAATCCATATATTAACCCATAATAAATTTCCTCCATTTGAGGTGCATTAAATTCTTTTTTTGCATAAATGGAAACGTCTAGACCTTCTTTAAGTCCATATAATATTTCAACCATTTGAAAATAAGTAAATTCTGGTTTAGCATAAATACTCACATCAACATTATTTTCTAGACCTTTACGAATTTGAGACATTTGGCGAAAGGAAAATTCAGGTTTTGCATAAATACTTACATCTATCCCTTTTTCAATTCCGATTTCAATTTCTTTCTTTTGTTTCTCATTAAAATTATATTTGAATATAATTTCATTATAGATTAATTGTTGTTCGTTATTCATTATCTATTTCTTTCTAATTCTAACCTTATTCTTTCCATTTCTTCATAATCAATACTTGGGTTTAAATAAGGTGTAACATCAATTCTATTTTCGAGTCCTAATCTTATTTGTTCCATTTGACAATAATTAAATTCAGGCCTAGCATAAATACTCACATCTATTTTTTTTCTAAGACCTTTTATTATTTTAAACATTTGTTCTGAGTGAAATTCAGCCTTTGCATAATATGAAATATCTAAATTTTCTCTTAGTCCAATTTTAATATAGAACATTTTCCAACTATCGAACTCCGATTTTGCATACCAACTTACATCTAATTCTTCTTCTAAACCTAAGCGAATTTGGCACATTTGAAATTCATTAAATTCAGGTTTCGCATACCATGAAATATCTAAACCTTGTTGTAAACCAACTCTTATTTCCTCCATTTGACCAGCATTAAATTCAGGTTTTGCATAAAGAGAAACATCTAATTCATAATTTAAACCTTGTCTTATTTCTTTCATTTGTTCAGATGAAAATTCGGGATTAGCATAAATATTTACATTTAAATTATCTCCAATACCTAATTTAATTTGAGATTTTTGTTCTTCATCAAAATTATATTTAGATATAAGTCCATTATAAATTCTATTTTGCCTTTTATTCATTATTTTCCAACTCCCAGCGGATTCTTTCCATTTCTTTCCAATCAATACCTGGATTTAAATATGGTGTCACATCAAGGCCTTTTTCTAAACCTAAATTTATTTGTAACATCTGCATCCATTCAAAGTCTGGAGTTGCATATAAACTTACATCTAAACCTTTTTCTAAAGCTGTTCTGATTTCTGCCATTTGGTCGAAAGTAAATTCAGGATTATCATAATAACTTACATCTAAACCTTCTTTTAGACCTTTAAATATTTCACTCATTTGAGGTGCCGTATATATAGGATTTGCATATTTTAAAATATCTGATTCATTTAATTTGTCTCTTAATGCCCAACGAATCTCTCTCATTTCAGGTGCATCTAATTCAGGTTTCGCATAAATATTTACATTCAAATTTTCTTTTAACCCAGACATAACCTGATACATTTGCCTCCATTCAAATTCAGGCTTTGCATAAATAGAGGTATCTAATTGTTGAATTAAACCAAATCGAATTTCTTCCATTTGGTGTCTGTCAAATTCAGGTTTAGTATATAAAGAAACATCAATTTTAGCAATTAAACCTAACCTGATTTCTTGCATTTGCCAAGCATTAAAATCAAAATTTGCATAAATACTTATATCCAAATTTTCCTCCAGGCCTAACCTTATTTGGTGCATTTGAAGACTATTAAATTCAGGTCTCGCATACAAAGAAACATTTAGATTATTCTCAAGTCCTTCACGAATTACTATCATTTGTTCATAAGTATATTCAGGGTTTGCATAAATAGAGACATCTATACCTTTTTTAATTCCTAAACGAATTTGTTTCATTTGGTATTCATTAAATTCTGCTTTTGCATATAAGGAAACATCCATTCCATTTTCTAAACCTTTACGAATTAACAACATCTGAGTGAAATTAAATTCAATTTTCGCATACCAACTTATATCTAAGCCTAAATTCAGACCATAACGAATTTCTTGCATTTGTTTAGGTGAATATTCTGGTTTAGCATAAATAGATACATCTAATCCTTTTTCTAATCCTCTACGAATTTCAAACATTTGATTATAAGTAAAGTCAGGATTTGCATACCATGATATATCCAATTTCTTTTCAATACCCAATTTGATTTCATCTTTTTGTAATTCATAAAAATTATATTTATATACAAGTTTATTATAAATTACTTCTTGTTCTTTATTCATTATTACTTTCCAATTCTAACCTTATTCTTTCCATTTCTAGCGAATCAATACCCGGATTTAAATAAGGAGTTACATCAAGGCCTTTTTCTAAACCTAGGCGAATTTGAAACATTTGTACCCAATCAAATAGAGAATAAGAATAAACTGAGACATCAATATTATGTTTTAACCCGTCTCTAATTTGTTCCATTTGTGCCCAATTATATTCAGGTTTCGCATAAATAGAGACATCAATATTATTTTCTAACCCTAAACGAATTTGTCCCATCTGAAGATCGTTAAATTCTAATTTAGCATAATGAGAAATATCTAAATCTTCTTCCAACCCTAATTTTATTTCTCTTTTTTGGTCGTCATCAAAATTAAATTTAGATATTAATTCATTATAAATTAACTTCTGTTTGTTATCCATTTCTTATAACTTTCTCTAAGATAGGGTATAAATTATTTTTATGTTTTTCCAATAAAATTAATTTTTCAGTGTCTGCATTCTCTTGTAATTCTTTAATTTTCAATTCAGCTACAAGCACCATCCATTCAACTGTTTCAACTTCATCTTTTGTAAATATTTTTTCCATTTTTTCTTCTCCAATTATTATAAATTTTATTTTTTGTTATTTTCCAACTCTAATCTTATTCTCTGCATTTCTTTCCAGCCAATATTAGGATTTAAATAATAAGAAACATCAACTTCATTTTTTAATCCTAACCTTATTTCTGCCATTTGTTGCCAATCAAAATCTTCATTTGCATAAATTGTTATATCTAGGTCTCTCATTAAACCTTTACGTATTTGTTGCATTTGTTTATAATCAAATTTAGGATTTGCATAAACTGAAATATCCAAATTCTTCTTAAAACCTATTTCAAATTCAGTGATTTGTAAATCGTTGAAATCCAATAAATTTAAGTTATCAAAAATTGTTTTATCTTCATTTTTTAATAAATAATTTTTAACAAATGCCATTGTTGAATAATTTAAATTAGAATTAGAATAAATAGAAACATCTATTCCTTTTTCGAGACCTTCAAGTATTTCGTCCATTTGTCTATAGTTAAATTTTGGGTCCGCATAATAAGAAATATCCAAACCTCGTTTTAAACCTTTAAAAATATTTAACATTTGCAAATTTTCAAACCCAGGTTTTGCATACAAACTCACATCCAGTCCCTCCCAAAAACCTAATTTTATTATGAATTTTTGATAGCTGTTAAAATAATTTTTTCTAATAATTTTATTATATTTCTCTCTTTGTTCTTTAGTTAAAGTGATTTCTGCCATTTTTTACTTTTCCTTTTAAATGAATAAATCTTCAGACGAATAATTTGTTTTATTTCTATCTATAATTTCCAATAAATCTTCATTAGAGATTTGTTTTTCTTTAGGTAAATATTCCTGTAATTTCAAAAAATAATCAAAGTTACCTTCATGTAATCTTTTACTAATATTTGAATAATCTTCATTAAAATAAATTTCAGCGAATAAACCAATTGCTTGACTTCTTGATTGACCTGCAACACAATGAATTAGAATTTTTTCAAAATCATCATTAGCTTTATGTTTACTTAAATATTCAAATACCTCTTTTGCTTTATTATCGTTAAAATATAATCCTTTTTCTACTAAATTATTTAATTCTTCTTTTAATTCTAAAACTCTACTTTCAGGTAAATCAATAAACTCTGAGATTAAAACATCTTTGCATAAATTAGTTTTCTTAATTTCTATTGGTAAAATTCTATCGTCATCTCTTATGGAAATTACAATATAAGGTTTTTCAATTTTTAAATTATCAAAATATATTGTTTTCAAGAAATCTTCTGCTGATAAAACTATTATTTCCTTTTTTTCCATTTCCTTACCTTTTGTTTTTATTATATAATATTTTTTGAAATTTATCAATTATTTAGTTAATAAAAAAGGGGAAATATTCTTTTATTTCTCCTGTTTTCGTTCTTCCCTGATAAATCTCATTTCGTACCATTTTAATTTTGAGTTCAAGAGCTCTTCAATATTTAAACCTTCCTCCAAAGCTAACCTAATTTCTTTCATTTGTAAATGATTATATTCAGATTTATAGTAAACTGAGATATCTATTTTATGTTCAATCCCTAAACGAATTTCTTTAATTTGTCCTGAATCAAATGTGTCGTCTAAGAATGAATTAATTTCAATTCCTTTTTCTAAACATTTACGAATTTCAAACATTTTATCAAAATTAAAATTTGGATTACTATAAATATTTACGTTTAATCCTTTCTCTAATCCAAGACGAATTTGTTCCATTTGGAGGTAATCAAATTCTTCTTTAGTATAAATAGAAACATCAATATTTCTCTCAAGGCCAATACGAATTTGTTTCATTTGTTTAGCGTCAAATTTAACATAAGAATAGATAGAAACATCTACTTTAGAAATAAGTCCTAGCATAATTTCTTTCATTTGAGACCAATTGTATTCAGGATTAGAGTAAAGGTTAATATTCAAACCATTCTCCAAACCTAATCTTAAACTTTTCATTTGTTTCCAATTATATTTATTAGAATTTGCATAAATGCTTACATCTAAACCTTCAATTAGGCCATAATAAATTTCCTTTTTTTCATTTTTATTTAAATTATATTTTTCAACAATAGCATTAAATAATTCTTCTTTTGTTGGATCTTCAAAAATATAACTTCTTAATTTCATTTTTCTTACCTCTTTTTTGCTTTTCTTTATGTTTACATTATACAATATTATTACTTTTTTGTCAATAAAAAAAGAAAGGAAAATCAAATTCCTTTTTGCCTGTAGATTCCACGTAGACGTTAAAATCTGTATTTATGATGAATTATACATAAATTAGAAAATTGGTCATTTTTACATTCAATAGATAGTACGTATTATGGCTCAAAAATACATCTACGAAAAATAAAAAAGAAATTTTTTGTAATAAAAAATGGAGGTGAAAACCTCCATTAACTTTTATTAAATATAAACAATAATTCCTCTAAATGTTGAGACAGTTACATTGTAAGTAAAGATATTACTTCCCCCATTTCGTGCAACTGCTTCATGGTAGCCACCCATGTGGGCATCCATATAAGTTTCCCTTTGTTCTTGATGACGATCGTATTTAAATTGAAACTTAATATTTTCTTTTTTTAGATATTCTGTGATAGTTTTTGTTGTTTCATCACTGTCACTATTTAAAGGAAGAAAAATAGTTGTTAAACCTTTAGATGCAGCATTAAGAATTTCATTTTTTAAATTCATAATCAGAGTATTGTTATTTTTTGCGTTTTGTTTAGCTAAATTAATTTCATCTAAGAAACTCATTATTTTTACCTCTTTTTCTATTTATATAATTATTATATAAAATATTTCAATAAAAATCAAGAAATAATAAAAATTTTCATTTCTTTTCTAGTTCCAACCTAATTCTTTGCATTTCTTTCCAGTCTATATTAGGATTTAAATAAGATTCAACATTAATATTATTTTCTAAACCTAACCTGATTTGTTGCATTTGGAAACAATCAAATTCATGACTTGAATAAAGACTTACATCAAGACCATGTTCTAAACCTAAACGAATTATTGCCATTTGTCCAGCGTCAAATTGTGGTGTAGCATAAATACTCACATCAAGGTCATTCTCTAAACCCTTACGAATTTCCCTCATTTGTAAATGATTAAATTCAGGATTAGCATAAATTGAGACATTTAATTTACATTTTAAACCTTTCCTTATTTGTTCCATTTGCTGCCATGAATATTCATGTTTTGCATATAAAGAAACATCAATATTATTAATTAAACCTCTACGAATTTCTGACATTTGATAAGAATGAAATTCTTTATAAATAGAAACATCAACACCTCTTTCTAGGCCTAATACAATTTCGTGCATTTGTTGCCAATCAAATTCCGGTTTCGCATACAATGAAACATTAAAATTGTTTTTAAGACCTATTATAATTTCGTCCATTTGAAAATGGTCAAATTCAGGTCTCGCATACCAATTTACGTCTAATCTATTTTGTAAGCCAAATATTATTTTTTGTTTTTGTTTTTCATCAAAATTATATTTATTTATAAGTTTATTATAAAATACTATTAATTCTTGTTCTGGATTCATTTAATTCTCCTATTTTTTATTTTTTCTTTAATATTTTTTAGCTTTTATTTAGAGGTATCATTTTCTTTTATTTTTATTTCTATTTATAAAATATTATATAAAATATTTTAATAAAAATAAATAATTCAAATTAAAGATTTTTAAACTTTATTTTTTCTAGGCTTAATCTTATCCTTTCCATTTCATCGTAAGTAATAGCAGGGTTACTATAAATAGAAACATCTATATCTGATTCAAGACCTAACCTAATTTCTTTCATTTGTGCCCAATCAAATTCAGGTTTTGCATAAATACTTACATCTAAACATTTTTCTAACCCTAAACGAATTTCTCCCATTTGAAACCAATAAAATTCTGGTTTTGCATAAATTGAAACATCTAATCCTTTTTCTAGACCTAATCTTATTTGTTCCATTTGATAAGAATTAAATTCAGGATTAGCAAAAATAGATACATCAACATTACTAATTAAACCATCTCTAATTTGAATCATTTGTGCCCAATGAAAATAGTGTTTATTGTAAATAGAAATATCTAAATTTAATTTTAATCCACCTCTTATTGCAAACATTTTTCCCTGATGAAATTCTGGTTTAGCATAAATTTCTACATTTAAACAATCTCTTAAACCTTTACGAATTTCACTCATTTGTTCATAATTATATTCAGGTTTAGTATAAATACTTACATCTAACCCGTCTTCAAGACCTAAACGAATTTGAAACATTTGTGAAGCAGTAAATTCAGGTCTCGCATAAATGGGGACATCAAGATTTTGTTCGAGGCCTAATCCTATTTCTTCTTTTTGTGCTTCATTAAAAACATATTTAGATACAAGTTTATTATAAATTAACTTTTGTTCTTCATTCATTATTTATTACTTTCTAGTTCTAACCTAATTCTTATCATTTCTTTCCAATCAATACCTGGATTACTATAGATTGAAACATCTAACCCCAATTCTAAACCATAACGAATTTGTTCCATTTGTTCCCATGTAAATTCAAGGTTAGAGTACCATGATACGTCTAATTCTTTTTCTAAACCAAACCTGATTTGTTCCATCTGACCATAATCAAACTCAGGTTTAGCATAAATACTTACATCAATTTTATCTTCTAAACCATAACGTATTTCTTGCATTTGTATTTCATCAAATTCAGGTTTTGCAAAAATAGAAACATCAACATTACTAATTAAACCTTCTTTAATTTGAAACATTTGAGGCCAATTAAAATAAGGTTTATTGTAAATAGAAACATCCAAATTTAAATTTAAACCATTTCTTAAGGCAAACATTTTTCCATTATCAATCTCGGGTTTTGCGTAAATACTCACATCAATACTCTCTTCTAAACCTTTACGAATCTGAAACATTTGTTCCCAATTAAATTCTGGTTTTGAGTAAATTGAAACATTAAGACCTTTCTCTAATCCTAGACGAATTTCACTCATTTGTTCATAATTATATTCAGGTTTAGTATAAATACTTACATCTAAATCATTTTCCAAACCTAATTCTATTTGTTCTTTTTGAGCCTCATTAAAATTATATTTGGATATAATTTCATTGTAGATTAATTGTTGTTTTTTGTCCATTTTATTTTTCTTTCAAGTTTTAATCTAATTCTTTCCATTTCTCCCCATTTAATAGAAGGATTTAAATAAATAGAGACATCAATACCTCTTTGTAGCCCTAATCTGATTTGCCTCATTTGTAGACTTTCAAATTCAAAGGATTTATATAAATCAATATCTACATTATATTCCAAACCTTTACGAATCTCATACATTTGAGTGCCTGTGTATTCAATATTATAATATTTGGAAATATCTATATTATCTTGTAATCCTAATCTTATTTCTTGCATTTGCCGCCAATCAAAATTAAATTTAACATAAATACTTACATCTAGACTATTTAATAAACCTTTACGTATTTCTTGCATTTGTTGCCAATTATATTCAGGTTTAGCGTAAACACTTACATTTAAATTTTTGTCTAAACCTCTACTTATTTCATCCATTTGTAAGTGATTAAATTCGAGTTTAGCAAAAATAGAAATATCTTTATTACAAATTAAATTTTTACGAATTTCTTTCATTTCAAGCCAACCAAATTCAGGTTTTGCATACCATGAGACATCAAGATTATCTCCTAAACCTAAACGTATTTCTGTCATTTGTTTATAATCAAATTCAGGTTTTGCATAAATTGAAACATTACTAAGATTGCTAATTATACCCATTCTTATTTGGCTTAATTGAGATTCATTAAAATCATATTTAGAAACTAATTCATTATATAAATTTTCTTGTTCTTTATTCATTATTACTTTCCAGTTCTAACCTGATTTTTTCCATTTCTTGCCATTCAATATTAGGATTTAAATATAATTCAACATTTAAACCTTGCTCTAAACCTAAACGAATCTCTTCCATTTGTCTATAATCAAATTCAGGTCTTGCATAAATTAAAATGTCTAGATTTCTATTTAACCCTTTTCTTACTTCTTCCATTTGCATCCAATTAAATTCAGGTCTTAAATAAACAGAAACATCAATATTATTCTCTAGTCCTAATCTAATTTGTTCCATTTCCCTAGCTTCAAATTCAGGATTTAAATAAATATTTACATCTACACCTGATTGAAGACCTAAACGTATTTGTCTCATTTGTTCCCAGATATATTCAGGTTTAGTATAAACACTAACATCTAAATTATCTTCTAAGCCGTAACGAATTTGTTGCATTTGTAAGCAATTATACTCAGGTTTTGCATAAATAGAAACCTTGACATTGCTTTTTAGGCCTAATCTCATTTGTTCTTTTTGCAATATATTAAATTCATATTTAGATAAAAGTCCATTAAATAATTTATCTTGTTCTACTTTATTCATTATTATTTTCCAGTTCTAATCTAATTCTTCTCATTTCTATCCAATCAATATTTGGATTTAAATAATTAGAAACATCCAACCCATTTAATAACCCAACTCTAATTTCTGCCATTTGAAAAACATTAAATTCATATTTAGATATTAACTCATCATATTTTTCTTTTTGTTCTTCATTCATTATTTCTTACTTTCCAATTCTAACCTGATTCTTTCCATTTCTTGCCATTCAATATTAGGATTCAAATATAATTCAACATCTATTTTATTTCTAAGACCTAATCTTATTTGTTCCATTTGTCTCCAAAAGAAATTACTATTAGCATATAATGAGACATCGAGATTTTCTTCTAATCCTAACCTGATTTCTTTTATCTCATAGCCTGAATATTCATCTATAGCAAAAAAAGATAAATCAAAATTATTTTTTAGACATAATCTTATTTGGCACATTTTCCAATCGTTAAATCCAGGTTTTGCATATAAGGAAACATCTAAATTCTCTTCCAATCCAATCCTGATTTGTTCCATCTCCATCCAACTAAATTCTGAATTTACATAAGGGTAAACGTTAAGACCTTTATTTAAACCTTGATAAATTTCATTCATCTGAAGATGATTAAATTCAGGTTTAGCGTAAATAGATACATATAATTTTCTTTCTAGACCCCAACGAATTAACTTCATTTGTTTCCAATTAAAATCAGGGTTTGCATACCAACTTACATCTAGGCCCTTCTCTAAACCTATCCGAATTTCATACATTTCTTGTGAACCGAATTTAGGGTTAGTATAAATAGAAACATCAATTTTATCTTCTAATCCATGAAGAATTTCGCCCATTTGTTGCCAATCAAATTCTGGCTTTGCATAAATTGAAACATCAAAGCATCTTAGTAAACCTGCCCTTATTATTTGCATTTCCATCCAAGCATATTCAGGTTTAGCATACCATGTTACATCTAAATTTTCTTGTAAACCTAATTCTATTTGGCACTTTTGTTCTTCATTAAAATTGTATTTAGATACAAGTTTATTATAAATTAGTTCTTGCTCTTTATTCATTATTTTATAGTTCCAACCTCATTCTTTTCATCACTTTCCAATCAATATTTGGGTTTAAATAAGATTCTACATTGATTTTATTTTCTAATCCAAGACGAATCTGGCACATTTGCATATAATCAAATTCAGGTCTTGCATAAATAGAAACATCAATTCCATTTTCCAACCCAAATCTTATTTCTCTCATTTGATAACTAGTAAATTCAGATGAAAAATATAATGAAATATCTAATTCTTTTTCTAACCCTGTACGAATTTCAAACATTTGGAAATCGTCAAATTTGAAATTACTATTAATTTTTCCATAAATTGAAACATCAATACCAGATATTAAACTGAGTCTTAATTGTTCCATTATTCTCCAATTGATTTCAGGTTTTGCATAAATACTTATATTAACATTATTTTCTAAACCCAAACGAATTTGTTTCATTTGAGACCAAGTAAAGTTTATATTTGCATAAGAACTAACATCTAATCCCTTTTCTAAACCTTCTTTAATCTCTAACATTTGATTAGCATTTAATTTAGAATTTGCATACCATGATACATCTAACCCTTTCTCTAAACCTATACGAACAAGAGACATTTTTTCTGTTGAAAATTCAGGTTTAGCGTACCATGATACATTAAGCCCTTGTTCTAAACCCTTACGGATTTTCTGCATTTAAGTGAAAGAAAATTCAGGTTTAGCATAAATAGAAACATCAAGATTTTGTTCTAACCCTAAACGAATTGCTTTCATGTTTAGCCAATCAAATTCAGGTCTAGCATATAACGAAACATTCAAATTTTCTTGAAAACCCAATTTAATTTGAAATCTTTGTTCTTTATCAAAATCATATCTAGACAAAATTTCATTATAAATTAATTGTTTTTCTTCATTCATTATTTATTACTTTCTAGTTCCAACCTTATTCTTTCCATTTCTTCATAATCAATACCTGGATTTAAATAAATAGTAACATCAATATTGTTTTCTAGACCAAACCTTATTTCTCTCATTTGTTCCCATGTAAATTCAGGGTTAGAGTAAATACTTACATCTAATCCCACCTCTAAACCTAAATTTATTTCTGCCATTTGTTTCCAATTATATTCAGGTTTAATATAAACACTTACATCTAAACATCTCTCTAAACCTAATCTTATTTGTTCCATTTGCATATTGTTAAATTCAGGATTAGAATAAATGGAAACATCAACATTATTTTTTAATCCTTTACGAATTTCTCTCATTTGCCATGAATTAAATTTAATTTTAGAATAAACTGAAACCTCAATATTATTTTCCAGTCCCTTACGAATTTCAATCATTTGCAACCAATCAAATTCAGGTATAGCATAAATTGTTACATCCACTCCTGATTTAATTCCTAATTCAATTTCATCTTTTTGAAAAACATCAAAATTATATTTAGAAATGAGTTTATTGTAGATTAATAGTTGTTCTTCATTCATTATTTATTACCTTCTAATTCTAACCTTATTCTTTGCATTTCTTCCCAATCAATACTTGGGTTTAAATAAAGTGTAACATCAATACCATCCTCTAAACCTCTCCTAATCTGAAACATTTGCCATGGGTTAAACTCAGATTTAGCATAATAAGAAACATCAACTTTACTTTCTAATCCTTTACGAATTTCAGACATTTGTTTCCAATTATATTCAATATTTGCATAAATTGAAACATCTAATCCAAGTTCTAGACCCTCACGAACTTGTTGCATTTTCGCCCATTCAAATTTCGGGTCTGCGTATAAACTTACATCAAGTCTTAAAATTAAACCTCTCCGAATCTGCCACATTTGAAATCCATCAAATTTAGGATTAGCATACAATTTAACCTCAAGATGTTTTTCTAGCCCTAACCTAATTTCTTCCATTTGTTCATCGTTAAATTCAGACCTAGCATAAACACTTACATCTAAATTTTTTTCTAGACCTCTACGAATTTCTCTCATTTGGTATTCATTAAACTCAGGATTAGCATACCAACTGATATCTAACTCTTTTTCTAATCCTAATTTTATTTCATCGCTTCCACTCTCATCAAAATTATATTTAGACATTAGTTCATTATAGATTAATTGTTGTTCTTCATTCATTATCTATTACCTTCTAATTCTAACTTTATTCTTTCCATTTCTTCCCATTCAATATTAGGATTTGCATAAGTTAAAACATCAATATTACTTTCTAATCCTAAGCTTATTTGAACCATTTGTTCTTTTTTATATTCAATTGTAGAATAAATTGAGACATCAAGATTTCTTTCTAACCCATAACGAATCATGTGCATCTGCTCACAATCGTATTCAGGCTTAGCATAAATTGAAACATCAATATTATCAATTAAACCTTCCTTAATTTCTCTCATTTGTCGAAAATCAAATTCAGGTTTAGCGTAAATACTCACATCTAAACTTTTATCTAAACCATTATAAATTTGGTCCATTTGTAACCAATCAAATTTAGGATTTGCATACCATGACACATCCAATCCACTTATTACTCCTGCCTTTATTACTTCTTTTTGTTCAATTTTAAAATAATAATTTGAAATTGCTCCATAATAAGCTTTCATTTGTACTGCATCCATTATTTATTACCTTCTTTTTATATCTTCTTTTACAAAATAATTATACACTATTTTTCTTTACCTGTCAATGGACATTTAAAGTTTTAAAAGATATTATTTTGTCTGTAGATTCAACGTAGACGTTAAATTTCGTATTTATGATGAATTATACATAAATTACAAAATCGGTCATTTTTACATTCAATAGATAGTACGTATTATAGTTCAAAATTACATCTACAAAAGTTTAAAAGTATAATTTTTTATTTTTAAGATAAATAAAAGAGGTCTCTAATGAAACCTCCTATTTTATATAAACTTATTTCTTTCTTCTTTTCTTCTTCTTTTCTGCTTCTTCATCTAATTTATTAACAATTTCATCCATTTTTTCGTAACTATATTCAAGTTTAGCAAAAGATTCTATATCATAACCCCTCTTTAATCCATAACGAATATATCCTAATTGGTGTGAATTGAATCCTTGTTTTGCATAGTCTGAAACATCTACACCATGTTCAAAACCTAATCTAACTTCGTGCATTTCCATCCAACCCAAATCAGAATATTTGTCAACATCAAATCCTTTTTCTAAACCTTCTCTCATTTCATACATTTGCATTGAATTATATTTAGGATTAGCATATTTTGAAACATCAACACCTGATTCATATCCCATAAAAACTTCTTTCATTTGATGATAATTAAATTCAGGGTTAGCATAAATTGAAACATCATATCCAGATGATAAACCTTTCCTGATTGTTTCCATCTGATTAGAATCATATTCAGGCTTAGCATAAACACTTACATCTAGACCTTCTTCTAATCCATCATAAATCGCATACATTTGAGAATAATCATATTCGGGTTTAGCATAAATAGAAGCGTCATATCCTTTTTCTAAACCTTTTACAATTAATTCCATTTCAAGATAATGAAACTCAGGTTTTGCATATAAATCCACATCTAGACCTTCTATCATACCATATTTTATCATCCCCATTTGTCCCATTTCAAATCTCGGGTCAGCAAATTTTGAAATATCTAAACCTTTTTCCATCCCACTTTCTATTGAATCTAATTGTGTATCTCTAAAATCATCTTTATTTAAATTATCATAAATTTCTTTATTCCTAGCTGCTATTTCATTCTTTTTATCAGCATATTCTTGTGCTTCTGCTTTACTTGAAAAATGTTGACTTGAATCTCCTAATGGGCAATTACCTTCTTGTGCTTTACATAATCCAGGTGTACCATCCTTCTTTACATGATATTTTGCCATCTGTTCCACCTCTTGTTTTTTTTGAAAATATCAAATCTTAACCAATAAAAAGAGGTTTTATTAAAAACCTCCTCTTAAAATTAATTTCATTTAAATATTTTTTACTTTATTCCAAAATTTGTTGTTTGCTTTTACAATTAAATCACTAAATATCTTTTGTTTATTTAAATCAATAGATGCCCTATAATAAAGATTA
>QWCT01000209.1_pt1 | contig 46199 bp, 37 predicted proteins | sample 1972681 | NCBI WGS metagenome assembly QWCT01 (sample SAMN09866701, study PRJNA288562) | Human oral metagenome isolate pre3_saliva, whole genome shotgun sequencing... | isolation source: mouth | host: Homo sapiens | place: USA: California | reverse complement strand
TTTTACCACCATACCCCCTGTGTTAAATTATGCTTGATCGCTGATTTTCAGATACTATGCAAAAACGAGAACCGCTCTTTTTTTATTGAGACAGCCAATTCAAGAGGCAAAGAAACACTTGCCCGAGTATCATAGCAGTCGTAAGCAACTATGCCGATCTCTATGCCTAACTGAGACTTTTATTAGGGAGGGAGTAGGAAATATATCATAGCTTTGCACTTCCGAAATACGATTACGATAGAGCGAAATCCAATCAACATACATATTTATTATACGAGTAGCACATGAGGGAGGGCCAAAACAATGTGGAGAAGATAAAACTGAACATGGCTGCAGTTCTGCGACTGTTAACTCCTCTGGATGCACCGGATATTTTCAACGCGATCGACACACAACGCCGTTACTTAGCTCAATGGCTACCTTTTGTGAGCGGAACACGGACTATTGAAGACACTCTCCGCTATGTGCGAACCTCAATGCTTGATTTTGAACGGGGCGATTACGTGTTTGTGATCGTTTGCGAGGAGCAATTTGCAGGATTGATCGGGTTTAAGGATACAGATCGAGAAAACCGCAGAACGGAGCTGGGATACTGGCTGCGTGAGGAGTATCAGGGTCGAGGACTCATGACAGAATCGGTGAAGGCATTATGTCGCTGGGCATTTCGGATACAGCGGATGTTCAGGGTGCAGATCAAATGTGCGACGGAAAATATCCGTAGCCGGGCCATACCGGAGCGACTGGGATTCGTACACGAGGGGACGGAGCGTGGAGGGGCACGATTAGCTAACGGTCGACATACGAACTTAGAGGTGTATAGCCGTTTGCGGACAGATAAGGTGAAATAGATTATATGAAGTACAGCAAGCAGAAAAGACAGATCTCATGAATTGGTTTGAATGCAAGGTATCATACGAAAAGATGATCGAAGGTGGGATGCAGAAGAAGGTTACAGAGCCTTATCTGGTGGATGCGATGTCGTTCACCGAGGCTGAGGCACGGATCATCGAGGAGCTGCAGCCCTATATCACAGGTGAATTCTTAGTAGCCGACATCAAGCGGGTACGACTCTCTGAGCTATTTTACAACGAACAGGGCGACCGATACTATAAGGCGAAGGTCTGCTACATCTCGCTCGACGAGAAGAGCGGGATGGAGAAACGCACCACCGTCCAGATGCTGGCCCAAGCCTCATCGGTAAGGGAAGCGTTAGACACGATCGATGAGGGGATGAAGGGCTCTATGGCTGACTATGAAGTAGCCTCCATCACGGAGAGTCCGCTGATAGACGTCTTCCCATTCTCCGAGGGCGCGAAGGCGCGGCAAGGTGAAGCACCGAAAAAAAGCTCTGCGGAGGACGAGGCATGAGCACGGTAGCAGAACGTCTGGAAGCCATCCGGAGAACGTTGCCCAAAGACGTGGAGTTGGTGGCAGTGTCGAAGTTCCACCCAGCTGAAGTGGTGCGCGAGGCCTACGATGCCGGGCAACGCTTGTTCGGTGAGAGTCGCGTACAGGAGCTCGTGGCCAAGCAGCCTCTACTTCCCACTGATATCGAGTGGCACTTCATCGGATCGCTACAGACCAACAAAGTGAAATACCTCGCTCCCTTCATCCACACCATCCAAAGCATTGACTCGCTAAAGTTGCTGGCCGAGGTGGATCGGGCAGCAGAACGCGTGGGGCGGCAGATCCGCGTACTGATCGAGGTGCATATCGCCGAAGAAGACTCGAAGCACGGATTCAGCGTGGACGAGTGTCGCAAACTGTTTGCTGACGGTGCACTCTCGGCCTACAAACACGTCAAGATCGTAGGCCTAATGGGCATGGCTACATTCACGGACGACACCGAGCAGGTGCGTCGTGAATTTGATCGACTCCGCACACTCTTCGACGAGGTGCGGGCGATGCCCGAAGCCGTCGACTCATGCTTCACGGAGCTGTCGATGGGTATGAGCGACGATTATCCGACGGCCATCGAGGCCGGTAGCACGATGGTCCGCGTGGGCACGAAGATCTTCGGGCCGCGACAGTACAGCTAAGGGTCGGACATGGAAATTTGAATAGTAAACGAAAACAGCATAACCAATGAGAAATTTAGAGACAAAATATGCCGGCTTGACGCTGCGCAACCCGTTGATCGTCGGCAGTTCGGGACTTACGAGCAAGGCTGATAAAAACGGCAAATGGGAAGAAGCAGGTGCGGGGGCCGTGGTCCTCAAATCGCTCTTCGAAGAGCAGATCGAGGCGCAAGGTGACCTATTAATGGCCGGCGCAAGCGACTACCCAGAGGCCGAAGATTATGTCCGCGCCTACGTCCGTGCTAACGGACGCGAAGAGTATCTCCAGTTGATCCGCGATAGCAAAGCCGCCTGTCACGTGATCCCCGTGATCGCCAGCGTAAACTGCTACCGCGCGGACACCTGGGCCGACTTCGCCGCCGAGATCGAACGCGCGGGCGCCGATGCCCTCGAGCTCAACGTGTTCTACTTAGACACCGACATCCATTCCGACAGCCGCGAAGTGCTCCGGCACTACAGCTCGATTCTAAAAGACGTGCGCCGCCGCATCTCCATCCCCATCATCATGAAGATCGGCAAGGGCTTCAGCACCATCCCCGCCTTCGTCAACCGTCTGCAAGGCTTCGGTGCCAATGCCGTAGTGCTCTTCAATCGCTACTACCGGCCGGATATCGACATCGAGCGCTGCCGCATCGTCGCTGCGCCGCCCTTCAGCGACCCCTCTGAGCTGGGCGACACGCTGCGCTGGACGGCCATCGTCTCGGGCGCGCTGCCGGACATGCCCATCGCCGCATCCACCGGGGTGCATACGTGGCAGGACGCCATCAAATGTATCTTAGCCGGAGCCTCAGCCGTGCAGCTTTGCAGCACACTTTACAAGCACGGTGCGAAGGTGATACCGGAGATGATCACACAGATCGCCGACTGGATGGAGCGCACGAAGTACGAATCTGTCGAGGAGTTCCGCAGCCGCCTCAGCCTCTCGAATGCCGCCGACGCATCGATGTACGAGCGGACGCAATTCATGAAATATATCTCCAGCCGCGAGACCATCTGACCGGCCTCCGCGCTACATGTCATCAGAAAAAAGGGGAAGCCCGCACGGGTTGCCCCTTTCTTTTGCTCTTTTGTTGCCCTGCGCCCACTCCGCGCGATAACTTTCTATTTCCATTCCGACGATTACCCCTACGGATTGGATCAAAAAATGGCGTTCACAGTCATCTCCCCCTATTCTTTACTCTTAGTTTTTCGTTTTCCATGACTCCCTTTCTTCAGCAGATTGCCAAATGTTTTTATGACGCCTATGGTGCTGACGTGCAGCAGATGGCCTTCATCTTCCCCAACCGCCGTGCCGGCCTCTTCTTTCGCAAATACCTCTCGCAGACCGTAGGCCGACCGATGTTCTCCCCTACCATCCTCACCCTCAACGGCCTCTTCGAGCAACTCAGCACGCTCCAACCTGCGGATCACTTGCAGATGCTCTTCCTCCTCTACCATATCTATGTCAGACGCAGCCAGCGACAGGAGACGTTCGACGATTTCGTCCACTGGGGCGAAATGCTGCTCAGCGACTTCAACGATGTCGACAACTATCTCGTTGACGCACGCCAACTCTTCACCAACGCCAGCCACCTCCACGAGTTCGAGAAGAATCTCTCTTATCTCGAGCCTGAACAAGTCGAAGCCATCCGCAGCTTCTGGGCCGCCTTCCGTCCCGACACCGAGGACGATGGCAACCGCCGATCCTTCCTCGGCGTCTGGGACATCCTGCACGACATCTACCTCGATTTCCGCGCTGAGCTCACCGACCGGGGGCGCGGCTACGAGGGTATGATCGCGCGCGACGTCGTGGAGCGTATCCGACGCGAAGGGGGTGCCGATTTGTCCTATAGCCGCGTCGTCTTCGTGGGCTTCAATGCGCTCTCGCGCGCCGAGGAGGCACTCTTGGTGGAGCTTCAAAAACAAGGCATCACCGACTTCTATTGGGACGCCGGAACGATCAACGCCGACACGGGCGAAGACGGTTTCCGACGCGTGCTCGACAAAGACAACCGTGCTGCGCATTTTCTCCGCGACTATCTCCGCCGCTTCCCCTCCGACCTGCTTCTACCCCCGGAGGAACCTAACGAGCCCGTAATCACCCTGACCGGCCTGCCCTCGCGCATCGGACAAACGAAACACGTCCATGAGTTGCTCCTGCGCATGGCCGACGGACGCCTCCGCATGACGGAGGACGAGGCGCTCCGGACGGCCGTCGTCTTGCCTGACGAACAGCTTCTTATCCCCATCCTTAACGCCATCCCCCACACCGTGCCACACATCAATATCACCCTGGGATACCCCCTCTCTGGCACTCCCGTGGCCTCGCTCATCGAGGACGTTTTGGCTTTGCAGAAGAACCTCCGCACGACTTCCGGCGGCTTCGTGGAATACTACCACCGCGAGGTGACAGCCATCCTCAACCACCGCTATGTCCGCCGTGCTGCGCCGCGCATCGTGGCCGACTTACTCTGCAATATCATCGCCAATAACCGCATCTATATCCCTGCGGAAGATTTGGCCCAGACGGACCTCCTCCGACTCATTTTTCGACGCGTCCGCTCCGCAGCCGACCTCTCGCGCTATCTCATCGACCTACTCAAAGGGCTCAACTAACGCGCATGAACGACCTCATCGCCGAGGCCCAAATCTCCATGTCGGTCGATACCTATACCCGCCTCTTGGCTCGCCTTATCGAAAGCGTATCCATCCCCTTCCGCGGCGAACCGCTGGCCGGACTCCAAATCATGGGCGTGCTCGAAACGCGCGTCCTCGACTTCGACCGACTCATCATCCTCTCCATGAACGAGGGCCTCTTTCCTGCGCGCGGCGCCACCCCGTCATTCATCCCGCACACCCTTCGCCACGGCTTTGGTCTGCCTACCTTCGAGCTGCGCGATAATGTTTTTGCCTACTATTTCTATCGTATGATCTCGCGGGCCCGCGGCGTAAACCTCCTCTACGACACCCGCACGGATGGCTTTCGCACCACGGGTGAAGTCAGCCGCTTCATCCACCAACTCCGCTACCATTACGAAGTGTCTATGAAAGACGAGGCCCCGGCATTCGCTATCGCTTCGTCTGACGACCTCCGTCTGCGGATAGACAAAACGGGCGATGTGCTCCATCAGTTAGAATCGTTCCTCGGGGAGGGTAAGAATGCGCTCTCTGCGAGTACGATTAACAGCTACATCGATTGCCCTCTGCGCTTCTGCCTTTCCTCCGTCATGGGCCTACAGGAAGAGGATGAAATCACCGAAAGCGTTGAGAACCGCCTCTTCGGCAGCATCCTCCACCGCGTCATGGAGGGGATCTACAAGCCGCTCTGCAACGCCACCGTCAACAAGGCATGGTTAGGCTCCGTCATAGCCAATCGCGAAAACCTGCGGCATAAGATCGACGAAGCCTTCGCTGAACTTTTCTTCCACACCCCGGGCGACGTCCGCCCCCTCACCGGCCAAAACAGCTTAACCGCCGCCATGATCGAAAAATATATACTCCGCATCCTTCGTTACGACCAGAGTCTGGCCCCCTTCGTCTATGTCGGTTCCGAGCGACGCATCCTGTCGGCCTTCCCCCTCTCCGACGGCCGCCGCGTCCGGCTCAAGGGCTACATTGACCGACTCGACGAGGTCGACCGCTCGCTCCGCATCGTAGATTATAAAACAGGTACAGAGAAAAAGATGCAGTTCGCCACTCCCGCCGACCTCTTCGACCGGGACAAGGGGATGAATCGCCAGTCTGCCGTCATGCAAGTACTTATCTACGCATGGATGCTGCACGCCGAAAACCTCACCCGAAGCCTGCCCCTTCGGCCGTCCATCTATTATGTGCGCAGTCTTTTCAAAGACACCTTTGACCCCTCGATCTACACCAAAGAAGAAGGCCAAAGAACATACAGCCTCCTCGTTGACGACTTTGTCGGCCAGTGTCTACCCGACTTCGAGATCGCTATGCGCCATGTGCTTGATGAACTCTTCGACCCACGCATTCCCTTCATACAGACCAACGAGGAAAAATCTTGCGGTTACTGCACCTTCCGCGAGCTCTGCGGGCGCAAAAAAGCTGTATCGTAACTTTACTTTATTGAACGTGGGTTCGACGAAAGAATAACGTGAGTTCGATGTGCGATTTTCTGGAGGAAATCGCTCGCCACAAACTTTTTCGGCTCATTTCCTCAGGAAATCGTAGGATGGCCTACATCGAACTCACGTTAAAATAGCGCCCATTCAAGCATATTGTCGCCTATTTTTTCATGTAATGGAGATCCATCGAAACAAACGGCCACTTTTTTCGCCCACGTATCTTTAGGATCACATCGCAGACCTACTCTCAACGTTTTCAGCAGTAACAAACGCACACCAATCACCGGCAGAGACGAATAAAAATCCATCTCTGCGCTACGAAGAACCGCTATAAAAAAATGACTCCCCCTCCCTCTTCAGCTACCCTCTCAGCGATCCATGGACGCCGTTGGCCAGCAACACGAGCGTACGGCTGTAGAGATTTTTGAGATAGCCCGCGCGGGTTGTGGCGGAGGTGTTGTGCCAGAGGAGGGTCAGGCTGCCGTTGGCGCGACGCGTCTCGTCGGCCAATTCGAGGATGAGTCGGAGGGCGTCACGCTCGTCGAGGTGCATGTAGCGCTCCGCGGAGAGGGTGCACTCCATGACGGTCAGCGGATGGAGAGTGAGCCTGTGCGAAAGGTGGCGTGTGGCAGGGTAAATACAGAGCACAGGGCGCGCGGTGCCGAGGCGGAAACCGACTTGATCGGCATATCCCATCGTATAGTCGTCCGTGATGCCGGCGTCCTCGAGGGCCTCCATGTGCTGTGGCTCGCGGAGGCCGAGAAAGTGATGGCGATTCAAGGTGACAGGCCTGTCGATGGCATTTTCCAAGGTCGCCTTCTCTCGGGCGATCAGCTCAGGCCGGCGACCCGCCTCGTGGCTGGCGTGCAGGCCGATCTCGACGTCATAATCGCGGCAGAGTTGGAGCAGGCGGCCGATGTCGCGCCCGTGAAGGTCGTAGTGCGGGCGATCCTCCACGTCGTTCCCACCGGCGCGGAAGAAGAGGATCGGCCGACAGTGGTCAGCGCCGAAGATGGTGCGCATGCGGTCGTCCTGCTGCAGCATCCAGGGAAAAGTATAGTAAGGGTCATCCTCCAGTCGGCCGAAATGGCCACGGAAAGCGCTGATGAGATGGCCTCGGAGCAGCTCGCGCGCCATGCTGCGCGGCGTGCGGCAGAAGAAGGGCGCATCAACGTCGTGCGTGAGGTTGATCTGGCTGAACGCGGCATGCGGTTCGGGGGCTACGCAACCCACCTCGCGCAGCAGCCGACGCAGCAAGCGGCCGTAATCGTCGACGAGCGGGCGGCGGAGGAAGCCGGCGCGATGGGCGATCGACTCACTGCCCGGGAAACGGCCGTGGATATCGCGCACATCCGGCCGCATCCACTCCTCGTACCGGCTGAGCAGGAAGTAAGCGCCGGCGATGACGTCGGCGTGCAAGATGATGGTATGTCCGCGCCGCGTGATCTCCGGCCGGCCAAAGAGGATCGGCAGGTCGCCGTCCACCGCCTCCCCTGCGCCGCCCTTGAGCATCGGTAAGGGGAGCGTGGGCATCGAACGGGCCGTGCCGTAGACGTCCTCACCGAAGAAGCCCGAAGGGAGGATGACGAGGCGGAAGGTGTGGAAGGCCTGCTCGTCGGCCGTATAGCCCACAGCGCGACAGACGTCCTCGGGGACGCTGTCGCCCAGCAAGAAGCGGAGGATGTAGGCTTGTATCTCGTTCATTTATCCCCTCCATTTCATCCGTACGCGATCCCACAAGCTGAGCCGCCCACGACGAATGCAGAAGTAAGGCGTCTGCACGCCGCCGAACTCACGGAAAAAGCGCTCTACGCCGCGAAGCATGGAGCCTTCCAGATCGAAGATGTCAGTGTATTGAGCCGTGTGGCAGACGGCTTCCCAAAGGGTGAGCGCGTGAGCGCCAGAGGCGCGTAGGGCGGGATCGCTACCGCCGGCGATGTAGCTCGCGCCGCTCGGTTGCCACACGACAAAGACGGCCGCATGCAGCTGGCCCTCGGCGTCGTAACCGCCGAAAATTTCGCCTTGGCCGCGGCTGCGCGCTGCCTCTACGAGGCGACGAAGTGCGCGTGGATCTTGCTTGTTGGCGACACCCTGCCGTTCAAATGTTTGCTCCTGCACGGTGAGGAGGGCGTCGGTGGAGAGGCCTGCGCGAACAGTGATGCCGTGTCGGTCACGGGCCTTGACAAGGTTGCGGCGAATATTTTGGCTCATCCGTTCCCGCAATGCATGTGTATCGTGGATGGTGTGCAGGAGGTAGGTATAGCGTGTGGTTTGTGTGTAGCCCGCCCAGTAGAAGGGCAGCCAATCGGTGACAGCATGATGGAAGTTTTGCAGGAAGGCACGGCGGCTGTCAAGTCGCTCCAGCAGCATCGTCATAAGCTCCTGGCGGCGCGCCAACGCAGAGGCATACTTCGTGTCGGCGGCCAAGGGAGCGAGCCAGGGGCCCATCGTCTGCGTGTAGGACGGCATGCTGACGACGCCCGCGAGGGGCTGGTAGAGGGGCATAGCGGCGGCGATGCGTCCGCGATCCTCGATAATCAGCGCGTCCCAGTGATCCTCGCCACAAGCAGCGTCGAGCCACCAGTCGCGAGAGAAGAGGGGGAGACCGTCTTCCGTGCGGCAGAGTGCGCGGTAGATCTCTTTTTCAGATAAAGCCACGGCGATACGGCTCCCCTCCTTCTGTTATTGGTTCTTCATCTTCTCCGAGATCTTTGCCTCCAGATCGGCGGCAGCCTCGGGGTTATCCTTGAAGAACTGCTTCGCCGAATCGCGACCTTGACCGAGGCGTATCTCGCCGAAGTTGAACCACGAGCCATTCTTGGCGATCAGTCCCAGCTCGACGCCCATGTCGACGAGCTCACCGGTATGAGAGATGCCCTCACCGTAGATCATGTCGAACTCTGCTTTGCGGAAGGGCGGCGCCACCTTGTTCTTGACCACTTTGACGCGCGTCAAGTTGCCGATGATGACATCGCCATCCTTGATCGGTGTGCTGCGGCGGATGTCCAGGCGGACAGAGGCGTAGAACTTCAGCGCGTTGCCACCTGTCGTCGTTTCGGGAGGGCCACTGCCATACGACGGCGCACCGATCTTCTCTCTCAGCTGGTTGATGAAGACACAGACGGTGCGCGTCTTGCTGATCGCACCCGTCATCTTGCGCAGGGCCTGCGACATGAGCCTGGCCTGAACGCCCATCTGACTCTCGCCCATGTTGCCCTCCAGCTCAGACTTCGGCGTGAGGGCGGCCACGGAGTCGATGACGATGATGTCTACCGCAGCCGAGCGGATCAGTTGCTCGGCGATTTCGAGCGCCTGTTCACCGTTGTCGGGCTGCGAGATGAGCAGGTTGTCCGTATCGACGCCTAACTTCTTGGCGTAGATGCTGTCGAAGGCGTGTTCGGCATCGATGAAAGCGGCGATACCGCCTCCCTTCTGTGCCTCGGCGATCATATGCAGGGCGATGGTCGTCTTACCGGACGATTCGGGGCCGAAGACCTCCACGATGCGTCCGCGGGGTACGCCTCCGACGCCCAACGCGACGTTCAGCCCGACGGATCCGGTGGGGATCACCTCGATGTTCTCCTCCACCTGCCGGTCGCCCAGGGTCATGATCGAACCCTTACCGAAGTTCTTTTCGATCTTATCCATTGCCGCCTTTAGGGCCGACAGCTTGTCCGACCCGCCCGTGGCGGCTTCCTTTTTCTCTTTTGCCATGTATGTGTTTGCTTATTGTAAATGTGTGGGGTTATGCCTCCTCAGAGAGGATCTGGCGGGCGTGATCTTTCGTATTCACACGCTCGATCACGCGCTCCACCACACCCTCGCCGTTGATGAGAAACGTCTGGCGGAGGGTACCCATGTAGGTGCGTCCGTAGAGCTTCTTCTCGGCCCAGACACCGAACTGCTGCTGCAGCGTGGTGTCTGTGTCGGCGATGAGCCGGAAGGGCAGGCTTTGCTTTTCGATGAATCCGCGATGCGAGCGAGCGCTGTCTTTGCTGACGCCGATCACGTCGTAGCCGGCCGCTTGCAGATCGGTATAGCCGTCGCGCAAGCTACAGGCCTCGGCGGTGCATCCGCTGGTGTTGTCCTTGGGGTAGAAGTACAGAGCGACGCGACGACCGCGATAATCGCTCATGCGCACTTCCTTTCCGTCTTGATCCGTCCCGAGCAGGTCGGGCACACGATCGCCTACTTGTATAGCCATAAAACGACGGGGGATTAGAGTTCCAAATCGCCACCGAAGATCTCGTGCCACGGCAGACCCTGTACGTTGAGCTCCTTCATGAAGGGATCGGGATCGAACTCCTCCACATTCCACACGCCCGGCCGACGCCACTGCCCCTCGAGGAACATCTTGGCGCCAATCATGGCGGGCACGCCCGTGGTGTAGCTCACGCCCTGCGCACCGGTCTCTTCGTAGGCGGCGCGGTGGCTACAGTTGTTGTAGACGTAGTACGTCTGCTCGCGACCGTCCTTCAGCCCGCGGATGCGACAGCCGATCGACGTCTCGCCCGTGTAGTTCTCTCCCAGCTCGCCGGGATCGGGCAGGACGGCCTTGAGGAACTGGATGGGCACGATCTCCACGCCTTTGTAGAGAATCGGCTTGATGCTCGTCATGCCGATGTTTTGCATCACGCGCAGGTGCGTCAGGTATTCCTGGCCGAAGGTCATCCAGAAGCGTGCGCGGCGCAGCGTGGGGTAGTTCTTGACGAGGCTCTCCAGCTCTTCGTGATACATGAGGTACGACTCGCGCGGCCCGACGTTCGGGTAGTTCAGCGCCTGGTGTACGGAGAGCGGCTCCGTCTCGTGCCACTTTCCATCTTCATAATAGCGGCCCTTTTGGGTGATCTCGCGGATGTTGATCTCCGGGTTGAAGTTGGTGGCGAAAGCCTTGTGATGGTCGCCGGCGTTACAGTCTACGATGTCGAGCGTGTGCAGCTCGTCGAAGTGGTGCTTGGCGGCGTAGGCCGTGAAGACGCCCGTCACGCCGGGGTCGAAGCCGCAGCCGAGAATGGCGGTCAGGCCGGCCTCGCGGAAGCGATCCTTGTAGGCCCACTGCCAACTGTATTCGTATTTGGCTTCGTCGAGCGGCTCATAATTGGCCGTGTCGAGGTAGCTGACGCCGTACTTGAGGCAGGCGTTCATGATGTGGAGATCCTGATAAGGCAGGGCGAGGTTGACCACCAGCTCGGGGCGGAAGTCCTCGAAGAGGCGCACCAGTTCGTCCTCGTTATCGGCGTCGACCTGAGCCGTGCGCACGCGTACGTTCTTAATATCCTCCGCGATGCGATCGCATTTGCTTTTCGTGCGGCTGGCCAGCATGATGTCAGTAAACACATCGGCATTCATAGCCATTTTCTTCACGGCAACGGTGCTCACGCCCCCGGCGCCGACGACTAATATCTTACCCATAAAATCGATGTTATTAATTGTCTGAGTGTGGTTTTGTATAGGGCAAAAGTAGACCATTTCCAGCGATGCGGCCGGCCTGTCGGCGTTAGGGCCACGGTCGCAACCCCCTGTTCTCACCATGCAAGAGGGGATAAGTCCTGCCAAATAATAAGGCGCAAAATTGCGAGTGAACGATATAGTACAACGGCGGCAACTCACAACTTTGTGAGTTAACGACATAGTACAACGACGGCAACTCACAACTTTGCGAGTTAACGATATGATACAGCGACGGCAACTCGCAACTTTGTGAGTTAACGATATAACACAACGACGGCAACTCACAACTTTGTGAGTTAACGATGTAGTACAGCGACGATAACTCACAATTTCGCATCTTAATCATACAGCACAGCGACGTTAACTTACAATTTTGCGGCTTAATCATATAGTACGACAATGCCTCCAACCGAGGGTGGGCTGGAGGCATAGATTCGATAGCAGTCGCCATTTCATCCCGCTGGGGATCCGCAGATCCGCGCAAGGCTATGGCCTGATGCGGCCACGGCGTCGGGCTTATGCGTTTTGTGGCTCGCCGGGGCGCTGGCCAGCAATGCGGTCGACGATGACGGCAATGGCGCCGTCGCCCGTCACATTGCAGGCCGTGCCGAAGCTGTCCATGGCGATGTAAAGGGCGATCATGAGCGCTTGGAGCGTCTCGTCAAAGCCGAGCATGGTGCCTAAGAGTCCGAGGGCCGCCATGATGGCGCCGCCGGGCACTCCGGGCGCAGCAACCATCGTAATGCCGAGCATGAGGATGAAGCCACTGAAAGCGGCCGGGTCGATCGCTTGACCGGACATGAGGAGGATGGCCATTGCGCAGGCGGTGATCTTCATCGTGCTACCGGCCAGGTGGATCGTGGCGCAGAGTGGGACGGTGAAGACGGCGATGCTCTCCCGGACGCCATTCCGGAGCGTCTGCTTGAGCGTCACGGGGATGGTGGCGGCCGACGACTGTGTGCCAAGGGCGGTGGCGTAAGCCGGCAGCATGTTCTTCAAGAGCCGGAGCGGATTCTTGCCCGCTATGACACCGGCTATGCTGAACTGGATGAGCAGCAGCACAACGTGCAGCACGAAGATGACGAGGATGACCCGAAGGAACATGGACATGATGCCGGCCACCTGTCCGCTGACGGTGATGTTGAGAAAGATGCCGAAGATGTGGAGCGGCAAGAGGGGCACGATGACGGTCTCGATGAGGCGCGAGACGATGTCACGAAAGTCTACGCAGCCCTTTTGGAGCGTGTCGCCGGGGATGGAGGCGAGGCCGAGACCAACGACAAAGGAGAGCAGAAGGGCGGTCATAATGTCCATCACGGGCGGCATGGCAACGGTGAAATAGGGCGTGAGCATGGCCGATTCGGGGTTCTGCAACGCCTCGAGCGACTGGGTGCCAACGGTGAGGAGGTGGGGGAAGACCGCCACACCGGTGAAGTAGGTGAAGAAACCGGAGAAGATGGTCGATCCGTAGGCGATGAGCGCCGTGATGAGTAGCAGCCTCCCCGCGCCCTTGCCTAACTCGCCGATGGCGGGGGCCACGAGGCCGAGGATGATGAGCGGGATGGCGAACGAGAGGAAGTTGCCAAAGAGACTGTTGAACGTGACGAAGATTCGGACGATGGCCGTGGGCAGGAATTGCCCCAATAGGATGCCGCCTACGATGGCTATGGCCACCCATCCGAGGAGTGAAATGCGGAAGGGGATTTTCATAAGGATAAAGGATGTGTTTATGCGGCGTCGCCGCGGGAGTGAAGGCTTTGCCTCCTAACTACTTTCGGACTACCGGGAGCCCGCAGAGCGTCCCTACTACTTGTTTTCGCTGAGGAACCGGTCGACGTCTGGTCGCCAGTCACCGCCGTTGGTGGCGAGGAGGGTGTGGAAGCCGAGCGATCGGGCGGTGACGAGATGATGGGCGCCGTCGTCGATGAAGAGTGTTTCGGCGGGCACCATGCCGCTGTCCTCGATCATGCGTTGGAAGATCTCGGGCTCGGGCTTCATGCAGTGCATCTCGTAGGAGATGTAGAGGCGGTCGAAGTAGTCCGTGACGGGCCGACCGGCAGCGGAAAACTCGCTCGTGCGCGCCCAACCGGTGACGATGGGATTGTTGTTGCTGAGCACATAGAGGCGGTAGCGGGGTCGGAGACGGAGGATGTAGTCGAGCTTCTCGACCTCCGCGGGGTTGGCTATGCTGAGCCATGCGCGGCGGACGTCCTCCGGGTTGAGCTCGTGGCCGCAATGGGCGGAGAGTTGGCGGACGAACTCGTCCGTGTCGATCGTTCCGCGCTCCAAGTCGCCGAAGAGTCCGCTGTGGTTGTAGGGGTTGATAAGGTCTGCGGCATCGGATACACCGATGGCCTCGAAGCTGCGGATGGCACGTTCCGGATGGATCTTAGCCAGCACGCCGCCCATGTCGAATACGATGTTGTTGATCATTATGATGTGGGGAGAGATGAGAAGGACACGGGGTGGAGAACAGGTTAGTGTTCGTCGCGGCCCCGTGTCCTCTCTTTTTTGGCGATTGATTGGTGTGGTTTCTCTTTCGAGAATGAGGGTTAGCTCAGCTTATGGATGACTAATCCCGAACGGAGCTTGGGTTCAAACCAGGTTGTCTTAGGCGGCATGATGTTGCCCGTGTCGGCGATGTCGATCAGCTGTTTCATGGAGACGGGGTAGAGCGCGAGGGCCACCTTCATCTCTCCGCTGTCGACGCGCTTCTTAAGCTCGCCCAGCCCGCGGATGCCACCGACGAAGTCGATGCGCTTATCACTACGGAGATCTTTAATGCCGAGGATCTTGTCGAGGATCAGGTTCGAAGAGATCGTCACGTCGAGCACCCCGATCGGATCGTTGTCGTTGTACGTACCCGGTTTAGCCACCAGTGAGTACCAGTTACCACCGAGATAGAGCGAGAACTCATGCAAGCGCGAGGGCTTGAAGATCTCCGTGCCCTTCTTCTCCACGATGAAGTCTTCGGACAGCTTCTTGAGGAACTCCTCGTCGGAGAGTCCGTTGAGGTCCTTCACCACGCGGTTGTAGTCGATGATCGTAAGCTGGTTGGCGGGGAAGCAAACGGCCATGAAGAAGTTGTACTCCTCATCGCCACGGTGGTTCGGGTTCTGCTTAGCCTTCTCTGCGCCAACGAGTGCAGCGGCGGCGGAGCGATGGTGTCCGTCGGCGATGTACATAGCGGGCATGGCGGCAAACAGCTCCGTGATGCGCTGGATGTCGGCGTCGTCGTCGATGATCCAGAACGTGTGGCGGAAACCGTCGAGCTCGGCCGTGTAGTCATACTCGGGCGTGCCCTTGGTGTATTTGGCTACGATAGCGTCCACGTCCTTGTTGTCGGGGTAGGCGAAGAACACCGGCTCGATGTTGGCGTTGTTCACGCGCACATGCTTCATGCGGTCTTCCTCCTTGTCGCGGCGGGTCAGCTCGTGCTTCTTGATCTTGCCCGTCATGTAGTCGTCGACATAGGCGCAGACCACGAGGCCGTATTGCGTTTTGCCGTTCATCGTCTGGGCGTAGATGTAGTAGCGTTCCTTGCCGTCCTGCACAAGCCAGCCTTTGTCCTGAAACATTTGGAAGTTCTGTGCGGCCTTCTCGTAGACTTTCGGATCGTGTTCGTCCGTGCCTTCGGGGAAGTCGATCTCCGGCTTGATGATGTGGTAGAGCGACTTCTCGTTCCCTTCAGCTTCGGCGCGTGCCTCGGCAGAGTTCAGCACGTCGTATGGGCGCGACTGCACCTGCTCAACGTATTCCTTCGGTGGGCGGACGCCTTTGAATGGTTTGATCTTCATGATTGGATGTGTCTGAATGTGTGTAGAAAGAAGCTCCCGCTACCGGAATCCTCTCTTTTTTGGGAGGGCTGCGATAACGGGAGCTTGCTGTGATTCATTACTTATTCACTTGGAACTTGCGGTTGCCGTTCTTCAGGAAGTCTACAATCTGATTGGCAGCAGCGATACCGGCGTTGATGTTAGCCTCAGCCGTCTGCGCACCCATCTTCTTGGGCGTGCTGAAGTAGCGGGCAGCAAACTTCTCAGCCAGCTCGGCGTGGTTACCGGGCATAATGTCCGTCAGGTACTTGAAGTCCGGACGTTCCTCCAGCACCTTCACCAGTTCCGGCTCATTGATCACCTCCTTGCGGGCGGTGTTGATCAGCACGGCGCCTTTGGGCATGCTCGACAGCAGGGCGTGACCGATGGAGTTCTTTGTCTCCTTTGTGGCCGGGATGTGCAGCGAGATGTACTGGCAGGTCTTGTACAGCTCCTCAGCTGATGCGACGGGCTTCACGCCGTCTGCCTCGATCACTTCAGAGGGGCAGAATGCGTCGTAGGCATAGATCTCCATACCGAAACCTTTGGCGATGCGGGCCACGTTGCGACCTACGTTGCCATAGGCGTGGATACCCAGCTTCTTACCCTTCAGCTCCGTGCCCGACGTGCCGTTATAGAGGTTACGTGCACCGTACACCATCAGACCCAGCGCAAGCTCGGCCACGGCGTTCGAGTTCTGACCCGGTGTGTTCATCACGCACACGTTGTGTGCCGTAGCAGCTTCCAGGTCTACGTTGTCGTAGCCAGCACCTGCGCGAACCACGATCTTCAGCTGTTTGGCTGCGTCGAGCACTTCGGCGTCTACCTTATCGCTACGGATGATGATCGCGTCAGCATCCTTCACGGCGTCCAGCAACTGTGCCTTCTCGGTGTATTTTTCCAACAGTGCCAATTCCAAGCCGCCCTTCTCGACAGCTTCACGAATGCCATTCACAGCAACGGCTGCAAAGGGCTTCTCTGTTGCAACGAGTACCTTCATGTCTCTAATTGTTTATCGTTTATTCGTTTGTTGTTGAATCTCGCTTCGCCTGATCTGACTCTGCTTTAACGCATTCAGCTTATTCGATAATTCCTGAATCCGGACGGATATACCGGATAGATCGTTCTCATCGATATAACCCAAATCCTTCGCGATAAGCAATGAGCAGTGGACTTCGAGCAGTGAGCCGTAGGCAACTTCAGAGAAACGCGATTGCTCTTTCAATGAATTTCGGGAAGTGCCCTCGGCGATGTTTAGAGAGACGGAAACGGCTGCACGCCTTATCTGATTCGTCAGGTTGTACATTTCAAAGTCTGGGAACTGCGCCAGAAGTCGATACACTTCCTTTACGAACGCTCTTGAGACTTGCCATACATCTAACCTCTCAAAGGCATACAAGTGCATCAGTCAAACAAACAACTCAACGATTCAACAACCAAACAACTCAACATTAATGTGCCTTTTCGAATTCCTGCATCGTTTGAACCAGTGCCTTCACGCTTTCGATCGGCATAGCGTTGTAGAGCGAAGCGCGGAAACCGCCCACCGAACGGTGGCCCTTGATGCCGACCATGCCAGCAGCAGCGGCAAAGTCTGCGAACTCTTTCTCCAGCTCCTTGTACTCGTCGTTCATCACGAAGCAAACGTTCATCAGCGAGCGGTCTTCGACAGCCACCGTTCCGCGGAACAGCTTGTTGCGGTCGATCTCGTCATACAGCACGGCTGCCTTCTCCTGGTTCTTCTTCTGAAGCACCTTGATGCCGCCCTGCTCCTTATACCACTTCAGGGTCTGCAGCGCAGAGAAGATAGGCAGTACGGGAGGCGTGTTGAACATCGAATCCTTCTTGATGTGTGTGCGATAGTCCAGCATCGTGGGGAGCGGACGGTCTACGTGACCCAGCGCGTCTTTGCGAACGATGATGATCGTCACACCGGCCGGAGCGAGGTTCTTCTGTGCACCGGCATAAACGGCGTTGTATTTCGAGAAGTCAACCGGGAAGGAGAAGATGTCTGACGACATATCAGCCACCAGCGGGATGTTCACTTCCGGGATCTTATGCAACTCCGTGCCGTAGATCGTGTTGTTGGTCGTGATGTGGAAGTACTCCGAATCCGGTGCGATGGTGTAGTTCTTCGGGATGTATGTGTAGTTCTTGTCCGCTGACGAAGCCACAACGTCCACCTCACCAACGAACTTGGCTTCCTTGATGGCGTTGGATGCCCACGTACCTGTATCGAGATACGAGGCCTTTTTCTTCATCAGGTTGAAGGGGATCATGTAGAACTGGAGGCTGGCGCCACCGCCGAGGAAGATCACCTCGTGCGTTTCGGGCACATCCAGCAGCTCCTTCACCAGCGCGCGGGCCTCGTCGTTTACGGCAACGAACTCTTTTCCGCGGTGGGAGACTTCCAGCAGCGACAGGCCTGTGCCTGCGAAATTCAGTACGGCGTCGGCCGTGTTCTTGATCGTGTACTCACTCAAAATAGAGGGTCCTGCATAAAAATTGTGCTTCTTCATAAGATCGAAAAAATAATACTATCAAATGTGTTGCGTGTTAAAACCGCGGGCAAATGTAGGCGCAAAAACCATGTGCCAAAAGAAAAGTGCAAGGATTGTGAAGGAATAACCAGATGTGGCTTCAAAACGGCAAAGTTGGGCCATCAAAAGCCTCTCTGCGGGACACCTCCAACCCGTGGGGGACGGGCCGAGGCTACCGTGCGGGAAACTTCGTCGCAGTCTATCCATCGCTACCGGTGTGACGTACGATGAAAGGCTTCGACTGACGATCTTCCATCTATTGTCGAGAATCATCTCCCACCCGGGTTGATCGCCATGCAACCGGTTTCCGATCAAACTCCGCGTTACTTTATTGCAGTGTAGTTGCATGGCGATAAATTACTGCGGTGAATAATCGCAAAGCAGTTGCATTGTAATCAAGTAACGAGTTCGATAATTACAAATCACTCGCATTGTGACAAATTACCTCAGTAAATAATCGCAAAGCAATTACATTGCGATGAATTACCACAGTAAGTAGTCTTAAAGCAGTTGATTTACGATAAATTACCGCAGTACTTTTTCTCTATGCACTTGATTTGAGGAAAAACACCCCGGATGAAAAGCCTCGGAAGAAGGTCGGGGGATGTCCGCCGAGGGCTGATCGTCTGAAGCCATATCATATACGTATAGCGCGGGGCGGCGGCGAGGGCCAGCAGGCGCGGCTATCTTTGCGGCATGAGTCAGCCACTTGCAGAACGATTGAGACCGAAGACGCTCGATGAGTACATCGGGCAACGCCACCTGACGGGGCCCACGGCGGCGCTCCGCCGCATGATCGAGGCCGGACGCGTGCCCTCATTCATCCTTTGGGGGCCGCCCGGGGTGGGCAAAACGACGCTTGCGCGCATCGTGGCGTCGCGGCTGGAGGCGCCGTTTTATACCCTGAGCGCCGTCAGCTCGGGGGTGAAGGAGGTGCGCGAGGTGATCGACCGGGCGCGTAACCAGCCGCTGTTTCGGACGGGGACGGTCGCGCCCATCCTCTTCATCGACGAGATACACCGCTTCAGCAAGTCGCAACAGGATTCGCTGCTGAGCGCCGTCGAGACGGGCGTGGTGACGCTCATCGGGGCCACGACGGAGAACCCGTCGTTCGAGGTGATCCGTCCGCTGCTTTCGCGCTGTCAGGTCTATGTCTTGAAGCCGTTGGAAGAGGAAGACCTGCTGACGCTCATCCGCCGGGCGGTCAGCGAGGACGTGGTGCTGCGCGAGCGAACGATCGAGGTGAAGGAGACCGACGCGCTGGTGCGCTACTCCGGTGGGGACGCGCGAAAGCTGCTCAACATCCTCGACCTGGTCATCGCGGCCGAGCCCGAGGGGCCGATCGAGATCACGGATCAAAAGGTCGTGGAGCGTTTGCAGGAGAACCCCGCGGCCTACGATAAAGGCGGCGAGATGCATTATGACATCATCTCGGCCTTCATCAAGTCGATCCGTGGCAGCGACCCGGACGCGGCCGTCTACTGGCTGGCGCGGATGGTCGAGGGGGGCGAGGATCCGGAGTTCATCGCCCGTCGGCTGGTCATCTCTGCGGCTGAGGACATCGGGCTGGCCAACCCCAACGCGCTGCTGCTGGCCAACGCCTGCTTCGATGCGCTGAAGAAGATCGGGTGGCCGGAGGGGCGCATTATCCTGGCCGAGGCGACGGTCTATCTGGCGTGCAGTCCGAAGAGCAACTCGGCTTATCTGTCCATCGACCGTGCGCTGGCGCTGGTGCGTGAGACGGGCAACCTGCCCGTGCCGCTCCACCTCCGTAACGCCCCCACGAAGCTGATGAAGGAGCTGGATTACGGCAAGAATTACAAGTATGCACACGACTACGAGGGGCATTTCGTGAAGCAAGACTTCCTGCCCGAGGAGCTGCTCCAAACGCGCATCTGGGAGGGGCAACCGAACGCCGCTGAGGATAAGCTGGTCGAACGCATGCGACGGCTGTGGGGGGAGCGGTATTAGCGGGGGGCTTATGGTCTTTGAAGCCATCCACCGCGTCCCGGAGCCTTTCTCGAAGCGCGTCTATCTTTGCCCCCGATCATTATAAAGGTGAGGCGGATGAATGAACGAATGAAGCAAGGCGTGCTATACGTGATGAAAAGACTGGGGTTGGGATTGCTAATCGGGGGCGCTGTGGCGTGCGCCAATATGGCGGGACCGAACGGTGGGCCGTATGACGAGAAGCCGCCTAGGTTTGTCAGCAGTACACCGCCACCGCAGCAAACGAACTACAAGGGGCGACGCGTGGAGATCGTTTTCGATGAACTGATTCAGGTCGATAAACCGTCGCAAAACGTGGTCATCGCTCCGCTACAGAAGGAGCTGCCCAGCATTCAAATCGTCGGGCGGAAGATCCGCGTCGAGCTCAAGGACACGCTGAAGCCCAACACCACGTACACCATCGACTTCGGTCATGCCATCTCTGACAACAACGAGAAGAACCCCATCGGCCATTTCAGCTTTGCCTTCTCTACGGGCAACGTGATCGACTCGCTCGAGGTAGGCGGCGTGCTGCTCAATGCCGAGAACTTGGAGCCGATGACTGACGTTGTCGTCGGGTTGCACGCCAATCCGTCCGACACGGCTTTCACCCGCCTGCCCTTCGATCGAACTTCCAAGACAGACGATCGCGGACGCTTCACGATCCGCAACATTGCCACCGGTACGTATCGCCTCTACGCCCTGGCCGACGCCAATCGGGATTATCGCTTCGATCAGCCCGGCGAGGCCATCGCCTTCCTCGACTCCACCGTGACGCCCACCTTCCGCTTCGCCACCCGACAGGATACGACGTGGAAAGACTCCGTCACCGTCGATACGATCCGCACCGTCCACTACACGCACTTCTTGCCTGACGACGTCACCCTGCGGCTCTTCAAAGAGGTCACCCAGCGCCAATACATGCTCCGCCCCGGTCGCGACCGCGCCGACCTCTTCACGTTGCACTTCAACGCGCCGCTGGATTCCCTACCCACGGTCTCGCTACTCGATGGTGCGCGACGCAACGCACCGTGGTTCCTCACCCAACCGATGGCGGGTCGCACGGCTGTCCGTTACTGGATCACCGATTCGGCTGTCTGGACACGCGACACGGTGCATCTGCGCGTGGATTATCTCAAAAGCGACTCGATGAACACACTCCGCCCACAGACGGACACGCTCCATTTAGTCTGGCGAAAGCCACGTGCACGGCGTAAGTCGAAAGACAGCGAAAACAAACCAGAGCGCCGTCCCCTCGTCTTCCAGTCGAACGCCTCGGGCATGGTGGAGGTGACGGATACGGTGGCCTTCCTTTTCGAGGAGCCCATGACCGACCTCCGCCGTGAAGATTTCCGTCTGGAGCAACAGGTGGACACGGTCTGGACACCCGTTGAGTTTGTCTTGGAGCAAGACAGTTTGGATCTGCTGAAGTACAACCTGCGCCACGCTTGGGCCTACGGTGCCAACTATCGCGTGGCCGTCGATTCGGCACGCCTCCGCAGCATTTACGGACATACGAATGACGCCTACGAGTCGGCCTTCAGTATCCGCAAGCGTGAGGACTACGGCCACCTGTACATCAACATCGACGGCATCGACACGACGGCTTTCGTGGAGCTACTCAACACCTCCGACGAGCCTCTGCGACGCGTCCGAGTAAAGGATGGCGGTGTGCTCTTTGCCAACCTGCAACCCGCCACCTACTACGCCCGCCTCACGGTCGACACCAACGCCAACGACCGCTGGGATACGGGCGATTACGCCACCCATCGGCAGCCCGAGATGGTCTACTATTCCCCGAAGGAATACGTCATCCGTGCCAATTGGGAGATCGAGGAAACGTGGACACCCAGAGCGTTGCCCCTCGACCGACAGAAGCCTATCGCAATCACAAAAAATAAACCCAAAGATGAGACTCCGAAGAAACGTAACTACAAAGACGAAGGTCGCTCCGGTGATCGCAACCGAAGCGGCGGCTTCCCGTTCTGACCGAGGCCTACGCCGCGCCGCCGCCATGATGTGCGCACTGCTGTTGGTGTTCGCCGCGGCCCGTGCACAGTGCCCCCCGGCCAACATCCCGCTGAACGTGGGCGAGTCGGTCAATTACGACCTCTACTTCAAGTGGGGCGTGATCATGTCGCGCGCTGGTGAGGCCACGATCTCATACAACACGACGAAGTTTCGCGGCGCCACGGCCCGTCGCTATCGCATGCTCTTCCGCACGATCAAAATCTTTGAGTCGGTCTACCGTATGCGCGACACCCTCGACTGTTACTACACGCCCGAAGGCGCCCTGCTCTACAGCGTCAAGCGATCGAACGAAAACGACTACCGCCTGACGGACGAGCTTACCTTTTATTATCCCGCCAAGAGCCGAACCACCATCCGCTCGCGTCGTTACACGCCCACGGAGATGAAGATCGATACCACGCTCTACGTCCGCTCCGGCTGCGCTTTCGACATGCTCGGCGCCACCTACTTCCTGCGCACGATCAACCGCACGAGTCTCCGGTCGGGCGACGTCTTTCCGGCCATCATTGCCGTGGGACATGATCTGGTGAAGGTGAACCTGCGCTATCACGGCCCCGCCGTTGTGGAGCGCGACAAAGCGCGCTATCGCACGCACCACTTCTCGATCGACATCCACGACGACGCCTTCACGCAGACGCGTTCGGCTGCGGAGCTGTGGGTGGGCGACGACGAGAACTTTCTGCCGATCAAGATCCGCGCGAAGCTGAAGATCGGTTACGCTGAGGTCTACTTCCGCAGCGCCGCCCACCTCAAGGCGCCCATGAGCTGCTTAGTAAGCCAGGGAAAGTGAACTCACCCTCCCACCACTCGTGCCTCGAAGTCGGCTGATCGTACATAGCCCCGCTTCACCTTATTCATAGCCACCTCAACAAGGAAGCCTCGCTCCACCAAGCCCTTCAGGTCGGTACGTGCTGTGGCGTTTGTCACAGCAAAGCGCTGCTCGATTTCGCGGACAGTGAACATCATGTCGGGCTTCTCGCGAAGGATCTGAACCATCTGCGCCTGCCGGCTATTCATGTTCCCCACGGACATCAGCCGGTGGGCGTCGTTGTTTTCAGTCGCCTTACGCCGCAGGTAATCCTTCAACCGCTCGAGTGCCTGCCGTATTGTGCGCAGGTGATAGAGGATGAAATAGGTCAGGTCGTTGTCGTCGTATTCGGTGTAGAGAAACGCCCGCTCGTAGCCACGCTTCGTCTTATAGATGATGCTGGAGATGGAGAGGTATTCGATCAGCCAATAACCGCGCCGCATCACGTACCAATAGAAGAGTGCGCGCGCCGTGCGGCCGTTGCCGTCGACGAAGGGGGGGATGTAGGCAAGTATGAAATGGATGATGCAGGCCTTGACAATGGGATGGACGAAGGTGTCCTCGTCGTCCGAGTTAAAGAAGCGCTCCAAGTCGGCCATCAGAGCAGGGATCTCGTCGTGGGCGGGCGGTTGGTGAGCCACGTCGCCAGAGTTGCCGTCCATTACAAGGATGTCGTCGTGGTTACGCAGGCGACCTGCGTCAGACGCATTGTCCAGTGTGCCTTCCGTCATTATGCGATGGACATCCAGGAGCCGCTCGACAGAGAACGGCTCAGCTGCGTGATCCTTCAGGTAGAGGATCGTCTGATAATTGTTGCGGATCATCTGCTGACTGCGATCCCTCGGCCGCTCCTGCTTGCGCAGCATCTCTTTGGCCACCCTCCGCGTCGTCGAGGCGCCCTCCATCTGGCTCGACGCAATGGCTTCTTCCATCGCAGACGATACGAGGTAATAGGCGCGCTTATTCTCAGGCAGTAAGTTCAGGTCGCTGCTGGAGAGGCTCCCCCCGACGTGCATATCAAACGTATGCAGCAGGCTGAGCATTTCGTCTGTTCTGTTATAGCTAAACGCGTATCGGCCGAAGTGCAAGGGTGTGCGTCCGAGACTGCGCAGCAACTTCAGCGCCTGCCACAGGATGCGCGGGTCAATCTCGCTCCGGTGATACTTCACCTTGTCCCAGTAGGGGTAATCGGCATTCAGCGCGCGCACTTCCGGGGTGAAGGCATACATCAAGGCCTTCGATTCTTCGCTCAGCATCCCTTTTGCGGGGGGATATTCAATCGGTCTATCCATGTCATTTCTTGCTATTGAACGTGAGTTCGATGTAAGAAATCCACTTCCCCACACCGAGGAAGCATCTTCCCCAATGGCTTGCAACCCGCGTGCAAAAGCGTCTCCTCCCTGTATCGGCGAATGAATTGCTTACATCGAACTCACATTATTGAGGGCGCAAAACTACCTCCATCCTTCATAATTTATGGAGGATTATGAAGGACTGATAGAGTTTGTGCCGTAATCCACTGACGAATACACGTCCTACTTCTCGACTATTCACCCAACTGAGGGGTGGGGGAAAATTGCTGCGATAAAACACCCCTTTTTAAGCATCATCTATACTTTCTTTGTGGTCCGATAACAACCATCAAGAGACAGAGATGAACAATACGCTTATCGATAACTCTACTGATGCCCTTTCGATGCAGACCTATTTGAAGCAATGCATCGGCAAGGAAGGCATCGATCATATCCGTATCGCGACCGGATACTGGGATGTGCCGGGCATGGCTCTCGTGGCTGACGAGCTGCGCGCTTTCTTGGAGCGCGAAGGCACACGGCTGCAAATCCTGATAGGTAAAGACCCCAATGTCTACGCCTCCCACCTGAAGGATCCAATGCAGAAGTTCCCAGACGACTATATCAAAACAGACCTCCTCAGGCTATATATCAAAGAGGACTATAAGTTGGCCGTAGATCTGCTGCTGACACACTGCAAGCACACGGAGACGGACGACGACGGCCAAGAAATCGAAGTCGGCACAGGGCGGATAGAGGTGAATAAATACACCGAAGACAAGAGCGGAGAAGACGTCTTTCTGCATTCTAAGTGCTACATCTTTATGGGGAGCGATAGCTCGTTCGGTATCATCGGCAGCTCCAACTTTACCCGGAAAGGGCTCACTCAAAATGCGGAGCTGAACTATTTGGAGACGAATGGCATGATCATCACAGCCGAGCCTAAAGAGGGTTCGCCCTCGAAAGGTCATCGGATTTGGTTCGATGAGAAGTGGGAGCAGTCGGCCCCGTGGACGAACGAGTTCGTGAACGAGATCGTGAAGCCCTCCCCCATCGGCCGGGAGGTGAACCGGGAGCGGAAGAAGCGGCAGAAGGAGGAGGAAGAAGCGCTCGCGAAGCCGTTTACCCCCTACGAACTTTACATCAAGGCGCTCCAGATATGCTTCGGAACGTATCTCGACACCAAGTTCAACCGCAAGATCGAGAATTACGTGCCCGAGAACTACCGCTCTTTCAGCTATCAGACTGACGCCGTCAAGCTCTGTTACAACCGCATGAAAGCCCACGGTGGATTCCTCTTGGCCGACGTCGTCGGGCTCGGGAAGACCGTTGTCGCGGCCATGCTCGTGCGCCACTTCCTCAGCGAGCCACAGGCTGCAGACGGTCGTGAGCGCCGCGTGCTCATCATCACCCCGCCCTCCGTCCAGGGAGCTTGGAAAAGCACCTTGCATGACTTCTTTGCCGAAGAGCCGAAGCTCGAGCGCACCATCGACTATATCACCCTCGGTCGACTTGACAAGTTCGTAAACGACGACACCGATGAGGAGGAGGTTGACGACGGATCCTTCTCTCAAACACTCGATTCCTCCAAACGCTACGGACTGATCCTCATAGACGAGAGTCACCGCTTCCGCAACAGCGGCACGAAGATGTACGATGCGCTGAACGACCTGATCGGCGCCACAAGCCCCACGCCCTATGTCGGACTCCTCTCTGCCACTCCGCAAAACAACCGCCCCAACGACCTCAAGAACCAGATCTTCCTCTTCCAGCGCAACCATAAGAACAGCACCCTCACGAAGGCCAATGGCGGCAACTTAGACGCATTCTTCAAGGAGATCAACATGGAATACACGGCGCTGATAAACAACAACAGCAATCTAAGCGCCGACGAGCGTCGTGACTGGCTGGACGACCTCTCGCGCCGACTGCGGGAGGGCGTGCTCGAAGACATCCTTATCCGCCGCACACGCACCGATGTGGAGAAATACTATGGCTCCGACATGGAGCAGCAGCGCCTCGTCTTCCCGCAGATCATCGGACCGCAGTCTTTGGAATACGTCATGACGAAAAAACAATCCATACTCTTCGACTACACCTCCGAATGCATTGCCCCCTCCGAGGGGGAAGAGGGACTAACCTATGCCCGCTACCGCGCCATCGAATATTTCGTCAGCGAAGAGAACAAACAGAAGCACAAGGGGCGCGGTAGTCTTACAGCAGGTGATGTAGCCCGACAGCTGGCCTGGCTCATGCAGCAAAGCCTTGTCAAGCGCCTCGAAAGCTCCGCCTCCGCCTTTCGCGAGTCGCTCCAAAACCTGTTGCGATACACCCAAAACATGATTGACATGTGGGAGAACAACACGCTCTTTATCTGTCCCGACATCAACGTCAACGACGCGCTCAAAGACGGACTCCAGCAGGGCGTCGACACCCTCAGGCGGAAGATCCGTGAGCTCACCGAAAAAGGCAAGAACGAGAAGGGCAAGAATGCAGAATACACCCGAGACGACTTCCAAGAGGTGTTCATCGAGCTGCTTCAGGAAGACAAGAAGCAGCTCAACATCTTAGTGGAAAGCTGGAATACCATTGGGAAAGACCCCAAGCTCGATGAGTTCAAGCGGCGTCTGTCCGAGCTGCTCGACCCGGATAAGAACCCTTCAGAAAAGCTCGTCATCTTCACCGAGGCTGTCGTCACTGCCGACGAGTTAGAGGAGGTCGTGAAACAGGCCGGAGAGAGCCCGCTCGTCGTCCGGTCGAAGAACCGCAACGAACTCCGCGACGTGATCCGCCGAAACTTCGACGCCAACTGTCCTCCGGAGGAGCAGCGCAATGACTACAACGTGATTATCGCTACCGACACCCTGGCCGAGGGCGTCAACCTGCACCGTGCAAACGTGATCCTCAACTACGACACCCCTTGGAACGCCACCCGACTGATGCAGCGCATTGGCCGTGTGAACCGCATTGGCTCCGAGGCTCCACGCATCTACATCTACAACTTCATGCCCAGTGCCCAAGGCGACGAGCAAATACAGCTCGTGCGCAAGGCCTACGTCAAGCTGCAATCCTTCCACACCCTCTTTGGTGAAGACAGCAAAGTCTTCACCGAGGCCGAGCGCGTGGTGCACTACGAACTGGTCGAGCGCTTCGACCAAACCGTGGAGCAGGAGGGCGCCGCCGAGCTGGAGTACGTCCGCGAGCTGCGCGCCTATTACAACGCCCATCGCCAGCGCTACCGACAGATAGAAGACACCGACAAGGGCTGGGAGATGCGCGCTGGATGCGGTGACACGGCTTACTTCCTCGTCCAAGCCGCACCGGCCGCACCGCTCGCCGTACGCATTCCGCCCACCGAGCAGAAGGCCGAAGTCGTCTCCCCCCTGACCATCCTCGCAGACCTGCTCACGGATCCCTCCGCCCCCGCCTTGCCCCTGCCCAAGAACTGGAAGAAGCTGTCTGATCAGGCGCTCACAGCCTACAACCAACACAGCATCAACATCAGCAAGCAGCGCATCGACGGGAAGATTCAAGATGCCTCCCAAATCCTTGCCCACCTCAGTGAGCGAGAAGATCTCTCCGATAAGGCTGAAGACTTACTGGCCGAACTGCGTGAGCGGATTGATCAGGGCAACACTGATCTGGCTCAAAGGATCATTCAGACCAACGAAAAGCAAGACTGGAGTCAAGGCTTCTTGGACGACACCTTGGAGCAGGCCTTCGGCGCGCTACTGGCCGAAAACTCCGTCAAGCAGCAACAAGCACGCATCATGTTAGGAACTATCAAATAACAAACACCCACTTATGAACAGTATGAACAAAGACGAACTGAAAGCCTTCCTCAATCGCCCTTACCCCGGCACAGAAGACTTTCTCCAGCATATCATCTTCCCCATCTTCGGTCAAGACAAATTCGTAGACGAATACGAAAAGGACTACTTAGACGAACCAAGCTGGCAGAAGAAGGCCGAAGCGGCGGGCATCAGCCATATCTACACCCTCGGCCACATCAAAGCGGTGAAACCCATCCACCTCTTTGACGTCACCGTCAGCGACCACGTAAGGATGGCTCGCAACCGGGTCAGTCTACAGCTCATCATTCGCAACATACTCAAGAGCAAGAGTGGATCAGCCGGTGCCTTCATGGTCTTCCGTTACGAGGACTCCCGCCGACACGAGTGGCGCTTCTCCTTCTGCTATAAAGCCCACGAAGACGAAAAGTCGACCGACGCCAAGCGCTTCACCTTTCTTTTCGGCCCCAACCACTCTTGCCGCACTGCCGCGGAGAACTTTCTCAATCTGTTCCAGCGGAACGCCGAAGGACAACGCGTGAAGGTTGAGGACATCCAAAAGGCCTTCTCCGTCGAGGCGCTCTCGAAGGAGTTCTTCGACAAGTACCGCGAGCACTACGCCCGCTTTGTGCTCCACGCCACCGGCAAGCGCTACGTCAAGCAGGCCAATAAGTGGGAGGAACGCACGGAGCACGCGCCCGACGAGGCCATCATGCAGGCTTTCGGCGGCGACGAGAAGCGCGTACGCGACTACGTCAAGAAGCTGCTCGGGCGCATCGTCTTTCTCCACTTCCTGCAGAAGAAAGGCTGGATGGGCGTGCCCAATGGCGGCCGCTGGGGCGAGGGCAAGTTCCGATTCATGTACAAGCTCTTCGAGGAAGCCACTGCAGAGCAACAAGCCGACTTTGTCCATGAAGTGCTTGAGCATCTCTTCTTCCACGCGCTCAACACCGACCGCAAGGCCGACAATGACCTCTACGACACGCGTGTCTTCGGAGAGAAAGTGCGCGTGCCCTACCTCAACGGCGGACTCTTTGAGGAGGACGATGCCGACAGATGCTTCAAAGCGTGCACCGACGCCCGCTTCCCCGCCGAGCTGTTCCGCGAACTCTTCGCCTTCTTCGAACAGTACAACTTCACCATCGACGAGAACGACCCGGACGACGCGCAGGTGGGCGTAGACCCAGAAATGCTCGGCCGCATCTTCGAGAGCCTCCTGGAGGACAACAAGGAGAAGGGCGCCTTCTACACCCCCAAGGAGATCGTCCAATACATGTGCCGCCGCTCCCTCACGGCCTACCTGCAGGCCGACGTGCCGGACGAACGCATGCGAAAAAAGATCGACGAATTTGTCCGCACCAAGGACTACGACTGTCTCCGCCTCTACCTGCCGCTCTCCCGCCGTGAGCAGGTGGCCGAACGCCTCCGTACGGTCAAGATCTGCGACCCCGCCATCGGCTCCGGAGCCTTCCCCATGGGGCTCTTGCGCGAACTCTACCTCTGCCGCATCGCCCTCGAAGACGGTGTGAGGGAAAACCGGGCCAAGTCGCACGCCGAGATCAAGAAGGAGATCCTCCAGCAGAACATCTACGGCGTGGACCTCGACCGCGGCGCCGTGGACATTGCCCGCCTGCGATTCTGGCTCTCGCTCGTAGTCGACGAAGACGTCCCCCAACCGCTGCCTAACCTTGACTACAAAATCATGCAGGGCAACTCGCTTTTAGAGCAGTACAAGAAGCATGACTTGAGCCATCTTATGCTGCCTCGAAAGATGGAGAATGGCAGAAGCTTTTCTCTATACGAAAACGTGATCGACATCCATCGCAAGGAGATTCGTACAGCTGTGAAGCGCTATTATAGTGCCACAACACACGACGAAAAGGAGCGTCTTCGACAAGAGATCCACGATGCCATTCAAGCGATTTTCAAAGGCGATGCAGACGGGCAGTCCGTCGACCTCTCCGACGTCGACCTCTTTGCCAACCCCAACTTCTTCCTCTGGCACACGTGGTTTAGCGAGGTCTTCTCACGACCGACAAAAGAGGGCTTCGACATCGTGATCGGAAATCCGCCGTATGGCGCCAAGCTGTCCGATGAAGACAAGCACACGTTCAAGAAAACTTACCGCTCCGCACAGACCATCAAGGGGAAGCAGAAAGGTTCACTCGATACCTATAGCTTATTCATTGAGCAAGGGTATAACCTCCTTAACAAGGGTGGGTGTTTGGCCATGATTGTACCTCTCTCTATCACGTCCAGCGATTCGCTATCCGGCTTACATCAATTGCTCTTTTCAAAGTGTGATGATATTCATATTTCGTCGTACGCCGTACGTCCTAAGCCCGTTTTTGAGAATGCGGTAGTCAATACCTCCATCGTTTCTCTGCGCAAGACGCTATCTCCAATGCAGCATATTTATGCAACCAAGATGTATCGTAGGGGGAAGAGCTTCGACCTCCAGAAGCTGATCGACAACTTGACGTTTGCCGAGGTAAAGGGCTTCCTGCTCAATGGACGTATCCCGAAAATCAGTTTTGAAATAGAGAAAGCGATATTAAGGAAACTCTTTAGGCTACCTAAGTTGGGCTCCATCATGCTATCACATGGGAGTCCTATTATATACAGGTTCGCTGGAGGACGCTATTTCAAGGTTGTTACAAATTACAGCAATGGGTCTTCTGCCGAAAGGACGATCTATTTTGCTGATTCAAAGATTGCCGATGCTGTTGGCTGTATACTCAGCAGCAATCTTTCCTTTTGGTTCTACCAAATTTTTTCCGACAATTTGAACTGGAAGACATACGAGATAGAGCACTTCAATATTCCCAATCTGACGTCTGAAAACCTCGCATATCTTGATGACCTCTATGCTTTGTATCTGATGGACATTGAAGCAAAAGCTAACGTCAGAACTACATCCGGTAAGTCCGCCTACAACGTCGATTCTTTCAAAGAATACAAGATCGGCCGCTCCAAAGCAATCATCGATCGCATCGACGATTATATCTGCCCGCTTTACGGCCTGACGAAGGAAGAGACAGAGTTCATTAAGAACTACGAGATAGAGTTTCGGTTGGGCGAGGAATCGTAGGGGAGAAAAAGGCTTCTCTCCTATGATAACCTCCCATTCGCTTCCTATTCTATTCCTTCTACCAAGCGTATTTCATCCTCCGTCAGGTCGTAGAGTTCATAGACGAGGCGGTCAAGAGCCTGAAGGCTGTCCGTACAATCTTCTTCATGGCTTTTTGCCTCGATAACCTCTTTCACTAAACAGGCTACCGCGTGTTGTTTGTCCGCGTCCGCTGGCGGAATGGGAAGGGCACGCAAATGCTCGGGATAGATGTGATAATCGCCGCCACGCTGCCGAGTTAGCAGTACCGCCATGTAACGCGAATTGAGTAGGCCAAGCAGGTAATGCAGATTCACTTGCTCCGAGAGCTGCTCCATTTCCTGACGCTCTTTTGTAGAATAGCGTGTAACGCTGGCTTTGATACTCTTATTCTCTACCCCCTTCAAGTCTTTCCATAAGACGGCGGAATAGATGGAATGATTGTGGAGATAATGCATCGTCTCATCAATAGTGGTAGCGACAGTGCCCAAACAGTTCATCATCAGTTTCGGGCACTCATAAAGTTCTCTGAAGGTGGGACGGCTTAGTCGATCCGGACAGCGCGGTGTATCGTATTCCAAAAAGCGAAAACGTTTGACTCGGAAAGGCTCGATGTCTTTTGCCTCGATATAAGGCTTTGGGTGCATGGCGTCTTGGACATTGCTGATTAAATCGTCTTTTGAGAACTCACCCCGAGCCGTTTTCTCGTCGGCATTGAGCACCATTCCCTTGCTTATGTAACAGAGATCCCCCAAACGCAGAGAACCCTCATGGGGCACGGACATTTGCAATGATGGATTAGAAAGATCCCAGACGAACTTATCCGCTTGAGAAATCAGATCCGATGCACTTTTTCGGAATGCTTCTATGATTTCTCCTTTTTCGTTCATATGGGAGATGACAATCTCAGGATTTTCCATACGCAGCCCTTTACACACAAAAGGGATACAGTTCGATACGGTAGCATTCTCAAAAATCTTTGTCCCGTTTAAGTCTACTAACTCTATAAGACCATGCTCTCCAAGCAGAATCTTGCGGAGCTTCTTAGCATAGCCTTGATTGGTCAAAGGGTATGGAACGATCATCGTACATATTCCTTTATCTCTAAGTAAATGCAGACCCAACTCGATGAAAGGGATGTATAAGTCCCATTTCCCGGAGAGCGAAGCATAGTTCTTACTCTCAATAATCTGCCGCCTTTGCAAGAGTAAATCCACATTGTCGACCTGCGCAGGGGCACTGATGTACGGCGGATTTCCGATCACGATGTCGAAGCCCTCTTTTGTCGGTCAATGATAGATGCCAAACTCCTCCCAGCCTTTTTGTTTGCAGAGGGTGGGCGCATGCAGCCCCGTGTAGACGAGATAACGATAGAGCGTTGTCTTAGATACGTTCAGTTGCTTGGCGATATGTGTCTTTTCCGTGCCCCGGTGCAACTCCCTCACGATCCAATCATGCCGTCTTACACACTTTGGGTTAAGCCGACAACGCTTCCCTTTCGGCCTCCCGAGCACGACCCCTTCAGCCTTTTTACGTGCCAGCGCTTCGCGGGTGCGTTGGCTGATCAGGTTGCGCTCGATCTCGGCCGAGAGTCCGAAGGCGAAGGCGAGCACCTTGCTCTGGATGTCTTCGCCCAACCGATAGTTGTCCTTGATGGTCCACACACGACACTCCTTCGTCATGCAGATGTTGAGGATCTCCATAATCATAAACAGGTTGCGCCCCAGTCGAGAGAGCTCGCTGCAGATGATGATGTCGTCCTTGCCGACACGCTTGAGCAGTCGCCCCAAGCGCCGCTTATCGTAGTCCTTCGTTCCGCTGATCGTCTCCTCGATCCAGTCATCTACCGGCAACGCCTGCCGCTGGCAAAAGTTATTGATCTCAAACCGCTGATTCTCCACCGTCTGTCGGTCGCTGCTCACCCTGATGTATCCGTATATCATAAGTCGTACAATTGAAAAAATGGGATGATAGATAGGTAAACCCTACCATACCTATCTATAACACCCAACAGCCCCCACCCGATAAGATTCGGATGGGGGCTGTTTCACATACGTAGCAGGGCGGGGACGGAGGGGCTTACGGTCGCTCGCTCCGTTGCTTGTCGTCGGTTGATAGCCGACGCTCCAACAGGTAGGAACACAGCAGGCCAAGGCCTCCGAAGATGAGCACCGGCGCTCCGTAAGCCACCTCGAAGAGTTGCTCCTCGGACCATTTGTTCATGCTGTATCCGCCGTGCGCCAGGGCCGTGTTGATGATCAGCCCGACCAGCAGACCCAGTCCGACGCCAATCAACAGGCAGCCCAACCGGAGCCCACTGAACGACCGCTTGGGTAGGTCTGTACTCAACAGATTCGGCACCGTGCCGTTCGTACGGCCCATCCGCTCGATCATCATCTCTCGTTCTCTACGCCGCGAAGGCAACTCGATCATCTTATACGTGAAGTAAAACACGATCCCTACAACACCTATAGGCACTAATTCATGCATAACGCTATCCTTTCAATTAAACGCTGATTAAATACGGTTTGAAATCTCTCTCGTTTCTGTTTGCCCTATGGACGCAAGGGATGGACGCAGGTTACAATCTTCGCCTCCATGCCTGCGCCGGGCCAAACCTCGCCGTCCTCCGCAGCCACTCCGACCAGTGCGACGCCTATCAGACCCCGTTTATCTATCCGACACCGGTGTCAGCCCCGAAAAGTGCCTCGTTTACCTACCCGACACGCTTGCAAGCCCCGAAAAGTGCCCTGTTTCCCCAGCCGACACGCCTGCAAGCCCTAAAAAGAGCCGCTTGTGTAAATCGCTTCATAGAAACGGATTATTTATACATCGTACATGTAAATCACTTCATAGAATCGTCTCAAATAAACCGCGTATATTTCTGTCTCACTATTCAAGCGGATCAAATAAACGCAGTGTATTTGATCCAACTCATAGGATCGGGTCAAATATACGATGTGAATATAAGCCGCTTTATATAAGAGACAGTCATATACGGCGCATATCTGAGCCGATTTATTCACTTGATTCTAATATACGATGAATATAGGATCCAATTTATACAGTGGATAAATCTATACGCCGTATATTTGGTCCGATTCAATGGTGCGAATCCAATATACTATGTATATAAGCAGGGACTGATAGACGGCTTTTCCAAAAACGCCTCTTTTTGGGGCATGCAGGCGTGTCGGCTGGGTAAATGGGGCACTTTTGGGGGCTGACATCGGTGTCGGCTGGGTACACGAGGCACTTTTCGGGGCTGACACCGGCGTCGGATAGGTAAACGAGGCCTGATAGGCGTCGCACAGATCGGGGTGGCTGCGAAGGCTGGCGCGGTTTGGCCCGTCGCAGGCGTGGGGGGGCCGATTGTAACCTGCGGCACGCCTTTGCGTCATATCCTTGCACGACAAAAACGAGACTTAGGGATGATCGACGATGAAGCATACATCAACCGCGTTCTGGACGGCGATACGGCCGGCTTCGCCCCACTCATGGAGCGCTACAGCCGACCCGTCTTTGCTCTCTTGGTGGGCATGACGGGCAACCGCGCCGACGCCGAAGAGCTGGCTCAGGACGCCTTCCTGAAGGCCTTCCGTTCGCTCCGCTCCTTCCGACGCGATTGCAGCTTCGCCACCTGGATCTACCGCATCGCCTACAACACGGCCCTCTCCGCCCTGCGCAAAAAGCGCCCCGACCGGCCGGCCTCGATGGACGACGACACGGCCATCGAGCGCCTGCCCGACCCCATCGACGACGAGGCCGAGGAGACGGAGGCCAACGAGGAGCGTTTCCGCCGCCTCGACTGTGCCTTGGCGCAGCTCCGAGCCGACGATCGTGCCCTCGTACATATGTTCTACAAGCAAGAAAAGACGGTCGACGAGCTGGCCGCCATCACGGGGCTGAGCCTCTCCAACGTGAAGGTCAGGCTCCACCGCACCCGTAAGAAATTGATGAGTTTAATGCAAGCTATGGAGGATTGACCCATGATAGAAGAGAAGGAAAAAGACCCCTTGCGCGAGCTGTTCGCCCAGCGGCCTGAGGCCGATCTGCCCGACGGATTCGCCGCCCGCACGATGGAGCGCATCTACCGAGAGGCCCAACTGGCGGAGGCGCGGTGGCGCCGCTGGGAACGCATCGGTATGGCCCTCCTGTTCGCCCTGCCGATCGTGACGCTCATTGTCGTCACTCAAGTGCTGAAGGTCGCCCTGCCGTGGCCCGACCTGCACATCACGTGGCCCGACCTGGCGGCCTGCCGATTCTATTTCCAGATCGGCGCACTCGTCTTCCTGCTCTGGACGGTCGACGCCCTCTTCCGCCGCATACGACGTTGAGTGCCGGAAGATGGCCCCCGGTACGTGCATTCGAGCGACCGCGTCCTATCTTTGCGCCATTCATTTACACAGATTTCACGCCCGATGAACATTGCATTGATAGGCCACGGCAAGATGGGCCACACCATCGAACGCCTCGCACCCACCCGGGGACACCGCATCGTCTCCCTCATCGACATCGATAATTACCGCACCGCTTTCGACTCCGACGCCTTCCGTCGGGCCGACGTGGCCATCGAGTTCACCGGCCCCCAGACGGCCTATGACAACATCACCCGCTGCATCGACGCGGGCCTACCCGTAGTGAGCGGATCCACCGGATGGACCGCCCGCATGGACGAACTGAAGGAGCACTGCCTCGCGGCGGGGGGCGCCTTTTTTTATGCCTCCAACTTCAGCCTCGGCGTGAACCTCTTCTTTGCCCTGAGCGACCATCTGGCCAAGCTGATGAACGCCTATCCAGACTACGACGTCCGCCTCTCAGAGACGCACCACATACACAAGCTCGACGCCCCGAGCGGCACGGCCGTGACCCTGGCCGAGGCCATCGTCCGCCGGATAGACCGCAAGACGCGGTGGGTGCGCAGCCAGGCGCAGCAGGCCGACGAGATCGGCGTAGAGTCCGTGCGTGAGGGCGAAGTGCCCGGCACACACGAAGTCGTTTATGACTCCACCGCCGATACGATCCGGCTCATCCACGAGGCCAAGAATCGCGACGGCTTTGCGCTCGGTGCCCTCCTGGCGGCTGAGTTTATCGTCGGGCGAAAGGGCGTCTTTGGTATGAATGATTTACTCCGGGTGAACGCCTAAGGCGGCCACCCACCCTACACACACAATAGCACAATGAAGAAGATTTCAAGAAGACAATGGATCGGCTTCGGCATCTGGGCCACGCTGTACGTCCTGTTTTGCATTTGGATGGAAAACCTCTGGCTGCTGCTCGGGCTGTTCGTTTTGGCGGACATATTCCTCACCCGGTTTGTCCCCTGGGGCGCATGGAAACGCTCGAAAAACAAGCACGTACGCGAGGCACTGGAATGGGTGGACGACATCCTCTTTGCGCTCATCGCCGTGTATTTCATCAACCTGTTCGTGTTTCAGAACTACCAGATCCCCACGGCCTCGCTCGAGAAAACGCTCCTCGTGGGCGACTACCTTTTCGTCAGCAAACTGAGCTATGGGCCGCGTGTACCCAACACGCCCCTCTCCTTCCCGCTGGTGCAAAACACGATGCCATTCTTCAACTGCAAGTCCTACCTCGACTGGCCGCATTGGGGCTACAAGCGGGTCAAAGGCCTGGGGCATGTGCAGCGCAACGACATCGTGGTCTTCAACCTCCCCACGGGCGACACCGTGGCCCTGCTCCAGCAGAACCCGGACTATTACTGGCTCACGCAAGAGAACGGGTACGACGTCGTCAACACCCGCCGCGACATCTTCGGCAAGATCGTCTACCGGCCTGTCGATAAGCGTGAGAATTACGTCAAGCGTTGCGTCGGCCTGCCCGGTGACACCCTAATGCTGCGCAACAACAAGCTCTACATCAACGGCCGCCTCCAGAAAGATCCCGTCTGCATGCAGCTCTGCTACTTCGTTGAGACCAACGGCACCCTCCTCACCGAGGAGCAGTTCCGCAAGATGAACATCAGCCGCGAGGACCGCAGACTGGTCTCCGCCGGGCAGCATAACGAAGACCTATACTACTACGAAGCCCTGGCTTACCTCGGCTTCACCACCAATGCGGACGGACGCTACAACCCCGTCTATCGCCTCCCATTGACCGCCGAAGCGTTGGCCTACCTGCGTAAGCTCCCCTTCGTGCGTACCATCAAGGTGGAGCCCGCTGAGCTCGGCGGAGCGACCTATCCCCCGGGGTACGTCACCGGTTGGACACGCGACGACTTCGGCCCCATCTGGATCCCACGCAAAGGCGCCACCATCGATCTCAACGAGCGCAACCTGGCTCTCTACAGCCGCTGCATCGTCAACTACGAAGGCAACCGCATGGAGCGTCGCTCGGACGGCACCCTCCTCATCAACGGACAGCCAGCCACGACCTACACCTTTAAGTACGACTACTACTGGATGATGGGCGACAACCGCCACAACAGCGCCGACAGTCGCTCGTGGGGCTTTGTGCCGGAGGATCACATCATCGGCAAACCCATTCTCATCTGGCTCTCCATCGACAAGGATCGCAGCCTCTTCAACGGCGGCATCCGATGGAACCGCATGTTCCGACGCGTCCGCTCGGATTGATTCGCCTCGTCTACGCCTCCCCATGAAACGCCCCCTCATCCGCTGCGTCGTCGTGCTATTAGCTGCCCTGCTGATAGCCCTCACCGTGGGGCGTTTCTGGGTTGGGCGTTACGCCGTAGCCACACGCGCCATGCAGCCTGCGCTCCGTCCGGGCGACCGTGTGGCGGTGGATAAACGCGGCACACCGATTCGTCGTGGGGCCATTGTCCTCTATCGCAGTCCCCGACCACAGGATGGCGACGCCCTGCACTTCGGCCGTTGCGTGGGCCTGCCCGGCGACACCGTCACCGTCACCCCCGACGGCTACCTCATCCACGGCCGTCTCTACCCCGAGCCAGCAGGCCTCCTCGACACCTATCGGGTTCCACGCGACCTCCGTCTCTCCCTCCTCAGCCTCCTCTTCTCGCTCGACATCCCCATCCGTCACCTATCCGACGACACGGCCCACTTCTGCCTCTGCCTCACCTCCACGGAGGCCCATCGTATCCGCGAGCTTCTCCCCCGCATGCTCCTCCCCACACCGCCCCCTCATGAGGTGCCTCGCCTCCGGTTCATCCTCCCCGCAGCCCGACAGAACTACGCCATCGATGCCTACACCCTCCGCCTCTGCGGCGACGCCCTGCTCCGTGAAGCACAGGGCCGGGCCACTCTCCGTGCCGGTCGCCTCTACCTCGACGGTCACCCCACCGACAGCTACCGCTTCCGCCACGATCACTACTGGATCCTGGCCGACAACCCCGACGCCGCCATCGACTCCCGACACCTCGGCCCCATCCCCCGCACGGCCATCATCGGCACCGTAGTCGGACGGTGATTGATCCGGAAAAAACACTTGCGTTTGCGGGACTCCCGCAAACGCCAAAAGGTTTTCCGAGAGACTTGCGGAACTTCCGCAAACACCAAAAAGTTTCTCGAGAGACTTGCGGGACTCCCGCAAGCACCAAAAAGTTTTCCGAGAGACTTGCGGGACTCCCGCAAACACCAAAAAGTTTCTCGAGAGACTTGCGGGACTCCCGCAAACACCAAAAAGTTTCTCGAGAGACTTGCGGGACTCCCGCAAACGCCAAAAAGTTTTCCGAGACACTTGCGGGGCTCCCGCAAACGCCAAAAAGTTTTCTGAGAGACTTGCGGGGCTCCCGCAAACATTTCCAAAAGCACTTTGGCCGTTGCATCCCTCCCTGTCGCAGCAATATTCACCCCCTTCCTCCGTTGGATTGAGGTGTTTTTAGAACGACCAAGTCATGAACATCCTCTATGAATCGCGACAGCAACTGAAATACGTCTTCATCATCGTAGCGATCCTCATTGCGCTGGCCTCAGTGGCCGTATCGGACTCCCTCATCAAGAAGCTCGCGCAGGAAGAACGCTCGCGCATGGAGATCTGGACCGAGGCCTACCGCGTCCTAACCACAGAAGACACCGACCAGAACCTCATGGTCATCCTCCGCATCATTGAGGGAAACACCTCCATACCGGTCATCCTCTGCGATGATCATGGGAATATCCTTAGCCACCGCAACATCCCCGTCCCCGCCGAGGGAGACAGCGTCTTTCTCAAGAGGAAAGTGCGCGAGTTTCAAGCCAAACACACGCCTATCGTTGTCGACATCGGCAACAACTCCTACCAGTATCTCTTCTATGACGACTCCATTCTCCTCAAGCGGCTACTCATCTACCCCTACGTGCAGCTCTCCGTCGTTTTCGTCTTCATCCTCATTGCCTTCTTAGCCCTGGCCAGCACCAAGCGCGCCGAGCAAAACAAGGTTTGGGTGGGACTAACCAAGGAGACCGCACACCAACTCGGCACACCTATCTCGTCGCTCATCGCCTGGGTGGAATACCTCAAGACCAAAGATGTCGAAGCCACCTATCTCAACGAGATGGAGAAGGACGTGAAGCGGCTCGAAGTCATAGCCGACCGGTTCTCTAAGGTGGGATCTGTGCCCACGCTCAAACTTCTCGATATCAACGAGGCGGTACGTTCGTCGTGCAACTACATGAGCACACGCGTATCGGCCAAGGTTCGGATTGTCTATCAACCCGCCCCAGAACCACTCTATGTGCAGATGAACGAATCCCTATTCTCGTGGGTCATAGAGAATCTGACCAAGAACGCCGTCGATGCCATGGAGGGGCGTGGCATGATCACCATCACCACCGGCCGCCGTAAGCGACACATTTGGATTGACGTGACCGACACGGGCAAAGGCATCCCCAAGTCACGCTTTAAGACCGTCTTCAGCCCCGGATACACCACCAAAAAACGTGGTTGGGGCCTCGGACTCTCCCTCGTGCGACGCATCGTAGAGACATCACCCGGCGGCCGCATCTACGTTCGCTCCTCCGAACCCGGTAAAGGCACCACCTTCCGCATCGAATTAGACCCCGCATCGCAACCAAGCAACGGTTGACCGTTGCGCGGACGGTTCCCTCGACGATCAGGCCCAAGGATTCCTCGAAAAAGAGACTCCTTGGGCCTGATTGCTTTTGTACCGCGCCTTTCCTGTCCCTCAAATCCCCAAGAGGCCTCCAATTCCACCTCGCTCCATCTCTCCTTACTTCATCGCAGCACCGAAACGCGGCTCGTTTAGCCCTTACCTCCGAAAAATAGTCCCGTTTCTTTCCGTTTTCATCAACCTGTTTAACTTTGCAGTTAAATAACTCGATTGATTATGAAGATAGAGAAGCAAAACATGGAGCAAACCATCCTGAAAGCGGCAGAAGAACTGTTTATTGATCAGGGTTTCGTGAAGACAACGACAGTTCAAATCGCTAAGAAGGCAGGATGTAACTCGGCGATGGTACACTATTATTATCGGACTAAGGAACTGCTCTTCGAGCGGATATATGGTGAGAAACTTAAGCTCATTTTTGAAAGCCTTACGGCCATCAGTGGTTCGGGGAAGTCCCTGGAGGAACGAGTCGCGGATATCATAGATGTGTATTTCGACTTCCTCAGCCGAAACCCGCGGCTACCCGCCTTTTTGCTCTACGAAGCGCGGCAATCGCCGGCCATCAATGAGCATATCACCAACCGACTGCGGGAGGCCTTGGGGAAAATTGTGCCACCGATCGATGCGGAATTGCGCGCGGCATCCTCCAATGGACAAATTCGTCCCATTCAGACCATCGATTTGTTCATGTCTGTCCTGACGTTGTGCCTCGGCACATTTTTGATCACACCCGTTTTCCAAAATGTGTGGGAAATGAGCGACGCGGAGTACACGGAACTCATCTGCCGTCGGCGGACGGAAATTAAAGAGACCATCCTTAGCCGATTGAAGCCATGACACGGATAGCTTATATCACGGTCTCGAAGGGACGAGCCTGCGCCGTGGCGATGGGAGCACTCCTCGCGGCGATGCAGCTCACGGCCCAGGATAGCCGGCCAACTCTTACGCTCGACAGCTGTCAGGCGTGGGCAGCGGAGCACCATCCTACGGCGAAACGATACGCTATCGCGGCGGAGAACGGGGATGCCTCGGCGAGTAATGCCGCCAAAGGGCGGTTGCCGCAACTTATGCTGGCGGGACAAGCCTCGATCCAGTCGGCGACGACGCATGTCCCGCTCACACTGCCCGGATTCGAGCCGCCGGAGGTAGCTAAAGATCAGTATCGGATCTATGCCGAGGCGGTGCAGCCGCTCACGGGACTCTTGACAGTGCGCGACAACGTGCGTTTGGCACATGCTAACGCGGCAGCAGAGCGTAGCCGGATCGATGTGGAGATGCATGCGCTGAAGGTGCGGGTAAACGCGCTCTTTTTCGGTATTCTCATGCTCGATGAGCAGGCGCGCATGGCTGAGTTGATGACTGAAGACTTGCGGGTAGGGATCGCCCGGACGGATACGGCTGCTGCACATGGGGTGATGCTCCGAAGTGCGGCCGATGCGCTGAGGGCTGAGCTGATGGTAGCCGAACAACGACTCACGGAGGTGAGGGCTACGCGCGAGAACTACGTCAGCTCGCTCGGTTTGCTGGTTGGAAGGGAGTTGGAGGGCGACGTGGCGCTCAGTCGGCCGACGGCATGGCCGACGGAGCCGTCGGGCGAGATCCGTCGGCCTGAACTGCAGTTGTTTGAAGCCCAAAAAGCGTCGATCGACGTCAATCGGCGGTTGTTGCATGACGTCAACTTGCCGCATATCAGCCTTTTTGTGCAGGGAGGGTACGGAAGGCCGGCGCTGAACATGCTTGACAACAATTTTAAGCCCTATGCCGTGGGTGGGCTGCGGCTAAGTTGGAACATAGCAGGCCTATACACGCTGAGGAAGCAGAAACGTCAGTTGGAATTAAATGCTCGCGCGGTGGATGTGCAGCATGAAACGTTCTTACTGGAGACAAAATTGACGCTGAATAAACATGCCTCGGAGATGGAGAAGCTGCGCCGACTGATGGCGTCGGATGCGGAGGTGATTCGGCTCCGAGAACGGGTGAAGGAGAGCACTCGAAATCAGTTGCAGTTCGGAACGGCGACGGCGAACGACTATATCTTGCATGTGAATGCGGAAAATCGGGCGCGGCTCGGCCTTGCACAACATGAATTGCAGCTACTCTGGGAAGCGTATAACTATCAAATGACGTTAGGAGAATAGTTCTTACCGCGACGATATCTTCTTTTCTTGGCTTGACCCAAGAAAAGAAGCAAAAGAAGGTCAAGGCCTCTGCCGAGGCCTGGGAAGCTGGCCGGGTACAACGCATTTTTTCGTCATAGAGGGGCCTTCTGCCCTACATCTACCCCTTACTACCGCGACAAAGTCGCATAACTACTTCTACCTACCCCTTACTACCGCGACAGAGTCGCATAACCACTTATACCTATTGATATGAAGAGATATTTTTCCCTCTTCCCGGCCTTGGCACTGATGTGCATGGCGGGAGGATGCAAGAGCGAACAAACGTTTGACGCTTCCGGCGCCTTTGAAGCGGAAGAAACGGTCGTCTCGTCCCAGTCGCAGGGCGTTATACTGCGTCTCGACGTGGAGGAAGGGGCTGTGATCGACAGTGGAGCGACCGTCGGTTGCGTGGATACGACTGACCTCTCCCTGACGAGGGAGCAACTCGTCGCCCGCATCGAGGCCCTGACGGCCAGAAGGCCCGAGACGGCTGTGCAGCTGGCTGCCCTGGAGGAACAACTGGCTACGGCCGTGCGCGAACGGGAGCGCGTGGCCCATTTAGTGGCCGGCGACGCCGCGACGGGCAAGCAACTGGACGATGCAACGGCACAAGTGGCCGTGCTTCAGAAGCAAATTGCCGCACAAAGGTCCACCCTGCGCACGTCAGCCGACGGCATCGACAAAGAAGCCCGCGCCCTGGCCGTGCAGGTGGAGCAAATGGACGACCGACTGCGCCGGTGTCACATCGTGAACCCCACGCGCGGAACCGTGATGACCCGCTACGTCCGCGCCAACGAGATGACTGCACCTGGGCAGCCCCTTTATCGCATCGCCGACCTCTCGCACATGACACTGCGCGTCTATATCACCGGCGATCAGCTCTCGCAAGTCCGATTGGGTCAGCGGGTGAACGTCTTTACCGACTCCGGTGATCGACATGAGCCGATGCATCGCGACGAGGGCAGCATCTTTTGGATTAGCGACCGCGCGGAATTTACGCCGAAGACCATCCGCACACGAGATGAGCGCGCCGATTTGGTGTACGCCGTCAAGGTGCGTGTACAGAACCCCGAGGGGCGCTACAAGATGGGCATGTATGGCGAAATCACCTTCCAATAATTCCCGGCGATGGACCTCATTGCAGCAGAAGGCATCGAAAAGCGCTTCGGGCAGCTGACGGCACTCCGAGACATCTCCCTCCGCGTCCGCCGCGGGGAGCTGTACGGACTAATTGGCCCCGACGGCGCGGGCAAGACGACCTTCTTTCGGATTTTAACGACCCTCATGCCCCCGGACGGCGGACGCGCCACGGTGGACGGCCTCGACATTGCCACGGATTACCGTCGCATCCGTGCGGCAGTCGGCTACATGCCCGGCCGCTTCTCACTCTATCCAGATTTAACCGTCAAAGAGAATCTGGAATTCTTTGCCACCTTGTTTGGAACACGTCTCGAAGACAATTACGACCTCATCCGCGACATTTATGTCCAGATCGAGCCGTTCCGCAGCCGACGCGCAGGCCGTTTATCTGGGGGCATGAAGCAAAAATTGGCCCTCTGTTGTGCATTGATCCACCGTCCGCGGGTGCTTTTCTTAGACGAACCGACGACGGGTGTCGATGTCGTTTCGCGACACGAGTTCTGGGATATGTTGAGCGGCCTCAAGCGGCAAGGGATCACGATGCTCGTCTCAACGCCTTACATGGACGAGGCCGTGCGCTGTGATCGTATCGCTTTGATCCAGTCCGGCCGGCTGTTGAGCATAGACACACCGAGGGGGATCATCGAAAATTATCCCGATGCCCTGTTCGAAGTACGAGCCGAGAACATGCGTCAGCTGACGGACGAGATCCGCAAGAGATGCAGTCCCCAAAGTTGCTTCGCCTTCGGACGCTCGCTCCATGTATCCTTCAGCCGCGACGACGTCGAGGCCCCCCAGCGGATGAGAGCCACCCTCACGGCCGCGGGCTGCACAAACCTCGAGATAGCGCCCATCACCCCCAGCATCGAAGACTGCTTTATCCAACAAATGAGATAAAACCGTGCCCCTGATCAAGCATCCATCTTCGTTCCTTCCCTTTCACGTATCCGGGGAGAAAAGGCCATCCGTGATGGCTTGATTTTCTTTTGCCTCTTTTCTTTCATCAAGGAAAGAAAAGAGGTAGTCAGATGAAAAAAGTAAGAGCTCTATTCTCTCATGTTCTTCTTTTCTTGCCTTGATGAAAGAAAAGAATCAAAAGAAAATCAAGGCGTCAGGGACGCCAGCCAACTTTTCCGGATACATAAAGGGGTCTAAGCGAAAAAGTACCCCCTCCTCACCACATAGAACCAGAGTAGATTATGACAGAAGAACGAGTCATTGAAGTAGAGAAGCTCACGAAACGCTTCGGCGACTTCACCGCCGTAGATGAGATCACCTTCCACGTGCACCGCGGAGAGATCTTTGGCTTTTTAGGGGCCAACGGCGCCGGAAAAACGACAGCCATGCGCATGCTATGCGGCCTGCTCAGCCCCACCGCGGGCCGCGCCGAGGTAGCAGGCTTCGACGTCTATCGCGAGGCCGACCGCATCAAACATCATATCGGCTACATGAGTCAGCGCTTCTCACTCTATGAAGATTTAACCGTCGCCGAAAACATCCGACTCTTTGGCGGCATCTATGGACTCACCAAACGGGCCATCCGAGAGCGTGGCGAGGAGCTCATAAGCCGTCTCGAGCTGCAAGAAGAGGCTCACCACCGAGTGGGATCCCTCCCCCTGGGCTGGAAACAGAAGCTCGCTTTCTCCGTAGCCGTCATCCATCGCCCGCGCATCGTCTTCCTGGACGAACCAACCGGTGGCGTCGACCCGATCACCCGCCGCCGCTTCTGGGACCTCATCATCCAGGCCGCCGACGCCGGCATCACCGTCTTTGTAACGACTCACTACATGGACGAAGCCGAGTATTGCGACCGTGTTTCTATGATGGTCGACGGCCGCATCGAGGCCCTCGACAGTCCAGCTGCCCTCAAGCGCCAATTTGAGGCTTCCACCATGGATGAAGTCTTCCTTCAGCTGGCCCGGAAGGCCACCCGCGGAGATGATTAGTCGAAATGCAAATCGATTGTTAACATCCATCTTAGGTGGAAGCCCGAAAGGCGGCGCGTTTATCACTTCCATCTTAGATGGAAGCCCGAAAGGCGGCGCGTTTTATACTTCCATCTTAGGTGGAAGCCCGAAACGAGGCGCGTTTTGCACTTCCTACTTAGTAGCAACACCGAAACGCGGCGCGTTTTGCACTTCCACCTTAGATGGAACACTGAAACGTGGTGCGTTTTTATGTACCCGGGTAGGGGCGTATTGCATACGCCCCACCAAACGTTCCCGCAAGGGGACAGGATCTGCAAAAGGCGACCAAACGTGCGACTTTTTGTCCCCTACGGGGCCATTCGGTAGGGCGTATGCAATACGCCCCTACCATGCAACCTCAAAACGTGATGCGTTTTATACTTCCTACTTAGTAGCAACACCGAAACGCGGCGCGTTTTATACTTCCTACTTAGTAGCAACACTGAAACGCGGCGCGTTTTGTACTTCCTACTTAGTAGCAACACCGAAACGCGGCGCGTTTTTATGTACCCGGGTAGGGGCGTATTGCATACGCCCCACCAAACGTTCCCGCAAGGGGACGGGATCTGCAAAAGGCGACCAAACGCACGACTCTTTGTCCCCTACGGGGCCATTCGGTAGGGCGTATGCAATACGCCCCTACCATGCGACCTCGAAACGTGACGCGTTTGGCGATTAATTATCTGTGATATGCTCTTTCTATCAGACAAACGCCTCTTCTACTCTTCTTTTCTTGCCTTAATGCAAGAAAAGAAGCAAAAGAAAATCAAGGCGTCAGGGACGCCAGCCAATTTTTGGGACTTTCTGATGGCCTTAATGTACCCGGCAAACTTCCCCGCCCTCGGCAGAGGGCCTTTTCTTGCCTTGATGCAAGAAAAGAAGCAAAAGAAAATCAAGGCATCAGGGATGCCGGCCA
>QWCT01000828.1_pt1 | contig 46248 bp, 50 predicted proteins | sample 1972681 | NCBI WGS metagenome assembly QWCT01 (sample SAMN09866701, study PRJNA288562) | Human oral metagenome isolate pre3_saliva, whole genome shotgun sequencing... | isolation source: mouth | host: Homo sapiens | place: USA: California | reverse complement strand
AAATTTTATTATATTATATCACATGTCAATTACATTCCATCGACTAAATATAGTTTACCATAAATCTTAATTCGTGTCAACAAAAAAAAACAGACGAGCGATGCCGTCTGTTCCAATTAGCCCCGGCGGGATGACCTACCCGCATCTCTTTAAGACCACTGGGGTGCGACGGATGCCTGTTCCGTCCTCGTCGACTAATCTACTATAAGGTTATTGCGAAATCGAGGGACAAATTCTCATGGTGGGATTTCGCAAACGGATTATCCGTTCGTGTGATTATTCTATAACGTTTCTCGAAAAATGTCAAAAAAAATAGGACGCCGTCGTAACGCCGCCCCGTCAAAAATTCAAAAATTTTTATTTGTAAGTTTATTCTATCACGAATCTGACTAAATGTCAACCAAAAAGCCGAGTCTTGCAGGACTCGACTCAACTAACTAACTCACTCCTATTCTCTGCAAAAGAAAGGCTAAATATATGATAGCACAAAATCGATTTCGTGTCAAACAAAAAGATTGAGTCTCGCCAAAGACTCAATCAAAGAACCATTTGCCACCTCAAAGGCTACATATATTCTATCACTTTCACGAATTTTTGTCAAAGAAAAAAGTCGGACGATTTCTCGACCGACTACCATGAAAGAAGGTATGTGCATAGAACAACCATTCCAACGCACATTTACAGTATATCACGAAATCGAAATCTTGTCAACGAAAATCACTGTTTAAGAAAATGAGTTCGCGGACCACCGTAGGGTGCATCTTGCAAGACCATCACAATTGAAAGCACTGTTGGGAAAAACACAGATAGAATAGCCATACCATTCGAATAACCATATGCGCGTGTAAACGAATATTGCAAATAGAAACTATATCCCGGAACTAGTATTAGAAACCAATACCATTTCGAATCTTCGCCAAACGTAATCTTGTGCATGATAAAGCTACCGTAAAACGGAACGAGAACTTTCCAGCCAGGCTCGCCAGCGCGTTCGAACAAGATCCACTCAACAGCAATTAAACCGATCACGATTGCAAGCACTATAAAGAAATAGTTAAACAGAAAAAATACAATAAGAGCATCCATAACGAATCACCTTTCAAATTTTCTCTAACGATACCACTTTTACGAATTTCTGTCAAGACCTTATAAGAACACTCGACGGCGAAACACTTTTATGATATAATATAACTATTGCTAAACAGAAAGGACTCGTGTAAACACATGACAGAACTATACGTAGGCGGATTCGGTCTGCGAAATCATTATAAGTCACTCGCTGACGCCATCGACAAAGCACGCGAGGGCGACACCATTTTATTGAACAAATCAGTCGAAATCGGCACCGTCATCGTTACGAAAAATCTTGAGATCAACGGACAGAACAACACGATCAAAATTCAAGAAGGCGCCGCTGGATTAGAATTTCGTACAAAGCGTGCAATCGTAAAAAATGTCACGATTTTTCAAAGTAAACACTGTAACGGTATTGTGAACGAAACACCTAACGGCGTTATCGATCTCGAAAACGTCACTTTCACGTTCTCGTCAAAGAATGACCCTAGAGACATCTATTCACCGATCTTCGCGAGCGACACCGCTACCGTAACACTCACAAATGTTACTTCAGACTTTTTCTCGTTTGAGGCATCGCATATTTCAGCGAGACATTCAACGTTCGGTGATTTCTTTGGTTCACAATCGGCATTATCCGCGTCAACGATTCAACTTGACAGTTCTACTTTGACGAACATCTATCTTGAAAGCGATAATCTAACAGGATCAACGCTGACCACATACGGTGAGTGCTACTGTAGAGTAAACACGCTCGATATGGGGCAAATCAATTTCCTCTTTTACAATGATCCTGAAAAAACATTTCGCAAGAAATTCAAAGATAGTTCTTTCGTAAAAGATGACATTACTATGTTCACTATCAATAATTGCGAAAAAGCCATCATTCACGACATGCGTATCGCAACGACAGAAAAAATCTATCAAGCAAGACTACTTCAAATCATCGATACTAATTTAACTCTAGAACGCTCTAAAAAAAGTAAACTTCTAAATGACTCGCTCGCGCAGAATTCGACCATTACGCTTATTGCAGGAGATACCAACGAATGGAATCTCTTTAATTCCGAAATCGTGAACTCAAGCACGACTGGTAAAGGACAATCATCTGGTTATAAGAAATTGCAAGAAATGATTGGTCTAGCTTCTGTAAAAGAACAAATTGAAAACTTCATGGCCGTTGCTTCTATGCAAGCGGAGCGCGCAGCTCGTGGATTCTCTCAAGAAGATACTTCGAATATGAATATGGTTTTCGGAGGTGCGCCCGGTACCGGTAAAACCACCGTTGCAAAAATCATCGGTCAAATGCTCTTTGAAGAACACATCTTGCCAACAAATAAATTCAAAGTAACCACTCGAAAGGATTTTGTCTCGAAATATATTGGTGCGACCGCACCTCAAACGCATGACGTCTTTATGTCTGCTCTAGGCGGCGTCCTCTTAATCGATGAAGCATATTCACTTCTACCACATGGCGAACAAGATCACGCGCAAGAAGCTATTGATCAGCTTGTTATGGACATCACGGAACACAAGGGCGAAATCCTCGTCATCGTTGCCGGTTATACGAATGACATGCACGAATTCATCGAAAAAGGAAATCCTGGGTTGAAATCACGTTTCCCTAACTGGATTGAATTTCCAAGTTACACCTGCGATGATCTCTTAGACATTCTCTTGTTAAATATCAATAAAAAGAACGTCGCCTTGTCTCAAGACGACTGGGATTATTTGGAATCTCGCTTTATTGAACTCTTTAACGCAACAAACGTAAACGGTGCTCTTGACGGAAATGGTCGTTATATTGAAAACTTTATGAATGACCTCTTAGCAACACGCGATATTCGTCTCGCTAATATGAAACGTCAAGGTTACACATTAACCAACAACGATATTTTAACTCTCACACGAGACGATATTGATCAAGTCATTAACAACCGTCTGAGAAGCCACTGAATCGATTCTGAGCGATTTTAACATCGCTCTGCTATAATTCTACCAGAAAGGAAAACAGTCGCTTAAAATGGCTGTTAGGTGCCTTAAATGACGACCACTGAATCGCCATCATTATCACAACTTCTAGAACATGCTACTAAGGCTCATATGGAATTGACAGGCCTAGAAGAATACTTCTACAACCACTTTACACCAATCGCCAATCGTGCTCTTGAAAGCCATGCTTCATTAGAAATGCTCGGAGCTTATGAACTCTTTGTCGAACCTCTCCACATTGAAGTTCGTAAGATTACAACAGATATGTACAATGTATCGTTGCAAGTAAAATATACTCGCGGTGCAAACACCTATACAGAACCTATCGCCGTTCTTCAATACGTAAAACACGATAAGACTTTCGAATATAAGGGTTGCGATCCTAACGTAACCGATGCGTCGCTCATTATTAGTCAGCGTTTCCCGTCTGAACAAGACTTCTATGATTGTCTGGATAGTCTAATTGCAAAATTCAAATAAAAAAGACCTTATTCAAGGTCTTTTTTTAATGCACAAAAAAAACCGGCCTAAAGCCGGTAAACAGAAATAGACTTCAATATCTAAATATAAGTATAGCATAACTAGGAAACGCTGTCAAGTACTTTTTCTTCCACATAAAAAATAATATCGACAATATCTTCTCGCGACAGAGCAAACCATTCGAGATTCGTGCGCTGACGGCTGTATTTAGCATGTAAATGTTGTTCTAATTTATAAGCATTTTCACATGAAATCGAATAAACCAAATGCACACCTGTCGGTGAAGCTGTTTGCAATTGTTTCATACGATTTGGTAAATCTGACGTATAACCGATTTTAGTATATTCTGGGATATTTTTATGTTGAATTAAATAAAGTGTTTCCATAGTTAAATTATAGCATATTTTAAGAAAATGTGCTATAATTAAGACACTACTAACTAGATAAGGTGAACTTATGACCAAATATAATATTTTAGTACAGCAACCTCGCCCACGCGCTCAAGTTTACGTTGACGAAAACACAACAAAGCGCCTAGTTTTTGATTTTGGCGAAGCTAGTTTCGAACAACGTGCTAAATTCAAACAAATGGCCGAAAAACTCACACACGGATCAACGTTAACGATTACAGCTCCGGAGCGTCTCGTAACCGAACACTTCATCGTAGTTGACGCTCTCAAAATGACAATTAAAAACCACAAAAATGAAAGGCTATACGACTAATGGCATACAACATCCCCACAGACTTAGCATCAAGTGTCCGTATGGACTTGATTGATCGATACATTAAGATGAACCACAGCGGTAAAGACACTTATATGGACATCGAAAAGACATTACTCTTATACTTCAGTCGAAAGCGATATTCCTATGCACTGAAAACAACACTCGCTTCTTTTAAAATAACATCTTATGTCGATGACGGTCAACATTACTATTACACATTCAACTTAGTTTTAACAGACGGCTATAAACGATTCCCAATGGTTGTATCCTGTACAATTGATCAACTGTTTGTTGTCGATTGCGGACCAGCTATCCATATTACGGACGCTAGAGTTTCGTGAGGTGCGTTATGCCACAAGAACTATATTATCTCGCAGCCGTTGAATATTCGTTTCCGGTTACGATTTTTATCATGATGTTGATGATTTACTCGATTGAGCCACTATACCGCGTCTTCACGCGACCTCTAATCATCAATTGTCGTGCGATGGCGATAACGAGTTTAATCACCATCACACTTCTATTACAATCTATTGCTTCAGAACCTAAAGCAGATTTTATTACATATGCTTTTGGAGTAATTTTCTTGTTAATTAGTTTCTTCGAAGGCGTCCTATTGAACACACTAATCAAAGAAACCAATAGATAAATCACAAAAAATGCCACGAGCCATGCTCGTGGTCGTTTTTATTTTTGACATTATTCACTAAAAATACAAACTATAAAGGGGACACCATGGACTATTTTATTTCATATCACATCGACATCGAAGCCCTTCATCAAGATCGCTTGCTTGAATTACTCAATAGTTGTCGACTTGATATTATTACGGAACATAAGCAACTAGCTGATATTTATTATAGCGTCGAGGACGGGATATTATTTCAACATTGCACAACTGTCGAAAATCGTTCACTTAAAAAACCATTCCCTATACTTCACCTGAATGACGACGGTTTCGGAAAAGCTATCTTAGCTGACATCACATATGAATTACTTGAAGATTTGGACGTATTCCGCAACGATAGTCTATGCGCTATTGAAATCAAGCAAAACATTGCTCAAGAATTATGCGGTATAATTGACGCAATGGATACAAAATACGAAAATCTTCTTAATACAGACGGACCAAAATGGCTATATGGTTTATATACAAACCGCGACAAAGCTATCGCTGAATGTCACCAGCTCTTTAACGACGGTTACGATAGTGAAATCACTATCACAGCACCGAATAAACCATTCGTACAGTATTGAAAGGAACCAAATGAAACTAGAAAAATTTATTGAAAAACTTGATAACGGTAAAATAAAAGATCTGAAACCTTATATCAAAAAAGAAAACGTAGACATTCTTCTTGAAATTGCAAAACGAGGTTTAGAAGTCGACTATCTTCTGAAACGTGGTGAAATCAAAGTCATTTGCGTTCTTATTCGCTATGGTCACGCTTCTGAGTATTATCCGTTATGGCGACATCATAGCGACACAATGGTTACTCGAACATCTTGACGAGTGGTATTGTGATAATGATCCAGAAATTGATCATGTCGTCGACCAAGGGCTCGAACAACTATTTAATTATATGACAGTTGAAATGATCATTGTTAAAGAAGACGGAACGGTAGAATGGAAGTGATTAACATAACGAAAATCATCTTAGCTTTCCCGTGCATGGGAAAAACATATTATGCACAAAATCATCCTGAAAAAGCTCTCGATTTAGAGAGCTCTGACTATCTCTTCGACAAAACCGGTTACGAACATCTTACGTCCGAAGAATTCAAAGGAATTCCGAATCGTACACCAAAAGAAAACGGTGTCGCTGATTATCTAAAAGCAATTGACGAGGCTGTCAAATCAAATAAATACGATTACGTTTTCACCGCACAAAATCCAGATATCGTACACGGTATCATCAAACTCGGTTACGATGTTCATTATTTAAAACCACTTCCAACGGAACAATCCGAAACAATTTTCAAACAACGAGCTAAAATTCGCGGAAATAATGATACGTGGATTGAAAACGTTGTCAAATTCTTAAAACCCTCACCGCTGTCAATTTTCAACGAAGATGAACTAAAACATGTCTATGTACATTTAGTACCGTCAGAAAGTTACATTACAGATGTACTCAAGAAAGGAACTCTATGATTACTCAAACAGAACTCGAAGAACTAATTCGCGAACATGGTCTCGCACCATACGTTTATATAAAAAACGAAAAAGAACAGTTCAAAATCAAATTGATGAGCCACGCAAACTATATCACCTGGCGTGAAAATCCTCATCAAACAGCGCTTTTAACCATCGCAAAAGACACCAATCGCAAAAATATTATCAAGAAACTCAACCACGCAAAACGTATGATCGACCAAGAACGGTTGCGTGCCTATGACGGATTGGCGGATTTGTATGATATCATCCTTGAAAAACGTCAGCTTAAAAAGCGCTATGAAAAGTTACTAACAGTACTCGAACAAGTGCGTGACGGCGACCAATCAAATCCATGGTTCTTGGTATTTGCGCAAAACCAACTTTATAGTTTAATTGACAATTTGGACATCACCCTTGGCGAAGCTTATATCCTGAACGGAATTTCGTACACGCGTTACCATAGTAATATTCCACACCGCACAGCATCGAACCCAATGCGGGATCCACTCTTAACCGAGCAACAACGCATTTTTCATAAAGTTTCTGTTAATAAAAACAAACTCAACAAATTCATTCAATTTGTCAAAAACGAAATCGCAGAAATCGAACGCTATACAAAATAGAAAGGAAGACCTATGGGAAATATTATTGCATCACAATTGAATCTAAATGCTGACCAATCATTCACAGGGGTCGTTATTTTCGGCACTCTCGCATTGCTTTCAGCAGGGGCTACGTATGCGTTCTTTAAAACTGGATTAAAAAAAGGTTTTCACAAAGATGACGTAGCCATGGGTATTATCGCAATAGGCTTCACCTTTATGCTAATCGTTGGCGTATACTCAATAACTGACCGTTCACAAACACAACAAAATGAATACAACGCCGTAAAGCAAGCAACCAGCAAAGTGCCATATTATGACATTAAAAAGGACGGTGTTCTAATCATCGCCAAAAAGAAATCCGATGCACCCGATTGGTTGGTTGATAAAGTTGAAACCAAAATCATCAGTGAAGATGAAACATCATATCAAGTGCAATTCAAAGATCAATATGCCCGCGTCAATAAAAATGACCTAAAATAGAAAGGAAATCCCATGCTAGAATTTATCGCATTAAATATAAACAGTATTTCTACAATCATATTAGTACTATTCGTAATAGGTGTTATAGGTGCATGTTTCTGTGCGACAAATCCCTTTTATAACGAATATGCTGATACATTCGGAATCATCACACTTTCAAGTGCTATCGTAGGATTAACTCTGCTTTTCAACATTAGTAAACCATATCCTGTATCAAATGCACAATGGAAAACAATTTATAAAAACGATTTAAACGCCAACATTCAGATAAACTACGAAGATTACGATGATTCATCTGACAAATATAGCCTTGACACAGAGAAAACAACGCAAAACATTCAAAAATTCCAATCTCGATTACAAGAAGCAGATGTTTTCAGCAGTGTTCAATTAACCGTCACAAAAGGCAATGATTCTGTCGCTAAAACCGTTATGCTCGAAAATAAAAATCTTATTACAAAAGATATCGATCTAAACAATGCACGTATTGTAAAAATTGAATACCGACCTCTTGATGGTGAAACACGAAAAGTCTTCGGCGTTAAAGGAAAAACAGAATCGACCAATAAAGACGGTGAAATTCGCATCACCTTCAAATCAAATAACAATAAACAACTTGAAAATCTATTCAAAGATTAGAAAGGAAATCACATGTCACGAAAACATAATATAACATTATTCAACAGAGTTACCGGTGAAGAAGATTACTTCCAACTATTCGGAAATAGTGAATGGTTTCCAACACTCGAAAAATATTTAGATTCAAAAGGCATTGATTATCGAGAAGACTATCCGTATATCTCAGACAAAAACGCACTTGAGATTACAGATTTAACAGAATTCGTACAAGCTATCGACGAAACGGTTTTCTATGACATCATCCATAAAAAAGATAAAAAATCAACTGATCCATTGTCTTCATTCGAAAACTATTCCCAATATTTCGATTTCACAGACAACTTTGTTTGTTTCGATAATGATGGACTTACCGTTATCCCGCACACAAGCATCTATAACGCGGCGCTAACTATTTTCAACAACGCATATATATTCCAATCATATAAATTGGTTCAATGGTTATTAGAAAACAACGCCATCGAAAAAGAACAAGCAACATGGACCAAACACAAATATAATCTAGAAGCAGGTCAAGATGAAAATATTACGATTCTCGGACAACTCGACCCTGATTATAAATTAACTTTATCGTATTGGTAGAAAGAAAAACCAATGGCATCAATCACAGAAAAAATAAACGAATTAGAAACACCAAATGGAGAATTTGAACAACATCGCAAAAAACTCATTAAAATGGAAACAGCGATCGAAGAAACCATTCGTCCTATGAAAACATACCTACTAATGAGTTACGCATTACGACATCAAATCCATGCAACTAAAGATAAAGAAAACTATACCGGAATATTGCAACCGAGTAAAAATCAACAATATAGTGCCGAATACACTCACCAGTTTATTATGCTTCGTGATGGACATTATCTCGCTTGCTTTTATATCCATTACGATTTGAAAAACGATACCGTCTACGTAACATCCGGATCTGTTGCAACACAAGAAATTTCAACGGAAAATATCATCGACGTACTAAAAACCACTATCGGCATTGATAATTAGAAAGGAACGCCTATGGGAAACTTCAACAAGTGGAATCGTGACGAAAATCATGAGAGCGACAAACTAACTGTCGTTCTTTTCGTATCACGAAACAAAGACAACAAAACCTTGCCAAACTTCACGGAGCGCAGAAACGCTTTCACAACAACCAAAGAATTAGAACAACTTCATCATCAATTCCAAGCCTTTGTTGCTCAGGGCGAGCTTGGTGAAATGTGCCGAATGTACGTTTCAGTCAACCCTCGTAGTAACGCCAAAACGTTCAAAGCCCTACAACACAAGTTGCTCGACCATGAGTTCAACTTATCGAGCCTTCCTCAACGAGTGGCCGCTCTCGCAGCCCTAAAAGAGAACGCTTACGACTCGAAGCATCTAAAATGGTTATTCGACTTCGATCCGGTTGAAGGAAAAGATACGGAAGAGCTCTTGCAAGAATTCCTCGCTGACGTTCAGCACTATCACGAAAACACTCAAACCAAAAATGGTGCAAAACGACCAACCATGAACGTTGAAGTGCACAAAACACCAAACGGTTACGGTGTTGTCGTCGACCAACGGTTCGATACACGCGAGCTCTTAGATAAATGGACCAACGTTGAACTCAAACGCGACGACCTCGTCTGCATGGAATGGGCTAAAAACTATTACTTGACAGTTGATTTGAACAATACGCACCCAAACACATATCCGTTCGAACCGAAGAAAAACTAGTAGGACTAAAAAATAGAAAGGAAATGCCCCATGTACTACAAACTCCCCGATGATATTCGAAAGACAATCTACGAATTAGAAGAACACTACCCGTTCTTCAAACCAGAACGTTTTCGAAAACCATATCATAAACACATAAAGCATTATCATAAACGAGGCTTCTGGTCAGCCATCACATGGGGTCTAAGCCACGCAGTCATTCTCTATATCTATGCAGCTCTAAAACTAGACAACCCAGATGCTGTTGATAAAAACGGCAAGAATATCGTCAAAACTATTGAAAACTTCGATAATATTGATGATTTCAAATGGGTCGAATTTCAAGAAGAACTCATTCAAAACGTGACAACGCGTCTTAGCCAAGAACGACTCGATGACTTGAAATTGTTCTTGCGATTAGGACTTAAATGGTTCAAACACGCACCAATCAATATGTATTATCACTACTATAACAACAAACCACAAGCATACTGGCGCAAATGGCTCATTGAACGTACCTATATGGACGACCCTGAGACATTATGGACCGCCTGGAGTCAAGTCCAACGTATGTTTTGGTGGTAATTAGAAAGGAAACCAAATGACAGAACCAAATTATCAAAAGCCGCCATTGCGTGAAGAAATTGAAGAATTTTTCAAGCAACTAAAAGGCGTTATAATTGCAATCATTAGCATTGTCGCATTCATAGCTATCTGTATCGGAATTTATATGTTCGGTAAATCCGATATGGGCCAACAAATCAAAACTTATTTCAACGAACACATCACAGCATTTATGTGCACAACAATGATCTCACTTCTATCGTATCTTTTATTATATTTTGCGTTAGGAAGCCAATATCTCATTTATAAACGCTATCGTATTGGTTACTTTTCGCAAATGATGTGGTGCTTTATTGGATTCGGTCTGGTTCAATTATTCAACATTCCCATTTACATCTATATGGATGGTTTGATTGCAATTATCATAATCAATCTATTTGCACTAAGATTTACAATGGTAGTTCTATCTTACTATAAAAAGGACCATCCGCTACTTACGCGACCGCTAACAGAAGAAGAAAACAAGCTTCGTAAAAATATTATTCACGCGCTATTAAACAGCTATCGAATCAATCCAGTAACTATAGAAACCGACGCTAAAGCTTTCGCACGGGCTTGCTATCTAATGGATTTTTATCCCGAATCATTAAATATACTAACAACGCCGAGCGCAGGATTTACAATTCCATACGCATTTTACGGTAAAACACTCGAACACCCACAAAATAAAATATTTATTGATATTGACGATCCTCGTTACAATTTATACGTAAATCGTATATATCGTTTAATGAAACGAGACCAAAATCCAGATGTGTCTTATACTTTAAATACTAAAAACGTTTTCGATTGAGAAAGGAAAAACAATGTTCGTAGCCCTTTTTATTCAAATCACAGTATTTATCTGCTATATAGGTTTGACAGCATTACTTCTATTACTCAGCTATATTTGGTTCAAAAAACTATTACTTGACCCAATTCAATACCTAATTGAAACCTCACCAAAAACCCAGAAAGGAACCCCAATGAAACCACTTCACCTAAAAGAACACATCTTCAACCTAGACGCCATCGTCATGATCGAACCTTATGACGACGGAGGTCTTGTGCATTGCACCGACAATCACGCATATCGAATTTCTGAAGCTGAATATCAAGAACTACGTAAACTACTAGGAAAGGAATAAACATGGCTAATCCAACAACCGCGTCCGGCACAGTCTCCATCTATGCCGAAACCAATATCAACGCCGCATATTTGCTCTATCTGCAACATTTGGCAAATACGCCTCTTCTCATTCGAGACATCAACAATGCCATTATCAACCAACCCGAACCGCTTGACAAACTAAACGCCATCCTCGAAGAATTCGATGACTATTACGATTACGAATCTCACTTCGACGGAACCGGTAACGGTTCATTCAAACACGTAGTCGTAAACTTCTTCGACGACATCTTCAACCACGATTACGGAACAGCCCTCAACGCTATCCGTGACAATTTGAAGCAATACAACTTCGAAGCAACTTTCAACTATATTGACGAAGATTATTCAACAGATTATCTCTCCCATGAAACCATCAAACTCATGTGGAAAGACCAACACACCGAAATCATTGAAATCACTCAAATGAACGATGAATGCACTGTTGAACGGCTCTTCGAACTAAACCTGTACAGCGTCGGCGACATCTACTCAGTTGATTGGCTTATCAAGCACTATGACGAATGGTGCAATAGCTTCACAGGAATGGATAGCTATCGCGAACATAAACGTGAAATGATTGACCTATTGAAAACCCATTCACAACCTCTTCGGATCTATTCACAATTCGAAGAAATGATGAGTGAAATTCCCGGTGGACTCGAACTCACTAATAGACTAGATAAATAGAAAGGAAAATCCATGTCTTTATATAGCTACTTGAACAAAGAATCCATTGTCATAAACAAATTGATTGCTTTTACGCAAGCGCCTAAATTTGAAACATTAATGCAACTGTTGATGAAATCCGATGTCATCGCTGACAACAAACGGTTAGGTTTTACGAGCCCGAACGGCGCAACCGGAATTGAAATTTATAATTCAAAAATCACTATCACGGTTGATCCACGTGAACAATTAGATCCATCCGTAAAAATTATAGGATATCCTTCAAAAATGATGCCTATTGCCGAAGTCGAAATCGACACAGAAACAAGAACCTATACAAGAACTCGCACAATTACTTGACCAACCTTGGCCAGAACGCCTTGTGGACACAATATTCGAAGCCTATGATTATGGTGCATACGAACAAGATATTCGGACAAATATTGACGATTTGCCACAAGACTTTGTACTATCCACAATCACCGTCAAGCAAATCATGATTATTCAACAATTATTAGCAAGCATTCTAGAACAATGCCACGAGCGCACCGTCTTCGAAATCGTCGACAATGTTCTCGACCGTGATGAATGGCGTGAGGCTTGCGACAGTGACTCAAAAGAAATCATGATTAACATTAAATAGAAAGGAACCCTATATGCCAACATTAGTAGAACAACTTGACCAACTCGCACAACGTGAGCAACAAACAGAAAACCTCGTTAACGCTATCAAAGAATTCGTATTACAAGATCGAATTTTCGACATGCTCAGAAAAGCACTATCCAATAAATTTGCAGCCAACATTCCATATCAAGCTTTCGATGAAGGTGACTTTGTTAAACTAAAACCGATGGAAACATCACAATTCTCAGGCTATAACGCTTATTTATTCACTATCGAACCTGAGCCACACAAAAAAGCACTCGAAACGCGAATCATTTTCGACGGGAAAAATGTGAGCGTTCTCATAATTGAATATCACACTGAAATTCTCACGAACGAAAATGTTATCGACTTACTCAAACAAGTCATCGGTGTCGAAAACAAAGTTAAATAGAAAGGGACCCATAAATGTTTACAAAAGAACAATTAGAAGCAATCGCTGAAAAACTGCCACAAAAAGTTCGCAAGATTGAGCCATATAGGGAAGGGTTGCTCATGTATTTCGGCAAAATCTTCTTCGAATTTTATGCGCAAAATCACAATCGAGAAACCAATAACCAATACGTTGAAGCGAATGTTATCTTCTTCGAAGAATTCAACAGCAAAGACGCCAAATGGCTAGAAAAACACGGCATCTCAAATTGGAGAATTCGCCATATGGAATTAATAATGCCAAAAACGATCAAATCTGAACAAGAACTTATTTCATTTATGACGAACGTCTTAAACCACTTCAAAGAAGATCCGTTCGATGATTATATGACATTTGACCAATGCTAGAAAGGAACTCACAAAATGACACCACAAGAACAAATTGAACAAATGCTCTGGGACAACGACGAATATCTCGGCGGAGAAGCCTACGAAGACATCATTACATCTGAATATGACAGTATCGTCTCTGTTTTAGACCAAGCCATCGAAGCTTATAAAAAGACAGATATCTACGAAATCACAGACGATAACGAAGAACAAATCATCGGCACTCACAAAGACAAGATGAACGCACTTGCTAATTACTTGCGTCGTGTTGCGAACGATATCGAAGAAAAGGATTAACGAAATGTACATTAACGCTTACAAAGAAACTCAAGATAACCTTTATTTGACCAAAGACGACGACGTTTTATCCATGATTTCCTTCGAAATCGAACAAATTCTCGATAAGAATGACGTGTGTGAAACGGCGCAAGAGTTTCTACCAAAACTAAACAAAATCAAACAACTTGCGGAGCGATACGAAGTTAACGACGACGTCACATCATTTATTCGAAGATTCAAAGAAGACGTTCACCTAGAAACAGACGGTTTCAAATTCATCCTTGAAAGCACTCCAAACAACCACGTCTGGGTTAGCCTCGAATATGACTACATTGGCAATAACCATCTTGGCTATACCACCTACACATCCGTCATCGAGCACATCGACGACATTGATTAGAAAGAACACCTATGCTATTTTCACTTAAAGACACAACCGTTGAAGCAATCAACCCAAAAGAACAAGATGAACAATATGGGGAAGCCACATGCCCAACATGTGGAGGTGACTGGGAACCGGGATTAGTTTCTGTTGAAATCATCTTCGGAAATAAAGACCAATACCTATATGAACGTCAAGGCTATGATCTTGGAACCCATAACATCTCCGAAATCATTGACTATCTATTCACACACTTGAACGAATTTCCGAGCATGACTCAACGCCAATTCATTGAGCATTTGACAGATGAGTTGGACAAACGCTTTAGATATATTAATTAGAAAGGACGCAAAAGAATGCACTTAGAAATTGCACCCTATTTATTTATTGGCTCTTTCATCGTAGCCTGCATCTTTAACGTAGTTCAATGTAATATCTACAAAATCGAAGAACTGAAAAACTACTCGAAATCAAGCAAAATTTTGTTTTGGTCACTTCTTATAATCATGATCTATTCATTTTTCGCAGTAATCACAGGAGTCTTAAACCAAGTCTTCTTCCCAGACTTCAGCAAAACTACGGAAAACGTACACACCATCTACAACAATAAAGAAAATGCTAAAGTTGTCTATCGAGACCTCGATTATACCTACGAAGGCGGTACTGAATCGAAAGCCAATCTTGGTTTCGTTTTAGCTGGTCTCACAAACCACTCTAATAAACTCACTGTCACGAAGGACACGGAATCGATTTCGAAAACGATTGACGAAGACGAAATCGTAGGCGACAAAAACGGCATCGTCACCAAAATCGAATTCGGCACGCGAAAACACACATACAGACCACTAGGGCTCCCCGTGCTGACAACGGAAAAGAGCTTCGTTAAAGTACACCTAAAACCGAAAAATCCCGCCGACAGAAAAGCGATCGAAAATCTCTTGGACGGAAAAAACTAAATAGAAAGGACGCAAAAGAATGCACGTCATACTAGCACATAAAAACGGCGCAAACGAACAACTTTTGCGAGATCACGCATACAACACGGCGAGTCTCGCACGCGAATCTGCAAGCGAAATAGGACAGGGTGACGTGCTCTTTTTGCTTGGTCTCTTTCACGACATCGGTAAAGCCGACCCCCTATTCCAACAAAAACTAACCACTAACCCAGACACGCATGTGGACCACTCGTACGCTGGCGCGCGATACACTTTCACGAACATCATGCAAGTTCACGGTTACAATATCTTCACAGACACCATCGCATACGTAATTGCAGCCCACCACTGTATGTTTGACGTATACGAACCAGAAGTGAACTACACTAACAAATTATTTGCACGAATGGACTTGAAAGAAGGCTACGATTACGGCACAGTCACAAATTTCGCACACGAACTTGAAAAAGAATTACCCCAATACGGTTATCGTGACCTAAAAGACTTGATAGAAAAAGCCTATCAGAATTACCAAGAGGCAATGAATAAGCTTCACCCAAAAGATGAAACGGAAGAAAAATTCTATCAAGGCGCTTTTGTACGCTTATATTTAGGCTTTCTTAAGAACGCTGATATCTTGGACACTATCAATGCCTACCGTCAAGAATTACGGCCACGTACACTTGCAGAAAAAACAGTATTGAATCATCATTATTTATCCGCTATCGAAGCCAAATACAGCCAATTTGCAAATCCCACTACGGCACTCAACCAAACACGGACACTGTTAGCAAACACGATCAAAAGCCGTGGCGCCCTTGATACTGCCGGAATTTATCGTTTAGATCTACCCACAGGTGCAGGTAAAACAAATCTCTCTATGAGATATGCCTTTCACCAAATGGTCTATCACAACAAAAGCCGATTTCTTTATGTCGCTCCGTTTCTGTCTATTCTAGAACAAAACGCGGCAGAAATTCGGCGCACTGTTGGTGATAGTGGCTTAACGGAACACCACTCTAACGCCATCATCGACGATAGTGTTCTGGGCAGATACTGTACAGATAGCTGGGACGACCAAATCGTTCTAACAACTATGGTTCAGTTTTTTCAAACCCTTTTTAAAACAAAATCTGGAAATGTAAGACGGTTCGCAAATCTTACCAACAGCGTTATCGTGCTCGATGAAGTTCAATCACTACCTATTAGTGCCACTCATAATTTTAACTTGATCGCAAACTTCATGGCTTATGTCATGAACACCACCCTCGTGCTCTGTACAGCAACACAGCCCCTGTATAACGATCCGCATGTTTCGCATAAGTTGATCTACGGCGGGCACAATTGGGAGCACCCCGATCTCGTAACTATGACCGATCTTGAACGAAAATCGTTTGAGCGCACTTCTATCACGAAATTCAAAAGCGATGACTCAAAAGTAAACTTAACAGACATCGCAAACGCAATCGTAAGCAAAGCCGGATCCGTTCTCGCAATCGTGAACACGAAGAAAACGGTTGCAAATCTCTATGACTTGATTTCGCAAAAGACTACCAGACGCTTGTTTTACTTATCAACGAATATGTGTGCACAACATAGGCTAGACCTCTTAAAAGAAATTAAAACATGTCTCGCACAAAATGAGCCGATAATTTGTATTAGCACACAGCTCATTGAAGCTGGCGTTGACGTTGACTTCGAATACGTATTTCGATCATACGCCGGACTCGATTCACTCGTGCAAGCAAACGGTCGCTGTAATCGTGAAGGACTTCGCACGCGAGGTCACATGACGATTTTCAATTTAGGATCCGCTGACGAAAACATTATCCATCTCGCGGACATTAAATCGAAAAAGCAAGCCGCGACCAAGGTTCTTGCACAGCAACCGCAAGTAGTTGACTTAACAAGCCTCAATAACGACTTCTATCAATATTACTTCGCAAACAATGCTCACAACATGAACTTCGCGCTGAAAAATCCAGGCGAATCCGTTCTCGATTATCTCAGCAAAAATGAGTATCACGCTGTCGAACGCGGTGCTCTCACACAAGCCTTCAAAACAGCAGGCAGAGAGATGAACTTAATCGATGACAATACAGTAACCGTCTTCGTAACCTATAAAAATGACGTGTTACTAGATCAATTACGACAACTCTCACAAATTGTCGAAAAAACGCCGTCCGAAATGTTTCACATGAAACATCTCTTAAAAGAACTACAACGATACACGATAAATGTGTTCCCTGACGATAAACTCCTAGATAACTGTCAAGTTTACGGTGAAATTTATATTTTACCAAAAAATCATTACGATTTTCTTACCAAAAACATCTCAAATTGTGGTACAATATAAGAGACCGAACGTTGAGAAACTCCGGTCATTGTTTATGTAAATCACAAAAAATATTACTAACGAAGGACAACCCGTATCCAGCGATAAAGAATGGAGTGTTAGCCTCATCTAACAAATATCGAAATCATCAAGAAAGACGGTCGTGTGGAACCGTTTCGAATGACAAAACTATTAACAGCTTTGCAAGCTGCTGCATCAGACATCCACTACAGTTCGTACTAACCCTATAAAAGATTAACAATGTACGTTTATCAAGACGAGACAGCGGATTCGTAAATCATAACTCGAATTCGAAAGGCTACTGCGAATACCCTCTCAGAAATCAACTTCAATGAAGCGTCATTCCTTACTTGTTTAATTTAAAACAATATTCAATCGACGTGGATTCGACATATGTGCTACTAATTCAGAATGTAATTGATCTGAATATTGGTTCACTGAAGTCAAATATTTACGTCCAATGTTTAGACTGCCATTAATATCAGCATTAATGCAGGTTCCATTAGCTGATTTAAATAATCCTCGTTTCACGCGTCGACCGACGTAATTGTCATGATGTTCGATAGATTCTAAATCAAGGAAACTACATTTACTTGTATGTGATTCCTCAGTTACGATAAAACGAATTCCAAGACGTTCACATTTATATTGCAACATAGAAATCAATTTCGTAAACGGAAGAGACACAAAATTCTGATTTGTTTTAGAACCCAAATTAATGTCTTGTTTTTGACCAACGTTATGTCCAAAAATAAGGACTTTAACATCGTTCTCAACTAAATGATTCATCAAATGAGTAGTAATTTTATGGAACAAATCATGAATTCGATAATTCCGATTTTTCGTGATTCCTTGCAATAATTTAGACGTTTTTGTTTGATACGGTTTTAAAACAGCATTAACCTGTCTATAAGACGTTGCATCAACAGCTGGTTTTCGAAATGGCAATCGACTTTGAATTTTAGCTCTATCTTTGTTGTATAATTGGTTGATCGCTTTAGCAGGTCTACCATTATATAAAATAGGACTAAAGACGTTACTCGTAACCGTCATTAAATTGTTCATTCCTGGATCGATAAATGCAATTCGTGAATAGTCGTTTTCGTCAACAGTTGGTTTTTCAACGTCATATAAAACCTCAATCACAAAATGATTTCCTTTTGGAACAATACGAACGTTTGTAATTTGTTCACATGGAATTGAAGTTTTAATTTTAATGGACGTTTGTGATAATTTGATAAAGCCTGCTTCTTTAAAACTTAAAGCACCTTTTTCATAGACAATCACTTGATAACCGTCTTTGTCTAAATAACGCGGTAAGCGAACAGGTTTATCATATTCACCTTTTTTAGCCTTCTTCAATAAAGCGAAGAAACTAGAAAAGTTTTGTTGAACCAACATTTGCGTCTGTTTAGCTACCTTCGCAGGCAGGGCTCGATAATCAGGTTGATTTTCAAGCGTAAATAGTTTATTTACAACGGGATATGACTTAAACGAGCCTGCGAAAAACCATTGACGTTGCGTGTAAAGAGTTGCATTATAAAGGTTTTTCGAAAGATGACATAGGTGTGCACATTCTTCGAAAAACAGATGATCCTCAGAAATGACATGACGTTCCGATAAGGTTAAAATATTTGAACGATCTTTTCGAACACGTTTTGGTTTTTCTGATTTAATCATCAATAGACTCCTTAATTGCATGACGTAGACCTTTAAGGTCACCCGAAAATGAATGAATCAAAGCAATAATATCTTCAGCTAATTCTTCGGAGTCAGATTTGTGATCAACTTCTTCAGACACAATGATAATTTGAACATCGTGAAAATCACAAATTCGTTTAATATAGTTAAAGCCGAAACGCGCCAAACGATCTTTGTAACTAATAAAAATGCGATTGACTTCACCATTTTGAACCATACTTAATAGTTTTTGAAGTTTTCGACGATTATCATTCAACCCAGAACCAATATCTGACAAAATACACAAATTTTGAACATTGTGATCGATCGCAAATAATTTGATTTTCTCAATTTGACAATCTAAATCACCACATTTCTTCTGATTATAGGTTGAAACGCGTGCATAAATAACATCTTTACGCTCCTTTTGTAAATCATCAATCAACAAGCTTTGTTTTTCTAGATAATCGGCTAAATCGTTGGCTTCGATAATGCGATAGTTTTTTGCGGTTCTACCGTAAGGAATAACACCATTTTCGCAATAACGAATGACCGTTTGAATCGAAACGCCTATTATCTTGGAAACCTGACCTGTTTTATAAACTTTTTGTTTTAAAATTTCAGACTTATAAAACATAGAAAGTACCTTTCGTTAACTTTTATAAGACAATTATATCAAAAATACATTTCTTTGTCAAATAATTTTTACAAATTTGATAAAAAGAAATAGACTATACAACATCTGTCGCAAACACATCACGTAAGCGATTTCAAGAAAGGAAATATCTAATGCGAACACAAATCGACAGAGAAAACGCTGGACTCAACATCACAAATTTCTTAAAATGGATCATGCAAAATCCTGATAAAGAAAGCAACTATTTACAATGCAAATTAAAAGAAATCGTCATCGACGTCAACGAAGATGATATCACAGCCTTAATCGGAAACGACAACAATGAAATCTTCCTCGACTATTTCGAATACGAAGACATTTCAGACTTCATCTCAATAGACGAACTCATCGAAAACAACATCTTAGAAGAACCGCTCTTCGTTGTTATTGCAGAATGGGAATACGGAACAAACACTCACATAACAGGCATCACTGATGATTATACCTTAGCACAAACTATTGCAAAAAACACAAATGGCAACATCGAACTCGCACAAAAGAACAAACCAATCAACGTCCAAGCGGGCTGTTACATTGAATAGAAAGGACTTATAAATGTACGACAAACTCAAACAACTAATCGAAAACCACAATGAACAATATCAAAAACTCAACGACATCGTCCACTCAATCGAAAAAGATCCAAATAAAGACAAAACAGAACTCGAATTGTGGCAACAAAACAGATGGCAATTCATCCACAACTATGCGAGTTTCTTAAACGATTTCTTATGGAAACACATGCAAGAACTCACACCAGAGGATCTGTCTGCGCTCGATTTCGTTCCCTATGTAGTCTGGAATAAGATGTACGAAAAATCACACATCGTAGTCGAAACCATTCAAAAAATTCACGACTGGCGTTGACACTTTTACGAAAATCTGATAAAATAAAACTCAACGGTGATACCATACCGTAACCAAGTTGGCAAAACACACAAGCCGTCCCCGCACGGCTTTTTTCTATATAGAAAGGCGGTTGCTATGTCACGTTATAAAAACTTAAAAGAAACACTTCCAACTTACAGCGAGGCCGACGACTATTTACAGGTCATCGGGCCAGAGCCCGATCATGATGACTCTCGCGATATCGTCTACGAACTCATCTCAATCGAACATCCGCTCTACCATCGCTATACAAGCAACAATTGGCGAAAAACGCACAACTTACCTCTTAGACGAGGTGCACTTAATAGAAAACAACTCTATTTATTACCGCGCCTACTCTCGGTTGACGAAACCATCGAGATGCGAAAAACCCAAGAACATATCGAAAAAATATTGCGTGAAAGGACAGCTCATGACGACTGACAAAAAAATAGCCGCTTTCTTCGACATTGACGGCACTCTCTTTCGAAACTCACTCATGGTTTCACACTTCAATAAACTCATCCAATACGAAATTCTCTCAAGTGACTTAAAAGAACAAATTCAACCGTTCTACAGCGCTTGGCACAATAGAGAACTCGATTACGACGATTATCTACAAAAATTGGCCCATGTCTATACAGATCACTTGCGCGATAAACCGATGGCGGATATCGACTTTGCTGCGAAACAAACTGTCGAGTTAGAACATAAACACCTCTACCGTTTCACAAAAGAACAACTCGACTGGCATAAATCGCAGGGACACATGATCGTGTTTATCTCAGGCTCCCCGCAATTTTTGGTATCGCGTATGGCCAAGAAACTCGGTAGCGACTTGTGGTTCGCGACAGAATACGTGTCCGAAAGTGGCAAGTTCAACGGTCAAGTTGTTCCTATGTGGGATTCGAACTCAAAACTATCCGTAATCAAGAAACTAGCTAATGAATATAACATCGACTTGACAGAATCTTATGCCTATGGTGACACGAATGGTGACGTCGCGATGCTCGCAAACGTTGGTCACGGGGTTGCATTTAATCCGAATAAGAAATTAGTGACTTCGCTGAAAAATCACGATGTCGAAATCGTCGTCGAACGTAAAGATATTATCTATCGCGGAATCTCTACGAAGAATGTCTCATAAAAAAGTTTCACGTGAAACTTAGAAAGGAAAATTCATGTCAAAACGCTACATCTTTGCTGTATCGTGTGTCTTATCAGTACTAATCACACTATCTCTTTACAGTATTATTCTCACGATGTTCGGCATCGTTCTCTCACTAAATATTATCGGGCTCGGATTCGTCCTCGCAATTCTCGCAACAGTGTCTATTGGGACGCACATCTTTATTAAGATGTTCGCAAAAGAATAATTTTAAAGAAAAATAAAAAAACTGTTGCATATTGTAAAACAATGTGCTACAATATAATCACTCGTTCGAAATGCACGTCTGCATTTCGTTTTCGAGTTTGATGATTTAATCATCAACCATGACAGTCAACCATGGTTTCTCCTAAACTCCTAGTGAAGTGGCATCACGGCAGTCTCCAAAACTGCAATCTTCAGTTCGATTCTGAGGGAGTTTGTTCTAATGCAATGATTCGCCTTATAAAGATGTATGAGCGAAAACGTTTGGCATCTCCCTTTAAGGGGTCATTAAATTAGAAATTCACCGCCATAGTAACGACATGCGCGGATCGAGCGAACGCGAAGTAGGACAAGTGTCTGAAGCATTCGCGGTTTCTAGTTTTCGAACCAACGTCAAGGAAAAGACGTAAAAACCCGAGGGATTGACGCTCCTTCGTTAATGCACAAGGTCTGTTTTAAAACAGACGATGCTTATCTTACCTCGGCATTTTTGTGAAACTTCCAAGCTCAGACACACACCGAGATCGGGTCTTTACCCGAAGCAGGTCATTGCTTTTAGCAGTCGCCTTTGACTCATCCGTGAGTTAGAGACGAGAACTGAGCGTGTTTACCTTCTGGTAAACAGGAATCCTAAGGTTTCAACCATAGGAAACGTCAAAAAAAATGGTAGAAGAAGGCTACCATTAGAAATGTATTCTTCAGCATATAACTTACCGGTCTGTGCTGAAGATTAAAGCAGGGTAGAGCAGTCGGCAGCTCGCAAGGCTCATAACCTTGAGGCCACGGGTTCGAACCCCGTTCCTGCAATCACCGCCATAGTAACGACATGTGCGGATCGAGCGGATGTGAAGTAGGACAAGTGTCTGAAGCATCCGCGGTTTCTGAGGGGCTTGTCCCCGATAGCACACTGTCCTAGCCTGTCAGCTAGGAGAGTTCCTGCTGAAAAAATTTGGAAGGGGCTAGTCCCCTAAATGAAAGTGACTCCAACTCAGAGTCATAAAAAAATGTCCGTGTGGGTCTTGCGCCCTAGAACCTTGTACGTCAAGGTACAGACGACATACATGTAACCACGAGCATCTCTCGCGCTTGTGGTACAATACCGTCATTTGGAGAGTGACTTTAAAGAACTTCCGTTATCGTGTTCGTGCGCAAAACACGGTAGAGGTCTGACTCACCTCAGATAAACGAGTCCTTCTGATCGGGAAGTAGCTCAGCTTGGTAGAGCACCTGGTTTGGGACCAGGAGGTCGCAGGTTCGAATCCTGTCTTCCCGATTGTCAAGGAAAAGACATTAAAACCCGTATCGCATCGTATAATGCGCGGATTGAAATAGTGAACAGACTTGTGCTAAAACCAACAACTTTGTTGATTTTTTGGAGGATTACCCAAGTCTGGCTTAAGGGAACGGTCTTGAAAACCGTCAGATGGCAGTGATGTCATGCGTGGGTTCGAATCCCACATCCTCCTTAGGACATACGTCCTACATCAACGGGTCCGCACCCGAATGGGCAATCATGAATTGATGCGGACTTATTTTATGTAACTAGTGCCACGACGGCGTGCGATGCTTGCAAGAGGATCGCTAAAGTCCTTAGAGCGCAAGCTCTTCGTATTGCATCGGGAAACTTGTAGGTGACTGTGCCCGCAAGTGGCATCCGGCGAACTTCAAAAGAGTTCGTTCGTAGTGGTCTGAAAAGGACTGCGATAGGATGTGCTTTCCTCTATGACTTTTAATGGTAATGCATGTAGTCCCGTCGGGGATTAGCCTTGCGTCGAGCCAGCTTGCCAGTGCAAGATTTGGGCGAATATGTTTGACGAGCAATCTGATGGACATATCACGCGAGGAATCGTAATCTTTTTGTCTTGAAGCCTGGTGACAGGTGTATAAGATGGGACATAACAGTCGGTCTGCGGTATGACAATCTTTTGACATACAACAGTCAACATGGTAGTGAGGTACCGATCCTCACCTAGCAACAATGTTTCGACACGGCCAAGTCGGAATAGCTAGTCGCTTATCAAACAGTGAGTTGGTTGCATTACGGGTGGTGTCCCGTCTTGTGGCGGAATAGGTTTGTCGACCTAACGCACGTTATCACGACACTCAAAAGGTGCCTCGAGCCTTGATGAAGGCGAGTTGATAGCGGTATGCGCCAACGTAATTGTTAGAGTTCTTCTGGGAATCTAAGCAGGGAACGATGTGGGAATGTGAGCTCCATCACATTAGTGGCAGAATAACCATTGTCATAGAGGGGATGTCGGTAAAAACTAAATCCGACCCCGACTTAGACTCGTTAGCTCAGTTGGTAGAGCATCGGACTTTTAATCCGAGGGTCACTGGTTCGAACCCAGTACGAGTCATGCCAAAAAGATTGCATGAATAGAATTCATGGCATTTCGGGCTTGATAATTTGAATAAGGTTGTCAAGTCATTTAGTGCGAACATAATGTGCGACCGTTATGCAAGTGCTCGAGACCCCTGCATTTTAGGCACCTTGGTGAGGGTCGGAGTCACCAACACTCCTCGGCGATAAGAGGCGACGACAACCGTCATTAAACAGTGTTGAGATGTACCGCGTCCAAGCAGAAAACGTGCTGAGAGGTTTATGGTTAGTTTGTAATTCCTCTTTCGGTAGATCAATAAAAACCTAGTCGCTAAATGATGGAGACAGTGGAGATTTCGTGATATCGAAGCTGTCGTAGAAGTTGTTTAAACTTGTGTGGCGGAACACAGCAGACGGAAAGGGACAGTGCTTTAACTAGACATCTAGTGAGTTGCCATGCTCGCCAAACCCCGAAAAGTACCGAATTAACGGTCGCCTCAAAAAAATGGCAGGCTTGCGGGTGCAAATCCCGCCACAAGTGTAAAAGCCTTTTACCTTAGAAGTACAGTTTCTAGGTAATAAAAAACACGAACAATATCTGTCTGACTGTACTCGGCAGATGTTCGAAAACTTGTTGGTTGTAAGGTTCTCCAACATAAGGTACCAGAAGTGTTGAGGGTATCATATATAGGCGCGATAGCTCAGTCCGGTAGAGCAGCAGGTTGAAGCCCTGTGTGTCGGTGGTTCGATTCCGCCTTGCGCCATAAAATAATTATGGAATATAGCCAAGTGGTAAGGCAAAGGACTTTGACTCCTTGACGCGTTGGTTCGAATCCAGCTATTCCAATCTATCCCAATAAATGAGGTGTAATTATGCAAAAATTTGATGATTTCCTTGACAAATATTTAAACGAACAAGACGAAACCTTTCGCTCTGAATATAAAAAAGCAAAAGAAGACCTAGAAGACCTATTAGAAAAATAGTCTGAGTTTGACCAAAAGACAAACTCAAAAGCATACATTGCCACAACAACGTCAAAGAAAAGACGTTAAAACTCGCATCACTCATTAATGTGCTGATGAATGATACCCAACTAGTAAACGTTGTATAGTTTATAAAGGGGTGCTTTAACCATGTCCGATACTTAATTACAACCTGGTTCCAAGGTTGATGATTGGACAAAACGCGTGAACGTGCCCGGAACAGCACAACTAACAAAAGTTTGCAGGTGGTGCCTGCATATCATCACGCTCGCCACGTGATATCTTGGAAGGTTACTCAAGAGGCTGAAGAGGACGGTTTGCTAAATCGTTAGGCGGCAGAAATGTCGTGCAAGGGTTCGAACCCCTTACCTTCCTTAGACGAGGTTAAAATGAATAAACAATTAAATGAATATCAACAAGCTTTGTACCAATTCATGAATGAGTTAGAAAAACAATTGGAAATACTATCCGACAACGAACTTATTCATTACTTCAACAACGCAAAACAACATGTGATAGATCGACCAAACGTTAAACCAAACGTTTTAAAATTCTACACGAATGCGTTCAAAGAAGAATATGAATTTCTAACATTTGATATGATTAATGACTTAGAAACTAGTATCAATATCATGGTATCTATATCATCTAAACTCAAAGATTTAAAAATTAATAAATAAATACCTATTCGGGTCACAAACAAGGCAGGAGAGTACTATGGAAGAAGTAACCTTAGACGAATCGATTCTGAATATCGACGAATGGCTACCACAAGAAGCTATTGACCAAACAGTTGAACTTATTCGCAACCTAGAAAAACACCGGGAGAACACTATGGAAGAAATATATGAACTATCATTAGATGACCTACTCCACGAATTAGAAAGACGCGGTATCGATACATCTAAACTGAATATTATCGAGGAATAACTATGACACTAGTACAACGTATGGACGAACTGATCCAAAAACTAGAATCGAATGACAAAGCATTTATCGAAAATCTAAATGAAGGCTTTAAGCAATACTGTGAAAATAAAAAGCTGTCAAGGAAAAGACATTAACACCCAAGTGCACTTGGCAACGACACGCCATCTCCGCTGTTGAGAACAACTGTCGTTGCGATGTAGTCTGGATGCGGATGCGTCTGGGGTAAGTGGTAAGAGGCCGCGCAGCTCTTATCAGCTACATCATTATGGTGACGTAGGGCAACTTGGTGCGCCACCCGCTTGTGGAGCGGGCGTTAGTCGGTTCGATCCCGACACGTCACATCGTATAGTTTTTTTGGACAAGCATCGCCCTCAAGAAGTCTACGGGCCTTGTTGGGTTGAAGCATTGTGCTTGTTCAAACCTTATCGGGTAAACTATCGGAATAAGCACTACCTTCAAGATAATCTACGGACCTTGTTGGGACCCGTCATCCAAAGACAACGTTTTGCTTCAAGCATTAACCTCCGGCTAGTCTCAGTGACCCGGTTGGTGCACCTACGTCGGGACCGATGACGTCTTGCTTGTTTTCTGAAACCTCCTATGGTAGAGAACTATACAAATTATAGGTTTAAGTTTCTTTCTATACCGAAAAAGAAACTCTAGGTCAACTACTCACAATATCAAGCAGTAACAAAGTTGACTGGGTATGCTCAGTGCCCGACAGAAATAGGCGTTGGTAGGACGCCGTTAGGTGGGAATCCTTTAAACATAACTACGTAATCCCAAGATGCTCGGAATCTGATGAGATTGATTAACCGAGATGTAGTCTTCTCCAAAAGCATGGGACCTTTTGGCAAGTTTTCTGAGTACTTGACCACAAACTCAAATTAGCCGATTTAGCTCAGTTGGTAGAGCAACGCACTCGTAACGCGTAGGTCGCTGGTTCGATCCCGGCAATCGGCATTGATACAACATTGGGTGCGTCGCCAGACGAATTGTGTCAAGAAGAGTTATAATTTTCAGAAATGTATCCATTTTGTTTACTCCGAACAATTGACCGAGAGAATTTACAAATCATCCGGCAAAAACGTCAAGGAAAAGACGTTAAAACCACAACACTCTTGATACAGTGATGGACTCGTCACACGACGAACTGTATCGAAAGTTTATTGAAGCAATATCTTCATCTTTCGCTCCCCAAATTGCCATATCACCTCTGAATTGGGGGATTCAAGTGATATCAACAGAACGTAGACCATCGGGACACACCCAAGCCCACAGGTTGAAACCAGGTCAATGGCATGACTAGTCGCAGGGACGTCTGCTGCGACATAAAACATCTATACGTGGCAACTATTTGGGAGGTTGCAATCGTGCATTGTGGCAGTACAATTGTTACGATTGGTTCGGCTATCACTACGGTGATATAGCTCAGTTGGTAGAGCGCGTGACTGTTAATCACGATGTCGCAGGTTCGAGACCTGCTGGTGGAGTTCGTCTGCTGCTATCAGACGAAACCCTATTGAACCCAATCGATTAATTGCGAAAGCACAAGCAACTAATCGAGGCTTGACAGTAAGCCTGAAAAAGAAACAAACGAGGTAGCTACTCCGAAGTTTCCGAATTATTGAGACGTGAATCAACACATCGGCGCCAACCGCATTAAGCAAGAGATGTCCGGGACGTTGGCTATCAATAATTTCTGTTAGGTAACATGAAAGGTGCACTAGTTCTTGCTACATGTTCCCTGGGCGAATGAACTGGAATGTCTAGTAGCCCAAAACTTTGGTCCCGTAGTGTAGCGGTTATCACGTCGCCCTGTCACGGCGAAGATCGCGGGTTCGATTCCCGTCGGGACCGTTTCGAACTAATAAACAGAAGCATTCGCTTCTGTTTTTTTTTCTTGAAAAAGCACTCAAAAACCTTTATAATAAAGAAAACTATTATAAAGGAACAATTAATATGACAACTATCAAATTTTACAGTGGACTCAAAAACGAATATCAATCATTCTCGAACTTTTATAAAGCACCGTTCCAAGTTAAAATTAAAGATCAACTAACAGCATTTCCTACTGTTGAACACTACTTCCACTATCAAAAAGCACTCTTGTTTGACGACAAAGAAGCTCAACAAGCAATTCTCAATGCAACCGATCCATTAGAAGTCAAACGCATCGGTCGTACCGTAAAAAACTTCAACCCCGAACAATGGGAATCTGTTGCTCCAAAACATATTGCAAACGGCATGTACTTAAAATTCACTCAAAATCCAACTCTTAAAAAACAACTATTAGAAACCAAAAACACCACTCTAGAAGAAGCCAATCCATACGACAACAAATATGGCATCGGCAAAGATGGAAACGGTCAAAATCTCACAGGCAAATGCCTCATGCAAGTCCGTGATGTAATCGCTGAAAAAGAAAAACAATCTCGTCAAATCCAAGGTGACTTAACGTCTATCAATAACGGCTACATCATGCATCAAGTTAACTGTCAAAACGTCATGGGCGCCGGTGTCGCTAAAGCACTCTACTCAAAATATCCACGCGTCAAAGAAGCCTACCACGAATTTGCGACTAAATACCCAAATCCGCAAGACAGACTAGGCAAAATCCAACCAGTGAGTTTAGATTGAAACCCAAACCTAAAAATCTTCAACGCTTACACACAACTCTACTACGGCAACAGCGCAAAAACAAAAAAAGTTTACACCGACGAAGAAAAACTAATTGACGCACTAACTCGTTTCGATCAACGAGCAAAACAAGACAATCAACCAGCATACGTCCCCGCTAAAATTGGTTGTGGTCTAGCTGGCGGTGACTGGAATCGCATTAAAAAACATATTCTCGATAACACAAATATCACAATCGTAAAACTACCACAGCCTCAACCAGAAAAGACCATCACAAAAGAACCATCTGACGAATTGAGCTTATAACAGACATTGCTTCAATTGTCTATTATAACAGCAAGTCATAAAATCCGTTTTAAGGTATCTCTCGAGCCCATATTCGCGTTTTAAACATCACCGAATATAATTAACCGTCTCATTATTAAAACGCCATAGAAACGCTTTTACGAACAAATTAAAAGAAGTACTCAAACGAGTACTTCTTTTTTTAGTCTTCACGCTTCCGTTTAGCAAATCCAATTAATCCAAGAGCTGTCAACAATGACACTCCAACAAGCGCTAAGTTACTGTTTGTTTCACCAGTCTTAGGAAGTTCATCCTTAACGAATTGAGGTTGATCTACTGATTCTACAACGGAATCGTTAGATTTAGGAGTTTCAATTGGTTTTGGAGCTTCAGGTTGTGGTGTTTCTGATTTTTTAGGCTCAGGAGTGCGAGGACTTGGAATCTCAGGTTTCTTAGGATCGGGCGTTGGCGTTACTGGTTTCTCAACAAGCTTGTAAATATGCGTTTGAACATCTTTACCGTCATTGAATTCAGTCTTACCTGTGAACTCATATTCTCCGATTGTCTTAGGTGCATCGATGAATCCAGCTTCAGATTCTTTGATTTCTTCACCTTTTTCATTGACATAACGAGTCACTTTCAACTCAGGCACATCTACGATTGGTGCATCCCCGGGAACTTCGTGTTTAATTGGAGCATAAACATGTGTCGTAATACCATCTTTTTCAGTAGTACGCCCTGTATACTCATTTTCACGAATTGTCTTACGTGGCGATTGTGTACCCTTTTCAGTTTCGATGAGTTCTTTGCCTTTTTCATCTACGTGACGTGTGACTTTCAACTCAGGAATGTCGTACTGAGGAGCATCACCCGGAACTTTAGATTCAACAGCAACTTTACGATAAACATGAGTCAACACATCACCTGCTTTATTTGAATCTGTACGACCCGTAAACACATAATCCTCAATTGCTTTCGGACCACGAAGACCAAAATCAAATAATGTTAATTCTTGACCTTGTTCATCAACATATCGAGTCATCTTATACTCAATCTTATCAAGAACTAAACTTTCACGTGGAATCTCAGTGACAATCTTAGAATAGATGTGTGTTTGAACATCGTCACCTTCGTTCATATTCGTCACACCAGTGAATTGATAGTCACCGATTGTCTTAGGCGCGTCTACAAAGCCTTCTTCAGAGTCTTTGATGTCTGTTCCATCTTCAGTTTGATAGCGAGTAACTTTCAACTCAGGAACATCAACTTGAGGTGCATCACCTGGCACTTCAGTAACAATCTTAGAATAGATATGCGTTTGAACATCATGCCCTTCGTTCATATTCGTAGTGCCCGTAAATTGATAATTACCAATTGTATTCGGCGCGTCTACGAAGCCTTCGTCAGCATCCTTGATCTCAGTTCCATCTTCAAGCGTATAACGAGTTGCTTTCAACTGAGGAACGTCGACTTGTGGCGCATCCCCCGGAATTTCAGTGATCACTTTCTTATAGTAATGAGTTCGAACACCCTCTTCTTGAGTAGTCTTACCTGTATAAGTATAGTGTTCAATTTCTTTCAGACTTGTCAATCCTGGATCATATTCAACAAGTTCTTTACCTGTTTCTTCGTCTACGTGAAGTGTAATCTGAATTTCTTCAGGCTCACGTTTTGGCGCATCACCCGGTACTTCAGTGACAATCTTAGAATAGATGTGAGTTTGAACATCGTTTCCTTCATTCATATTCGTCACACCCGTGAATTGATAGTTACCGATTGTATTCGGTGCATTTACGAAGCCTTCTTCAGAGTCTTTAATATCCGTTCCATCTTCAGTTTGATAACGAGTTACTTTCAACTCAGGAACATCGACTTGTGGCGCATCACCCGGAATTTCAGTCACAATCTTAGTATAGATATGCGTTTGAACATCACCAGCTTCATTCGTTTCAGTTGTTCCTGTAAATTGATAGTCACCAATAATCTTAGGTGCATCTTCAAAGCCTACAACATCTGATTGCAATTCTTCACCCGTATCTGAATGGAAACGTGTCACTTTCAACGTTTCTTCTTCTACTACAGGCGGATTGTTTGGAACTAATTTATTCGTTACAACTTTACGATAAACATACGGTACAACAAGCGTTTCACCGCCAACAACTTCACCAGTTTCATTGTCCGGAGTTTTGATCAATTCATACGTGATTAAAGTAACTTCTCGACCATTCTCAGTAACTTTACTTGAAGCTGAAGCTTGAATCAATTTAGAAGCGGCTGCATAATATGTACCCGCGTTCTGATTCGTAATGACTTTTTCTTCAGAAGCAAGAATTGTTCCTTCTTCATCTTTATAAGTAGCAATTACAGAACCTTTAATATCAACAGTTACAACTTTACGATACACATACGGAACTAAAATCGTAGTCTCAGCAACTACTTTACCATTAGCATTATCCGGAGTTTTGATAAGCTCATAAGTCGTAGTTGTAGTCTTCGTTAAACCATTTACAGTTTCGTAGTTATAAATTGGACGAATTGTTTTAGCTTCAGTGGTATAATCTTCACCCGCATATTCATCAGTCTTAACATTTACATCGTCCGCGAGTTTATTACCATCTTCATCAGAATATGTTGCAACTACTGAACCTTTTTTAACTTCAGCATAAATATGGCGAACAACATTATCATCCGCACTCAAACGATATGCTCGAAGCGGTGTAATCTCATCGTGATACGTGAATGATTCAGTGTTTTCTGTTACAACGCCGAGTGAGTTTCTATACGTATGCGAACCATCACCTTGCATTACATAACCAGGATCAGAATCCATCTTATCATCCCATCCGACATTAGTACCCACAATGTTGAAAATAGAATCTCCAAACTTAGCACGAAGTTCTTTAATTTGTTCAGGTGCCAACTGATTTTTATACGTTGAAAGATAAAAATTATAAACGTTATTGAATACGGCTTGAACATATTCTTGTTTTGTAATTTCTGAAATCGGTTTATCACTAAATGGATCTGTCACCGAATCACCATTCAAAGACTTATAACCTTTAACCCAATTTCTAACCCGCTCAACGTTCTCTGGTGAATAAGACAAACCAATTTCATGTTTCCACACCTCATCGTCAGAACCATATAGCGATGTAAAGAAAGAATCAGCGTCACCCTTTAAATCAGTTCTAACAAACGAATAAGTTGTTTTCTCAGTCGGACGCGCGTCTTCTGCTTTTGAAGAAATAGGTTTATTAGAAAAATTAGGCGTATCAATATTTAAGTTATACTTAGATTTAAACGCCTCATTCATCAAACGAGCAGCAAAAGCTATTTTGAAATAGAGTTCTTCATCAGCACCCCAAAATACATCATTATATTTTCCTGCAAAAATAGGTGAATCTGGATGAGCAATAAGGAAATCACTTAAAACATCATAATACGTAGTTGTGACAGCGTAAACTCCAAATGATTTGAGATAATATTTATTTGACTCATCTGTCGGATAAAAATAGTGGTCTGGGTCGTCGTCTAACTGTTGATTAATTGTCTTAAAGTCTTCAAGAGTTAAAACTTCTTTACCCTTATAATAATATTTATCACCTTGTTTTTCCAACCCATCTAAACCGGCATTATAAATATCATCAATGTAAGACTTATAAAACTTAGAACTATTTGCGGTAAACTCATAATAAAAATCTTTACCAAATTGTTCAGACGTCTGCTTACGAGTAGCATACGTATTCGTCTCGTAAACGACCACTGAATCAGTATCTTTAAAACCACCCTTGGCGTCGACTTCCGCTTTAGAGAACTTCTTAGTCGCAGTCTTAGCCGCTTCTTTAATCGCCGCGTCATCGAGATTCTGCGCATTTTCAATTAGAACGTAATTCCCATAAGAACCATCAGCTAATTCTTCTAGAACCCACACGCGCGAACCATTCTTAATGTGATTATACTTAATCGAACCATCTTGATTGTACATCCCTTCGACAGACGCTTTTGTTGTCACATCATTGAAACTCGTATTCGTCAACCCTGTCGATTCACCAGCAGTCGTTTCTGTACGGACATATTCATACTTCTTACCATCATGCTCAATTTGATCTTTCTTCCCAAGATCTTGATTGACTGCCGATGGCGCATCTGTACCGACATATTCTTTACCGGACTTACCAGTGAACTTGTAATCGACATCTTTAGTGACCGTGCTCGTTTCCGAAACATCATTATCGATTTTTGTACCGTCTTCTGTTTCATATGAAACTTTAGTAGAAACCTCGCTTGCGACAGCATCTGTACCGGTTGTCACGGCTTCGGCTTCGTAACCGCCTTCGTTAAAGATTTCGGTAGCGGTTTTGTCAGTGTTATCTTTAAACTTCGCTGTATCGACAACTGTTGAGGCTTTATCATTAGACAAAGTAGTCGTTCCGTCACCGTTATTCACAACATCTGCCGATACGGACGATGCGAAAAAGAACGCAGCTATGACAGCACTTGCAAGACCATAGCCTTTATACTTCCGAAACGAAAACACTTCTTTTTTATCTGATTTGAACATTTTAATAGATTCCTTTCATCGAACACACATGCGCGAAAAACGAGACGCCCATCGCTCATATGTATATTTTTTTACTAATTCATTTTGATAAACAGTATGAAACACACTGTCTTGTAATTCGCGCAAGCACGTAACGAACTCGTCATCGGTATACGCGAGAGAAACTTCTCCGTGAGACTCTGTGGCATAATCCCTAAACGGATACTTGATATCGGACACGACACACTTCAACCCGGAAGCCATCGCCTCGATACAGGCATTTGAGAACAACTCGTGATGAGATGTCGATAGAAAACCATCATAATCCTCATACGGAACACGCACAACAACACCTCGATAAACAACGTTCGGCGGGCACCCACCCACAACAGCGCAATGTCTATCAAAATCTTCTTGTGTACCACCGTATACATCAAGCGTGATTGAAGTATCGATCAATCGACTCATCACGCGTAACGCCTGTGCGAAATTTTTATAGTCACCCAAATGAGCGGACCATACATACCTCCGTACAGGGGTTACTGTACGAATAACTATATCCTTTTCTCGCACGCACATTGGTGGTAAAAATTGCGAATGATATCCCATATCTGCTAACTCTTGAGCCAATCGCTCGTTTGCCACCAAATACGAAACCTTTCGTGATAATCCGGGCAAAAAACCATCCTCAAGAACACTATGATGAATCACCTCATAATAAGGCAAATTGAGCATCTTCGTAAAACGCACTAACTTGGGCATCGGAATTCGACTCTCGTCCCTAAAGATAACAGCATCCTTAATATGCTCAGCTAAATACCAAACTACTAGTGATTCTTCTGTAAACACAAGATGATCTTTCGTGTAAACCCACGTCGGTACAGGTGATACTGTACAATCTTTATCGTATCGTGCTTCCCCCACAAGAGATCCATCACGAATATATTGATAGTGCAATTTATCAATCTTCATAGCATTTACACCCATAAATACTTCATCTAAAGCATAAATCGAACCATAATCGAAACCAATAGATCTGAAGCACTCTTCATACCCGACTAACTGCGGACTCGTAATCAAGTGTACATAATCAAATCCGTTCATCTTAGCTAGATTCATACGTGTTTGTTGACTACTTTCAAAACCAGCACGCCCGAATTCATAGTGATGATGAACCGTTACAATTGTTGTCAAACGCAAATTCCTTTCAAAAAAATTCAATATGCTTTATTATAACATAAATAATAAAAACAATCAAAAAGAAGCACTCTTACGAGCACTTCTTAATAGAGCATCCCTAGCGTAATCAGTAACAGAAATACTGTACAGCCCAAGATTCCGACCATCCGCACAATGCGTCTTACTTCAGGGCGGTAGATTTCAAGTCGCGTACCAATCATACGTGCTTCAGCAAGTGGCAACTTATAAGACAAGAATACGAGTCCTAATGAAGCCAAGACAGCAATTCCACCGAGAATTCTGTAAATTGTATTGTGCAGAACACCTAAACGTAAATGAATAGCCGTTGTACCGTTCATTGTTACGAATTGCCCTAGAGTGTCGCTTGCGAACACGAACAATCCCGCGATAGCAATACTTGTGAGAATTACTAGCACGTATTTCATGTACCGAACAATCGACAGTTTTTGATAAGGTGTCTTCACACCCAAATGTTTAAACAAATATCGCATGTAAGATCCTTTCTACTGAGCTTCGTATCGTAATTGATACACACGTTCAACGCTATCGGCTAACGTAGTAGTAACAATAATAAGTGATGATCCGAGCATTGCGAGCAAATGACTATCAACTTGCAATAATCGAAGAACAATCAAAGGTGCAATTGCAAGAATTGCTACAAAGCAACCAGACACAAGACCCATCTTACGAAGAAGTTTCGTAATAAAGGTTTCCGTTTCAGTCAAAGCAATACCCTCAACATATTGTCCACTACGAGCTAAATGTTGCGCTAAATCTGTCGGACGCACCTGTACCGTATTATAAGCTATCGCACACACAAGAATCACAATCGCGTATACCGCAATCGAGCGATAGCTAGTAAGATTCGTCCACACAAGCACATGCTCGTTCTTCAATGCGGGAATCCACGTGCTCAAAAACTGAGGCGCGTTCATCAAAACACTAGCAAACAAAATTGGAAGCATTCCTGCAGCGTTGAGTCGCAAAGGAAGAATATGGCCACGCTCATCTGTCATACGTTGTGACAAAAGTGGAATCTTGACAACTATCGTATGTAGAACAATAATCAATAAGGTTGATACCAAGAATACACTAGCAAGAATCAATTGATTAGTACTTGATAATGTTTTCCAAGCGTTCACTGTTTGAGAAATTCCTGACAGAATCCCTGCCGCGATGATCACACTAGAGCCATTCGCAATACCGCGTCGTGTAATAATATCGCTCAAGTATGATACGAAAAATGTTCCCGCAAGTAACACAATTCCAAACACCAACATACGAGTTACTGTCAAATCACCAATAATCGTTGTTCCGTTCACATCACTGATACGAATATTCTTGACTTGTTGAAACATGCGATAAATCTGAATCGCACCAAATGCGAGTGCTAGTTCGCGTGTCAGGCGGAGCTGTTTCGTACGACCGATCTTATCTTGATCTTTCCACGTACTAAATGGGGGAATCAGCTGCAAGAACTGTACCAAAATCGATGCGTTGATAAATGGAGCAACACCTAATGCGAAATACGTAAACATTGCACCGTTATTAGTGATCCCCAACAAACCCCACGATTCATTTTGATTCAAACGTGCAATTAACCGTCCATCGAATCCGAATAATGGCGTATAACTACCTAATCGGAAGACCATTACTAGTAACAACGTAATCAATAATGGTTTCATAACTGCTTTAAACTTAGTCATCATTCACCTCGTTTTGCTAGACCGTCCTCAATCATCGAAACAACCAATGAGGACAGACTAACCGCCGCATATCCCGGCGCACTTTCATCTAATTCTGTTTGTAATTCAATCAACTGACGCTTCAATTCACTCGGAATCCGAATCGTAATTGTTGCGTCGTTTAAGGGTTTGCTCATTTGCGACGGCCCCCTTTTTTCTTCTTTTTCAAATTCCGACGAGCCTTACGGTTCGGAGCATCACGCAATTCAATCGCATTTGCCACTTCATCCAAGAATTCTTGTTCCGTAATAGACTGCATTTGACCTAACGCTTGTGCTTCAACTTCGCGTTTCAAGAATTCAATCGCTTCGCTATTTTCACTTTGACGTTCAGCGCTCATTGTTTCAAATCGACGGAGCACTGCTTCAGATGTAAATCGTTCATTTTGAATCAGATTCGTAAATTCGTCATAAGCAATCTTATTGAATCGAGGAAGTACTTCTTCTCGAAGCAATTGAGTATAACGATAGAAAATGTCATCGCCACCGTAACTCAACATTGAAACACTTGTACGATAATATTCAAGTTGCTCCAACATATCACGATAAGCAACATCAAAAGCGTACAATACCGCAGATACTAAGAATTCACGTTTATTATTATCATCAGTCCACGATGTATCTTCATCAAATTGTTTTCGAAGTTCATCAATCGGTCCCCATTTCTTAGCCAAACGCCAAGATCTCGCAATAGAACCCGTTACAGCACCGAATCGAGCATTATTCAATTCATCACTAATCGTAGAAAAAGCTTGAGCGAAACGAGCTGTTTGAGTACGAGAACCTGAATCCATAGCTGATGCTTCAAGTTGCATCCGATTAATTTGTTTTTGAAGTGGACGTTGCATACCTGCAAGCAAGACCCCGTCATCCGTCAATGCTTTTGAAAGAATTGCTTTATTAGAATCCGTCATAAATTGACGCATAAAGTCATCTTCTAACGAAATAAAGAATTGACTGACACCCGGGTCACCTTGACGACCACTTCGTCCACGCAACTGATTATCAATACGCGGTGAACGGTTATGATCACAACCAATAACCACTAGACCACCTGCTTTAGTTGCGACTTCATCTAGTTTAATATCGACACCACGACCTGCCATATTCGTTGCAACAGTAATCGCTGTGTGTTCACCACCATGTGAAATAATAAGCGCTTCTGCTTCAGGATTAAGAGCGTTCAAGACATTATGAGAAAGTCCTTCTTCTGATAACACACGACTAATCGCTTCACTGTCTTCGATTGAAATTGTACCGATCAACACAGGTTGATTATTATCATGATACATACGAACAGCTTTTGCAACACCGCGCCATTTAGTTAATTTCGTCGGGAACAACATATCAGGCTTATCTTGACGAATTACTGGTTTGTAGGTCGGTACAGATGTAATTTCAAGACCGTATACTTGATAAAACTCATCATCTTCCGGACGAGCTGTACCTGTAAGACCCGCCAAATGTTTCACTTTTTTGAACAATTCTTGATAAGTAACTTGTCGATAAGTCATCATATCTGCTTGAATTGCTAAACCATGCTTCGCTTCCAAAGCCTCATGAAGACCCTCTGACAAACGACGTCCTTCTAAGATACGACCCGTTGAATCATCAACCAATTCGATTTTGTCTTCACGAACAACATAATTACGATTTTCTAACTGAATATAATGCGCTTGAAGAGCATTGTGTAGCAAATGTTGCTCAGTCATATATTTCTTATCGAACAAATCATCGATATTAAGAGCTTCTTGTACTTTTTCAATACCACTCTTCGAGAGTTGCACACTATTGAATTTCTCATCAATATCCACATCGTCTCGACTCAATGTTTTCACAACAGCGTTCGCTTTAATACGGAAATCATTTACCCAAGCATCACGCTCATCAGTTGACCCCGAAATAATCAACGGTGTTCGTGCGTCATCAATCAAAACCATATCTGCTTCATCGACAATAACCGCATCGCGATCCTTTTGGAGAATCATTTCTTTATTAATCGCTAATTGATCATGCAAATAGTCAAAACCGAATACTTGGTGCGTAGCATAACAAATAGAAGAAGCATACGCATTTCGCTTCATATCAAAATCATCAGATGAAAGCACACTATCAACGGTTAAATAAAACTGCGCGGCTAACTGACGAGTAAAACTACGGTCACGATACGCCAAATAGTCATTCGTTGTTACAACGACCACTCTACGCCCAAATAACGCCAACGTAACGGCGCCCATCGAAGCAACCAAGGTTTTACCCTCACCAGTCTTTTGCTCAACCACACGCCCTCGTACAAGCGAATACGCCGCATAGATTTGAACAAGTCTCGGTTCTAATCCATAAATACGTCGTGCAATTTCAGCAACACCTGATAAAACAGTCAAGATTTGAGTATTTGTCAATTTATCATATTCATGTTTTTCATAAGCAAATTGAATAAATTGATCAGGATCAACTTGACTCTTTGGATTCGTTTGACCTTGTGTCGCAACTACAACCGCCTCCGACCACAATGATTCTTTTGAAGGCTTCTTCAACTTAGACCACGCTCGATTGAACTGATTCCAAGAAAGATAACCTGTTTCTTTCACAAATAGAGACACACTAGTCCCTCCTTAAAATAATTGATAAGATTATTATATCACACATCGTCTTACATTGCAAAACAAAAATGCAAAAAAAAGAAACGGCGGCGAGTCCGTTTCTTCTTTACTCATTATTTATGAGATTTTTTACGATAAATCGCAAAGCTAGTTAAACCAAGAGCGACAACAGCCGCACCAATAAGAGCAACTAGACCATAGTTCATACCTTTGACACCAGTCTTAGGTGTAACTTTCGTCTTAGGTGTTTCTTTTGGTTTTGGTTCGCTTGGTTTAGGCGTTTCAGGAGTTGTAAACTCAACAGTTTGACCTGCATCGTTAATGTCTTCGTGAGTTGCAACAACTTGACCATCAAGAGTAACAACCTCAAAGGCTACAACTGAACGACCTGCAAGCGCAGAAGCATCGAACGTGAATGTTACATCTACAGAACCTTCAGATGCAGTTGGTTTGAATTTAGCTGTTGCTTTAACAGCTGGTTGGAATTCTTTACCAGTAGCCTTGTCCATGAGGCGACCAGTAACTTCGTATTCTTTACCAACTTCAAGATTCTTGTATTTCACAGTATCTACAAGCGTTACTTCTTTATCAGGAGACGCTTTATGATCACCAGTTGCTTTATTAATCAACGTCGTACCAATTTCTGGATTCAATTTCTTAATAGTAACTGTTTGATCTTCATCGTTGATGTCTTCGTGAACAGCGACTTCTTTTTCACCGTCAGAGACTTTTTCAAAGGCAACTACACGTTTACCAGAAAGTTTAGATGCATCAAACGTAAACTTAACATCAACTGTACCACTTGGCTCAGTTGGTGTGAATTTAGTTGATCCAGTCACAGCCGGTTCAAGTTCTTTACCTGTTTCTTTGTCCATCAAGCGACCAGTAACTTCGTACTCTTTACCAACAGTCAAATTAGTGTATTTAACTGTATCGATAAGAGTTACTTGTTTAGGCTCAACTTCTTTAGCACCTTGTTCATCTTTCAAAGTAGTTCCGATAGATGGATTTGGCGTTTTCACAACGATCGTTTGACCTTCGTCATTGATATCTTCGTGAACCGCAACTTCTTTTTCACCTTCAGATACTTTTTCAAAAGCAACAACTTTCTTACCAGCAAGTTTAGATGCGTCAAGCGTGAATGTTACATCAACTGTACCGTTAGATTCAGTTGGTGTGAACTTAGCAGAACCCGTTACAGCTGGTTCAAGTTCTTTACCTGTTTCTTTGCCCATAAGACGTCCAGTAACAATGTATTCTTTACCAACAGTAAGATTTGTATAAGCAACCTTATCGACAAGAGTTACTTGTACAGGTTCAACTTCTTTAGCGCCCTTATCATCAGTAAGAGTAGTACCAATAGATGGATTTGGTGATTTCACTTTGACAGTTTGATCTTCATCGTTAATGTCTTCGTGAGCAGCGACAAGTTTGCCACCTTCAGAAACTTTTTCAAAGGCTACAACTTTCTTACCAGCCAATTTAGATGCATCAAGAGTGAACTTAATGTCAATTGATCCGTTAGATTGTTTAGCCGTGAACTTAGTAGTTGCTGTAACAGCAGGTTCAAGTTCTTTACCAGTTTCTTTGTCCATCAAGCGACCTGAAACTTCGTATTCTTTACCAACAATCAAATTAGTGTATTTAACGGTATCGATAAGAGTTACTTGTTTAGGTTCTACTTCTTTGGCACCTTTATCATCTTTCAATGTGGTACCGATAGATGGATTTGGTGATTTAACAACTACAGTTTGACCCTCGTCGTTAATGTCTTCGTGAGCTGCTACAAGTTTGCCACCTTCAGAAACTTTTTCAAAGGCTACAACTTTCTTACCCGCCAATTTAGAAGCATCAAGTGTAAACTTAATGTCGATTGAACCGTTAGATTGAGTTGCTTTGAACTTAGTTGTTGCAGTAACAGCCGGGCTAAGCTCTTTACCTGTTTCTTTATCCATCAAGCGACCAGTAACTTCATATTCTTTACCAACAGTCAAATTAGTATATTTAACTGTATCGATAAGAGTTACTTGTTTAGGTTCTACTTCTTTAGCACCTTTATCGTCTTTCAACGTAGTACCAATTTCAGGATTTGGTGATTTCACTTTAACAGTTTGATCTTCGTCGTTAATATCTTCGTGAGTAGCGACAAGTTTGCCACCTTGAGAAACTTTTTCAAAGGCTACAACACGTTTACCTGCCAATCGAGATGCATCAAGAGTGAACTTGATATCGATTGACCCGCTAGGTTGAGTTGCCGTAAACTTAGTCGTCGCTGTAACAGCCGGACTAAGTTCTTTACCAGTTTCTTTGTCCATCAAGCGACCTGAAACTTCGTATTCTTTACCAACAATCAAATTAGTATATTTAACTGTATCGATAAGAGTTACTTGTTTAGGTTCAACTTCTTTGGCACCTTGATCATCTTTCAATGTGGTACCAATAGATGGGTTTGGTGTTTTAACAATAACCGTTTGACCTTCGTCGTTAATGTCTTCGTGAGAAGCTACTACTTTACCACTTTCGGAAACTTTTTCAAAGGCTACAACTTTCTTACCAGCCAATTTAGAAGCATCAAGCGTGAACTTAATATCAATTGAACCGTTAGATTGAGTTGCAGTAAACTTAGTTGTCGCAGTAACGGCAGGGCTAAGTTCTTTTCCAGTTTCTTTGTCCATCAAGCGACCTGAAACTTCGTACTCTTTACCAACAATCAAATTAGTATATTTAACTGTATCGACAAGAGTTACTTGTTTAGGTTCAACTTCCTTGGCACCTTTATCGTCTTTCAACGTAGTACCGATAGATGGATTTGGTGATTTCACTTTAACAGTTTGATCTTCATCATTGATGTCTTCGTGAGAAGCTACTACCTTACCACCTTGAGAAACTTTTTCAAAGGCTACGATTCGTTTACCAGCCAATCGGGATGCATCAAGCGTGAACTTGATATCGATTGATCCGTTAGATTGAGTCGCAGTAAACTTAGTCGTTGCCGTAACCGCGGGACTAAGTTCTTTTCCAGTTTCTTTATCCATCAAACGACCTGAAACTTCGTATTCTTTACCAACAATCAAGTTTGTGTACTTAACTGTATCAACAAGAGTGATTTGTTTAGGTTCAACTTCTTTAGCACCTTGGTCATCTTTCAATGTAGTACCAATAGATGGATTTGGTGTTTTAACGACTACAGTTTGACCTTCGTCATTAATGTCTTCGTGAGAAGCTACTACTTTTCCACTTTCAGAAACTTTTTCAAAGGCTACAATACGTTTACCAGCCAATTTAGAAGCATCAAGAGTGAACTTGATGTCAACTGTACCATCAGCTTGAGTTGCCGTGAACTTAGTTGTCGCAGTAACAGCAGGGCTAAGCTCTTTATTAGTTTCTTTATCCATCAAGCGACCTGAAACTTCGTACTCTTTACCAACAATCAAATTAGTATATTTAACAGTATCGACAAGAGTAATTTGTTTAGGTTCAACTTCCTTAGCACCCTGATCGTCTTTCAACGTGGTACCGATCGTTGGATTTGGAACAGGTTTCTTAACAGTAACTGTTTGACCTTCATCGTTAATGTCTTCGTGAGCGGCAACTTCTTCACCACCTTGAGAAACTTTTTCAAAAGCTACAACTTTCTTACCACCAAGTTTAGACGCATCAAGAGTAAACTTGATATCGACAGTTCCCTCAGTAGCAGTTGGCGTGAACTTAGTTGTCGCTGTAACAGCAGGACTAAGTTCTTTACCTGTTTCTTTGTCCATAAGACGTCCAGAAACAGTGTATTCTTTACCAACTTTCAAGTTAGTATACTTAACGGTATCAACAAGTGTTACTTGTTTAGCTTCAACTTCTTTGACACCTTGATCATCTTTCAACGTAGTACCAATTTTAGGAGTTGGTGCTGGTGGTGCAGGAGGTGTCGGTTTCTTAATAGCAACCGTTTGACCGTCATCATTAATATCTTCGTGAGAAGCTACTACATTTCCACCTTCAGAAACTTTTTCAAAGGCTACAACTTTCTTACCGCCAAGTTTAGAAGCATCAAGCGTAAACTTAATATCAACTGTTCCATTAGCGGAAGTAGGTGTAAACTTAGTTGTTGCCGTAACAGCCGGACTAAGTTCGTTACCTGTTTCTTTATCCATCAAACGACCTGAAACTGTATACTCAGTTCCTGGTTTGAGATTCTTATAAGAAACAGTATCGACCAAAGTAATCGGTTTAGCATCTACTGTTTTAAGACCTTGATCGTCTTTCAAAGTAGTTCCGACTTCAGGTGTAGGCGCAACAACTTTTTCAATAGGTTTATCCGTCGTATATTGTGTAGGAATACGATACGCACCAGACCAATGTACTTCTGGTTGACCGTGCTCAATCTTCAACTTATACGTACGAGTATCAAGCTGATGACCTTTTGGTGCTTTTAACTCTTTCAAATACCAAGTTCCAGACTCAATATAATAAAGTTTTGCGGCACCTTTATCGTTAGTTGTCAAAGTATATTGAGGTTTCGCACCTTCCTTAACAACGTCACCCGTAGGTGAACCTACAACATCCGTTCCTAAGAACAATCCATACTGAGCACCTTCAAGACTATACTCACCATTACTTTTAGCGATTTCATCCGCACTCAATGTTGATTGTTTTTGCAATTCAACAGACAATGGTGGTTTTGCTGGCGTAACAGGAGGTGTCACAGGTGTATCTTTAGGTGTAAACGAAGCACTTGAGAACAAACGTTGACCACCACCACTTACTTCAAGAATGTAACCATCATTGTTATAAGTTGCAGCTTCACTATTTCGCGCATACAAATTACGCAAACGAACCATCCAGTTGACAGCCGATGCCGTAGGTGCGTTATCATTAGCAACAGCGCCATTGATTGAAAAAGCACCACTATTAGCAACCATTTCATTCCAATACTTCGACATAGCCGGAGATGAACCTTCAGCCCACGCAACGGTCACATTGCCCTCACTGGCACCCCACCAATAGTATTGTTGCATCAAGAAAACAAATTTGTTGCTATCATTATTAAAATGAGCACGAACCCCATCGCGAATACGACGCATTTGATCACCCTCACCAGGATGTAATGCATTTGCACTTTTAACAACTTGATTAATTTGCGCATCCGTTGCATTAAACATAAACCAATTGATGAAGGCGGCCTTAATCAACGTATTACCTGATACAGTATACGTACTACCAGGCTTACGCAATGTAGCTCCTTGGCTCAAAGGAATCGCCTTTGTTACAGTTTCATTACCATTCAATGTAACATGCGGTTCCACACAGTAAACTACTTCCCCCGCTACACGAATTGGACGCATATAGTCCTCATAGCCCGTTCCGTTAGGACCTCTATCACCATTAACCGTATATCGAAGATAAAAGTTTGGATCAAGCTCGATCGATACAGGACCTGACTTGACACTATCTGGCTCAATAGGACGTGCTACATTTGGAGTAGTTTCAGCACTCACGACACCACTAGACGCGACTGTCGCTACTACAGCGCCCGCTACGGACGCGATACTTGTTGCCATCTTCCGGATTGATGGACTTTTTAAAATATTTTTAAACACTAGTGTTTTGTCCTACTTTCTATTAAAATAGCAAACAATTCACTACCGAAAAGTGTTTAGCGTGGATTCTCCTTTCTCGCCGTGATAATCGCAGAACCCACAACTAATCCTTTTCAGATTAATAAATTGTTCTGCATTTATAACTATAACAAATTTTCATTTTTTTGTCAACAAAAAAGCAACGAGGAAAACCTCACTGCTTAGTTTCATGCAATAGTTTGAAACAGGCATAGAATCGCTCAGTCGAATTCACATCTTCACACGTCGATAAAACCATAATCTTAGAATCAGCCGACGGTTTATCCGACAAAGTATACCGACTTGTACGTGCAATATGATCAAGACGTGACTCAAAAGTCGTATCACTCACAGGTAATTCGTATACTTGATCCGATGTCGTAGTATCTGCGGCGCTCCAATTCTCATACGTTTCTACGCGACCATCTGGATAATACACGTAAGCATATTTGTAATACTGCGCAACCGACGCGTTATCGTACCAATCATACAAATGCGTAAAATAGACATCGCCATACCAACCAAAAGAATTGTGCCCAAACACCGTTAATTGTTGATTCTTAGATGCCGTATCCGTTATCGCTGGCATGAATAACGATCCCAAAACTTGATATTGACCATACAGGTTATGATTCAAATAATAATATTGACCAACAGTAGATTCCTGTAAAATAGGATATGACATAGACGTACCCGGTACATACAACCATGCCACTACATCAGGATTCACTGATTTCAAATACGCCCAATCCACGGTAAAGTCAGTCTCAGGCGTAAAGTTCTTTTGAGCTTCTTGCGCGACTGTTTTATCAGTATCCCCCGCAACAGTTGCCGCCGGCGTATCTTTTTTAACTTCAGTTGCTTCTTTTGCAACACTTTTTATTTTTTCACCAGTCTGCTTATCGTCACGATACGTCTTATACGAATAGCCAATCGTTCCAACACCAACAAGTGTACACAAAATAGTAATCACTAATAAAAATTTCTTCAAAAATATTGCCCTCACTTTCCGTCAAGACCTATTATATCACAAAAACTAAAAAGAAGCTCGATTGAGCTTCTTTTAAAGATGATTATTTTTCATCACGTTTGCGAAGACCGAAGTAAGTTGCCAAACCACCAAGCCCTACAACTGAT
>QWCT01000215.1_pt1 | contig 46654 bp, 51 predicted proteins | sample 1972681 | NCBI WGS metagenome assembly QWCT01 (sample SAMN09866701, study PRJNA288562) | Human oral metagenome isolate pre3_saliva, whole genome shotgun sequencing... | isolation source: mouth | host: Homo sapiens | place: USA: California | reverse complement strand
TATGGGGTGAGTAGTGGGGATCGAACCCACGCGTAACGGAGCCACAATCCGCCGTGTTAACCGCTTCACCATACCCACCACCTTGTAGGTATCGAAGACACTGTCTTCGTAACAAAGAGAATTATATCTGTTTTAGAAGTTTGTGTCAATAACTTTTTCTAATTTCATTAACTTTCAGTTTTGAAATTAACAAGCTATATACTTCTAATATAAAACTCTTTCACATCCTAATAAAAAGGAAGTACCACCGTTAAAATGTTTTTTAACGAATGGTGCTTCCCTATTATACATATAAATTATTTATTTGGCAAATAGTTTTTTACAAAATTTGGTAATGCAAACGCAGCCTTTTGAATATCCTTGTTATAGTACTTAGTTTCAAAGTTTTGTTCACGATTTGGTTTCCATGTTAATGGGTCGTATTTTTTAGATCCAACCGTAAAGCAATGCATCCCGGCCGGATAGATTGGAATGTATGCGGTGTACAAACGAGCGATTGGGAAATGATTATTTACATAACCAAACACCTTCTCAACGAGTGGTTGATGAAGCATAGGAGATTCGGTTTGTTGTACAAATAGACCATCTGCTTTTAGAGCTTTCAACGTATTCTTATAAAACTCTTCCGTAAATAATCCTTCACCAGGACCAATTGGATCAGAGCAATCCACAATAATAACGTCATAATAATCTTCAGCCTCTGCCATAAAGCCAATACCGTCACCAATCTTTACTGTTAACTTAGGATTGTTTTCAATCATAGCCTTAGAAATAGTAGGTAGGTATTGTTTTGCCAATTCTACAACTTTACCATCAATCTCAACCATGGTAACTTCTTTAACGCAATCATGGCGTACGCATTCTCTAGCTACACCGCCATCACCGCCACCGATAATCAGTACCCGTTCTGGATTTGGATGCAAAAACAATGGTACATGAGCAATCATTTCATGGTAGATAAACTCCTCCCGTTCAGACGTTTGGAATACACCATCTAATGCAAGCATCATGCCATATTCTTTAGACTTAAACACTTCAATTTTTTGAAATTCAGATTCACCAGAATAAAGTACCTCTTCTGCTTCAGCACTGAGACGTAAATGAGGCGTTTGCTCTTCTGTAATCCATTGACTCATAATAACCTCCTATATAGGTAGAGCGATAGCTTTCACCATCGCTCTCATAATACTAATATTATTTCTTAGTTATATAACAGAATCCACCGCCAAGAATGGTATCTTGCAACCAATGAACTAGTGAGAAATCACGGATTTCCCCTTCATCAAAAATACCGCAACGAATATCATCACCATCCATGAACATCTTATAAATAGGCACCCAATGCCATGTATAGAGCGCAGGTTCTTTACCTTTATGGCGATTTAAGAACGCTACAGGAACATCCTGTGATAATGCATCGTGAATAAACTGCGCCGCCGCCTCTACTTCTACGCGGGATGCAGAAAAAGGAGATACATTAAGCATGTGCACCTCATAAGGCAAATTCTTATCATCAAACAAACGACTAAGGCCGCGTTCCATCCATTGCGTTTTATAAACGCCACCACCAAATCTTGGTTTTACATAGTTCCACACGACATTCATACGTTCTAATGCTAATGTATGATTCGCCGTAGTAGACACATCTAATAGGCCATCTCGAAATTCAGAATAACTCAATACCTGTGTAGCCGATGTAGGGCCACAACCAGACAAACGTTGCCATTCATCATCAAACCATTCTTGATCATAGCCGTGTGATATAGTCCCATTTACATCGATATCAAGCCACTCCGGATGTTTAACAGATACATCATTCATGAGATTAACCTTCGATTACTTCCACTGTTTCCATGATATCGCCTTGATGGATACCATCAACTACATCCATGCCTTCGATTACTTTACCAAACACAGTATGTACACCATCTAAATGAGGTTGTGGTTCGTATACGATAAAGAATTGGCTACCGCCAGTATTAGGACCACGGTGAGCCATAGACAACGCACCGCGTTCGTGTTTATGAGGATTGCCAATCAATTCGTCTTTAATTGTGTAACCAGGACCGCCTGTACCATTGCCATTAGGGCAACCACCTTGCGCTACGAATCCAGGAATTACACGATGGAATGTCAATCCATTATAGAAACCTTTATTAATAAGGTCGATAAAGTTTTGTACTGTGCCAGGTGCTTCTTTGTCAAATAATTCAATTACAATGTCTCCACCTTTTGCCATATGGATTTTTGCTTGTTTCATTGTTCAGGTACCTCCAAAATTGTACGCAACACATGTGCTGCTAATATAAAACCTGCCACTGGTGGCACAAAACTACATGTTCCTGGGCTCGTTGCTTCGCCGCGGAACTGTGGTTTTGTCGGTTTTTCTGTAGAAAATAAAACTAATTGTTTTTTTATACCCCGTTTCTTAAGTTCCCGGCGCATAACGCGTGCCAACGGGCATGTATGAGACTTATTGACATCTGCAATCATAAGTTTCTCTGGGTAAAAGCGATTACCGCCACCCATACAGGAAATAACAGGGATGCTTTCACGTTGACAAACCTCGATAATATTGAGTTTTGCCGTTACCATATCAATGGCATCGATCACATAATCAACGTTCAAGCTTTGAATAAATTCAGGATATTTCTCCTCAGTATACATAATATCGTGAGTTTCTATCACTACATCAGGATTGATGGAAAGAGCTCGCGCCTTTGCGACCTCAACCTTACGTTCTCCAATGGTATCGTGTGTCGTAATCATTTGACGATTCAAATTGCTGGGTGCAATGGAATCACCATCAATAATAACGATGCGCCCTACACCAGCACGTACTAGAGCCTCGAGGGCCCCACCGCCGACACCACCAACACCAAAGAGTGCAATAGATGTATCCTTTAATGTTTGGATTTTATCAGGACCAACCAACCACTCTAAACGAGTTAACATATATTCCATTAATATTTACCCGCCGGAATGATTTCTGTCCAATATCCATCAGGATCAGCGATAAAATAAATACCCATGTCGGCATTTTCATAGGCTACAACACCCATCTCTTTATGTTTTTTTAAAGCTGCTTCATAGTCATCTACATAAAATGCCAAGTGGAATTCATTATCCCCTAAATTATAAGGGCGATCCCAATCGCGCAACCATGTAAGTTCTAATTCATGCGCCGTATATGGACTTTTTAAATATCCTTAACATTTATATTATTATGAGCAAATGAAAACTTCATAGGACCTCCTTATGTAAATACAGTATATTTTTGTAGGAATTATCCTCTTTTAATAGTTTCTATAGCCTTAAAATACTGATTAATACTGAATTTATAGTATTATAGGGTGAGCCACAGTTGAGCTACCGTTCTAAATTCTAACAATTTTTAAACGTTTATCGCTTCAATTATATAGTATATTTACAAGACATTCAAATGCTTTCATCTACAATTAAAAGTAAAATAGGGCCTACCAACCTAGATATTTTCTAAGTTAGTAGGCTCTTTTAATCTTTTGTCATTCTTTCGATAATCTTTTGAAATCAATCCATGAGTCCACCTGCTCATGCTCAGGAGATAATTGGATCACCTCTCAGTCATCGACGAATTGCACCTGCTAATCCAAATACACCGCTTACCACGGCCCATGTATCACGTTGCCGTTTAAGGCGCTGTTCTGTTCGTTTGTTGCGTTTGATTTGCTCTTTCAGTTCTTCTAATGATGTCGAGGCTTCGTTCAATTTCGCTTCTTGCGTTGTCAAGAGATTGGAGGCTTTCGTTAATTCTTGCCCCTGTTTCTCGTTGATTGCTTTGAGCGTGTTCAATTCCTTCGTCCGTTCTTCGTTGATAATCTTCAATTCTGTTAATGCTGTTCCCTGCGTCGCGGTTAAGCTGTTGGCTTGCTGCAATGCTTTCTCGGAGTTGTTGATTGAGCTTTCGGCTTGCATCAAGCGCCCTTTGAGTTCGTTCCAACTGCTCACGGGTACGCTGATAGTCGGCTCTTGTGTCGAGGTACCCTCCGATGAGGCTGCATGTGAAACCGATGAGAAGAATGCTAAGCACACCAAGAATAACGCGCTTACGAGTAAACGCAGATATAATTTTGTTCTTGATAGTTTCATACATAATTACTCCTTTCTAAATCGTACTACCCCACTGTGCGCCCCACCATCGAGCTGTGCCGCGTAACCAGTCGCCACCGCTCCATCGTTCATCACCTGCATGGCACACTAATAGGTCCCATCTGTCAACGTTGGAGTCTGGGCCATAGGTATTGTTAGGGTAACCAGTCGGATCTAAATAATAGAGGTCTAGGCCGTCCTTATTATCGGCCGCCTCAGCGTGTGTCATTTGATGTTGTAGGTCAAGTGGTACACCCGCGTTAATAGCGAGCACTGCCATAATCTGTGTCATAGTGGTTAACTGTTCTTTTGTTGGCGGTTCGCTACCTAAGTTATTTTCACTGACTGCATCCCAACATGCTTCAATAGCAATGCCTACGGCGTTACTGTTGCGCATGTAGGTGTGTTCCTTATAATCTGTTAAGGCCTCCATATCAGTCCACATTAAGCCACCTCGGTCAATGTTAATATGGTAATCCTTGAAGTGCTTACCACCTTTCACGCCTGTCCAATGGTAGTATGCCTTTTCAATTTTGCCGTACGCGTCTAGCGCTAAGGACTGTAACTCGTCCATTGTAATTTGTCTAAACATTTATTTCCCCCTCTCGTCATGGTTAACATCATCAGATAGTTGTTGTGTACTAGGTCGATTCATTGGCAACGTATTAGGCTCCTCTAACTTATCTGGTATCCCGTTATGGTCCTTATCGATGAACATGCCACAAAGCCCTACAATTGACATAAGCACCGATGGAACGAATATGTGGTCAATGATAAGAATACCCTTATCGATAAGTTGATTCGCTTCAGGTGACACATAACCTCTAATCGTTGATAGCACATACTGGGCAACGACTAATATCATAGGTACTAGCATGACGAGGACTAGTGCCCTCGTTGCTAATACTCCAGTTGGCCGTATGCCAGCTATTCGAATGGACTGATATGACCGCTTGATGCGGTTAATGATAGCTAACTTATCCATTGCCCCTCCATGCTCTAATAATTTCTAGTACACCGTGGAATACCTTTCCAAAGTCGACGAGGTCATCCTCAACCATTTCGCGTAAGTTCTCGATAATTGACCAACATTCAGAGAAGAACGGAATCAACATGAATAGGAATGAGAAGATATGGTCCATGAATAGTTCCGTATTCGGAATCGGGATATCCGGTAGCGATTCAAACACTACCGATAAGACCATCCACGCGGGGTACTGGACGCATAACTTCGTTAGTAAATCGGATCGTAAGCGTTCACTCATAAGGTACCTACGTTTTAGCCCTGTAGTCGCGTCAACATATCCACCCTTCCCCCATCCGTACCATGCGAGCGTTGTAAGTAATGTAATAGGCGTATTGTTCCTGTGATTATCCTTATTGTACCTAAGCACCTCCGTCGTAATGCGTTGCGCTGCGTCAATAAATAGCAGTACGGTTGTTAATATGATGATAACTCCCATACTGACTATATGCTCATGTGACACACCGCTAATCAGCATTACTAAAATGTCGTTCAATATATCCATTCACTCCCCCTAAGTGTGATAGCTACGTAATGGGAACACATGCAAGGCTTTGAGTACAAACGAATCCGTCAACGTCCGCCAAGCCTCGCCCATGAAATCAGTTAATTCTTGCATGTGTTCCCCCTGTGTTAGTTAATTATAAATGGTCACCGTTTTGGCCCCCAGTGTTGATGTAACTATGGTTAGTCGTATCCCATTCAAAGGTATTCTGATTAAAGACCATCGTTTCGGTACCCTGTGTTGATGTAACTATGGTTAGTCGTATCCCATTCAAAGGTATTCTGATTAAAGACCATCGTTTTGGTACCCTGTGTTGATGTAACTATGGTTAGTCGCATATTGTTGTTAAATCCTTTAAATGTTATATTTTCAGGCGTTTCAATATAATAAGGGCCGTAGCTGTTCCTGTTATCGCCTAAATTAAGCGTTGACGGTCTATTTGCATAAATTACCTTTTGCGTAACATTCCAATTCTTAGGGTTATCCTTGAAGTTGCCATTGACCGAGTTATTTGAAATATTCATTTTCAACACATCGCCATAGCGTTTGTACACAATGCCATTTTCTTCGTATTCTTCATCAGCAACTGCACCTGTCTGAACACCAGCGATTTTGAATTCTGCTAATTTCTCACCCGTAAAATTGTGATAGGTGAGATTTATATCATCTTCGCCTAGAGGTGGAATTGTAATAGCGCAAGCCCCAGTACTGTCTAGCGTGAAAGGTGTATCGTTGCCGACTACCTTAACGCTGTAATGAGGTTCCCCTGTAACAGATACAACTTGTTGACCTTGGATAACGCTTGGAATGGATAACGCCTTAAATTCCGTTCTAGGGAACGGCTTGCCTATGTTTCCAATTAATGCGGTGAGTACATCGTCAACACTGGCACTTTCACACCATACGTTACCTTGCAGCAACAACTGGCGAGCATTGTCTGCCGTGGCACTTGCGCCGTCTCGCCAGTCCTCGCCCTTATCACCTTTAGGGCCTTTCAAGGCCTCTAATTGTTCTGGCGTAAAGTCCTCATATCGGAATGGGTCGCCTTTTGGACCCGGTTCACCTTGAGGGCCTTGTAAGCCTTTTAAGCTATCAAGCCATTCCTGTTCAGTACCTCTGAACCCATGAGCCACTGCAATAGCATAGGCGCTTTTACCTAAGCCCTCGATAAGTGGAATTGTAGTTTCCTTATCTAGTTTTAAAATTAATTCATTTGTTTCCATACCAAGTGCCTCCTTACTTGTGCATTGAAATATCTGGAACGATGGTGACTGTCCCCTGGCCAAGCTTAATCCATTTCTGATCATTGTAGATAAACGCGTCATACAGGTAATCACCACCCTTTAATTGGGCTTTAGCGGAATCCTTTCCGCTGATGAAGAACCCTACCTGTTTAGACTGTACCACAGGAGTTAACTCTAATTTCATATCATCATAGGGCCGTTTACGAATTTTGCAGACAGCCTGGTATTCGCTTAGGTCCATATCGGAGCCAGGCGGTACGACGTACGTCATGCCAAAGTCCTGCCCCGCGTATAATGTGATATCTTGTTCGATCATATAGGCCTCCTTAGATTTCAGCTAGGTCAACGGATTCAGGGAAGTGCTTATGTTGGTCTAGCTCGGATACGATATATTGGAGTGTTCCTGAAAACTTTGTTGGCCTAAAAAAGTTAGGTGGCAAACCTGCAGACGGATAGGCATACACTACATTTCCGTCAAATCCCACATACTGCCCTGGTACTGCGTTAACTACTGTTAACCCTAATTTAGTAACCTCATATGTGTGAGATTCTTTGAACTTATCCGAGGTAGTATCCGTCTCTCTGTATTGTTTAAAACAGGTATCCTTGGCGCGGATATAATAGTTAGCGCTGTTAAACACAGGCTTCCCTTTCTCGTTAAATACTTCCATGCCGTACGTTTCAGATTTTGAAATCTTATTTGAATACACATAGATTTCAAGGCCTCGTAAGATACTCCCTATGTCAGTTGTATACGGCACATAAATCCGACATATAAATAGAGGTTTTTTTAACCCAATAGCCGTATCAACTGCCATAAGTTCGCCAGTTGATACCATTTCTATTGGCGAAGCAGAAGCCACAGAGTAAATATAATACTCATCAGGGTCCCTATGTGTGACTGGAATTGTAATGAGGGCAGTTGAGGACTTTGTCCCTTTTGCCCTAACGTTATAAGACTGAAACTGCGAAATTCGGTATTTCCAATCAGGTGTAGCACTCGAGCCAATATAAGGGATTTCCCCGGTACCGCTAAACGTTAACCGATGCTTAAGAAATGCACAGGTTTGATTATCATTGAGTAGTACGTTTTTCTTGTTATTGATTACTTTTAAAATATTCATTCGCATACTCCTATCATTAGCTTCACTTGACAAGGTCTACCGATATAGGCCTTATTACCTGGCGCGAAAGTAACTGTATCGCCGTTAATATAGCTTACGTAGTCACCTTCATAGTCATTCGAGCCACAGGTACCATAATATTCACGAAGTGCGAATAGCTTTTGCCCTTCAAATATGTCGGCTTTGACCGAGAACTCAGGCTCAATAGTTGTCAGTTCCTTAGTCCAAATAATCTTGGTAAGCCCTGTAGATAGGTCTGCTACAGTTTCACCATGTTCATCAAATACTTGTATTCCAGCTGGCACAGTATCACCTTTCTTTCTAAATAACGAAGTCAGCTTTTCTTTTAACCACCTAATTAGTCGTCCCATAGGCCTAACCTCACTCTCAGTACATTGTTATCATCGAATACCTGGATTAAGTTATCGGATATCTCAACACGAGCGCCACTCGTCTTAGTTCGAAGCATACCAATCGTTGCCGTGATAGTATCTAAGCTAACTACTTTTAACTTATCCGCGGTAATACTATCTGCTTGTAACTTATCGCCACTAATGGATAGGGCTTGTATCTTATCCGCACTCACGGAGTTAGCTTGGAGCATACCCTCCGTGATGATGTTATTATCGAACAGCGCTTGTCCTGTTACGTGCAATAGCTTGCCATCGATTCGAGTACCTTCAGGAGATAAGTTAATCCGGCTAACAATATCCTTACCACTCAGGTTACCGATAGCCTGTGTTACCTGAAGGTCAATACCATTGGCTAGCGTAGTAATTTGACCGGATAGGTTCTGATTAAGGTCAGTTACCTTTTGGGTAATACCCTTATCAAGTTGAACCAATTTAGATTCGAACCCATTAACAGAGGTTTTCATCGTTCCAACCTCAGAACTCATCGCTTTAATCGATTCGTCCATAGCTTTTAGCCCCAATGCTTCCGCATCAAGTAGGCTCTTATCGACTCTGTCCTTAATAGTGACCGACTTCTCAGCGACTAAGCTACTACCGAACACATCGACATATTCACACTGCACACGATATACCCCGGCTTTATTAGAGTAGGTAAGCATGCTAGACGTTGTCTCTAAATCGTCTGTACGATCATCACCAATCACGTGGCAACGGATTACATATGCCTGTGGTGGCTTCGCCCCAAAGTAGAGGCTGAACCCTCCAAGTTGGTCCTTGACCTCGAACGTAGGCGCCTCTAACTGTGGCAAGTTATATGAATACGTTGCCGGGGTTGAGTACTTGCCTAGCGTACTTCGTGCGTACAAGTACACCGTGCCACTTCGTTTCGTAAGCGGTAAGTTAGCTGAGGTACCTTTCACCTTCGCAAGTAGCGCGTTGGTATCCTTCCCTGGGTCATTATCGGTGCGTAGTTCGTAGAAGTCCACGTCAGCGTTTAGAACATCGTTCCATGATGCGGTGGCGTGGTCCTTGAATGATACAGTAAAGTTCTTAGGCATGTCCGGTACTTCGTCCATCGCCTTGACTACGACGTCAACTACCTGGGCTGTATCGGAACGATTACCAAACCTATCCACGGCCACGGCCTTAACCTCGTACTCTTCACCAGGGCCCAAAGCCTTGATAATAACCTGGCTGTTACTGCTACCCGCATACTGCCAATCTTGACCAGTAATGACTTGGCCATTCTTAGATTTAAGTTTGTACCACACCTCAGCGCTATCAAAGTTGCCAGGATTAGCCGGTGGTTCGAACATCACTTGAAGGTCATAGTACACGCTTTTATCTGCGGTTAGATTATATCGACTAATGACGTGTAGGTTCTGCACATCGCCAGGCGCTTGCATTTTAGGAATCACGATTTCCTTAGTAACCCCAGTAGTGAGTTGTCCTAAATCGTTAATCGCTTGCACCCTAACCTCGTAAGTAGCGCCTAATAGTACGTCGGATATCTCCGTGCTATTAGGTGATGCAGGGAAGTTCCCCATATATTTCCAGGTATCACTTTTAGCGTTCCTATAGTTAACCACTACGTTGGTTATCTTGCCATCACGAGGCAGTTGCCAACGAACGGCGATTCGTGAGTACATAATGCCATTAGCCCCATATACATCACTTACGAGGCCTATATCCTCGATATCGCTACCAACTTCCGATTTATAGTCGATAACAGGAACAGTTCCATCATCGCTCGTATACACTTCTGGATAGTATTCCATACACTGTATCTTGCGAGTAAGGTCTGTACCGCCCTCTGTGATAGCTAGCACTCTAAACGGTTTAGCTGCTTTGGTTAACTCTCCAAAGGCGTACACACTACCTGGTTCGACTGCAATCGTTTCCTTAACCGTTACGTTACGGCCAATCACGCTGAGTACTGTGAACGTAGTCACCGCATCGGTAGCATTGTTACGGATCAGTAGTTGGTATTGCTTGCCAGGTAATGTCGATACTTCCTTATCAAGGGTAATGGTATTACCTGTAACAGCTACTACTCGGCCACCTTCGCCCCATTCAGGTACGTCATGTTGGATAAGAATAATATCCCCTATCGTACACGCTATGGCGTCGGTGAAAGCTTCGATAGATACAGTACGCACCTCGTACTTATTGCATCGTAGGTAGTGCTTACCGTGTTTGAACGCCTGGTCTAGGCTAGTACATCCCATGAGCTCAATTTGTGCCGGGTTGGTAAGTGTATCCGATTCATCGTAGGTATCGCCATACACGGGGATAACATCACGTTCATAGTCCTTATCCTTATTAAGGAAGGAGATTTCCACGGAGTTGGCACGGCTTTGGATACCTTGAAACTCCTCGGAGAAGCTACCTTGCTTAATGTTGGCCACAGTAAATAGTTGTACCGGTGTCGACTTATAATCGCTAACACAGGTGAACCTAGTTCCCTGTGGAATGACTTTACCCCGCCCTACGTTTTCCGGATATTTTAACGCATCCCATAAGCGACTAGCGCTATCGTAGATATAGTTAAAGGTGAATCCGTTCTTATCGCAGTTATTGGCCCAAGCCTTAAATGCATCGTAGTCCATACGTCCATGAGGTTGGCCAAACACGACGTATTCATCACCAAACTTACGAGCCATGTGAAGTAGATCATACGCCGCCCATGCCGGGTTATCCGCGCGTTGGACTTCGTACTTTTGTTGATAAGGGTTGAACACATACACGGCGGAACGTTCTTGTATCCAGGATACTTCAGGGTCAGAGCCGTTAAGTTGAGATGTGGCCAATGCTTTAATACCAATTAAGGCCTTACCTGGATGCACGAAGTCATCATATATAATCTGCGTTAACTGGTTCCAGTACACCTTATTGTTGTATCGGATTGAGCTACCGTCCTTACTGGAGCAACGAACACGGACTTCATACTGCGCCTTATCGAGGTTATCAAATCGGTACACTCGATAGAACGCGGTGTTTGTAGCCTCGGTAACCTTGCCCTTATAGTCGCCTTCAGCGATTTCCGCATCAGACTTTTGACGCGTGAAGGACCATCCGTCACCGGATTTCTTAACAAAGGCTTGCATACCCTTTTGATTGGAGAGTGGTAACTTATGCCACTCCTCGTCCTCCCCAACTTTCCGGATTTCCGCATCAAGAGTAACCGATGTAGCGTCCATTCCGCCTGTATCGTTGGAGTAATACAATCCATTAGGGAAGCTGATAGTTAACTCGATAGCATTGCACGCGTCACCTTGTACACGTTGCGTACTCCACCCGGTTTTAAGTTCATAGTTGAGCACTTGGTCTGCGTAGTTATCGTTAAAGTTAGGGATAACAGTTTGGTCATTGGTACCTAATCGAATATCTACTTGCACATCTTGGTAGTTACTAATTGGATTGGCGTTGATGCGGATATCCTCGATTTTGGATAACTCACCTTCGCCAGCACAGTACAAGAGGTTAAGGTACTGCTTTTCGCCATCACTGATAATATGACGAGATAAGAGGAGCCCCGCGCTCTTCATACGGCCGTACGTAACGGCTAGAGGGTACCCTTGCCCGGTTACAGTTTTAGCCCCTCCCCATCCATAGGTATTAGCCTGTGCGGAGTCCGTATGCGACCGGTCAGCCTTTGGCTGAGTTAACTTATTGACGAGCATATTGCCAATCATACCAATGGCCATGGAAAGTACTGTACGCCATATTAGGCTTTGAATACCGAAGATGGCACCGCTTGCGATACCCCCGGTTGCGATACTAAGGCCTATGGTTAAAATAATTCCAAAGAACTTACCATCGATTTGAGGCATAGCCACGATATAATCACCATCGTTAACAATGGTATCGAGCGTAGCCTCTTGGCCATTAATGGAGTATACCCAGTCGCCATCTTGTTTAGCGTAAAAGCTTAATGGCTTATTCGCCTTATAGGGGCGGTATTGTGTTTCATGCTGATCCGGTTTAAACGGATTCCTTACTAGCACTACATTAATCATCGGCTACTCCTTTCTATCGTATATATGCTTAAGTCTTGGGACGTATTTAGAGATGTGTTCGATACATACACCGCTTGGCTTAGTAGCGTGAATGAATCGGCCATCGCCTAAATACACACCTACATGGTCGAGTTCCTTACCTTTAAGTGAAAATACCAAGACACTGCCCTCTGTTGGCTCCTTGACCTCTTGCCACTCGTCCATAGGAATATCTGTGTAGTTCGGAAGTGTAACACCGTTACGGCGATACACCTCGGCCACTACATCCCAACATTTCAGCTCCTCAAATGGAGTGCCAAGCATATCAGACATATCACTTGTTAGATGCATACAGACCTCCCTGTGGAATCGTAGGTTCGCCACCGAAACGAACGCTATTACCTAGGGCTCGACATCGTGACAAAGTCTTATTGCACTCGGTCTCGGTGCCCTTGTATCCGCACTGAACACCTTTGAATTTGAAAGGGCAAAAGTCCTTCATGATGCGGACTAAGGGGAACCGACGTGTGAAACTAAAATCCGTACCTAGTGTGAACTCCATCCATTCAGCATTAGCAACGGAGCCTGTAATAACGAAGTGTTCTTCTACTTCGCACACATTCGGTACATTTGTATTTATTACACGGACAATGACATTCGCACCTGTGAACCCTTGATTATCCTCCGCCAGGCGTTGGATAGTCCGTGTCACATTGGACACGGACAATTTAACATTTGGAAGGTCAGTCGAGTTATGGTTGACGTCTGCTAATTTGAATGGGAACGCAATGTACTTGTTCCCTTGGAAGGTAATATCCTCAGTGTTATACACAAGTCGAACGATATCACCTTTGTATTCGATATCAAGGAGCATGAGCCATACACCTGTGGCGTCTATTTTGTTTTTCTCCAAGATAGAAGCTGTTGAAAGTGTTAACATGTTATGCCTCCTGTAATTTCACGGTGCCAACCCATATGCCGTAGTCATTCGCTGCAAAGTCTAACTGATCACTGAATCGTACCTTGATAGTTTCTTTCGTTTCAGGGTTCGTCCAGTCGAACACCGCCGAACAGTTAACTTCATCAAAGAACGCCCTTAGCCGTAAGTACTCGGAGGTAGGCACCTTGTAATTTACGTTATATGACCGTAGGGCCTTAGTAGTCTTTCGGCGACTAATAATCGTCATATTCTCCACTTGGCCCTTATAGGTCATATCCGGTGTAGTTTCTTGAATTGGATATATTGGATATCTAATGTTTGGAAATGTTGCCATGATTAACCCGCGGCTGCTTTAATTGCATCCCGCGCACCTCCTTTATTATTTGTTACGGCTTTAACCACCACATCGATGATGTAATTTTCTCCATCAAATCTCGAGCTTTGTTGCTCGGATTCAAGGGCTTGGCCCGATTGGTTGATGATGTTAACAGTAACGTTATTCCCCTGATTACCACCTAGCATCTTACGAGTTTGGCTAGCGTTATAGATACGATGTGAAGCGTTGAATTGAAGGAGCTCCGGTCCGTTTTCACCGACTAATGTCATACCTGTAGGCGCTACCCCGCCGGATGCGAACTTAGAGAACCCTCGACTACTGAACGCTGAACTAAAGGACCTACCTGTGGAGAAGGTACGACCGCCTCCACCAATATTTCCGATACCTCCGACCACGCCACCGAATAGACTTTGCAACTTAGGCTGTAGGTATTGTTGGAATGATAGGTTCACCATCATCTTGATAATGCTGTTCGTCATATCCTTGAATATGCTAATAAGCCCCTTACTAAAGGATTTCGTACCTGTGGCCATAGCCTCGAGATTACTTGCCCACGTCGAATTGATATTACTCATGGTACTGTCAAAGGTCGACTTCGCAAGGTCAGCATAATTCACTGTTTCCTCTTGATATTGACGTGCCGCTTCCTTCAATCGAGATTTCAAGTTACGCCCTGCCATCTCCCATAGCTTTTGTTGGGCTTCAACTAGGTTCTTCTCAATCTGTAGACGTTGCGTAGCCGTCATCTGTGCATTAGCTAGCTCGTCCTTCGAGTAATCGATGTAGGCTTGCAGTTGTTCCGCTAAAATGGCATCGGACTGGTCCTGTGTAAGGTGGCCAAGCTTCACCAAGTTAGACTGATGATCTAATGCCTCAGTTGTTTGTGTGTAGGCAAGCTCTCTGATTTTCTGCTCAGTATCGGCTACGAGTTTCAATCGTTCCGACTCTGCCTTCTTCTCAGCGAGTTTCTTGTCCCCTACGGCCTTGGTGTACTCACGAACGTTATCCTCAATCTGAGCCTTCTGTGCATCGGACTCGGTCTTGATAAGTTGGAGTCTGTCACCTGTACGTTCAAGGTCAAGTTTCGTAATATCCTCATTCATCTTGCGAACGCGGATAGTTTGATTCCGTTCCGCCTCAGCAAGTTTCTTTTGATATACTTCCTCATTCTTGGCCCTTGCCTCGGCCACTAGGTTGGAGTTGGCCAACGCTTGCGCGTTAGCGTTCTTAAGGGCATCTGTAGAAGCCGATACGCTTGCAGATGTGCCTACCAATTTAGCAGTATCTACATACCCTGTAACCGCCCCGAAATCACCTTCGACAGACTGTTTAGCGACTACCCCTGTACTAGAATTAGCACCCGTGTATCCGCCGTTACCATCAGAGATTACGATGTGATTATCGCCAAGAACTACAACGCCATCGCCTGCTTGAGGTGTATATCCATCACCAGCCGGATGCCATGCGCCCGCAGCGGCTGCCGCGTCCATAATGGAAGGAACATAACGAGGTACGTCCTTTCCGAAGGTTTCCTTAACGGAATCAGCGAACAACTTGCCACAATCCGTAGCCCAAGTACCATCGGCGCCTAGTGAGTAGGCCTTGCCAAGTTGAGCATTAGCTGCAGCTAATACGCCGGAAGCTTCACCGCTACCACCACCTACACTGTTAAGCCCCGCTGCGGAACGAATAATATCTCGAATGTTCTTATTGTTCGATTCATATTGATTCTTAGCGTTGAGTTTATCAATTTCATATTGACTGCCGTCAATCTCCAAGGATTGAAGGGTTAGACTTCGAATCATATCGTTAAGACGTTCCACGGAGCTTGCTAATTTTTCGGCCGCTTGTTCTGCTTTTTTAGCAGCTGCCTCTTGTGCCTTCGCCGCTTTGCCGGCTTCCTCATTAGCCTTATTAATAGCTTCGTTATTCGATAGTCCGTTCTTAGCGTTCTCGATTTCCTGGTCTAACTTGGCCTGCTCCTCTTCAGCTTTCTTCTTCGCAGCATCTGCCGCTTCCTTAGCCTTGATGGCAGCATCGATTTGAGCACCTTCTTCTTTAGTTGCTAAACGATCGTTCTTAATGAGTCCAAAGAACGCTCTATCTTCAACCCAGTACCGTCCGTCGTGGTTCGCCATGTAGGCTTCACTTGTACCCTTATCAGAGTTAAGGTTCCGATGGGCTTTCATACCATTGACTTCAACACCGAGGTCAGTACCTTTGGTGCGCTCCTTGTATCGGTAGTCGAGCAACGCTTTACCCGCCAACGCAATAGCACTGGCCAAAGCTACCCAAGGACCTGCAGCCGCTAAGGTAGCAAGCCTCATGAATTTCAATGCAGTCGTTACGGACTGAATTACAGTAACAGCGATACCAGCCTCAAAACTAAATTTCACTACCCCCGAGATAGCTTCCTTTTGTTCGGTGGCCATACTACTATAGGACTTTGTCAAGTCGATAGCCCATTGCGTGTAGTCCATAATCACTGGCAATAACTCTTGTCCAATCATGATGGCCAAACGTTTGCCGGTCTGTTCCATGTCCTTTAATTGGCGATTGAACTGCGCCGATTTCTTAGCCGCTTCATCGTCAATAATAAGGCCCATAGCACGTGCCCGGTCCTCGACTTGCTTCATCGCCTCTGCAGACATATTCAACATGCCATGGAGTTGGTACCCAGTCTTACCGAACAATTCCATTTCGACGCGAGTTTTCTCAGCGCCGTCCTTCATGCCTCTTAGGCGTTCTTGGATAATCTGGAATACTTCAAGAGTGTTCTTCCCTTGAATCTGATCAATACTAATCCCTAACCGACTGAACATATCGGTCGCAAGCTTCCCCTCAGCCGAGGCTGTTTGCATTTTATCTTGAGCGTTTGATACAGCTTTCGCAAACTTAGCAAACGCCGTAGTGCTTACGTCGGTAGCTACGCCCATATAGTTGGCCACGGAGATAAAGGTACTAGCTTGCTCAGCAGTGGCACCTGTTAAGGACTGCATTTTCTTAACGGATAAATTCCAGTCGAGTGCCTCTTTGGCGAGCTTTGACCCTAGACCGGTGATACCTGCCCCTGCTCCAATGGTCAACATTTCTGTTTTTAATTTTGCTAGCTCTGCAACTGTACCCTTAGAGGCGGCTGCGATTTTCTCTAAACCGGCTTGCGTATTCTTATCGGTCAGTTGCACTACGATATCTACTACATTATTCGACATCCTTATTCATCGCCTCCATTTCTAATCCCTCCAATATCCACATGAGGTTGAATAACATCGGACCAAGGTTGATATTATTCATTTCCGCAACTGTGCGGATGGCCGGATAATCAAATCCTGCTAGCCCTCCTGTGTGATATATGCGTTGACTGCGTGATAGGGTATACAGTTTCATAGCCAATTTTGTACCAAATAATAGGTGCGGAGGATTGTATTCACACTCCGAACAGTCGAAGGACTGCCGGGTGGCGGATTGTAACTCCCTACACCCTTGGCAATACTTCGGACGGTCAGAGGACATCCACCCCCACACCTCTTTTAGTTTTTTTCCGTGTCAGCTTGTACCTGGAATGTAGCGGTAATAACTTTACCTGCAAAGTCCATAGCTTCCTTGTCAGATACAGTATTAAGGTCCTCATCACTGAGGCCATATACATCCATCAAGATGAACCGCATAATGTCACGGCTACGAATGATACCTGCTAGCTGATCATCTTCTTCGACTGGGCAATATACGAAGTCCAATCCTGCCTTAATCAACATTTCACGTTCAGACCATGTGAGGGCTCTTGCTTTTAGTTCCTTACCTTGAATCTTCATAGTTACCTCCTATTAATACGCTGCTTGCGTATTAGTTAATTCGAATAGCACGGCGGATTCTTCAGAATCGTCGCCATAGTATGCCTTGAACGGCATTTCGATGTTAACGCCTTTAGGCCCATCGATACCTGGGGAGTTACGTTCGTAAATCAATTCAGGTAATTTGATAACCAAAGAGTTAGTGCCTTTGGTGAGCGTCAATTCAAGGCTAGATTCTGTACCATTTACGGCTTTGTTCAATAGGTCCATATTTTGGAAGAACGCTTTCAATGTGCCAGATACACCGACAATACCTGTATCGATATAGGTACGGAACCCTTTATTACCGATAGCATAGGAATCCCCATCCAAGCCGAAATCAATGTTAAGGCTTAGGGACAATACGTTAGCAACTGTCACGCCGCCTTCTTTGATTGTGGCTTCTAGGTTTTCAAATGGAGTAAATGCAATTTGAGTGGGTGCTGTATCAAATGGCACCGCCGCCATTGTTTCCTTACATCCCATTACGTCGATAGTGGCTGTTAACTCGGAGTCACCGCCAAAGTTAAGCGCCATCTTATTCATGCGAACCCCGCTGAATTGTTGATATGTGCTGATATCCTTATAACCTTGCTCGAATGTAGCAGATGGCATATCTGGACCGATTTTGAACACATGCTTATGCGCGGAACCTGCACCGGCTGTGGAAGTAGGCGCGCCAAAGGCTAATTTCAACCAATAGCCGAAGCCGATTACATCGACCGGTGGTGTAATACTGCCGGATGCATCGATGTTACCACGGCTAGGCGCAGCTGGATTTCGCGTACCGCGAATTACATTAGAATCATTTAGATTTTGACTTGCTTTTAAAGAGGAGCTAATGATTGGCATAACCACGCCACCGGTGGACGGTGTAACGCCAAAGTCAGTCTCAAAAGCCATTGTTAATTTGGATTGTGCGCCTTGCGCACGTTTAGCTACTGCCATGTTATCCTCCTATTAATATTCAACGTGACCGCCGATTACGTGCGGTATTTCTATTGTGAATGTGGCCTTACCTGGATACACAGGGCGCCACGATACATTATCCGTTTCATAGTCAATGTTAATGACTGGATAATTAGGGTTGACGGCCATAATACATTCAATGAGTAGCTGGCCGAGTTCATCAGTTTCAAATGCCCCTGTATAGGTAATGACACGGCCATTACGCTCCGCTTCCTTCCGATGTACGCCCCATACGAGTTGGAGTGTATACGAATAGGAATCCGCAAGCCCCTCGGACTTACTGTCCATTAGGACTATAACGCATGGGCAATCCTCTTCGAGGGGAGCCCCTGCATCGTCATACCCTACAAATATGGATAGGTCCTTACCGTACTTTGCTTGACAGAACTCATTGATGCGATCATTGTCCTTAATAGCCTCAACCCAACGATTCGCAATCACTGCGAGTGGAATTGTTTGCATAGCTACCTCACTTTGTATACTCGATTACTGGAGCCCCACGAGGTGTTACCGAGTGCGTACTCCCCGATTTTCTTTTCAAGAAACGGTACGAGTTTAGGTTGAAGGGCGTTGCGCATCGGACCGAAGGTTTCACGAGGTTTAATGGTGAAGGTCGTTTTCCCCTTGGCCAACTGGAACCCATGCGCAAATAATTTCTTACGCATGTTTTCCGTAATTTCCTTGGTGTATCCCTTCTCTATCTGTTCCCCTAATTTTTTAGCGGAATTAGATAACCATCCAACTTTGACCGATTCAGACTTAGCGTCGTACTGGTACCCTACGGCCCGGTACATTTTGCCGAGTGGCGTGTATCCAACTGTACCGGCTTTTACACCACCCGCAATCAGTTCATCACGAGACTTATGTGTCCATCCTTCGCGGTCAGCCTTACCGCCTTTTCTGTAGGCTCTTCTAACCTTAGCGCCGAATGCTGCTTCGAGTTGTGCCCTCATAGCCGGTGGCATAAAACTGGCGTATTTCTTACCGCCTGGCGCTCCGGATTTGATACCCTCCTTGATAGCCTTAGACATCATGAACCCCATCGACTTCATCGCCTTACGCATCCAGTCAGGTTTCGTTTTAGCGATAAATTCAAGATACGGTGTAGCCCCATCATTAATGGTGATAGGCTCATTACTCATGGTCTCACCGTCCTTACGTTGGCCACGATTTCTAGGCAGTGCATCTTATTGTCGCTATCAGAGATATGATCTACGTACCACTTCTTGCCATGGATGTAGATTTCATCCTTCGTCTTAGGGAGTGGTATATCTTTGGTTCGTATCCATATCTTAGCCTTATCAGCTAATCCGGTTACGAATCCTGAACCCTTGCCATCGTACTCACCGATTTCCACGCTCGCCTTGATGGTCTTACCTTCATATGTGATTTTCTCACCAAATGCCCCCAGGAGGACGTTTTCATCGTATGTATACATATTTGTACCTCATAGGTTTAACGGGGGCATGTGGCCCCCGTTATCCTCATAATATAGCTATTGACTATGCGCCAACTTTGACAGCTTGCACTAGCATAACGGTAACAGTATCTTGTGTAGCAGTTTTAGGCGCTACTGCGATACCCAATGGTTTACCGCCAGTTTTAACGGCTTTATCTGTATCAAAGTTAACTACGTCGCCGACTGCAAAAGTATCGGCTTTGTTAGCGGTTACTTTGAATACGCCGGTTACTTTAATGGCGCCTACTTCACCTGGTTTTAAATCTGTGATAGCTACACCGTGAAGTGCGCCAGCTTCTACGATATTACCGGCTTTGACCTCTTCTGTTGCAGTAATGTCAATGCGGTCAGTTTCTTGTACGAATTGTGTCATCATATATCGTTACCCCCTAATTATTTACCTGCGTTTTTATAAAGACCACGGAAGTCAAGTGCACGTACGCCTACGTCCAATGCAACTTTATATTCGATACCATCTACATCGAAGCCTTGACGAGTTTCTAAGCGTGGAGCTTCTACACCGTTCAAGAATGTAGTTTCAATAGTATCGTGTTGAGTTGCATCTGCTACTAAGTACCATGCATCTGGGTCAGTGATTTCTGCGTCAGCGATAACAGTGAATCGACCCTTGTATGGGTTAACCACACCGGAGTTAACACCTGCCACGTCTGCAGTGGAGTTCATGAGTTGGTATGCTACCATTTCAAGTTCAGGTGGAACGATTAAGTATTTAGGTGTGATATTAAGTGTAGCTGTACCTTGGATACCCTTTTGACGGCGCATAGCAGTTACTGCTTTAGCAATAGCTTTTACGCTTAAAGCTTCACCTGTGGTTGCAACGTTACCGTGTTTGCTGTTAAACAATGTAACGCCATCTTCCATTTCTACGTTACCTGTCAATTGTGCGTATACCATTTTGTTCACCAAGCGTTTAGCTGCGGAACCAAAACGAGTTGCGATAGCGGAGAACATACCAAGGTCATCATTGATGATAGCTTGACGAGTTAAGCTGAACAATTTGCCGTAAGTAGCAACTTTAGTGCGTGCGGAAGTTTCACCGAATGTCATAGCTTTGAATTGGCTACCTTCTGGAACTAATTCCAAGTCGCCTGCTTCAGACAACGCTACGCGTGTAGCTTCCTTGAAGTCGCGGTTAGAGCCTTTACCCGCCCATAATTGGTAAGTAGTTTCTGCTTCGTTAAAGCCGTTCATTACAGATTTATTCGCCAAGTTAGACATGATAGCAGGGAATGTGGATGTGGAGTTAATAGCTTCACGAGCCAATTCCAAATTATCGCCAAAGTTAGCGCGAAGGCCTTCACGATGTAATGCTTCACGTGCTAATTCAACTAAGGAATGCGCCCGTAATTCGTTAGCACCTGGTGCCGGTTCAGCTACTTGAATACCTGCCGCCATTAATACTGCATCTTGTGCAGCTGCGCGGAATTTATCGGATTCAGATTCGCCCATTTTAACGGACACGCCTGCGTTACGTGCGCGTAATTGGTCCATAACCATTGCACGTGCTTCGTCAACGGATTTGCCCAATACGATTGCTTCGTCTGCGCCTTCAACGTCGAAGTCGCGGAACATAGCTGTAATTTCAGAAGTACGTTTACGTTCTTCTTCCATAGCTTTCGCCAATTCATCTTTTGTGATACCGCCTTCAACTGGAGCGGATTTCACTTCTGGAGTTTCAGTCAATTTTTCTTTTTCATCCATACCTTTGTTTTCCTCCTGTGTGTCAATACTTGTATGAATTTGAATATCATCTGCACTGCGACCTACGCCGACCGTAGGGTCTGCAGGTACGGATACAATGCTGATTTCTAAAGGTTCCCAATCGGTGATGACGTATGCCGGGCCTGTGAAACGGCCATTCGTAGATGTAGTACTATCATCTTCTAACTCTTCATAGCGTTTAATAGTGTAACCAACGCTAACACCTTGAAGCGTACCGGATTGGACTTTCTTGAATATGGCGTCGGATTTTTCATCATTGTCAAAGCGTACTAACGCTTTACCGCGATTATCTTCAATCCACACCTTTTCGATGTGCCCCACGACCGCATCACGATCATGGTTAAAGAGCACAGTGCCTAAGCCATCGTTAAACCTATCGAGATTGATACATTCTTCATCATGGCAAAGGATTTCATCGCCGAACCAACGGCCATATGGCGTTTCGGAGGAGAAGGAAAGTTCTACCGTCCGATTGTCGGAGTCGACTTGGTCAATCGTAGATTCACGGCAATAATTACCTTGAACGCTACGTTTTTCATTTTCGTCCATTGTTAGCCATCAGCTCCTTCCTGTGATTGTTGGACGTTATTGTCACTATCTGGGTCCATCAATGGTTGCAACTCACTGGAATAATCAAGTAACACACCAAGCTCCTTGGCTCTATCCTGTTCGAGTTTCCGTTGTTCAAGAACTTCCTCCCAATCACGCCCAGATGCTGCGCACACATCCTCTAAGGTTGTAAGGCCGGACTTGATAGCTTCCTTATTGGCAGACACTTCCTTAACTGGGTCTATCCACGACCAACCTGGTGCAAGCCAAGATACTTCTTGGTACTTGTCTTTATTCGCCAAGTAGTCAGATGGTAGTTCACCTGCTAGGTATAATGCGTCAATAAAGGCTTTCCAAATCGGCATACAAAAATGTGCGATAACAAATGTTTGCCATTGTCGGAAGGTCTTTTGGTCCTCTAACAGATTTTGCCTTGCTGCTGAGAAGTTACCAGATATATTACGAGCCACGATGTCCGCGCTCATTCCTAGACCGGAGGAAATTCTCCGTGTCTGAGTTGCCGAGTATTCACTAGCAGTCCCTGCATTACGTTTAGGGTCCGCAAACTCAATGGATTCACCAGGGCTAAGATGTCTAACCATACCTGGTGCTAGGGTCATATTAGGACGTCCTTTACTGTCCCTAGGTAGCATCGCCGTTTGACGTGCTGAGTTTTGAGAAGTAATAAACGCGCTATAACATGCGGAGACACGTGCAGCAATTAAGTCTGCGTCCATATATTCATCAATATCATGGATACGGCGAAGGACTAACGCCAGGTGACTCATCCCTCGAAGTTGAGAGGTACGCGTAGGCTTGAATAATAAGAACGCCTGGTTAGTAGTTAGCCGTAATGCGTCGAAACTGCGTAACCCCATTGGATCGCTTTGATATACGTGATACGCAACTGGTCTCCCATATTCGTTAACCTCCACGCCATTGATGATGTTATTCTTGCCATGTTGTAGGCTAACCGCTCCGATATTCTCTGCCTCAATCAATTGGATTGATAGGGGCAAGTACTCACCTTGTGCGGTTTTGTTGACTAGAATCTCGCCATCATACAGCATCCGCCGTAGCGCGATAGACTGCAATTCGTAAAAGTTAGACAGGCCTCGGACATCCGCGTTTTCAGCGTCAGTCCATTTGTCCCATGCTTTTTCGATTTTGTTGTTTAGGTTCGTATTTAACTTACCTTTACCGCTTCTTACCTTAGCCTGTGGCTTTATCCCAACGCCAATAACGTTACGAATTAAAGCCGTTACCACAGACTCTGCTAAGTCGCTGTTCATTTCAGCTGCACGAGCTCGACCTCGAATAAGATCACGTGCACCTGTGGCCAACTGCTCGGCGGTGCCATAAGCAGGTTGCCAGTCGCTACTCAATCGGTCCATTGACGCCGCATCATATTGGCGGATAGCCTCTCGTGCTGCGATACGATTAAGCGCCCTTTCAGGGCTAACCCAACCGATTACCTTATCTAAGATATTCATCGTCCACCCCATGTCACGTATGCATCACTCTGGAAGCCGTTCGCCTCCTCATGAACACGTTGCATTAACGTTTGCTCTCGTGCGTATAACACAGGAAGGTCAATCGCTTTGAACCGCTTACCGCCAATCTGTAACTCGGAGTATCCTTTTGTTTCGATATCCTCAATGACTTCACGGATACGGTCCAATTGTTCGTTTACATCGCTCATGGTTCACCTCCTTATCTAAACCAATGGTTCGTATTACCCATTCCTACACCGTAGTCGATATCCTCGGTTACGGAATTGGATTCTTCATATGCTTCGGGTTCCGTTAAGTACTTCACCCCTGCAATATCTGCTACCGCAGCATTGTATGTACATGTATCTAGCAAGTGATTCGTAGGGTGCCCGGTGAGGGGTTTCCACTGCACTGTAACTTCACCCGTTTTCACATTGCGGATTTCTTGTTTTTCTTCCGACCGGAGATGGTCGGTATATTCTTGAGGACAATCCTTGAACAGATGGATTGTGCCTACTTCATCAGTTGGCCGTACCATCCGCGCAAATATGAAGTCCTTCCAGTAGTCCGTGTTAAGGACATATAATTTCAGACCGCCGATAACGCCCTTCTCAACGCTAGACATGGAGTACGGCGCCGTTAATGTCTTATGATTTGATGAGCCTTTTAACGGAATACATATTTCGGGGAACCTTGCACAGAATTGGTACACCTCGTCAGTTCTGAAGCCTGAGTCAATGCCCGCCTTCATCACCTGTCTAGGCTCGCCATATTCTGTTGGATATTCCCTGTTGACTATGATCTCCTCTAGGTCATCCCATGTACTGGCTTGGCCATAATCAATAAGATAGGACTTCACGCCTGGCGCATAGGCTCTAACCTCCCACCAGAAGTAGTCAAGCTGTACGTCAACACTAGCGATAAGTAGCGTTGCCTTATCCGGTACTACGCCACGATCATAAGTTGATTCCGTAAAGTGTAGCGTTTGTGTGCTTTTCGTCTTAGCACTTCGCCAAGGTTCTGCTAGCCAAGAATTGATAAAGTTCATAAGTTGGTCCGGGAAGTCCTTTGATGTAAAGAATTCGTACGCAACTTTCCCAAAGGCTATCCATGGCGAATACAAGGACGATAAGTGGTAGCCAACCGAACGCACTCGACAATCGGGTTCGTTTTCGGTTCGCCATTCTCCGTTACGAAGCATCTCCATTTTATGCTTATCGTGTATCGCTTTCTTACAGTGCACGCATTCATAATAGGCGGTGTCCCTGATGCGGTCCTTATTGCCTTTAGCCTCATCGGGCCATTTAATCTGCTTGAACACGAGTTTTTGATACTCACCACAGTGTGGGCACGGTACGTAGTACTCTTTCTGTGCATGAGCTTGCTTGAAAGCTGTCCAGATATTGCCATTCTCGACTGTTGGAGTTGATACCATCACGTGTTTGGCATCAACGAACGTTTTAGTACGTTCCGTTGCCAACTTAATTGGATTGGCTTCCTTTCCGGAGAAGACTGGGTACTTATCAACTTCATCGAAGAACACATACTTGATAGCCCTTGATGCAAGGCTCGATGGAGAGTTAGCACCGGACAATACCAGGTAGTTCCCTGTGATGAAGTTGAGTTCTAACTTTGAACTTTCGTTTTCGTTGTACATGTTGGCCAGAGGTTCTGTGTTCTTGATCATTGGCTCAACACGTTTATCGCTATTAAATTTCGCTAACGTATCTGTTGGATACACCATCATTGTTGGTGCTTTTGATTGATGAAGCGCGAACCCTATCATATTGAGCTCAGCTTCTGTCTTACCAATCTGCGCACCAAAGCACAGTACAATCGATTCAATCAGATTGTTATTGAACATATCCATAGGCTCTCGTAAGTATGGAGTGCGGTGCGTGTGCCATGGCCCGGGTTCTGCACTAGTGCTTGGGAGTACTCTGAACTTATCGGCCCATGTGGAAACGGTGTACCGCTCCGGAGGCTTGAAAGCTGCGAGTTCTTGCGCCGTCCACGTAAACGATGTACTAGAATCGTGTGATGAATTGTAATGACATTGTTTATTCGGATTCTTAGAATTTTTAGAATTAACTTTTCTTCGCTTTCGTGTAGACGCCGTCGCGCGCGTAGCTTTCGAGGTACTCGTTGACACACTCATTCACCGTCCTCTCTACAATCACCCTTGTTTCTGCATCTGGAAATTCTTTGCTAACCGCTTTGGGTAACAGTCCAAGGGATGATTTCAATTCATTAACGCGTCCAGTCCATTCCCGAGTTACATCCTCAACCGCAATATACTGGCCTTCAAGAACTTCGTTCATTCGCTTTTCGCGTTTCGCTTTGGCTTCCTTGTAGTCCGCCTCGGCTTCGAGTTTTCTTTGAGCCGCGGATTTCGTTCCGTCCTTGTCCTTAGACATGCCAAGCCATACGAGAACTTCGCGAACGTTCCACCACCCCGTGGCCACCTTCGGCATACCGGCACGATTGTGGCGTGATATCATTTCCGGACCGAGGTCCAGAATTTGGCATAACACTTTTGTGGTGACAATGATCTCGCCGTTGTCATCGAACTTGACTTTGGGTCTTTCCGTGGCCATTTTGGACCTCCTTCCGTAAGTGTCTATTGGTAGGGTACTTTCTACTTGAAAAAATTTTTCATACGCGGACAAACATCGCGCGGAGGCGACCACCGGCGATTTTCCATCGAGGAAGTACCTTTTTGTTTCAAAAATTTTAAAATTAATTTCAATTCTATTTAGGGTATTTCTTTTCTAATTAAAGCTAACAAAAAGGACTACGCGGTTGTTCGTAGTCCTCAATGCTTCGCTTCATGTTTGGGCTACTGCCCAGGAGAGAAGTGTAAGTACATGAAAGGTATCACTATGAACTACCCTACAGTGCGTGGACACGGCGCTCGTTTCCGTATCCACACCCATAAGGTAACACAAAGTGCAACTATCATTTCATATCATATTTTAGAAATTTTCAAAAAGTTTGCAAAAAGACTTGACAGCCATCTTACGTATGCGGTAGACCTGTGGCTCGCTGTAGTGCATCGCCTCAATGACATCCTTCATGCCAAGGCCAAAGTAGTAGCGATACTCAAGGAACGTACGCTCACAATCGCTCGGCACTTGATGTATGATAGCCCATAGTTCATATCGTTCCCTAGATAGTCGCCTTGACTCTTCAAGCAAATCACGATACGCCGTCTTGAGATTTAGCTGCTGCTCTTCGGTGATAGGGTACTCACTTCGTGCCTCTTGCTCCAGGCGTTGCAAGTGCGCCTCGACGTCAGTTAGCCGCCTATGGCTATCCATCAGCCTTTGCAGTTTACTTATGCCAGGATGTGTCCCCTTACTCGTACGTTTACCCATACGTTCACATCCTATCAATACTATCCTGTGTCATATGTAATCCATCCCTTCTACAATCTTGTATAGCTCATCGACTTCATCTTCTATCGCTTCCAAGGTATCAGTAGCTTCGTCCCATCGCTCATCGTGATACCACGGATACGAATACGTCTTATCGCCGAACTGGTCATTACCAGCTTCCTTATATTCACGGATTACCTCTTCACTTCGTACGTATGCCATCTCGTATTGTTCTTCCAAGTAGTTGACATATCGGACAGTGATTATATACAGGTCATCCAGGTAATGCCCGTGGTCGCGTAGCAGTTTCTCGAAACTCGCACTGGTATGCATAGGCTACTCCCCAGTAATCCAACTTAAGAATACGCCTGCCTTCGCTAGGTCCTGAACTTCTTTCGCCGGATCCTTACGACCTGCTCGAAGGGAATACTTTAAAGCGTTACCCTTACACCAACCTTTAAACTCTTCCGGCGTCAATACCGCACGAATGACATCAACACTTTCAATGGTTAGCCCGGGCAAGGTGTAATGCTGTGGATGATGTACCGCATCGTTCATCGTCTCGTTAAGCGTACCATCAACAATAGGTGTATCTATTGTAGGTGCTTCTGCTACTACTGGCTTAGGTTCAATCTTACCGTACAGCTTAGCTTTATCCGTTGCTACGGATACTATTGGCTTTGCTTTAGGCTCATCAGGTTTCACCTTAGCCGTTGCCTTTGGTTCATGTTTCAATGCTTCTCGACATTCCGGGCAATTGACAGCAGGTCGACCTTTGCCAGTTTGCTCGAACTCCTTACCACACACCTTACAGGTAGTCATCTTAGGTGATGGTTCTGGTGTAGTAGGTGGCGCTTCTGTCTTTTTACTGTCTTTTACTGTCTCTGTTCTGTCTTTGCCTTTAATGATGCTCATGATATCGTTGAACCCTTCCTTACAGGTAGGGCACTCTTGTTCATTGCCTTTAGCCTTGAATAGGCTTCCACAAGTCTTACATATTCTGCTCATATTTTAACCCTCCCTCTTAGCACATCGTAAATAGTATTCGCGTTCATCCATAACCATGAAATCAGTCACGTGAAATACTCCTTGTATGCACTTGTCAAAGTTAACCATTCGTACCTCTTTGTCTCCATCAATCTTAAATGGATTGATATAAACCGGTTGCCACGGGGTTTTAGCCAATTCTTTCGATATCGTGGAGTATACTTGACGCCAAGTCGTCGCAGACATTCTAGCGCCATCATGGATAAGACCTACCACATTTACACACGAATCTGATATAGGCATAACTAGCCAACCTACAGGTCCATATATTCCGACAGGGTTCGTGTTTCCCTGCACATACGCTAATAGTTTCTTCATAGTGTTATCCTTTCACATATTTATCAATCCTAGCCTTCAATGATTGAAGGACATATTCTTGTGCTTCGTCTTTCTTCTCAAGGGCTTCCATCATATCCTCGTCCCGTGTGCCTACGGATATAAGGTGATGGATGATAACCTTTTCATTTTGCCCTTGACGATGCAAACGCTTGTTCGCTTGTTGATATAATTCAAGGCTCCAATTAAGCCCGAACCATATTACATGATTACCGCCGTCTTGTAAGTTAAGACCATAGGCAGTTGATGCGGGATGTGCTAGTAGTACGTCAATCTTGCCGGCGTTCCAATCGAACTCTTCATCGGCGCCTTTTAACTCACGTACACGCAGATCCGTTTTTGCTAGGGCTTCCTTCAACCTGGCGCAGTCATGTTTGAAGTTATAGAACACTAACGCCGGCTTGCCATGTAGTTGTTCAATCAGTTCCATGAAGGCCTCTATCTTACAGTCATGGATTTCATGGGCATTACGTTCATCATCATATACGGCACCGTTGGCCAACTGTTGAAGTTTATTGGATAATGCGGCCGCACTCATGGCGGTGATTTCCTCATCCGCTCCAAATACTTCAAGGACAGCGTCACGTTCCATGCATTCATAAGCTTTCTTCGCCTTAGCGTCTAAGACGACTGGAACAGTATCATACACAATTGGCGGTAGGTCTAGATAATCGCTAGCCTTCATCGAGATACATAATGGCGCTATGGCTGACATAATCGCATCATCTGTATTCGCTTTTGGCTTGTAACTGTAGATCACATCACGACCGCGTTGGTCCGGGTCAAAATAGTGTTCCCTAAATGCGGTGTATGTCTTACCTAATGTTTGGCCACGGTCCAATAAGTAGACCTGGGCCCATAGGTCAATCAACCCGTTAGGTGATGGTGTGCCAGTTAACAGCACCATGCGGTTGATATGGTTGTACATGTTCGATAAGTCCTTGAATCGTTTGGCACGATGAGATTTAAAGGAACTCGATTCATCAACTACCACCATATCGAATGGCCAGGCGTTCTTGTAGTAGCTAACCAGCCAGGATACATTCTCACGATTGATGATGTAGATATCCGCCGGTGTATTTAACGCTTGTATGCGTTTCTTTAATGGGCCTAGAACTGTGGATATTCTAAGAATACCAACGCCGTCCCATTTAGCCGCTTCACGTTGCCAGGTTGCTTCCGCAACCTTCTTAGGCGCTATGATAAGCACTTTCTTAACCTGGAAGTAGTTGTACTTCAACTGATAGATGGCGGATAACGTGATAATCGTCTTACCAAGGCCCATATCTAGGAATAGGCCTAGCTTATTTTGTTTGACTACCCTATCGATACAATACTTTTGATAGGGGTGTGGATTAAATTTCACTATAGCCCTCTCCTAATCCTTAATCGTGCATCCGTATTTTGCCTTTTGCATCTTATGACGAATCTTTCGAACGTTTGTCATGATATATGACTGTACGACGGTATCATCATGCTCCTTCGCTTTTTCGTACTTACTAAGTAATTTGTACAAGCTATAATCAGAACACATGCCATGACAGCCAGGTGTACGCCTGGTACAGTTCTTACACGGAACTCTCGCCATGAATACCACCTTCATTCGTTAGGTAGTCCTTAACGGCTTCAGGGCCGTAAAGGATGTAAACGGTCTGCAGTAGGCTCAATAGTTTCTTGCACTGCACATCCTGTAGTTGGCTTAATCGACCTCGTGTCGTTTTAAGCTCTACGAATTGAACGGTACCGTCCGGCCATATCACAATCCGATCAGGCACTCCGACGTTGCCAGGCGATACGAACTTATAGGCCTTACCGCCCAACTCTCTAACCCCCCGAACCAATTTCTGTTCGACTAGTTTTTCAAGCATCTATCACACCTCCGATTTTTCCATTCTCATTTAGAGGGGCAACAAAAACGACATGGATTTACACACATATGTGTATATACCCCATTTAACCCCTATTAACCCCTTAAACGTACTTAAATTTATATATTTTTACTATATATATATATAAATGTTGCGTTTTATATATATAAGTACTATAAACATAGATAAATACTAGGTTTGTTACCGCAACATTCTCCGCAACATTCCCGCAACATTGGGGCAACATTCTATTTTTTTGTCGCAACATTCTTTTTGAGAAAATCAACGATTGTTGCGGAATGTTGCGCCCATTTTTACATCATCCCTGGTATGATTTCAAAGCCTCGTTGGTCCCCATACGGACCATATTTTCTAACCTTGTCATACCTGATTAAGAATGGTATGTTATCTAAAATTTGATTAATTTCTCGGCTATCGGCTTTCTTCATCCAAGATAAATCCTTGTTAAAACATTCACACCAAATTTCAGCTGCGCATATACGATCCCTTAGCACTAATTCTTGGCCGGGTACCGCATGCGTTGCGGATAATTGCATCCGTCTAGCACTAATCGATAGCGCCTGCCAATTCTCAGGTACTTTCTGTTTTAAGAACTCAGCTACCACACCTGCTTTAGCATTTCCTTCCATATGGCTTTCACGTGCTAAATTTGCAAGGCGAAGCACTTCCTCAATATCTTCAATAATTAAGCTTTCACCTTGACGGTATCTAGATTTGGCTTCCGCCCACAGCTGATCCACTTCGCCAGGTAAATTCTTAAACACATCTTTCGTTGGTTTCTTTAAACCAAGCTGAATTGGCCAAAATCTGCGGTTGCCGGTGATGTCCTTTAAGAACTCGTGTTGGTTAGTGGAACCAAAGAACACGCATTGGCGTGGATATTCTTCAGTACGACGGCCATAGGCCTTACGGAATACGTCGACTTGGCGTGATAAGAATTGTTTCGATGCATTTTCTTCCGCCTTCGAATACCCGGCCATTTCACCGCCTTCAACTAACCAACTATTCTGGATGCTTTCCGCGGCTTCTTTACCATCAAATGTATTAAGCCCATCAGCGTACCAATCTTTGCCCATTAATCGAATAAGTGATGATTTCCCTATTCCTTGGGCCCCGACTAATACCGGCATCGTGTCATATTTACATCCTGGCTCGTAGGCACGTGCTACCGCAGCTACGAAGGCCTTACGACCTACCGCACGGGTATACACGTTATCCTCTGCCCCTAGGTAATCGATGAAGATCGTATCTAAGCGTTCCACACCGTCCCAGGTGAGACTGTCTAAATAATCGGTCACAGGGTTGAATGAGTTTTGTTTCGCAATCAATAGCACGCTATCAAGGACTTTATCCTTACCGGTGATATCGAAGCGGTTCTCTAAGTACCACTGGATACCACTATCATCGGTGTCAGTCCATATGCGTTTACCGTGTTCCGATAGCGCCCATGGTAAGGCGCCCATCGCCATATACCGACTACCGAACTTATCGTATGCGATACGTCCCTTGATGGCCGGGTCATGCGTTAATAGTTTAAGAATGTTATCACGTGTCTTTTTAAGCCCTTGATTCTCGTTGTATTTGAGGCCGGCGGACTTCATCCATTCAGTCTCGAGCATAGCGTTGGCATCAAGGTCAGTTACATCAGTAGTATTAGAATTACTTATCGATTCTTGGAACACGTTCGTAGCGGACTCACGCGCACGTTCTTGCTGGATACTGATGGCCACCTCTGAGTCCTCAAAGGCTAGCTTACTCATCGCCAGGAACGATGGCATCTTATGCGGTGGTGTGCCGTCCTTGGCTGTCTCGTCGAGGTCATGGAACTTATGAAGTCGCACCAGGTCAAAGGCGTTCACGAGTTGGCCACCGCACGGATCTGTATTGTGATGTGAGTATAAGAACTTATCGTCGTCATATATAACCGCACCACCGATGGTAGAACCTTCCACGTAGGTTAGGCGGTCGTTGGCGCCATCAACGTATGTGTACGCGTTAGGTAGGAACGTATCGATAGCCTCACGGATGCCATACTGCCGACAAAAGGCACCTACGATACCATGCTTAGATAACGGATCCTGTTGCTTCGTAAGTAGCTGTTTTACTCTAACTGAAGTCTCAGAACCTGGCACCTGTGGCCATGACGCCACATCACGCCAGTCGGTGTACTCAGCTAGGATGCCGTCAGCAGATAAGAACGGCTTATCTGCATATCGGAATACATATTGTGCATCGCTAGAACATCCTGGCCAGTACATAAGCCTCGAGGCTTCGAACGTGGTCGAGTCCATCATGCCAATACCGATTAAACTGGCCACCTTACGAGCGATAGGCTCGTACTCATCCGGTGTCATGGTGCGGTCAGTTGGAATGACTACCCGTAACCGTGGTCGGTGTGGCGTGTGTGAACGAGTACTGTACACGGCGTACGCCATACCTAACGTGTCCACTGTACGCACTACATTATCCGTTTGACCCGGCTCAATGGCATCGAGGTCAAGGGTGATAAGGTCACGGCCTGTGACATTAATCGCCTTACGTTGGAGACCGATTAAGCTACCACCGACGAAACCGCCGATGTCCTTTAGTTTAGCCTGTGCGGACTTTGGAAGCTGATGATACTGTTCCACTGTCTCCGTAGTACGTTGCGGTGTACGAAGTCGTTCGATGAACTCGGACCACATCAGCTCCGTTTGAATCCATTGTTTAGACGTGCGACTTTGGCCTACACTAATTATTAGTTTTTTATCATTAATCATATGGCCATCGCCCTTTCTAATCCTTCATATAATAATCACTGGTGAATCCGGCCGCTGAGAGGTGTAACCCTTCAGCCCAGGGAATAGGAGCTCCGAATATGGCGTTAACCTTATCAAGGGTTTTCTCCTTACCCTCGGAAGGGATTTCCATAACCGCCTCATCGTGGATGTGCATAGTAATTGGATACCCTGCTATCGTTAATCGTCTCAAGGTAACTGCCAGGCAGTCTCGAGCTACGGCTTGCGTAATGTTTTCTACAAGCTTTCCGCCGTAGGTACTATCATCCACCCAGGCGTTGTTGAATTGCGCCTTGAAATGGACGGCATCCTTACCGAATTGGTTTTCTTTGATATACGCACCAGGGTAAAATAGCTTCCGCCCGCTTGGTAGCTCTATCGTCATGTAACGATAGCCGTATATCGGATCAATTTCTAATCGAAATATAATACCGTGGTCAAGGCCCATAGGGTTACCTGTGGTTACGGTATACACCGCAGCGTTTTCTACCTGGTACCATAAGTCCCGAATACGTGGTGATGCTTCACGCCATAATCGAACAATGTCCGGAAGTTCCTCTTCTGCTAGCCCCATATCAAGGGCGCCCATAGCCTTTAATGCGTTGACGCCTCCTTGATATCCAAGGGCTAGTTCTGCGACCTTACCCTTTTGTCGTAGGTGTCCGTTTTCGCCGTGTTTCACGACGGGAACGCCAAACATCGAGGATGCCGAGGCGCAGTAGATATCACCATCATGGGCGAATACCTGTTGACGCCACTGTTCACCACTTAGCCAGGCGATAACCCGTGCTTCAATAGCGGAGAAGTCGGCCACGCATAATGTCTTACCCTCTGGGGCGATAATAGCCGTACGTATTAATTGTGAGAGCGTATCAGCTACATCCCCATATAAGAGCTCGAGCCCTACACGATTACGATGTGTCACGAGGGAACGTGCGACATCAAGCGTTTCGATGTAGTTTCTTGGTAGGTTTTGGACCTGTATGAGCCGTCCCGCCCAACGTCCAGTACGGTTGGCTCCGTAGAACTGTAATACGCCTCTGAGGCGATAATCTGAGCCCCAGGACTCTTCCATCTTGACGTATTTTGATACAGAGGACTTGGCCAGTTTCTTACGTAAGGTAAGAACACGTTTGGCCACTTGGTTAATATCACTCTTGAGAGCGCCGTCAACTGTATCCTTAGTTAAGTTAGGAAGATTAGCCCCTGTATTGGTGTTAATCCAATTGAGTAAGGCTTGCGTAGAATTAGGATTGGCCAAGCGTGTGATTTCCTGTGCTTCCTTTGTAAGAATATTGGTGTTTTCTTCATCGATGCAAAGGGCGCCAATAACCAGGTCATGGTCGATGAGTACACCGCGATTGTTGATTTCAATATCGATGTACCAATCATTCCATGTCTCATCAGGTACAGGAAATGATGCAAGCCGTTTGTAACATTCCATTTCAGTGACTACGTCTTGACGATTGTATTCGACATAGGTTCGCCACTTTTCAGGTTCGTGGTGTGGCAGGTTACGAGTTCGACCGCCGTTAGATTTAGTCGGGTTACAAGGAATACTAAAATATCGGATTAAAGCCTTGCCAGCTTTATCCTTTAATTTATCTTGAGGTAGACCTAGGGCAACGCCTAACTTAGCAAGGCCCATAGGGTACCCTAAGTACGCCCCATGTATCATCGTGCAGTGCCATTGACGTAATGGAGTAACATATCCGGCCTTGTTTAGACAGGTGATTTCAAACAGCGCGTTATAGGCATGTTTAATGATATCCGGATTTTGGAGGTCTGCAATCACCTCATCAGGTATTGTTTCACCCTGTGCTAGATCCACAACTTCAACCTGGCCAAAGTCATACGCATATGCGAATAGGAGGATTTCAAAATCCTCCGCTTCGACATATTTGTAAACACCTGCGCCGATGTCATTGGATGAGAATGTTTCAATATCAATGTTGAGATGGCGCATAATGGCCCCCTATTACATTGGAAGGCCAGTAACAGGGTTGATAGCTTGTACGGCTTCAGCACCACCGAACACATTAGCAGCACTTCCTTGAGGAGCACCGAATACGGATGCAGCGGATGCCGGTTGGCCACCTCCAAGAGGTTCACCATCACGTACCTTTTGTACAGGACCTAAACCGGCGGAGATACCAGAGGATTGGTTATTGTAGAAGTAGAAGTTAACCAATACGTTGGCATACATGCCAGAATATACTTGGCCAGGTTCAGTAAGTGGTTGACCTTGAAGGTCAACTACTTCAGGCTTGAATTTCATAGATTGAGACGCGTTGAATACGTAATGACCTTTGCATTCAGGGCCGTATTCCTTACCGCCTGGTGTGTAACCATCGCCATCGTGAATTGGTGTTTTAGGTTGAGCCGGAACTTTGGCACCATGTTTCACGCGAGCATCAGCAATTGCTGCTTCAATAGCTTGAGTAATCGCTTGTACTTGTGCTGTATCAGATTTAGGTACAAGGATCATCGCGCTATACTTCGCTTCGCTGAAATTATTAGGGTTTGTGTATGGTTCTAATAAATGAACAAAGGATAAACGTACGTTTTGTAAAAGGACTTCTGTTGGTTTGCATTGGAATGCCATAATTAGTTACCTCCATTGGAATTGAACACTTGCGCCGCGCTAGGTTGGTTAGTGATACGTGGGCGCTTATCCGTATCAACTACAAGAGTAGGTTTACCCGGATTCTTAACGACCTGGTCGCCTACGAGTTCATTAAAATCTTTCTTACCGATGGCCTTTTCGATTTGAGCCAAGGTAAGAACCTTACGTTCATAGAGGATAGATTCATCTACCCCACTATTGATAAGGGTTTGAATGGCGGTATCGCCATCTTGGAACGCCCTGGAGCCTCTGCCCTCTACTGCTTTCCAACCGGGCACATCTGCACCGGCTAAGGATTCAGATAAAGCGTATTCCTTGATGTCCTTGTACCAGGACTCAATATCCTTGCCGTGTTCTAGGTAGGTACCTAGTTCTTCAAGGCTAATCAGACGAGGGTCTTGGTTCGTGAACACATGCATCGCATCGAAATGCTCACATCGTGTTCGACATTGAGCCTTTGCTCTACAGAACCCACACCAGGCGCCAGCCTCAAATGTGTGGCCTTCCATTTCGTAGGCCTCCTTAGCTTTTGGTGCGACTACCTCCTCGCCCCATTTACGGAGGTCATCGGAGGACATCTCAAACTCTGAAATATTATTCACACGAGGCTGTACAATGGTCATCTTGATAGTATTGAACTTATACAAGAGACTATAATCGTGCATCGCCCCGAGGGCGTATAGCATCATCTGTGGATTATGCTCCGCGTCAACTACAACGCCTTTACCGTGTTTATAGTCAATGATATGGAGCGTATCACCGGCTAAGATAATGCAGTCAGCCGTGCCGAATCCTTCAGGCACGTATTGGCTAAAGTCAACACGCTTTTCGATGACCACTACAGGGGCGACCTTGTAACTTAACATGATGGATTTGATGTATTCGAGATATACATCTGAGGTTTCGTCCATTTCAGGCGCCCATAACTCATTCTTCTTGATTTTGTTATAGGCCCTGGTGTAGGTACCTTTGGCCATTACCGTAGTATATTTTTTCAATTTCAATTCACATAGTTCATGTGCGAGGGTTCCTTCCTTTGCATATTCTGATGTAGTATCAGGGAAGGTCGCCTCTAATCGAGGCGCCCCCGTACAATGTAACCACCTATGGGAACTTGATGCGCTTAGCAGCGCATGGCTAGCCATTAGATTCGAGCCCCCATGTTGCGAAGGTCAACTACGAGATTAGGGAATTGGTCCTTTGGAAGTTCAGGAAGGCTGGCCACCTTATACTTTTGCATTAGACCAACGATTTCATTCGTCCGGCCTGCATCCATTAATGGTTGTAATGCCACTTGAATTTCTTCCAACGTATATTCCTTAACCGGTGCTACAGGCACGGCCGGTGTAGGCGGTGCCTGTTGAGGTTCTGGAGTAGTTGGTACCGGCACGGATGTCGGTACCACAGGTGCTACTGTAGTAGGTTGAGCGACTGGAGCCACCTGCGGAGCTTGGACTGTGGCGGGTACCACAGGAGCTGTGGGCGGTTCTTTCGTCGTAGGTATATTACTGTAATGTAAGAACGTTTTTAGTTCTTCACAAAGGGATACATAGTTTTTTGCTTCAAAAGTAACTTTTATCATGAGGAACATCCTTTCTAGTTAATATCTAAATAATGCCGTGAACGTGTAGCAGTAGGAGAACACAAACACCTATGATGATGAATACGACTTGGCAAGCTCTAGTCACCCAGGTATCAATCTTTGTAAGTCGCTCCGTAACAATTTTTTCACGCTTAGCCTGTTCTCTTAGGGATTTCGATACATCCCAAGGGCTAGGTGGAGCGGTTTTATGTACTTCCGGTGAAATCAACTGCTCTATTGAGGTATCTTTCACAATCCGTTTTCTTCTATTTTTTCGAGCCATTCAAGTCACCGCTAAGATAATTTTTGATTCGGTTTTGTAAATCCCGGTTTATCGATAAATTCCATAATCGCTCCGCATACGGCTTCTGCAAACTTGTGCGGATCAAGGCTATGGCCATGAGCGATTGAAACAACTGCACTAGCGAGTAATGCGGCTAATACTGTTTTACTTCCTACTGTTGTGGCGCATTTGCACAGGCAGGCGCTCATGTCATCAGCTAAGAACATATCAATGTTGAGCGTGTAGGGCGTTTTCTTGTTCATAATGGCCTCCTAAATACGACGTTGCGCAGCAACTTCTTGAGTTAACTCATCAACCAATCGTTCTAACTTAGAGATACGGCTTTGGGCATCCTTAGCCTCAGCGATGTAGTCAGAACCTTTACCTGTCTTAAAGGCAAGATTAATGGTGTACTGGTTTTCACCGCCTAAAGTAGCACCTACGCCAATCATCAATCGCTCATTTGGACGGATAAACGCTCCAAGGGCTACGGCGATGCTATTACGGTAGTGGCCGTAAGAAATTGCGTAGCTTACCTTGTCATTTCTGTTGAAATCCAAAGGATGTAGCCCTGCAAGCGCTGCACTAGAAGCACCTAAACGGTTGACGTGTTCTTCTGTTGCATTGATACGATTGTTAATTTCACCGGCCATATTATAGGTACGGTGTTCAAGTGCAGTAATGCGGCCTTCGTGGTTAGCAGAGGTATCTTGAAGCGCGCTGATACCAGATGTATTAGTACGCACCTTCGCGCCTAACGTGTTAATTTCATCGTACGCAGCGTATAACTGGGAGCCGTTGACAGCGTCCAAGCTGTCCGCCTCAACACGCCCTGCGCTCACGTTTTGAAGTTGTCTATTATACTGAGCCACACCGCCTGCACCTGTGCGAGCTTTGGCGCCAAAGGATACAACTGCGCCTGGTTGTTCGCCTGCAAATACGTGGCGAGTGCCGTTGATTGTAATGGCATCAACACCTACCGCATCATCGGTCACCGAGTTGGTGCCAATAGCCACCGCGTTGGCGCGGTCAGCAATTGTGTTGTTCCCGAACGCTACCGCGTCAGTGGCTAATGATTTGGCATGCGTGCCGAACACCAACGCGCCTTGACCGTTAGATTCAGAGTTAGACCCGAACACGAGTTGTTCCTTTTGAGAACCAATTTTGTTGTTGTAGCCTACTACAGCGGACTGTCCGCCGGCTACGGTGCCATTATTGGCACCGACTGCGACGGAGTTTTCTCCGGTCACATTGTTGGAACGGCCAAAGACCACGGAGCTTTCGCCTGATACGAACGCGCCATTACCGATAGCCACGCTATCATAGGACGCCGTTCTAGCCTGGTTGCCGATAGCGATGGTGTATTCCACCAAGCTTTCGGCATGGGAGCCAAACGCGAAGGAGTTACGGCCGGATGCTTTTGCATCGTTACCACCGGCGAAACCATTTTCGCCGGAAACCGTATTATTTGTACCAAAGGCGATGCCGTTTGGCGCAGATACTGTATTTTGAGTGCCCGCGATGAAGGCGGATGTAGCGTTTGTAGTTGTTGTATTATTCGTACCAATCACTAGGCTTGCATCACCATTAGCGGTGCCGTTAGGGCCTAAATTACTACCTTGTGCGAATACATTAACCGCTAGCGCGGAGATTGCGAGCGTGGATACAATTACTTTCTTGTTCATAGTTGAATTACCTCGTATAATATAAGTGTCAAAATTATTTTGATGTGGCCGTGTCAGTAGTTCCAGTACTGATGCGGTCATTTTCTTTTGGGCGTTTAAGAATATCGAAGTCAGAAGGACTGCCGATATCAACTTGTGCGTGTGCCCAGGTGTCATAGTCGAATCCAAATTTCTTAAGCTCGACTACGGCGTGCTTCCCTGAAGGGGAACGATCAATAATGCTATTCAATGCATTCCGCGCTGACTTCAACTTACGAATCTCAATTTCGTAAGGCTTGGCTACTTCTAGGACTGCACGCCACTTTTGGCCCTTCTCGGAGTTAACATCGAGATTGTCATACCACCATTCGTGGAGTGGTTTGCACATACGCTTGACGAAGTTATCCGCATCAGGTACTAGCTTAGTAGCTAGCGAGCCGTAGCCTAGTTCTTCCAAACGTTGAGCGCCCTTACGTGCCTCACGTAATCCATTAATGACTTTGTGGAACGCTTCAGCAGCTGCTACACGTCCGTCAGCTTCAAGGCTAATGTAGTGTGATTCGAGCGCTACGCTTTCTGCTTCTGTCTGTTCCAGAAGCCGAGCGTTGTACAGACTTCTAACAAAGGTCCGTACGTTGTTCTTTGTAGGGTTCTGCATAGGAACCTCCTTTCTGCTAAATTGCAAAATATACTACTAGGGCTCCGTACCAATTGGCCATCATTGCCCATGTGAGGGTGACCTCACTTAATACTGGCTAAAGTCAAATAACAATCCGATGTCGACGTTCAGAGTATCTGCCAAGATGACTGCCTTACTAAATGACATCGACTTATTTATGCCCTTGAGATGGCTGTATAGGGTTGCATAGTGCATCCCGCACATCGCAGCGACATCTTGAATGGACAAACCCTTATCAGCTAGCACCTTACGGAACGCTTCAGCACGTATGCGGTACCCAAATCGGTTGCCCCAGGTCTTTTGTTGAATTGAGCACTGTTCAAATAAGAAGTCGATTCGTTGGCCAAGGCCTTTAGCGACTAACCTGGCCGTGCAAATTCTCACGGGTTGGTGCTTAGATAATTTGACCAGGGTCATCGGATTTACACCGATAACTTCAGCGAAACTACATAACCCGTATGGTGTGTTGTCATAAATCAGCCTCTTCAGGTCGAAGCTGTTCTTTAACCGCATCATCGGGATGATTGGTTTCCGTCTCATCGTTGTCTCCTTTTGAGCCGTCTGATTGTTTGACCTTGCTCGGCCACAATCCATAAAGCTACCCCCAAGGCGCATTGGACGAAATACTGAGTAAAGCCTATGCGGTCAATCTCGAGGCTACCAACGGAGCCCATGAGGATTAATCCGGCTACTAATTTAAGAAATGCATGCACGATTAAATGCCTCCTTGATGTACTCTTCACTTCTCCCTGTTCGAGCCAGGTATGTTTCAAATCCGAACCGGTCAATGACGAAGGTTCGTTTCTTGCCTTTGCCGTAGCAGTAGGCGAAGGCCTTATAATGGTTGTTAGCGATGCCCTCTCTAACCGCGGTAAGGGTTAGGCCTAAAACGCTAGCCATTTGTTTTACTGTAATGGTTGGGTTCATAGCATCGCCAACACAGAGACAAAGTAGATGAGGATAACTGCAAGTGTTACCGCAGTCAAAAGTCCAAATATTCGGATGAACCAGAGGTCAATCTTAGCGGTTCGATGAATCTGTTGGACGTGTAAATGCTCGATGATGATACGATCATCTTTTTCATTGTTCATAGTTTTACCTCCTATACAGGGTCAATGCCCCAGAAGTCATCTTCTTCAGATGGATCAACTTGTAAGTGTTCAAGAATTTTGGCGATTGTTCGAACCGATACCGGTCTACCATTACACGAAGTAAGGATTGTGCATGGTGAAAGCTCCGTCATAGTGGCTAGCTCTGACCGAGATACACCGAGCTCCTTCATCCGACGAGCGAGTGAATCTTGGTACAGGTACGTTATGCAAGATTTACGTTTGTTCATAGTGACTGCCTCCTTATTAATATACAATACGATATTTCGTATTTAACGAGTATAAAAAAGGGTTTCCACGGATAAATCGGTTTCTAATGCGGCTTTAATTGCTAGGCATTCGTGGTAGGTTATATCAGTCTTACCACTTAACTTATCAATTAAAGTTGCGTAGCGCTTGTTGATTTTATCAGCTAAAATCTTCTTATTCCAGCCTTTCCTAGCTAGCTCCGCGTTTAGATTTGGATACATTAAGCACCCCTCCTTTCGATATTTCATATTTATCAATTCGATATTTCATATCGACTTTGTACGTTCATTATAATCCGAAATTTTGAATTATACAAGTACTTTTTTCATAAATTATTACGATTTACGAGTATTTAATTATTTATTAACTATATCGGAATATATAATTTATTGTTTATGTCGGTTTATTTCGTATTTATATATTGTTATTTCGTATTTGTATATTGAAATTTCGTATTTTAAATGCTAATATATGTATATAAAGAACGATATTAATAGAGGAGTTATGTAAAATGACAAGAGAAGCGTATTTGAAACAATTGATTCTAGAGGATTCTGGCACAGTAAAAGACTTTGCCAAGAAAATCAATATGCCGTACTCCACGTTACACTCCATCCTTAATAATGTTGGCGGAGCCTCCGTGGATAAGGTTATTAGGATATGTAGAGGCCTAGGGATTACCACCGATGATCTCGAACGGGCGACACAAGACGGTGTTCCATCTATGTTTACACCAGCTATAGACTCAGCGACTAAAGCCGCGCTTATAGGAGCAGGCGCGGCAGTGGGCGGCCCTTTGGGTATGAGCATCACCGCGGTAATAGCAAAAAATCCAGAATTATTAAAGTTATTTAAGTCCTTAAGAAATGCACATGCTGATGACATCAAGGAAATAACCAATTACGCTAAATATATTCAATCTAATAAGAAATGAGGTAACAGTTATGAAGATTAAATCAATTATTGCTATTCCTATTATTTTTATAGTCGCCATAGGTCTTGCCCTATTCGCCCTATGGCCTAAGCCGTCCATCGAGTTTAGGGAAGAGTCAGTTCTTGGCCACACAGTAACCAGTGTAGTCCTTGAGGACTGGACACTCACATCCGCCCAGGGCGGAGAGAACTCCACTCTTACTTTCCCCAATGGGAAGTCCGTACAAGCGCATTGGCAACTCGTGCAGACTGTACCGCCTGCGCACCGATTTGATATGTTCCCTGAATCGTTCTTCTACCACACCATATATGTGGCACCGGTTCAGCCAGGCCTCGTTGAATATATCAACGCGAATAAACCTACCGTAACCTACTACCTCAACGGAGAGGCTAAACAAATTCAATTTAAATAAAGTAAAGCCCCTATCCGATACTGCTCAGATAGGGGCTTAGTTATAGGAGGATATAATATGGCCATGAAACGAGCCAACGGAACAGGATCCGTTTATAAAATGAAACATAAAAACCTTCGTAAGCCTTACCGTGCTGTTATCACAGCCGGATGGACAGCTGAAGGAAAACCGATTAAGCGCTCACTAGGGACTTTTACGAAGCAAGCTGATGCGTACCAGGCGCTCGCACAGTTTGCGAGTAACCCAGATGCCTTTGCAGAACGTAAGATGACTACCTTTGGCCAAGTATTCGATTGGACGATTGACGAGTCAAAGCGTCAAGGGTTATCTAAAGGGCGTATCCAACATATTGAAATTGTGCGGGACCACTTTGCGCATCTCTTATCACAGGATGTCACCACCTTACGTGTTCCACACGTTCAATTCTTCTTTGACGACCCAACCAGGAAACAGTCATATCTCCAATCAGTTAAGGCTATCCTAGTTCGGGTAATGAATGTTGGAATTAAACACGAAGTGTTATCTAAGAATTATATGCGCGATATTATAATCTCAAAAAATGCCCCTAGTACACGCATAGCGAAAGTTTTTACTCCGAGCCATATAATTACACTATGGGAGCATAAAAACGAGCGTACGGCTCAAATATTGCTACTTTATATTTACACCGGGCTCAGAATTTCCGAGCTATATGGTATTAAAATTGAGGATGTGCATCTAAAAGAACGATACATGATTGGTGGATCTAAAACGGACGCAGGTAAACGTAGAATCATACCAATAGCGGAATGTATTTATCCAATTATATCTACCTTCTACAGTGAAGCTCAATTCAATCGCTCCAATAGGTTATTTAAATCTCCTAGTAAGACCATATATCGTACTCATTTTACTAAAATATGCCAAGAGCTCAACTTGGGCGAACATGTACCACACGATACAAGACACACGTTTATCACCATGTGCAGTAATGCAGAAATTCCGGAAATTATTGTTAAGCATATTGTTGGCCACTCCACTGCCAGCAATATCACACAAGACATTTACACGCATAAGACTACGAATCAATATGTAGAGGCGGTGAATAAATTACCGACCTACGATGACCTAATATAGCTAGTTAATCACAAATTTTGCCGTACTACCTTCATCACCACGTGTGACTTCTAAATGGGCAGGTATCCGCGTCTTTAACTCAGGTACATGGGAGATCATACCGATGAGGCGCCCCGATGATTGTAGTTGTACCAATGTTTCCATAGCGAGCTCCAATGTATCAGGGTCAAGTGTACCAAACCCTTCATCAATGAACATCGTATCCATATGAATACCACCGGCATAACTTTGAATCACGTCGGCAAGACCTAAGGCAAGTGCCATAGAGGCCAAGAATGTTTCTCCCCCTGACAAGGTATTCGCAGGTCTAGATTGTCCTGTGAAAGCGTCCATTACGGCCAAATCGAGGCCTTGCTTACCACGGCCGCCACCGGTATAGTCTGAACGCTCCAAAGAGTAACGGCTACGGCTCATCTTTTGAAGACGTAAATTGGCTGCATAAACAACCTCATCTAAAATGGCCCCCAATACATAGCGCTCAAAGGTGACATTTTTAAAACCTTGTTCACCCCCATTAGCGAGATCATTCAATCGACTTAAGAAGGCTACTTTCTCTCGGGCCTCACCCATAGCCGATTCAATTTCCTCTAGTGAAGCAAGTGTAGTTTCTATATGCTGTGTTTCTTTATCCCAAGCCGCTAAATGGCCCACCAATGTATCACGACGTTCTACCGCTGCATCATATACTTCATCCGAAACAGTATCGCTAGGTTTAACCACAGTCTCCGTAGTCTTTAGTGCCGCATCATATACAGCTTGTGCTGTACTAAAGGCCTCTTCCAAGTCATATAAATTAGATTTAAAATTCTCTAACGCATTAAAGTCACTCAATGCTTCTACAAAATCAATTTCACTTAACGATATAGATTGCAATGACTGTATATATTCCCCATGGAGCGAATCTAGATTCTTTTGTTCTTCTTTTACTTGAGCAGATAAGATTTCTAGTCGACCTCGTTTAGCACTTAGCTGCCCTCGAGCCTCCTCTAATTGTTTTGTGGTCACTGTTAACTGCGCATCATACTCTTTAATTTCTGATGCTAAGAATGTCACTTGTTTACGCCACAACTCTATATCCGTAGTAGGCAACGACTCTGATAAGGAATCTATTTTTGCTTGTACAGAACTGATACTAATCTCTAGTTCATGCAATGCTTTAAGCAACTCATTATGTGCAAGTTCTGATTTAGCCAACGTATCCTTAGCGGTGCTTAACCTACGCTCCGCATCAGAAATAGTCTTACCTAGCTGTTCAGATTCACCACGTAACGTTTTGAATCGTTCCATTTGAGATAACAGAACTTGTTGAAGCGATGCAAAGTTTTCCTTAGAAAAACCATCTATAGAGGACTGAAGAATCGAAACTTGTGCGTCCATATAGTTAGATAATTCATGCATCCGCCCCACTAACGCATCCCTTTGACCAACTTCATTCGCTTGTTGTTGTAACGCTTTATCACGAAGGCCTCGAGCAGCTTCAACCTCAGCCTTAGTAGGATATAATTCTGGCTTAGTTGCTAAATGAGGATGTTCTGTAGATCCACATACTGGGCAAGGCTCATCTTCTTTCACGAAAGGAACCAGTTCATACGCGCGCCCTTCTTGCATTAAATGCTCTAGCCGCTCTAAATGTACCTTCGCCCTTTTCACTGTTTTATCAAGAGCTGCTAAGGTCTCATCCTTAATGTCGATTTCTTTTTGAACCTGACTAATTTCTTCTACCAACTCAGAATATCTGTGCACATGATTAAGCTGTTCTTGAATAACAGGAACCTGCTCCAGTAGTGTACTATTCTCTTGAAAGCGTTTACGTAAACCCTCAACATCTACTTCTATCTGTTTGATGAGCTGGCGTTGTATCTCTAGGTCAGCTTCACTCTTTTTACTATCCAATTGTTTTACATTACCACGTAGTGTAAACATCTTTTTTTTCAACAATCCTAACTCATCAAACTTTTCAGACTGTTGTTGGAGTTGAGCCAAAGTAGTCCTCTTAGATTGTATCGTCTCAGCTTGAGATTCTAACGCTTCATGAGCCTCTATACAGTTAGTCTCATGTTGAGTAGCAGTGTCCACACTTTTTTCTGCATCGGACAGTGCCCCTTCTAATGTTGTTAAACTAGACTGTTTATCAATGTATTGTTGATACAATGCATGAACTGGAGATAAGGAATTGAGGAATTGAACCTTTTCACTCAATTGTGTGCGCTCAGGTTCTTTAGCTTTCACCAAATCTAATCGAGATGTAGCCTGTGCTAGAGATTGTTGTGCTTGATTATATAGGGCCCACTCCTTACGCAAGGCATTAAATTGTTCTACCTCATTAACAGCCCTATCTCGTTCTACTACAAGTACATCACGATGTGGTACTCGATTAGATAATAGTTCACGTACATGTTCGACAGTTAGCACTGGAGTCTCTTCATCGTGAGGAATAGACTGTATCAACGCCGTTTGTTTCATCAAATTTTCTTCAATGCCAGCTTTTTCGTCATCATAAACTGATTTAAGAGCCTCTTGTAGTTTTCGATATATCTCTGTTCTAAAGAGCGTATGTAGTAATTCCTCCCGTTCATTTGTAGAGGCGACAAGGAGTTTTCTGAATTCCCCTTGTGGCAATAGAACCACTTGTAAAAATTGATCCTTCCGAAAACCTATGATTCGTTGAATCGTATCGCGAATGGCAGCCGCAGAGGTGGCGATAACCTTCCACTCACCAGCTTTCATTTCATAGACAGTGGCACTAGCGTTCTGTTCGCGCATACCTGTACCGCGTTTTTTGGCTACCATCTGTTTTGGTAATCTTTCAACACGATAT
>QWCT01000174.1_pt2 | contig 47409 bp, 67 predicted proteins | sample 1972681 | NCBI WGS metagenome assembly QWCT01 (sample SAMN09866701, study PRJNA288562) | Human oral metagenome isolate pre3_saliva, whole genome shotgun sequencing... | isolation source: mouth | host: Homo sapiens | place: USA: California | reverse complement strand
TCTAGGCTTTCGCCTTGACCTTTATCTTGATTACATTATACCAACTGTATGCAACTTTGTCAAGTTTTTTACGTAACTTTTTTATATTTTTTACGTAATTATTTTTATAATATTACGCAACAAAAATAAGCCCCAGAGCCGAAGCTCCGGGGCTGTGTTGTTTGTCGCTGTTAATGCGGGTTACTCCGTGTCATCCACCGCGATGACCATCTCATGCATGTACTGCCCGTCTTTGAGTCGGACGATTCCCGCGCGCTCATCAAACGATGTGAAATCAGGGATAGACGCCAACATAGACTCGTTCGGGCACTCCGACTCGGCGAAGATGTCCCGAATCTTGCGGACGATGTCCTCGGTGATCGCCTCGGCACTAATGATGGTGATGTTCTTCATTTGTTCATTCCTCCTACTGTCAACATGGCGAGCGCGTCCGCTTTTTCTTTGACGAAGCGGCTTCTCAGCCCGCCAATAACTCCGGCGCCCCCATTGCAGAATCCGTTTGCGCTCCTCCATACGCCGCCGTGGAGCCGTACGGAATCACACTCGGCAATGAGGAAATCATAGATCGTTGCGATGAGATCATGGTCGAAATATGCATCATCGACATAGGACAGGTTCGGATGCCCCAGTCGTTTGCACGCTTCCTGCATGAGCTCGACACACCCACGCGCGCCGTTTTGCACTGCCCGCGACAAGATGACGGCACGCATCGCCGTCGTGTGCTTGTCGGCGCAGTAGTTCTCCTTGCAGAGCAGATCGGAGGCGCGGCCATAGTACCGCTCCTTGATGTATGCGTCTTGGAGCATTCCAAAGTTTCCGGGGTCAATCTCCCCGATCTCCTGCCACTGTCGCTGAAATTCCTCGCTGTTGATCTCAGCCCCTGAGAGTACGCGCCCGTAGTTTGCAAGCTCCGGAACGGGATAGTCGCAGAGCCACGCAAGGAACTCCTTCACGCTCCCCGCAGCGCTTGAGAGCTGATAGAGTCCATAGCTCACGCCGCCAAGGTCGCCCGTGCCCGAGGACACGCACGCAGGATCGCCGTTGCTCTCGTACTTGCGCGCAAGGACGGAGATTTTCTTGATGTCGTCCTGATCCAGCTCCTGACGCATCCGCGCGACTTCCTCCTCATGCTGATCGTCGCTTAACGGCGGATTTTCTGACGGTGCACTGTGTCGGTAGTAGTTCGCTTTCCCTGTGATCGTCCCATCGTCTAGGAGTGCTTGCAGGTTTGCGCCGGGGCATGCGGTCTCCATGAGTTCGCCGTGTCCGACGATATGCGCTCGGTCGGTCGGAATGTCATAGTCCTCGCAGAGGTTCGCGATCAGCATCGCCGCCCGCTCGATCTGCGCCTGTGTCGGGCGCGTGTGTGAGAACTCTCCCGACAAGTGGATGCCTATGGTGTGGGAGTTCTCCCCGTAGGCGTGCGATCCGACTGCCCATACAGGGCGGCCACGCTCAACGGTGCCGTCTTTTCGGATGACGAAATGATACCCGATGCCCGCCCATCCGTTCCCGAGATGCCACTCGTGGATCTTCTCTGCCGATGCGTCCATGTTCGCTCCGGTGTGATGGATGACGATCATGTCCGTTGTTGTACGTTCGGTGAGTCCGCCAAATTCCAGATTCGTCTCTTTGATGTCAACTCTTTGCACGGTGTTCACATTCTCCTTTCTCCTACTTCCCGCTATCTGGCGGGCTTTTTATTTGCTCAGAGCGACGCCGCCAAGAATGACGGCGACGACCTGCCAAACGGTGATTTTATTTTTGAGGCGTCTTTCCCTGTTGGTGTGTTCCTCCTCGTTTTTGCGGAACTCAAGGCGCGTATTTTGCAAGGATTCGTTCGCTCTCTGCAGTGCACTCTCTGCATTCTGCGATTCGCTGCTGAGCACGTTCAATCGCTGTTTCAGCGCCGCGATTTCCTGCCTCTGCGTGCTCAATTCGCTCAAGAGCTGCGCTGTTTCCTGCCGTGAGTGCGTCAAGGTCTCCTGCGATGCGGCGAGCTCCTGCTTCGCTTTGGTCAGCGCTTCGTTCGATGCGTTCAAGGCTGCGCGTGCCATCATCAAGTCCTGCGCGGATTCGTTCAAGGCTTTCTCCTGCGCTCTGCTGATTTCGCCGAGTCTCGTCAAGTCCTCGCTCGACATTGAGACGGTGCTCTCCTGCGGGTTCGGGGTCGCTGCGCAGACTCCATAGGAGAGCGGCAACGCCAAGAGCAACGAGGATAAAAGCACCAATGCGCAGCATATTTTTCCTGTCATACATCCTTCCTCCCTCCTTGTGCGCTTTGCGCGGATTCTGCGCTCTGCGTGTCTTTTTCTTTGGCGAGCTGTTCCAATGTGTCGGTGAGTCGCTTTGGAATGGGCGCGCCCGCCTTTGCCGCATTCTCGATGATGGAAAGCCCCTCGTTGCCGATATAGAACCAGACGATCATCGTATGGACGGCTGAGATGCCCATCGCTGTGTCGAGGTAGTGCGCGAGCGCGACGATGCACAGAATCGACACCTTGCGGATAATTCCGAGCGCGCCGACTCTGCTGCTGGGTCCCTTCTTGCTGTTCGGGTGCTTGCGCTTGTAGCGGTACGCCGCAAGCACGCCCGTGATATAGTCGATCACCATCGCGACGATCAGCGTCTCAACGAGATCATTCCACCCGAGCAGATACCCCGTCAGCCCCCCCGCGACGGAACACCCTGCTCCCCATACCATCTGCACTTCCGTCGGGATCATTCCTTTCAAAAAAATCAATACATCCTGCATACTGCCCTCCCCTTAAAACCGCACCTGATAGAGCAATACGCCCGCACAGTCGGCGGCAAAATCTCCGCTGTCCCAGTCACCGTCCGCCCACTCTTTGAGCGCACCGATGGCGATGGTGGTCGTTGCCGCCCAGAAGCCGTTCATTCCGACGTTGCGCTTGAGTTGGTCGCAGATGAGATAACTAACGCCCGCATGGGCAATTCTGTCAACGCCAACGTCATCGATGATACGGTGATTCGCCCCGCATGGCACAGGCGCAAACATCAATGCGGCGACAAGCACCGCCAAAAATATACGTTTCATATCTTGCCTCCTAGAATACGATTCCCATAGCCGCCGCGCGTGCCGCTATGGCTTCTTTGAGTTGTGGAACATCTGCGTTCATTGCGCGCCCGTTCCACGATGACAGCACGCGACGGATTTCATCCCGCGTGATGGTCCCCGCTGCATAGTCCCGCTCGAATCGCCGCATCATCCGCTTTATCCGTTTGACGTAGGCTTTACGCAGGATTCTCCGATATGTCCAAATCCGATAGCCCAGAAAGTCAATGCCCTGCGATACGGGAAATACCGCCGTTTTGTGGTTGAGTTCGAGCGCGAGACGATTCCTCAGAAACGCCGCGATCTCGTTCCACGCTGCATGAAGCCGTCGCTTGTCGTGGTGGAGGATGACGAAATCATCCATATAGCGGACGTAGTATTTCATGCGCAGAATTTCTTTGACGAAGTGATCCAGCTCATTGAGATATACGTTCCCGTAGAGCTGACTCGGCAGATTCCCGACGGGGATTCCGACTGGGGCGGGGTCGTTCGGATCTGCCGCCGATGATAGAATGACATCGGTCAGCCATCGCGTGTCCTTGCAGCGGATGCGACGAAATAGTATCTCGCGCAGGATTCCGTGGTTCACGGATTGGAAATACTTCTTCACATCTCCTTTCAGACAGCACATCTTCCCGTACATATTGCGGGTCTTTCGTAGGTAGGTCTCTACTTGCCGGACACCTGCATCAACTCCTTTCCCGAGTCGACACGCAAACGACGTGTCGATGAACTGTGCCTCGAATATCGGCTCTAGTATGCCGTGGTAGCTCTGATGGACAACGCGATCACGAAACGGCGCGGCAGAGATGAGCCGCGTTTTCGGATCGTGGACGTAGAACAGGCGATATGCACCCTGCGCGTATGTCTTATCCTTGAGCTCGCGTTCGAGGTCGAATAGATTCCTCTCTAAATGGTGGTTGAACTCCAATACTTCCGGCTTCATGCGCTTGTTTTTCTCTGCGCGCTTTGCAGCGCGGTACAGGCTCTCAAAACTCGCGATGCCCGGGTCAAAAAGATGATTGTATGATTGCATAGCAAACGCCGAGCGTTCGGCATATCGCCTACCAGCCCGGCGCGCTCCTTTCTGTATTTCTCCTGTTCCGCAGAACAAGAAGGATGCGTCCTCCTTTGTCTAACGTACTATCCGCAAACCCGTGAGTTTACGGCTTCTCACTACTAGACAGAGCGGCGCGAAAGCCCACGTTGGAACTCCAATTCGACGGAGATTCGTTCAAGTTCAAAGCCGACCCGAGCTGCGCCCAGTCGCCATTGTCCCAGTTGCCGCCACGCAGCGCCGCACGCTTTCAGGACGCCCCCTCAATTTATTTTTGTTGCAGCACGATGGTTTTTCTCCATCCGCCGATCATGCGGCCGATTTCGTCCACTTTCGCGCTCCAAACTTCGTATTTTTTGAACGGCAGATAGCCAAGCTCTGTGGCGAGTCGGATAAACGTCCGCAGAATGTCAAGCTGCACGTCCATGTCTTGCAGGGTCGTTTTCTTGTAATACTTGTGATTGCAGGAAATGATCAGCCGCAGCAGCTCGTACATCGCCGATTTTGTCACAGCACCCATGCCGTATTTCTCGGATCGCGGATACTGGTTCAGCGCAAGCAGGCCATACTTGATCATGTCCTCGCATTTCAGTTTGATTTTTAGATCTGTCATATTGTTGGGGCAGCGCCCGCGCTATCGCGCGGGCGGTCAGATTCCAGTCATCCAGATTACAGTGTCTCAAGTGCCAAAGCGGCGCGAAAGCCCACGCTGGAACTCCAATACGACGGAGATTCGTTCAAGTCCACCGCCGACCCGAGCTGCGCCCAGTCGCCAGTGCCCCAGCCGCCGCCACGCAGCGCCGCACGCTTGCCGTGTGTACGAATCCAGTATCCGTCGTTCCACTCCTCCGACTCTGTATTTACGCTTGAGGTCGCAGGGAGCATGAGCGGCGCAAGGTCAATCTCCGTGCGCAGGCTGTTGAGTCGTCCTTGCTGATATGCGTCGTTTTCGGGGCGATAGTTTGCCATCTGGATCGTAACTTTCGCAAAGCCGATGCCCTTTGCGTGCGTTCCTGCCGCGCTGCCGTTCTGCGCACGCTCGATGGTCAGCGTGTTTGACGTTACGGCGGTAATCTTGGCCTGCTCGTTCTCGATCTGGAGGATGTCACCTGCGGCAAAGCCGTTATTGCCGGGACCATTGATGAGTCCTGTATAGGTGATCGAGGTGTCCGATGAGCTGATTCCGCTGCCGTTTGCGATGTACGCTGTGCAGCTCCCCGGTGTGACGCAGTAATCCGTGAGCTGATAGACGATCACGTCGTTCGCGTGCGCGGCGGCGGTGCTCCCCTTCTGCGCGCGGGCGCAGCCCGATAGGATTGCCTTGCCGTCCCCCTGATAGTTGATGCCACTGTACGAGATGTATTCGTTCTCGATTTTGATGACGCCGTTATTCGGCCACGTCTCTCCGCTCTCCATGCCGTCAAGGGTAATGGTCGCGTCCTTGTCGGTGATGCCGTCGTTGTCGTTGATGTAGGCGCGCTTTTCGTGCGTGTAGACGCCGCAGTCAACGACAAAATCCACCCACTCCCAGATGTTGCCGAGGATGTCGTAGATGCCGTTCGCGGTGCCGTTGTGACTCCACGACACGGGACCCGTCCCCGTCAGTACGCGATTGTACGTCGGGTGGTCGTTGGTAACGTCGCGGATGCCACGATTCGCCCACGTGTCCGCCTCGCGATAATCCCTCCCCTGATTGTTGTTGCCGCGCAGGTCATGTCCAAGGATCTTGACGAGATAGATCATCGTCGCATATTCCTTCATTGTGAGGAGGTGGCAGGCCTGCCCGTTGATCTTGCGATTCGCGCACGCCTGCTTTGCGCTGTCAAAATTGATGTGCGTCCACGCGACCTTGCCTGGCAGAGATACGGGGATGTCCGTCGTGTTGCTGCTGTTGATGGTCGGATTCTCGCCGATGCCGCGCGCGGTGTTCGTCGCCTTCTTGTGACTGCACGCGTACTTGTCAACAAAAAAGCCGCCGAGGTTCATCGGCTGTGCCGGGAACTTGCCGCCCTCGAACAGTCCTGCGGGGACGGTGAATTTCGGGATGAATACCATCTGCGTGATTGCGCCGTCATCCGTCAGAAAGTGGACTTCGCGCGTCTGCGCATTGATCTGCTCGCGCAAGGCTTTGAGGCTGAGATGTTTAATCATGGTTTTCCTCCTTCATCGGCAGGTCGTATGTGTGGAACGTGACGCCGCTGAGGTCAAGCGGGACTTCGACGGTCTTTGTCTTTTCCTGCCCCTTCTCGTCTTTCTCCCCTGTTGGGACTGTCTCTGTCTGCTTCGGCGGGATGTCCGCCTCGGCGAGCAGCCAGTAGTGGTCGCAGTGCTTGCAGGTCGAGAGGTCGCCGTTCTCCTCCATGTAGAGGCGGAACGTCTCGCCCTGATACTCCGTCAGGTCGTAGCTCTGCGCAGGGACGCGGATGCCGCTGGCGGTAAATGCCGCCACGCGCAGGATTGCGGGGTTCACCTTGTCAATCGCGATGGTGATTTTATTCTGCTCCATTGTGCTCCTCCTTAGTTCATGATCTGGTAGCGTGCGCCGCCCCGATAGCCGCCCGTATTGTAGACGGTAAACGCATTCGCAGCTCGGGAAATGTATACGTCTCCGAGATCGCCGCCCGTGTCCGCCGTCGCAGATACGTTGACGACGTAGTTCGTATTTCCAAGGTTGTGTGCGACGGTCTGTCCACGCGTGCCCGCGAAGGAGAAATCCCCCTGCGCTGTTGTACCCTCAAGCGCATTGATGCGATCTGCGAGCGATCCTTTGCCGCCGCGTGCCTGTCTGATCTCGTTTTCTGTGTCATCCATGTGCGTCTTCAGGTAGAGCGTACGATTCCCGAGCTGACGCGGCGCTATGTTGACGGGACCGTTCTCGCCGCCAAGCGCAGGATCGGTGACTTCGATCTGGTAGATTTCAGGCTCCCACTGCGCGTTCTCTTTCAGTTTTCCCATGATTGCCTCCTTTAGAAATAGATTTCCCAGTATCCTGTGATACTGATGTCATCCTCTTTGCCGATGATGCTCTTGCGCACGCGGCGTGAGAACATCACGTCATCGGCGAAGAAAAGCCCAAGCTCACGAATCAAAAGGCCGTTCGCGTCGGCATTCCCGAGTGTGAAGTTGAATCGCACCTTCGTTCCTGCGTATTCCGTGGACTGCACAGGGATAAGAACGGCATCCGTCAGCCCTGTATCCGTGTCGCTTGCGGGTGCGCTTCCAGAGCCTACGCCGACTTTCGTGATGCGACCCGCGTAGTCTCCTCCCAAGAGACGCGCCAGTTTCTCGCGTCCCGATGTGACGATGAGATTGTGATCGGTCTCCTCGAATAGGAGCTTCCCGTTTTTGTAGACGGCAAGGTGTACCGCGCCGCGCAACGGGGCGAGTGTATCTTGCTCTTTGATTGTTGTCATAAGCACTTCCTCCTCATGCTGTGTATCTGTACTGCTCAAAAGTCTCACCTCCCCTCTCGAAGCGAACTGAGCCATCCATTTCAAACGCTCCGCCGAAACGATTCCGCGCAGTGCGGCGAACGGTGAAGAATCGCCCGCCATCGAGCCGCCATGCGCCGTCCATAAAGGATGCGTTGCCCGCGTCGAAATTCCACGATCCGTTGAAAACACGCCCGACGGTCACGGTCAATCCGCATTTCTCGTCTTGGACGGTCATGCGATCCTCAAGTTTCGTGAGTGTCGCAGAGAGGCTCGTCTGTTCATCCGCATCCTCGTCGCTGTCAAAACGCGCATCGGAGAGTGGTACATTAAAATCTCGCCCGCCGTCAAGCTGCCATGCGCCGTCAAACACCGCCGCAAGAGGCGTGATGTGCGGCGCGCCGGATGCTCCGTCGAAGATGTGCGTGCTGTCAAAACGCCATGCGCCATCGAGCGGCGCAGCCCTGCCGAACGCCCACCGTCCATCGAAGCGGCGCAGGTGCACGAACGGATAAATCTCCGTCGTCTCGATTTGCGGCGCGATCTGCGCCGCGTCCATCGCCTGCTCTGTGTCGGCGAGTGTGAGCGCCGCCATCGTTTCGAGCACCGCATCCTGTGCGTGCTCATTCGGACCGAACATCCACGACCCGTCGAATCGCCGCCCGTCGAACTGGAATGTTACGCTGTGCTTGTCTACGACGGACAACTCCTGCGTAAGATGCAGTGCATCCGTCTCAAGCGAGTTAAACAGGATTTTCCGCGACGCCGAATTGAGGTTGAAGTCATGCTGTCCATCGAACTGCCACATCCCGTCGAAGATCCTGCCCTGTGTGATCGCATCCTCGTCGCCCGGCGGCGTGCCGTCGAATTGCCACGAACCGTCGAATACGCGTCCGCCGTCAAGGTGCAACGGTGCTGTGAAGCACCATGAGCCGTCAAAAAAGCGCCCCCGCCACGGGTAACGCTCAATCATTGTTTTATGTACTTCGATGGCGTGCGTGTCCTCTGCTTTTTCCTCATCCTGTAGATGCAGAATGAATTCGATGGTCTCAAGCCATGAGCGCGTATTCTTCGCCGCGTTGATTGCACGGCGCATCCGCTTCAACACTTCCTGATCGGTCGTCACATCCTCCGTGACGACCTTAAAGTGATATGGCTTTCCGCCATATTCAAACCATTCCTGCACATGTGACGTATCAAACACAGCGGAAACGACCTGCTCCACTGCTGCGGGCGTGCCTTTTATTCTGTGCCAAGCGATGGAGTTCTTGATGAGCCTGCGCTTTGTATCTATGTCCATCCCGACAGGCTCATAAAAATCGACGTGCCACTGCCATGCAAGAAGGTCGATGACCTCCTCCGAGAGTTCGTCAAGGCGTGGCAGGAGCAGGGCATTCCTTGTCACCGCCGTGATTTTTTGCAGCTCATCATCAAGTGCCCGCGCCGCCGCATAGATCTGTTTGTCGGCGAGGAGATTCGGCGGCAAAATATCAATGAGCGAAACGCTTTGCAGGTCTTTACTCATCTTCCAACCCTCCGAATGTCACCTTGACATGGTCAGCGATGGCGACTTGATTCTTTTCGGTCTTTGTGAATACCGGGGATTTGATCTCTGCCCGTTTCACGCCCGCCGTACGTAGTCGATAATAAAGCTCGGTCGGGTTGATGTCCCGTCCGAGCTTCTCTTTCTGCCATGCGACAAATTCCTGTACGGCGTTTTCCGCGCGGGACTGTATCGCTGACGCTTCCGTTGCATTACTGCGGTCGATGTAGTAGACGGCATCCACGTCATACTTGACGCTCTCTGGTGCTTTTACGCTCACCTTGTCCGTCAAAGGGCGGATTCTGCGGTCATTTAGCTTCTCGCGTACAAGCGTCAAAACTTCCTCGCCCGGGATAACACCTCCCTTGAGGAGCGGATATACAACGACTTCTCCCGGTGCGGGACTGTCCGGATACACATCCGCGATGAGCGCGGATGCCGCCTTTGCGTGATACTCATAGGCAAGTGTCGGCCCCGCTGTGGAAAACTTCTCCGGGGCTTCGTGGATACGCTCGCGATAGGCATCATCGTCCTCCACGTCTGCACCGCCCTCGCTCTTGGTCGTGTTCTCCGCCGATGCCCAAAATGGCACAGGATCAACGATTCTGCTGATCTCTCCCGGTAAATATCCATTTCCCCGCTCCCCGTTTTCGGTGCAAGTTGCCGATGCCATGACGTATAACTCGCCCGCCGGGATGATGGCATTCTCATTGAGCGCAAAATAGATATTATCCCCCGCCGTAACCCGCGCCCCTTTGGGGATGATGACTGCCTGCTCTCGTACTGCCGAAAGCGTGAGTTTCATCGTTGTCGCTGCGGGGCTTGCAGGTAGGCGTTCCGTCCCGACGAGTGCGCCGATATGGTCGAGATAGCTACCCTTCGCGCACGCAAGCAGGTTCATCTTCGCCATCTGGTCAAACAAAAGGCGCTGCTGAATCAGCAGCGCCTCAACTCCAAGAAGGAATAATCGCAGGGGATCGGCTCGTGCGAGTTTCCGTTCAAGCAGTCCCTCCACGATATCCAATATGTGGATCTCCATCTCCTCTGGATTTGCATCCACGAATTTCAGATTCTCTAAATTCTTGAGTCCCATATTTTCACCTCCCTGCGCTATTCATTGATCTGTACTTTTATCTTCGGGGTCAGTTGCCCGCTCTCATCGCCGTCAAAGTTGATGGACTCGATGACCGCGCGCGGCTCATATCGACGCACCGCGTTAAATATCTCATTTGATAGGTGTGCCTTTGCGACGTTGACGGGGCGGTCGATGACTGCACCATCAATTCCGAATTCGCGATCCATTGGTACGGAATATTTGACGGTCGAGATAATCATGCGGACGTTTTGCAGAACTTCCTCGGCGAGCGTCACAGGGGCAAGATTGAGCGGCGGCATTTCTCCGCCGTTGATCTCGTATGTCATATCACAGCCCTCCGAAAACGGCGCTCGCGATGTTGTACGCTTTCCCGTATTTATTCACGAGGCTCTTCTCTTCTTTGTAGTTGCTGTCATCGTATTCCGTGATGGTGAGCGATGGCGTGCATTGGAGCAGTCGCCCGTCCGCCGTCCAGTAATGTCCCGCCTCCTTGATACTGTCCAACCGCCAATAGCATTGTGAGACTGGCTTTCCTCCAATGATGAGTGGGAACACCGCGCCCGTATCGCGCATCTTACGCAATTTTTCGAGCTGCTTTGCGACATCGATGTTATGCGCTGCATCAAGAATGATGCTGAATGTCAGCTTTTCAAGTCCGGGGCCTCCAAACTGACTGACGGGCTTTCGCATGAGCAGTTCATGTTCCGTCCACCGTGCCGCACTCTCGCGTTCATAGTCCATCGGCGTGAGCATATAATTCGGCGAAACTACAAATACAATATCGCCCATATAGCCGATATACACAGGCAGTCACCTCCTCCCCTCGTCGGCGAGTTTATCCACCGATGAATACGTTTCCACTTCCCACTGCGACGCTCCCGCCACAGGACACAGGATCGCCAATGCGTCCCGCAGCTCTGCCGTTGATGAAAACTGTTCCGCTTCCGGCGGCGATGTTTCCGCTGTGCGGCGGGTGTGCTGGGCATCCGTGTGCTGGATAGCTGTCGCCGACACGCCCTGCACCCTTTCCGTTGATGTATACGTCGTCGCTGTGGGATTCGAGTCCACGCGGTGGGCATGCGTCGTGTCCTGTGTCATTGTCTCCTTGTCTTGTTGCTGCTGGCATGATATTCCTCCTAGTTCAGATCAATGCGCGGAGCGGTGAGCTTCAGCGACTTTGACGCGTGAATCTCCATCTCCCCGTTTTTATTTACGATGTAACTACCGTCTTTATAACGGATGCTTCGGACGTTCGGGGCGCTCTCAACGGGCGGATCGGCCTCACTATAAAATGCACCGATGACGAATCCCTCACCCGGACCTTTCCCCGACGTGTTTGGCAAAAGGACGCATAGGACTTGTTCGTCAATCGCAGGCATCCAATAATCCTTTGTGTCCTTCGTGCATCTACTCATGACGGCGAGTTCGGCGGTCGTGCGATTGTCTTTGTCGGGACGGCGTACGATGACCGTTCCCGGTGTGCTGCCATAGGATGACACCTGACCAATGAAAATGCACTCTGAGAGCGGCACGCCGCCCGAATTAGTAGCCATCCAGACACCTCCTTATATCAACGCTCGTCGTGTAGGACGTTGTGACGCTGTGCGACACTTTCGTTACAAGATACTTCCCGTCAAACTTCCCAAAATTCTTGAGCAGGAGCGTCGTCCCCGCCGCGAAATTCGTATTTCCGATGGTCGCAAAACTGCCCGTCACTTCCTCCTTGTTCGCCTCGCGCAGCTTTTTCTTTGCGAGGCGCTCGGCTTCGGCAGTGTCCTCCACCTGTTCACGCACAAAAAGAACGCGCCCCTTCTCCTTTCCGGGGATGGTGAACGCGCCTTCGATGACCTCTTTTTTCTTACCCTTCTGGTACTTGACGTGACAGCTCCCATAGGTATCCCGCGTCTTTGCGCGCATATTGTAGGAGAGTAGCCAACGTAGCGGCATTGTCTTGTCATCGAGTTCTGCTTTTACGCCGGGCTTATATACGGTGATGATCGGCTCTTGCGCCTCATATTTCTCATCATCGAAAATGACGATCTGCTCCACCATGATCTTGAGGCTCATGCCGTTGTTCTTGCAGATTTCCAGAAGAAACTCCAAGTCCGACTTATCCGCCTGCTCCACATGGTCAAGATTCGGATTTTCTGCACAGTCCCAAATGAGTGAAATATTGTTCCGCTCGCATATATCAGAGGCGCATTTCCAGACGGATATTTTCTCCCATGTCTGATTGCGCCGTGTGCCGCGCAGGGAAGATTCGCCGACGACCGAAACGCCCTTGATCTGTACTGTAGAGGGGAATCCGACAATCTCCACTTCGTCGATCTCGAATTTCCCTGCGTGGAAAACTGCCTCGCCGTCCTTCAAGGTGATGCGGTTGTAGGTGTGGATGGTGATATCGAGCATATTGCCCTCGCCCTCGGGAAACCAATCCTCCATCCAAAGCTGCGCCCGATCCTCAAGCGTGATCGTTACATCGTCCGCCGCATCGGATAGATTGTCCGTGTAGGACATGGATATGAGGTATTTGCTCACATCCTCTGAAATGTCCTTTTCCTCCGTCTCGCCCGCTGGAGTGTACTTGATTTCAAGCCACGCGCGGCGCGATAGATCTGACCCGCTCGGCAGTTCTTTCAGCCAATCATCCAGTGGATTCTTATATTCCGCCATCGTCTATTTCCTCCACGGCGGTAGGATGTGTGATGCCTCTGGCGCGATGGTCGGACAAATTACCTGCACGCCCGACGGGAATATGGCGATATTCGCAAGGTCACTGTTTGCTTCAATCAGCTGCACTATCGCGGATTCCTTGCCGTACACCTTGTAGGAAATCATGTCCCATGTGTCGCCCTGTATGCTTGTGTAGGTATCAGGCATAGGAAAGCCTCCTCTCATGCGCGTCCTGCCTCTTGAGGAGCGTCGGGAGCATAGCGATAAGTTCCTGTTTTTGTCGCTCAAGTTCCGAGCGCAGCTGCTCCACAACGCCAGCATCTGCCGTTCCGTCAATATGGATGGTTGGGTTGAAGGTGATGTTCACTCCGCCGCTCGGCGACGGCATTGCCGCAATGGTCGGGCTCTGCATTGGAGGCGGTGCTTGTATCTGCAATATTGGTGCGGATGCCTCCAACTGGGGCGCGGCATTCTGTATGGTTTGGGTGATCGGCGGTACAAGACTCAGCATCGGCGACTGTGTCTTTGCCGTATGCTCTTGCATCTCCGTCGCCTTCTGTGTGGCTTCCTGTGCGACTCTCGGCAGCGGCGGTACAAGCGTCAGCATCGGCGGCGGCGCTTGCGCTGTGCTCTCCTGTATTTCCGTTGCCTGTGGTATGATCTCTGCTGTTTCTTTTGGCAATAGGCCCATCATCTCGCCCGTCTGCCTCCATAGGCTTGCCGCCCGTGCACTTCCGTTGATTGGGATTGCCGCCTCAGGCGAATTCTCCGCGAAAGTTGTCAGGAACGCCCCTTTTTTATAAATTCCGCCGATGGCGTTTTCAGAAATATCAACGCCTGCCGCATCCGATGCAGCGCTGTCTCCGCCTCGAATAAAATTGACAACAGCGTCGATCGGATGTGATAGTACCTCGCGCAAGGCTTCCCATTTTTCCTGTGCCCATGTGATTCCCTCTCCAAGTTTCGACTGCAAGAAGGAAACGAATCGCTCGATCGCTGCGCTAGGGTTTTCCCAAAGTAGAGAGAACCATTCCTTCACGGTCTCCCAGTTTGCAATAATCCCCGCAACGCAGTAAATCAGCATTCCAATTGGCCCTGTGATAAATGCAATCACGGCGGCGGCGGGGCTTTCCCATACGCTTGCACAAAACTCCTGCACTTCTTCAAAGTGCGTGTATAGAACGTATAGGATTCCGATGAGTGCTGCGATTGCCATAATGACGATGCCGATTGGATTTGCCGTCATTGCGGCGTTCCATGCCCACTGCGCCGCCGTTGCTATTTTCGTCGCAAGTTGAAGTCCTTTGACAAACTCGGCGGCAAGTTGGAAGGACGCATAGGCAAGTGCTGCGCCTTGTATGATCAATGTCATTCCTGCGATTGTGACGATAAGGGCAGCGATCCCCGCCGCCACTCCTGCAATGATTACCACTAACTCCTCGTTTCTCGATGCCCACTCAGCGATCGATGTGAGAACGGGCGCAATGCTCGCAAACACCTGACCAACGGCAGGAAGTAGGGCACTTCCAATCGTGACGGCTACAGCATCCATCGTGTTTTTTGCAAGCTGAATCTGATTTTCTGTCGTCTGACTGCGTGCTGCGTATTCCTGCTCCATAGACCCTGCATACTTTGTCGCGTCTGCTACTTTGTCAAAGTTCTCCTGCAGGTTTTCGAGATTGCCAAGGAGCGGCGCGATCGCACCGATAGATTCTTTGCCAAAGAGATCCTGCAATGTCGCCGCTTGCTTATCTGCGTCGAGGGCTTGGATCGCTTTCATCACGTCGATGATCGCCCCCTTTGCATCTACTTGCATCCTGCTCGCCACATCCTCTGCGGTCATTCCAAGTGAGGCGAATGCAGCGGCCTGTGTTTTCGTCGCGCCCGCTCCTGCGCTCATTCCGAGGATGAGGTTCTTGATTCCTGTTGCAGCAATCTCTGACGATGTTCCCGTTCCGACAATGGATGCGCCGAGTGCGGCGATTTCGCCGGAGGCAACGCCGCCGACTTCGCCGAGTGGGCCGATGCGGGTCACAACCTCCGAGATGAGCGGCGCAGATGCCGCCGTCGTGTTACCGAGATAGTTGACTTTATCTGCAAGTGCAACGACCTCTTCTTGATTCATTTTGAATGCCGTTCGCCATTTTGCCATCATATCACCCGCCTGATCGGCTGTGATATCAAAGGCAATGCCCATCTTCGTCGCTGACTCTGCAAAGGAAAGCAGATCCTCACGCGCGATGCCGGACTGACCTCCCGCCGCGACAATCTGCGCGATTCCCTCCGCCGCCATCGGCAGCTCCGTTGATAGCTTGAGGATATCACCCGACATCGCCTTGAATTGCTCCGGCGTGTCAAAGTCGACGACCTTCTTCACGTCCGCCATCACAGACTCAAACTGAATTGCCTCATGTGTCGCTTCGATGAGCGGCGCGGCGATTGCCCCCGCCATAAGCGTAGCTTCGAGGAAATTCCCCTTTGCTGTGCTGAATTTATCACTTGCTCCCTGACGCTTCTCGCGCAGCCCCGCCATTCTCTCGCGGTGAGCGATTGCCTCTTTCTCCTTGGCAATGGTCTTTTGAAGGGCTTCTTGCGCCGTGCGCTGACTCTCTGCAAAATTCTTTGTCGATATTCCCGCTTCGGAAAGTGATGAACGCACGCTTTGAAGTGCAGCCTGCTGATTTGACAGCGTGTCTTTCAGCTTCGCCGCTTTGGTTTTTGCCTCCTCAAAGTCATTGCCGAGTGCCTTTGTTCGCTCTTCGCTTTCTCTATATGCGGTGCTCAGACTCTTGATTTCCGCTTTCGCGGCTTTATACGTCGCAGGGGTGAGCGTCCCCTTCATGCGATCGAGGCTTTCCTTTGCCTGATCGACGCGCGCCTTGAGCGCCGCCGTCTCCTGCTCAGATGCCTTGAATTGACTTGCAAGTGCCGACGCGCGGGCGCGTGCCTCGGTGAGGCTGTTTGAATTGTCTTGGATGGCGCGCTTGAGTGTCATGAACTGCGCCGACTTTGCGCTGATATTCGCAAGCTCGCTTTCATATCCGCGCAGCGCCGCCGTTCCTTTATCCAGTTGCGCGTTTACTGCATTCGCTGTCTGCGCGACGTTCTGGATGGACTGCGCTGCTTTTGCAATCCCCGCCGCGATGCTACTGTCTATTGTTGCCTTGAGCGCGATGGCAAGCGCGAATGTTTTTCCAGTTGACAAAGTATCACCTCCCGTTTATGCTAAAGATACTGATATTACTAGATTTTATGATTGGAGGGCGTAACAATGACCGTATTGCTTGCGATTCTTTTCATGGCGATCCCCGCCCTGCTCTTCTTGATTCTCGCGACGAACGCCGTCGCCTTGACTGTCAGCGGTTGCGCGGATCTCCTCGAATGGTTCTATGATCGTTTTTATCGCGGCAAATCAGATGCATCGCTTCCTGCTTCTCAAAATCTCGCCCGCTATCTTCCATAATTCCATAGAGCCGCCCGCAAGGCGGCTATTTTTTATTTACGGCCTTCTTTGCCGCCTCATTTTCAATGTCGATCTCTGTGTTCATGATTTTCATCCAACAGCCAAATTCCCCCGTCGGCATTTCAAGGAACACGCCGATGGGGGAATTGCTGTATTTTGCCATGCGCAGAGCAGAGCGCCGGAGGTTTTCCCCTAGCGCGATCCCATTAAAAAATTCTGTACCTTGAGGCAGACAGCTGTGAAGTCCGCGCCCGAAAGTTCCAAAATCTCATCGTATTTCATCTTTGCCGCCGCCGCTGCAACACGCGCCTGATACGACTGCGAAAGTGCCATGACACTGATCAGAGGATCATCCTTCTTTGCTTCTTTCTCGCATTTGAGGAGGGTGTATCCTGTCACACGGTCGAAGTCAAGGTGAATCTCGTCCGCGCCATTGTGCATCGGCTTCTTGAGGTGGATCACGTTCGCCTCGTCAACTGGTTCAGCGTCGTATACTTCAACGCTCGCTGTTTCTGCCTCTGGTGTAATGTCCAGTTCGTTCTTTTTGTCGTCTGCCATGTCGTGTCCTCCTTAGTTCATGCCAATGTTCTTGCGGATCGGAGCGAGGATGTCAACCCCGCCGATAATGGCCTTGTAGCCGTACTTGTCAATCTCCGCGAGTGTTTCGCCGCCATATTCGAGCTTTAAGTAGTGTACCTCGATCGTGGTGCTGCTCCCCGACGTGTTTCCCGCCTCGAGGTTTCCGCCAGAGTAGCTCTTGGCACGCCCGCGCACAACCACGCGATAGCGGTCATGTGTGTACTCTTCCGCTCCAGAATCGAATCCCTGCACATCAGAATATGCCTCGAATTTGATTGCCTTGCCGCCATGATAGCGCATCGCCGTTTTCGTCGGCACCTGCCAGTTTACCTTGACTTCGAGGCTTTCAAAGTGCCCGTGAATCGGCGCAGAGATCGTTCCTGCAATGCCGATGCCCTTCACGTCCGTCGTCATGGACGAAAGGTCAGGAAGGTCTACACTGGATGCGCTGATGCAGTCGTCGTTTCCGTCGATGTAGCAGCGCATATCGTTGATAACTTCTGGAATTGTCATGTATTCTCACCTCTTCCTTACGCGAACAGCGTCTTGAAGTTGTTGACATCGTACTCAAGGATGTCGTCGATCTCCTGTGCCGGAACGGGCGGCGTGATGTAGCTGTGCACGCGGATAATCCCCTGCAAGAGATCTGTTGTCGGATTTTCCTCTTCGAGGAATTTCACGTCTGCGCCGAGCAGGAATCCGCGCGACACTAGTCCGTTGAGGCGAATCTTCTCAGAGTCGATAATCGTCCGAATAAGACGCGGCATGAGCGGACGATCAACCGTCTGCCAATAGGTCAGAATAAAGGTCTGATACTGCCAGTCGAACATGCGGCGAACGCAAATGAACGAGTCCTTCACATCCGTAATGGATGGATATGCGCCCGTGTAGTTGCCCCAGCTCTTCCAACCCCCGCTAAAGTTGAGTGCAGTCATAACCCCCTGACTATTGAGGAGATTTGCCTGGTCGAGCGAGAGCCCGACCTCCGTGCCGTCCTTGAGGCAGATGCCCGTCGCCTGCATGGCGAGGTTCGAGGGACTCTGATACGGCACATCCTCATTCGCCGCATCCATTACGCCGATGATTCCGAGGATATGTGTCGACATGCGGAATACCATATCACCGCTGCGCACGCTCGGCCAGCATACGACCTGATTCACGCCCGTATAACTGTTCTTGTTCTTCCACTCGTTCACGTCAGAGTAGTGTTTCACTGCGCCCGTGTCCACGTCGGTCAGGCAGATGCAGCGGAAAAGTCCCGAGATGTTCATTGCCTTTGCCTTCATGACAGCGGCAACGCTCGGATGGTCCGACCACCCCGGCGCAGCGACAATCCCCGGAACAAGCGAAAAGAGCGTATAGATGGAGTCGAGCCACTCAAGTCCCGCCGTCCCGTTCTTACTCGCACCGCCGATGATGTCCGCATCCTTTACTTTCGACGGGTCAATCTTCGTGTACTCAAGATAGAGTTTGTCAGCGTTCTTGAGTGCGCCCGTCGGCGTAACCGAGATAACGAGCCGCCCTTCATCGTCGTACGCCGCTGTGTAGTCCGTGAGGTTCTTCGCGGGTTCTGCCGCCGCCGATGCTTTGACCTTGAGCGATGCGATCAGCACGGGATCGTCGAGCACGACGCGCCCTTCTGTGACTGTACGCCCGTCAGTATCTTTGATCTCTGCCTTGTGTTTTGCAGGGTCAAGGACGTTGACAAAGATAATCGGCTTGACTCCGTAGAGTTTGAACTGCGCATACATGACCTCTGAAAGCGTGTATTCGTCCCAGTTCTCCGAATATCCAAGAGCTGCCACCGCCTCATTCCAGCCGTAGCAAATAATAGGTCGATTGACGTTCTTCGCGGGGTCAGCCGTCAGATGGACGGGTGCCGTCCCAAACACGACGGGCAGTCCCGCCGTGGTGTTTACGGGTGGAAGAATGGAAGTCGGTACTTCCTTCACCCGTACGCCGTGAAAAAATGCCATATTCTTTACCGCCTTTCCTTTTCCTCATGCTCCTGCACGGCTTTCTGGTACAGGACATTGAGGAGCGATCCCGTCTCCCCGACTTCTGCGCGTGCTGCATCGAGGCTTTCCGGGGAAACAAAAAGCGGAGCGTGGATTGGATCGTCCTTGAACGCCTCCGGAATCCCGTCCGCAAATACTTTATACGTTGAAAGATCTCTGCTTCGATTGCTCGGGCCGATATAGATCATCGGCTGTGCAGTCACTTCGACAGGAGTTTCTTTCTCCTTCTTTTTTGGCGGTGCTTTCTGCTCCGCCGCCTCCATCTCTTTCATGTGTCCTCCTTTCACATCCTGCCGAGAATGTCGTTCCGCGTGTTTTTGACAACGGGCAGGATTACGTCAAAGTCAATGCGCCCCCAGTATTTCGGGTATGGCTGTTCATCCGGGATACTGGTTTCGAGTTCACCGTCCGCAATCTGCCAACGGTTCTTGATTGGGTTCTTTGAGAGCAGCGAGAAGCGCAGAAACTCCAAAACGTGATAAAGGCTTTCTGCGCCACACTTCTCCGCCTCGGGGCATACAACGACATAGACCGCCATGCTTGCAAGGCGTTCTTTCTTCTCGTCCTTCACCTTGTGCGGACGGATCACGATGTGCGGGAACTGCTCCTTCTTCATCGTCCGCACATCGGCAATCGGCAGAAACCCCGCATGGGCTTCTCCTGTGCCTGACTTTTCGTCATAGCGTGCAATCTCATCACGCAAAAAATCCGCGATCTCCTCCGCGCATCGCCACGGGGTCATGTTTTCCCTCCTGTCCGTCGTTCAAGTTCATGCATGATTCGCTCTTCGTACTTCTCCGCCATAGCATCCATCGTCGTCTCGATCACGCTCTCATCGTCGAACATCTGCGGAACGGATGGACCATAAACGCCCTTGAGCGGATAGCGTTCCGCCCCCTCGCGCATGAGCGGGGCATCTCCGTGCATAAAAGAGCGCGGGACAACTCCGCCGCTGTCCCGCTTGATGGACACGAAAACGCCGTCCTTGCGCCGCCGCGTCCCACGAAAGTTCTTGACTGGTTCTGTGCCGCCCTCAATGCGTATGACGGTATCAAGGGGGCTTGGATTCTCTACTTTCATGCGCGATTTCGCAACGCCTGACTTGATGGTGTAGACTTCGCGCATTTTCTTTGCGCCTACGGTCATGCCATGACGCGCTGCGCGTTTCCCCGATGCACCGAGTGCAGCGTGCAGTTCGCGCCCTGAGAGCGATGAGAGTGCCTGTCTGATTTTCTCTGCGTCGTCCTTCGACACGTCCACTTTTATCATCGCGGCATTCCTCCTCTCGTCAGCTGTCATGCCCCTTGAGTACGATGGATAGAAGCCCCGCCTCATGCGTGCACGAATCCACAAGCATGACTTCTCCATCAAGGTCGAACCGCATTCCCTCAACGGGGATCTCCGGGAGTAGGCGCGACTCAACGTGTACAGTCACGCCGACTCCGTGAATCCCCTCGTATGCGTCATACGTTGCACCGCGCAGGTATTTCTCCTCGGTGCGCGACTTCTCTACAACGCACAGGCAGACCGTCCCGTTGAGGTCGTGTTCCTCTGCGAATTCGTCTGCATCAAAAAACACGTCCCTCAGATCCTCCGTGAGATCTTCCTTGAACGTGCTCATTTCTTTTTGCCTTTACCCTTCCCATTTGCGGGTTTTCCGTCCGTCTGTACAGCGGCGGCAGGATCAAAGGCGGGGATTCCACTCGCCCCGTCGTCGCTGTCCGAATCGGACACGTCATCCGATGCGCCGCCGTCACCCACGTTGCCATCATTGTTGTCATCGTTGTCGGTGTCATCGTTGTCGGTGTCATCGTTGTCGGTGTCATCGTTGTCGGTGTCATCGTTGTCGGTGTCATCGTTGTCGGTGTCATCGGCATTCTCAATCTCATCGCCGTGATAGATTTCGAGCGTGCCGCCCGAACGGGCGACGAGCCGCTTTGCCGTCTTACTATCCTCAATCTCTACCACATCGCCCGCCGTATAAATCTCGCCGTTATGCGACAGGCAGAAACGCTTGACGATAATCTTCATCGTGCTCACCCCTTCGCCTTGATCAGTGCCCAGTCATCCGCCCACTCCGGCGCAAGGAGAAAGCGGCTATACATGGTGAGAGAAATGACTTGCGTGTCCTTATTGCCGCTGTAGTACGGAACGTACTGCCCGATGAAAGTGTTGTATTTCGTACCTTCATCGTTGAGGAGCGTGACCGCGCCATGCAGCTGACGACCGCGCCCTGGGACGGCGATGATTACGTCATTGTCACCGAGGAACGGCTTCACCGTGCCGTCATCGTCTGTATACGTCTCCGTGTAGCTATACACTTCGAGATTCAGCGACTGCAAAAGCCCGATGCGGCGAATCTGCGGACTGGTGAAGCGCGGCGCAAGGGAGAGTATCGCAAGGTTCTCACGGTTCGGAATGGCAAGCCACTCGCGCATCTGCGTGTTCTTGATGATATAGTCCTCGACGTTCTTGCCGCAGAGCATGAGCGTCGGGATGATTCCCGTATTCTCCTGAATCATCATGGAGGCGTTCCTGATGTCGGAGTAAATCGTCGCGGACGGATTGTCCCATGTCACGCTTGGCGTGATCTTCTGCGTCCATCCATCGAATTTCAGTACGTCGAGGACGTGTGTCTCGCCGTCGTCCGCATAGCCCTTGATCTCGCACTGCCCCGTCGTGAGGATGTCCGCCGCCATCTTGTTCTTTCGGTTGACGATCATGTTCTGCAGCTCCACAAAGTCCCGCGCCTGAATCTGCGCGGCGCGCTGCGCTGGGGTCATGGTGCTGTATACCGTCTCACCGAAAGAGCGATGTATAACATCATCCGGCGAGAGCGTCCGGCGTGGACCGACCATCGGCGGCGTGTAGGTGTCGATCCACGACGTATCACGCTTCATGTTGATGCCCTTCGCTCCGCTCACGATGAACGGTGCAAGACGGCGCCCGCCCTTGCGGTACTCGGTCATGATGGTCGATGTCGTCGCCGTCGGCGGTACGATCGGATAAAACGTATCGAGCAGAAAACTCGCAGGAGGCTTGATGCGCTCCATTGCTGCCATCAGCGAAATTGTGTCATTGTAGTCAATCATTGGCATGTCCAGTTCCTCCTTACTTCAGCGACGTGAGGAAGATGCCCTTCGTGCGAAGCTCCTCCTCGTGTGCGTTTACCGTGTCACCTGCGTCGGCAATCAGCTTCTCGCGGTTAAACCGCCCCGAAACGTAGACTGTCCCGACGGTATCAGCTTTTGTTGCATCGACATCGGACTGCAGGACGTAATCCGCCGCGCCATCCTTGACTGTCTGCTCCGCCTTGATCGCGCCCGTGCCGCCGTCCTTCTTTGCCGTGAGCAGCATCCCGCGTCGATAGGCTTTGCCCTGCTTCAATGTAACGTTTTTCGTCAGGATGGCGATCTCACTCCCTGCCAGCAGTTCATCATAGCCCGTCGCGTCTTTGATCGTCTCGTGATAACTCATGTCATTCCACTCCTCTCATCCGATTGGCATAGCTTGCAATATCAGCGATATTGCGCTCCTTCTCTGCCGCTTCGCCGCCATGCGACGGCTGCGGCGTCGGCAATACGCCGTCCGCATTAGATTCCTTACTGTCCTGCAGGATCGCGCGAATCGACGCAAGCATCTTCTCTTCGTGCTTCGTGTCCGTACCTGCGACGGGTGTATTTGCAGCGGCATCGACGTATGGCTTCACGCTCTCGACGGTTGCTCCGTTTGCCTTCGCCGCCTCAACGATGCCGTCAACAACAGGGTTTCCGTTTTTCAGTGCGTCAAGAGCCGCCATGCGTGCTCGCTCCTGTGCGATTGCCGCCGCGCGAACATCCTCCGCATTCTGCGTTGCCGTGTCCTGCGGGACTTCCTGCGGCTGTGCCTCCTTGTTCTCACCCGTCAAGAGATTCTTGATTGCTGCGAGAGCCTCGGTTGCTGCCATTCCCATAATGGTATCACTCCTTTTTTTCTTCTTTTCCGGCAAAATAGCCCGCAAGTCTGCCACATTCTCGAATCTGTCCAACTTGCAGGATACGGAATTGACGATCAGCAGATTATCCTCCCAACGGTTTTCGATGGGGATTTCATCCGTGATCTCATCTACAAATCCGTATTCCTTCGCCTTGTCGGCGGTCATCCACTCCTCCGCATCCATCTTGTGCTTGACTTGCACCTCAGAGAGGGCATTTCCGACGCGCCCCATGTAGACGTTGACGATGGTCTGCTTGACGGTCATGAGGCGGTCAGATACCTTTCCAAGCTGGACGGCATCGTAATAACCGAGCATCGCGGATTTCGGATTGTGGATCATGTAGATTGTATTGCTCGGCATGATGACCGTTTCGCCCGCGCACGCAATCACCGTCGCGGCGCTCGCGCACATCCCGTCGATTTTGACGGTGACTTTGCCCGCGTACGCTTTCAGCTGATTGTAGATCGCCTGTGCCGCGAACACGTCGCCGCCGGGGCTGTTCACGCGCACGGTCAGATCTTTCCCGTCGCACGCCGCCAGATCCTCGGCGAATTTCTTTGGTGTTACCTCATCGCCGTACCATGACGCATCCGAGATTTCGCCGTAAAGCAAAAGCTCCGCCTCACCGTCGGCGTTATTTTTGAATTTCCAAAACTCCTCCATCATCCTCACCTCCCTTCTGTTCGTCCTCGTTCTCTGTATCTTTCCCGGCGAGCACTTCGGGGGTTCCAAGTGTCAGTCCCTTGGACTCAATCATTTTCAGCTCCCATGCGAGCTGATCCAGATTCTCCTCGAAGTCTGTCCCTGTCATTTCCGCTGCCTCGCGCTCACGGGTCGAAAGCCCGTACTGCACACGCATCGCACTCCCCTTGATGTCCTTCACAGGGTCGAGAATCGACATAGTCGGCCCGTACCAATCCGCGCTCACCCACGCCGCGCGAATGGCAGGATCGTCGAAGAATCCCGGCGCGTCGATGCGCCCAACGGCGACCGCCTCCGCAAGCCACGTTTCATAGACGGGCTGGCAGAAATCACGCGCGAACCACGTACGGCGCAGTTTGAACTCCTCCCACGCCTGCAGCATCGCCGCGCGGGATGCGCTGTACGAACTCGTGAAGTTCTTCATGAGAACTTCATACGGAATATTGATTGCCGCGCCGATGTGCTTGATGAGCTGTGTCACGAACGGATCGAATGTGCTCATGCTCCGCCCTGCGTCCACTGCCTTGACGTCCACCCCTGCGGGCAGGGCGTTCAGCGTACCTGGGCCGAGTCCGTAGTCCGACACATCGACGACCGGGGCGTGCGGGTCAACGCGCTCCTCCTCGTCTCCATAGATGGCAGACGGGGCAATTCCTTCGAGTCCACTTGCCCCTGCGGGTGAATTGGTGAAAAACAGTGCAAAGAAACTCTTGATGATCGCTGCCGTGAGTTCTGCGTTCGTGTACCTGCTCACCTGTTTCAGCGTCTCGATGACGGGCGCGAGGTATGGCACGCCGCGATATTGCTCTGACCGTACGTCATGGCATATCTGCACGATGTTCGGCATGCCGGAGAGGGCGCCGAACGCCTTGACACGCACCCACGCATCCATCTGCGCCGCTTCTACGAGATCGCCCGGTACTTTGTTGGAAATCCAATATGCTTCGATTGCGCCCTCCGGGTCTATCTCCACGCCGCTGACAATGCGATTCCCATTGCTCTGGTTCTTCGCCTCGACGGAGAATGCGCCGTAACCACCCGTAAGGCTTCCACTGTACGGGTTCAATATGCGATTCCCTTCGATGATTTGCAAACGCAGACTGTACGGCATAAACGGCGTCGGCGGCTTCCTTCGAAAGAGTGCGAAGGAGTCCCCGTCTACGAGATACGCCACATAGGCGAGATCCTGCAAGTCATAGAAGCTGTTGCGGCGGTAGAGGTCGCAGTGCTTCGACGCTGCCCAGAGGTCAAATTCACGCCGCGTCTTGCGATTCCACGCCCGCGCCTCCTCATGTGTCAACCCAAGATCCAGATAGTGAATTTTGGGAAAGACCTTGAGTCCTGCGCCGACGGTGTGCATCGAACTCGTCTGGATTGCTGCTGCGCCGATGGGCGTATTGATTGCCTGATCCGCCGAGCGATTGCGTAGCGTGTAGAGATTCGCGTCGATGTCCGACTTCGCGGACGCGCGGACGGGGTGATATGCTTTCAGGATGCCGCTTGTGTGCGACGCGCCGCCCTCGGAATATCCCGTGTTCTTGATCTGCATCTCCTCGCGCACCGTCGGCATCCGTGCCTTTGCGGGTCTGTGCTTTCGTTTTTTCATGCTTCCTCCTAGTCGTGAAACACTACGCGCTTTGAAAAACCGCGTGAACGTCCCGCCATCTGCTCCAATTCGCTCTCAAGCTCTTTGATTACCTTGTGGATCTCGGCAAGATTTGCCCGCGTCAGTTGTCTGTTGCCGAGCGTATAGGATTGTCCGCGCAGGACTTTCCGTTCTGCCTCGTAGTAGAGTTCCAGTCGCTCTCTAATGACCGTTTCCGATTTCGCCACACTGTCATCCTCCCTATCAAAAAGGACGGCTCATGCCGTCCCGTATTGTCAATATAGATTCATGCTGCGCGATTTCGCCTGCGGTGGTCGTTTCGGTCGCTCCGCCGCTTTCGGCTTTACTTTTTTCTTACGCGCCTCCTCCGGAACATTCACGCCGAGCATTTCCGCTATTTTTACCCAGTTGATATGCGGTAGCAGTGATTTCATGCACGCGAGATTGTAGACGCGCAGATCCAGAGGCTCATTGCGGGCATCCTTGCTGATCGGCTCCCATACGACTTGGATCATGCCGCCCTTGCGCGTGACTTTGCGCTGTTCGGCAATAATCCCCTTGAAGTAAATCTGATCATATCCGCGCTGTCCGATGTGATTATCATCCACAGGAAAGTGAAAATACTGCTGCCCCTTCTGCTCAAGTCCGAGCCGTGTCATTACTTGCTGCTTGCCGTCGTTGACGCCGAGAATAACGAGCGGGATGCCGTACTCTTTTGACGGCTTACTGTACCGCCATATCAGAGGTAGTCCCGATCCGCCGCGCCCCTTGATGCCGATGCGCTGCTTGTGCAGGTTTTTTCGGCAGTAGAGATATACATTCTGTGTTGACAGTCCGCCCGTGTCGATGAACGTCCGCGCCACTTTCAGGCTGTTTCCGTCGGCAAAATGATAAGGGCGGTCAAGAACGCCGTCGAGGAGCTGCCACACGCGCTGTCGATCAGGATCGCCGGGGATGATTCCTTTTTGGATGCCCCAGCACTCCTCGCCGAATCCCCATCCGCATATCTCATACTCAAGACGATTGCCCTGCACGTCAACGGCGGCGGTCAAGAGGAGCACGCCGCGCGGCAGCTCCGCCTCGTATTTTTCGCGGCGGCGCAGGAACTGCATCTCATCGTCGTACGCGCCGATTAGCCGATAAGTCTCGCCAAATCGCGTGTTGACGACGACCTGCTCTCTGAGCGGGTCGCCCTTCGCCTCGTACCACTCCTTCATGATACCGTTCCACGTTAGCCACGGGGACGAAAAGCCGTTGACGAAAAAGGAGCGCGTGCCGTTTTCAAGGGCGATGGGGTTCTGCATCTCGTACCGCTGCGGCGCGTCCTTCATCTGCCGCTCGGAGAATTTGAACCCGCAGTCGGGACACCGCCATTCCACCTTTTTCATGATGTAGGTGACGTTGCCGTCCTTGTCGTGGCTCTCCTCGTGGTCGCACTCCATCTCCGTATGTCGGAGTACATGATACTCGCCGCAGTTCGGACAGCGATGCCGCCACTCCTCCTGTGTCCCTGCTAGATATTCCGTCTCGATGCGGCTTGCGCTCTCGGTCGTCGGCGTAGAGAATAGCCCTGACACATGATTCCAGAACGTCGTCATTCGCTTTGACGCAAGGTCAACGGGATCGCCCTCCGTGCCCGCCGTCTGCGCGAATCGGTCAACCTCATCGGCGAGCAGGACGCGCACGGGACGCGACGCAAGCCCCGCCGGGGAGTTCGAACCGCACATGATAAGTCTGCCGCCGGGGAAAATCTTTGAGAGAATCGTATTGTTGCCGTCGCGCGTTTTCGCTGTGCCGAAATCCTCCTTCCCTTTGACGGTGAAAAAGAGATTGTTGAGCACTTTTGTGTCGCGCAGCATCGGCGCGATGCGTGTCTTGGAGTAGTCCTGCGCCATCTCGATGGTCGGCTGAATCATCATAATCGCCGCCGGGTCGAGGTGAGCGAATCGTCCGATGACATTATTCATAATATCCGATTTGCCGATCTGCGCCGCCGATTTCACAACAACACGATGAACACCTGTCTGCGTAAACGCATTCATGATTTCCCGCTGATATTCTGCACGCGACGTCCGCCATCTCCCTGGCTCTGCGTTGCCTTGCGAGATCACGCGGTATTCGTCCGCCCATTCGGAGACGCTCGTTTTCGGCAGCGGCTTGAGTCCCTTGCGGGATATGTACTGCCATAGATCAATCGCTGTCCTCATCGTCTGCCTCGATCTCCTCTTCCGTGAATAGCTCCGGCGAGTATTCGGATAACTCCGAAAGTCGTTCTTCCAGTTCGCGTGTCATAAGCTCGTAAATCTGTCCTCGTGGCTTCCCCTCTAACTGCGGCGCAAGTTTTGACGGCATCCCGAGAAGCTGCGTGCGCAGGTTGGATAACATCTCCGTCAGGACGAGTTCAACGGTCTTGGCATCATAGGCGCGGTTCTCCATTTTCGCAAGGCGCAGCTCTGCAATCTCGCGCTTTGTCTTTTCGTGCTTTGCACGCTCTCGCGTTAAATCCAGTTCCGCCTCAATGCTGACTTCTTCATTTTTCTGACCTGACCAATAACGCTTCACGCTCTCATAGAGCAGAACGGCGCCGCCCGGATTATCCTCATCTCGGACGACGATCTCATCCTTGATTAGATGATTGACACGCGCAGGTGTTACGCCAAAAGCCGATGCAAGCTGTCGCTGTGTGACCGTGATTTTCTTGACATCCCCTTTGACTTTCATGCGTAATCACCTCCGATTTGGTAAATCTTTTTCTCACTTTTTTCTCAAGTCGCTAGTTAGTTGGTTGTTTTCCGTTCCGGCGGCTCGAAAAAATTTATTAACCCCATGAAAAAATTTGCAGCTAAACAAACGGTGGGCTCGAAAGCGGGAGCGCACAAGTTCAAAACGCCAGAAGTACCTATTGCCTCCGTGGTCGTCGTGTTTTGCGCCGCGCCTCTTCCCATCGCATCATCATTCGGCTCTTAGTTTCGATAGCTCTGATCTTGCGTTCCTGCACGCGTGTCAGTGCCTCCTCGATGTTTAGTATCCTGTCGATGAGCGGTTGACGCTTCTCGACCTTGCCGATCATCGTCTTTTGCTCCTGCAAGACTTCAATCTCACTCACTTCTCCTGTGATCTCGTCGTAGACGTTCGCAATCATCGGTTTTGATTGCAGTTCGAAGATGTTCTTTGTCTCGCATAGTTCTTTCGCCGCATTCAGCTCGTTCAGATAGATAAGCATTCGGCGCTCTCGCAGCGTCAGCAGTCGAATCGTCTCATCGATCACGGTAAATGGATTCGTGTCTGCCGATCGCAGTATTGCCTTCTCTTCGTCGCTTATGGCATCTTCCCATATTGTTTGGTATTCGCCAGTCGTGACGGCGTTCGCGTTCTTTTGCGGCGATGATGATTTATGTCCAACAGAATTTTTGTTTCCTAATGGAGCACCCCGCCCCTTGCTCAAAATTATTCCATCGGATGTGTTGTTTTCGTATGGGAGCGTTTTCCCTATCATGCTCCACTGGTCGAGTGTTTTCCACTTTCTGACTTTGGAGGCAGTCACGGATAGTTCATTCGCAATGTCTACGAGCTTCATTGTTCCACCGCTCGCCCTCCACAACTCGTAGGCGCGGTCACGTTCTTCACTGCGCCGACTTGCCATGTGTTATCACCGCTCCTTATTGTTTCTCCTGCAAGGCAAGATCCAGTTCAATAAGCTGCCGCAAGTCTGCAACGGATGAGAATGTAATCTTTCCTGCCTTGAAATCGTTCACCCACTGACCGATGCCCGCCTGTGTTATTTTGCGATAATCCTCACGGGATTGTGTAATTTGCATCTGCTTGTCGGCTTCCCGCCGCGCTTTCAATTCCTCTTGATTCTCAGGAATTATGATCCTTTTCTTCCCCTTCTTCTGCATTGACTCCCCCGTCCTTGATCCGCTCTGCCCTTTGTCCCGTGAACTCCTCCCACCGCCGAACAATGACATCGGCGTAGACGGGATCGCACTCCATTGAAAAACACCTGCGCCCCGTCTGCTCGGCGGCGATGAGTGTTGATCCGCTCCCTCCGAATCCGTCAAGTACGATATCGCCCGGGCGGCTGCTGTTCTGAATGGCTCGCGCACAGAGCGCGATTGGCTTCATCGTCGGGTGCTCGCCGTTGCGAATCGGCTTCTCGAATCGCCACGCCGTCATGATGGAATCATCCGCGAGAGATACAACCTCCACGTCCCGCGCACGAATTACGACCTGTTCTAGTCCGACGGCAACGCATATCAGCGCATGATCTTCTTGTTCCTGTATGACGATAGGTAAGTCCTCTAACACCGTCCCCTGCTTTCGTCCTCCGAAAAAGCTGTGCCGCCCATCGGTACGCCATCCGTACAGGATCGGCTCATGCTGCCACTGATAGTCCTGCCGCCCAATGACGAACTGATTCTTCACCCAGATCAAGCACTGTTTTAATGTCCAGTTCGCCGCCGCCATCGCCTCGCGAAATTCATTCCCTGCGCTGTCTGCATGGCAGATATAGATCGCCGCTCCGGGAGAAGCCACGTTGTAAAAATTGCGGAATGTGTCGATAAGGAATGCGCGGAATGTGTCCGTGTCCATCTTGTCGTTTTTGATCTTGAGCTTTTCCTTTGTGTGTCCCTCATAATCGACGTTGTAGGGCGGGTCTGTGAAGATCAGCGCCGCGCTCTGTGTGTCCATGAGTTTTGTCACGTCCGCCGCTATCGTGCTGTCTCCGCACATAAGTCGATGCCGCCCAAGAATCCAAACATCGCCACGCTTTGAAACAGGCTCTTTGATTGATGCGGCTGTGCTCGCTGGGTCGAAATCATCTTCTCTGACTTCCTGTGCGCGAACGTCTGCAAGTAGATTGTCCAGTGCTTTCCCAGCGTAGCCTGTCAGTTCTATGTCAATATCAAGCCCACTCAGATCGGATAACAGCCTCGCCATCTCTTCTGTGTCGATTGAGGCAAGTTCTGCGATGCGGTTGTCCGCAACTAGATCCGCCCATTCCTCTGCCTCGCTTGCATAATCCTGCCGCTCAACGGGTACTTTGCACCCAAGAAGCATGGCGGCGGCAAGGCGACCGTGACCACGCACGATAAATCCCGACCGATTCGACACGGTAACGGGCGCTCGCCATCCTTGCGTCTGGATGATTTTCGCCAGTAGCTCAATCTGCCGCTTCGGGTGCTGATTTGGATTCCTCGGATTCGGCACGAGCATTTCGGGATCAACAAGCTCCGTATAGGAGCAATGCACCTTGATATTCTCCATCGCAGAGCCTCCTTTTTGCGCATAGAAAAAGACACCGCCATTATAGCGATGTCTTTTGGGCGTACTTTTCCCATGCGCATAGTATAGCACTAAAACCTCACCATGTAAACTTCATCTTTTTTTCACCCTAAAATTTCATTGCAGTCCGCCCCGTAGAGGGCTGTATTCATGATGTCGATCAGCCTCCCCTTGTTCCGCCATACCGTTGCATTCGCGCATTTAAGAGCATTGCAGATTTCATCCTCGCTCATTTTTTGGAAGAAGCTCATTTCGATGATCGGAAAGTATTCGTCATCTCGGATTGCCGATAGTGCCGCATCGATTTCTCTGATCTCGTTTTCGTCGCGGGCGATTTTTCGCTCCACGATCATGATCTTTGCCTCGCGCAGCTCCTCCAATGTTGGACGCTCGCCACCTTTGGATGACGGAGAGAACATGACGATGCTCTTTGACTTCCCCATGTCCTCTTTTTTGATATCCTCAATGTCCGCCTTATAACGCTCAATGTTGATCTTGAGAAGTGGATAGGCGTACAGTCGCTTTTTCGTGAGTTTGGAGAGATCCTTTGCGCGGTATCGCGCGGGCGGCTTCAGTTTCTGAATTTCATCGCTGAAAACGCTTCGAATCTCCTGCAAATCCTTTTTACTTAGCCCCATGCTTCAACCTCCTCCGTATTTTGTCCGATTCGGACATTTCCTGATTCTCCGCCATGTTTTCCCTTCCTTACACATACGTCTCGAGGATAACAGGATCATCCTGCGGATGGCGCATCATTTTGACCATATCCGGCGGGATTGCCGCACGCACTTCGTCAAGCGTCTCCCGTCCGATGTAGATCGTCGGCGGCACGTACGTTGTTTTTCCGCCGTTCGCGCTGATGTGCATTCTGGCAACGTATCCATGCGGGAAATCCTTCGGATGGTCGTACACTGTCACAATGACAGTCGCCATTGCGGTTTCGCGCGCACTGTCGACTAATCGGCAAAACTCATCGTTCGTCAGTCCTGCGTTTATTCTGTTCAGAAATTCATCGAGATAGTGGATTTTGATGCCCGTGTGGATGGCATACGCCTTTTCTGCCCTGCATCCTGTGGATTTCTCCCACCCGGGACAAAGGATGATCGCTTCGCAGCATGAGAGGAGTTCCAGAGCATCGGCGAGTGCCGTGCAATAGTCCGCGTTTTCATCGCCAAACATTCCGAGCGGATTCATAAAGCAGATATGCGGATGGCGAGCTTTCAGTTCGGCGCGGATGCGCTCTGCATCTGCAAGGTTCGCTTTCTCGTCACCCGTGAATGGATGAGATACATAATAACGCTTCATGTGTGCTCCTCCTTATGCAAATAATGCCTGTTCTGAAAACTGCTGTTCCTCCGCCCGCTGCAGGTTCTTCACACTCTGCGCGTAGTAGGAGTCCTTCAGTTCAATCCCAATGGCGCGGCGTCCCATTTTGACTGCCTGATATGCTTCCGATCCAATCCCCATGAACGGCGTAAACACAACGTCCTCGGGATTCGTCCACATCGTGATTGCCCGCTCGATGACCTGCAGCTGAAGCGGTGCAATGTGCCGTTCATCCTCTTCGTCCCGCGCACTCGCCCGCTGCAGCGTGTTTGATGGATTGATGTCTGGCCATACGCACTCCGCCCACTGCTGCCACTGTTTGACGGGAAACTCCTCGCTTGTATGATGAACGGGCTTCGGGTTGTCGCCCGGCTTGCGGAATGTCAGCAGGTAGTCCGGAATCGCCATGCGCGAGAGGCAGGAATCTTTCTTGACCTGTTTCCACAAAAGCCCGATTGCCTTTGTGCGCTGCATAGCGGTCACAGGGTCTTTGCGGATGGTAACGCGCGGCGTGTGCATGACGAATCCCGCCCGCTCGAATATGCGTACAAGTGCCCCCGAAAAGTCGCGCAGTCCGATCACGCCGTCCCTGTTCTTCGTGAGTGGGAGATCAATGCAGTGGACGCTCATGCAGCGCCCCGGCGTAAGGATGCGGTAAAGCTCTTTTGCTAAAAAGCGGAAATGACGCGCGAACTCCATGCTTGTCCGGCAGTTGCCGATGTCGCGGTTGCTGTTGCTAAATACATACAGGCTTTCAAACGGTGGTGAGAAAATGATGAAGTCCACACTGTTCTCCGGCAATCCTCGTGCGACCTCCACGCAGTCCCCGTGATAGATGTGCCACATATTCCCCGCGTCTTGTCCCAATACTTTGACGTTCTCCATTTTACCCTCCTTACGCCGCCCACGGCTTCAGCCATGCGGGCAGTGTCATGATTTCCTGTGGATTGTATCCCGTGGTTTGCCGCGCGGTCGAACGGATATTGTCCTTCGTGATGTTCTGCGTCACAGCGATCATTCCGCTCAGCATCTCCTCGAATTGTTTTTCTTTGCGCTGAATGTTCTCCACAACTGCGCCCTCTGTGTCCGCCGTGATGATGCGCACGTCGACGGGATGCTCCTGCCCGAATCGCCAACAGCGGCGCACGGATTGATAATACTGCTCGAAACTGTCCGAGAGTCCGACGAACGCCATTTTATGGCAACGCTGAAAATTGAGTCCCATGCCGAAAATAAGCGGCTTACTGATGAGGACGCGAATCCTCCCGGCGGCAAAATCCACCGCCGCCCGCTCTTTTACGTCCGGCTGATCGCTTCCGCTGATCTCGACGGCATCGGGGATGAGTGCTTTCAGTGCGTCGGCTTCGCTGTTGAGATTGCACCATACGAGCCATTGATCCGTGTCCGTGTTCACAAGTGCGGCGCATTCCCGCGCCCGATCCTGCACGCTGTCTCGCCGTGCCTGTTGGCGTTCTTGCAATGTCAGCGCCTCAATCGCAAAAAGTGCATCGGGCTGTCTCTCCGTGTGTACGGTGTGTTGTGATATGTGCAGCGGCGGAAGGTTGTAACGCCCGCCATCATATCCGAGGTCGGCAGGGTTCGTGAGCATGACGCTCCAACTTGCTACCCACTGCCAGAAATCATGCACTGCATGACCTTTCAGCCGCCATTTTCGCATCTCTCCGCCATCGTGGACAAAGAACGTCGCGAGCATTTCGCCCGACGACATAACGCCCAAGAACTCGCTATGATTGCATAGCTCCATGAGGTCGTTTGGCGCGGGCGTCGCTGTGCACGCGAGGCGGTACGGAATCTGTTGGCAGCACTCGATGAGTTGTGCGCGGATTTTCCCCGCCTGTGCCTTGAGGATGGACGATTCATCCAGTACCACGCCCAGAAATTTAGAGAAGTCGAAACGATCCATGCGCTCATAGTTCGTGATGTTGATCCCGCCATCTATGACATCTTCCTGCGAGCGGCAATGGTGGACGGTGATCCCGAACTTCCCCCCCTCGGATATGGTCTGCTTGCTCACGGCGAGCGGCGCAAGGATGAGAACTGTGCCGCCGATGTGACGCGCCCATTCAAGTTGCATGAGTGTTTTCCCGAGTCCAGTGCCCGCGAATATCGCCGCTTTCCCTTTTTTCAGTGCCCAGAGCACGATGTCACGCTGAAAGTCAAATAGTTCATCGCTGATCGTGATGTTTTCAACGTCAATGCCCGCACTCGGCACGGTGATTTCTTTCCTTCGCAGAAACTCCTCGTATTTATCCATGTTCTTTCTCCTCAAAAGTAGCTCTCGTCTGCTGTTACACCGAACAGGAGTGGGATTCTCGGATCTCCCTCTCGGATGCGGTGATCTTCCATCAACCACCATCGCATCACATCATCGCCTGTTTGCCACTCCGTTTTTAATCCGTTCGCTCTCCGTTCCGCAATCATTTTGTCAAATGCCCGCACGTAGTTCTTTGCGATCTGTGGCCAGCGAAGCGCGTCCCTCTTCATCCCGTTTATCCCCTGATACGGGCACATCACGCACCCAATCCTTTTTAGCCCCTCATCGTAGAGCTTGCAGTATGGGACGTTGTAGGTGCGGATATACTCCCACACATCCGCATCCGACCATTCGATGATCGGATGGAGGTATCGTTTCCCGGGGTGATACAGGCACTTCTCAAACAACTTCCGCTTTGCACGCCGCGCAGATTCTGCGTGGCGAACTCCTGTTACAACGATCCTCCTTGCGCCGCCTTGCTCCTTGTAATATTGACAGCAATACCGATGCCCCCGCGTCGGCGGCATCTTCTTTTTCGGGATCAGCTCCCACATTGGCAATTCCGGTACATTTTTTCCTTCCCATGCGTCTGGATATTCCTTTGCAATAAAATACAGGAGTTCCGGCGGGTCGACTGTTGTCACGTTGAAGTGAACATCATAGTCAACCCCTGCACGACGGCAAAGATCAAGTACAACACAGGAATCCTTTCCTCCTGAGAATGCGATGTAATATCCTTCTGGTGGTTCGTGTACGCGCAGCTCGTAGATCGCCGCCTCCACTTTGTTCACTTCCCCATATAGCGTATTCTCAACGAGCATCGTCGCTCACCTCCACGATTCGCCGTATCACATAATCCGCGCACGGCTGCGCCATGCCGTTTCCGAGTGCCTTGTACCGTGCCGTGTCGCTCCCGCCATCGGTGTATCCATCCGCTAACCCCTGCAAGCGTTCACATTCCGTTGGTGTAAGGCGGCGCACGATGGAGTATGATAGCGCGAGGTTTTCGCTGCCCCCGCCATATGCGCCCCCCGATGCACGCAGAGTTGCGACTTTTCCCGCTTCGTATTCGCTATAGGACTTCGCTCCGTAGATGGTGGCGACCGCATGACGGTCAATCGTATTGAGCGTATAGGCGGTTTCTGCAAGTACGCCCTTCCCGTTGCCGCCGTTCTCTATCTTGCGGTCAATGGTATTTCCTGCGATGCAGTAGGCGTGTACCACGGGGACTTGATTCCCGCCCGTTCCCATACGCGCGTTGAGCGTAGGGACAATGCCATCTTTGACGGGACGCATGACCTCATCCGCGTGTGTCATATCATAGATTGCGACGTGCATCGGATGGTCGGCAATGAGCGTCGGCGTGCATTCTTTCGTGTAACTAATGCCGCCGCTTGATGGTCCTGCTTTGCCGTTAAATCCTGCCGCACGGATGAATACTGCGCCGTTGTTCGATCCGCGCCCCTCTCCACTATAAAGAGCCGCCATCTTACCGTTCTCATCGTAGATGCGTCTGCTCTGTACGTCCCACGGTGTGAGCGCGTTTGTTGCGACGATCTGCGGCCCACGATCCGCGCAGGGGCTTCCATCCATCCGTGCAGTCAACGTTCTTGCTGTCTTTGGGATATATTCGCCTGACGTTCGAGCGCAATCCGCAGTTCCTCCGGTAGTTCCTTTCCCCTCTCCTGTGCCCGTCGCAGAACCCCAGCACACGCCCTCGGACTCAAATAGTATTTCTCCGGCACGTCGGTCATCGGCTGCAAAATCCGCGACAAGGAAGATCCTACGTCTGCGTTGGGGGACTCCCCAATGTTGAGCGTCAAGGACTCGCCATGCGATTTGACACTCGTCGCATTCAACCATTCCGGCGTTTGCCCATTTGCCATGTTGAGGTATTGGAATTTCGGTCTGTCCGATTTCCTCAAGCACAGCTCTAAAATCAGCTCCCTTGTTGCTTGAGAATGCCCCAGGGACGTTCTCCCACACGAAATATCGCGGATATCTCCCCCCCGTGGACGTTCGTATTCTCCGAACAATGTCAACTGCTGTGCGGAATAAGCCACTGCGTTCATCGTCTAAACCTTTCCTTTTTCCTGCCAAGGATAAGCCTTGACACGGACTGCCCGCGCAGATGATGTCAACAGGCTCTATATCGTCAGGATCAATCTTCGTGATGTCACCGAGCTGCTGCACGTCAGGAAAATGCCGCGCCGTCACAGAGCACGGGAATGGCTCAATCTCGCTTGCCCACAGCGGCGTAACGCCCGCATGATGTGCTGCCAGTAACCACCCGCCAATACCGTCAAACAGACTGCCGAGCGTCATCACCTGTCCCTGCCCTCAAAATAGAATTTGACTGGCTTCCCCGTGAACTCTATCAGTCCATACGCAAGGGCAAGTCGAAGAATGAACTGTTTCTCCAGTCTTTTTGGGATAGTGCTCAACTGCTCACGAAAATCCTCGACGGTCAGCGTTGATTTGTAGAAATTACACTGCCGACACGCAGGGCGATAGTTTGAGGTTTCGTTCACGCCTCCACGGTGGATCGGGTGTATATGATCCACTTGCATCTCCTTCATTTCAATTTTCTTGCCGCAATATGCACAATGACCGTCGTACATCGCATAAACTTCTTGGCGAATTCGTTTAGAGATCGACCTTCTCATACGTCCTCCTATTCCACCAATACAAGCACGAGTGATCCGCGCGTTTTCAGTCGCCGCGTGCCCGCATCCCACGCTTTGCTGCGCTCCTCAATTCTGCGAAGTGCGGCGGGGCGGGCGCACCATTGCGCGGTTTTCCTGCTCACGCCCGCAAGCGCAGCGATATCGTCCAATGTCCCCTCGCCGATGTAATCATCTCCGCGATAGGCGGCATGGATGTTGCATTTTCTCTTTTGGTGATAGTTCCCTTTTGCCACATCCGTCACGCTCCAATCCGCTCCGGCTCATCAGCATCATCTCCGCCATCGCCCCCGCCGCCATCGCCGCCATCAAAATCAAGGATCTGCTGTGCGCGTTCGCCGTCGATGTACCGCCACGCCTCGCTCTCAAGTGCCTTGAGGTCGTCCCCAAGCTCGCGGCTAATGCAGTAATCCTCACTGTCCGCTTCGTTTTGCGGCCACTCCGGCCGCGCGGGCGTGTTGATGATGAGCGGTGCCTTGCTGTATTCGAGTGATTTCTGCGCTGTGATGGTGATGTACCTGTTATCGTCTGTGTGCGATTCGGTGATTCCGCTGACGATGATTCGCTTTTCATCCCGCTTGTCAAATTCGCAGATGTTGATGACGTGCGCGACCATCGCAAGCATCCGCTCTTTCAGTTCCACGCGCGGCGGGTCTTTGCAGGTCATTGTGTACGCATCCCAGCTTTTAGTGGCTTCCTGATAGACTTCCCACCCGAAGAAATACTCGCCTTTCTTTGCCTTGATCTTCGTGATGCGCTTTTTGCGTTCCGTCATGTTGTCCCCTCCTCTGCTTCAATGTCCGCCATCTCCTGCGCGACAATCTCCATGAGTGTCTCCACATATTCAGCGGCGGCGGTGAAATTTTCCGCTCCCTGCGTGTTGTCCGCAACGGCGATCGCACGCTGCGCCGCCCCCTGATAGCTCTCTCTAAGTGCTTTCAGCTCTCCGTAGACCGCCATAATGGCGTACGCCTCCGGGCTTTGCGCGGCGTATGGAAAATCTGCGTCCTGCTCCTGCGCTTCCGCATTCTCGCGTGGATATTTCGCCGTCTCTGATTCTTCGGGTGGCGGCTGCGCTATTGACAGCGTTTCTGCGGCGGGCTGTGTTGTCCGCTCCTGTTTCGGCGTTTCCCGCTCCTTGACTTCTTCCACGTCGCGGATGGTGACCGCGCCCGCTGTGTGCAGCTTATCCGCGATCTCGGACTGTCCCTCATCGGAGAGCCGCGAGGAGTCATAGGCAACGCTCACGCCGATTTTCTCCTGCTCGAATGCCTCTTTGAGCTGCGGATTCGTGAGGTTGTTTGCAATCGCCGCATAGCGGGCGAGCTGTCCTGATGTGGTGTTCAGCATCCGCGCGACGGTCTCGCGAATCGGCGCATCCAATTTTCCGTCGGCTTTGATCTGTTTTAGTATGTCGGTCGCCCGCTGTGCCTGTCGCATTTTCTCCGCATCCGTGAGCTGCCGCGCGGTGCTGTTCGTGTAGATCAGCATGAGTTCGCGCATATTTTCGTTCGCTTCGTTTTCGACGAGTGCTGCTATGTTTGCAAACTCTGCGTGCCCGTCGGCGACGAGTTTCTGACAGGCGAGATGCCGACGGTGTCCGCTGATAATCATGTAACGCCCGTCTGCGTCAGCGGCTTTGACGACGATGTTCTGCAGGACGCGTCCCGCAATCAGGATGGAGTCTGCAAGCTCGTCAATGCCCGCCATACTGTAGTGATTCGCAGGATTCGGGATGATCACGTCGATGGGCAGCGTTTTCAGCTCGTATGGAGGCTTTGCCGCCTCGGACTGCGAAGCGGTATTCATGAGCGCCATCATGTTAAATCCCGCCATCGTTACGCCTCCTCTTCATCCGCGTCCAGAGGGAAGCCGATAATTTGTGTCAAATACTCCCACGCGAGGCTCTTATAGTCTCGTGCTGCACGGCATCGTGGACTGTGCTGCATGATCGGCGCAGATGCAAATGTGGATTCGTCCACTTTCGCCGTCCAGTGGATGCGCGTATTCATGAGCCTATATTTCTCCATCATCTGCAGGTACGCCGCCCCCTGCTCGTTGACTTCGTTTTTCCGATAGCTCGTGAGGACGCATCCGCGAAAGGTAACAAGCGGATTGAAATTGCTCCGTACCAGCTCGATGCAGTGCAGCATCTCATCCACACCGTCAAATGTGAATTTGTCTACCTTGACAGGGATGATGACATCATCGCCGACGGTGAGCGCGTTGATGACGCTCATGTTCTCGTCGGGCGCATTGTCGATAATGCAGATGTCATAGCGCGTCATGATGGGGCGCAGTGCGTTCTCAAGCCGCTTTTGCTGTGGGCGCATGGTGTCCATCATGACGATTTTGTTTGCCTCAAGGAGTTTCATGTTGGCAGGGATGCAGTCAATCCCCGCGATGCCCGTATGCCGAATGACCTCCTCGGCCGTCTTTTCGCCTGTCATGAGATCGGCGACGCTCGGATGGTCGTAGCTGTGCACGCCGAAAAATTTACTTGTGTTTCCCTGCTTGTCATTGTCGACGACAAGGACGCGCTTTTTGTGGATCTCTGCAATCACATAGGCAAGGTTGACGCTCGTGATGGTCTTGCCAACGCCGCCCTTGAGGTTGCAGATATTGAGTACCCTCATTTTTCGCTCCTCTCCGTTGTTAGAATGGACCATCTTCATACGGATTCGCCATGTAGTCCAAGAACCAGATCACACCGTCAAATTTCACGCGGTATTTCTGAACATCCTCGGCGCGAATGTACTGCTTCCCGAATATCGTTTTCATCCCGACGAATAAAATCCACGGGATCATGAAATACTGATCTTGAATTCCTGCGCATACCGCCGAGAACGCCCCCATCTTGTGAAAGTCCTGAAGTGCCTGCGCCTGTGTCGGCGTGACTGCTTTGAAATGCAGTCGATCGGTGTCCGTGTATTTTGCCTCAAAAGCGATCATCCGATCATTGGCAATGCAGCCGATGAAGTCCGGCTGTGCGCGGGCGGTGAATCGTACAGTTGCGATTCCCTGTGCGCGGTTCTTTTTGAGCACGCGGAACGGTTCAGGTACTTTGATGATATTCGCCCGTCCCTGATCGTGATAGGCGCGGCATGCGGCGAGGATCATCTGCTCATGCAGTCGACCGCGCCCGTTGCTCATCGTCGCTCTGTATTTTCGGGCGGCGGCTTCGTCCGCGCGTTCCCATGTCGTATCTTGCATTTTTCATTCTCCTGTTCACTTGTCCGCGCGCGGCGGGCGTTATCCACATCATCCACTTGTTTGTTTGATAACTTCATCCGGCAGAAGAAGTACCACCCTCCCGTTTCCTCACGGTACTCCTTCTCGACGTTGATTAACTCATAGCATGGATTGTCCGCCTCGATGATTTGACGCATACGTTCCGAGTCCTCCGGCAGGTCTTTCATGAGCCGCATTTTCTTCCCGCTCATCATGCGGGGATTGTCATTGATGGAATCCCACGGGCGGATCAGGTTCTTTGAGCAGTCCCATTTTCGCCGCCCCTTCGGGCGGTCATCCTCCTTGAATGTTTTGGCGATGTAGCCGATGACGGGCAGTAGCCCTTCTCTCGGGTCGGGCTTTAGCCGCTTTGTATTGGCATATCCCCGCCCCCATACCTCCTCCACCTCATCGCGGTCAAGATCGGCGTCCATGATGACGTGATGATGGATGCGCCCTTTTTTCCCGATCTCGGTGACGGCGATCCACCGCGCAGGCGGCAGATTCTTTTTCTTGCGCCGATAGTTTAGGCGACGGATGAAATTCCCGAACTCCTTTTTTGCCTCGGTTTCATCCTTCGGGGCGTGTTCCTCGGCGTAGCTAAGTCCGAGCAGCAGATCCCCTCTCCCGAAATTCGCATGAGTGAGAGCTTCAAGATATCGCGCGGATCGCTTGTTGTTGAGTGCCCGCTGTTTCGGGGTTGAGGTTTGACTTTTTCGCCGCCGCCCGGTCGGTGCTCGTGTCGGTGTTTGGGCGTAATATGACACTTGCCGAAAGTCTGACTGAATTCCGTATCTGCCGCAATGCCGGATGCGCTTTCGCACTCCGCTCATAAATCACCTTCTCCCTTTTCGCAGAAAAGATAATCCCATAAACAAGCCCGAAACCGCGAAATGACGCGGCTTTTTGCTTGTTTTCCTCTTGTGTTTTTTGAGCGGAAATGCTATAATATTTATGTACGATTTACATAGTTTCCACTCGTTGGAGCTGCCCCTTCCTTTCTGGAAAAAGGAAGGGGTTTTTCTTATGCTCCTGCATCGACGTACTGGACGCACGCCCATGCATCCGCGTCCGCAAGGTGCTTGACTATGAACGGCATGACTTCGCCTGTATCGGCATCGAGCAGCGCATAGTCCCCGTTTTCATCCTGCGTGTTCGCGATGATGTATTTCGGCGCGTCGCGCTCCATGACGGTCTCTGTTGCACGGGTGACAGCTTCCACCCACGCAGGATCGTCTGATTTCAAGCCGCCCGCGCTGATCGTCTCGTCATGTCGGATGAGTTCGCGGCGGTAGATTCCCCGCCATAGGTTCTCCTTATCGCTGTGACTGTAGATCAGCCGCCACTGCTTCATGTCTATCTGCTCCGTTTCCTTGTAGCTGCACCGCCAAAATACAGACTGATGATACTCGCATTCGAGGCAGTGTCTTTCGCAGACGCTTCCTCGATAAAGGCGGCAGACAATGCCCGTCATGTGTCTGTGCTGGCAGACCGGGCATAGGTTGTCAGCGTAGATCGTCCGAAACTCCTCCATGTACCGCCGCTTTCGCATCTGCTCGCGCTCTCTGAGGAGCGCCGCCTTGACTGTGACCTTCATCGCGCTTCATGCGCCCGCGCAGCGGCGCAGCTCGATCGCCACGCCGATGGCATATCCGACACCGAGTGCCGCGCCAATAACAAATGCCCATCCCCACGGATAAAGGAACGGCGTGCGAAAGCTCGCGATCCGCTTGTAGATTCCCATGATCGCGCCTCCTCAGACGATATGATTCAGCGCGATCACGTTGCCAAGTTCGGCGGCTTCCTCGTCGGTGAGCGTGATGCCCTTGTGCATACGCGGCTCTTCGCCCGGCTCACGCGACCAACGTCGCAGGTCGAGCTTTGCCGGGCGGCCGTTGTAGCTGATGCGATTGAGTTCGAGTGTATGCTTGCCATCCACGTTCTGACTGATGATCGCAAGACGCTCCGTGACTTCATAGCTAAAATCTTTCATTGTGTGTGCTCCTTTCTCTTAGTGCTTGATTCTGAGACCGCGTATGAGGCGATCTGTGGTGGCGTCAAGCGAGCGGCGGCGCTCCTCATCTCCGCGAAGCTCCGCAATCTTCACGATTACCTCTGCGATGCGGCAATACTGCTCGACGGTGAGATCATCGCGCTCGGACATCTCCGCCATCTTGAGAAGCAGATCATCCAGCACCTTCTCCATGTTTGCCTTGCTGTAGCTCATTTATTTACCTCCTATGCGAATTCGTACCATCGAAGGACTTTTTCACTTACTAAGTCTGCCGGGTTTTGCGCGTCGTTCGGCGTTTCCATTGTTTCAAAAAGAACAGCTACTCCTTCCACGGATTTATATACGAGTGTCGCTATCTCCTCATGAGTTCCTACCTTTTCGCCATCTGGCGCGGTCGCAATCCATATTGTGCCAAGGCTTGTGTAACGCAGATCCGCGAAGCTGACCTTTACGAGTTTCTCTGTGCCTTTATTGGATCGTGACTGCAGCGTAAAGGCGACGGGCTCTTTGATTGTTTCCGTTTTCATTGCGTTCCTCCTATGCTCATCCGGCAACCGACTGCCGCCGCTCCGCCATATTCACCGCATGAGTGCAGGACGGCTCGCGTCGCTCGGCGTGAGCGATCACGGTGATATTCTTGCCGTCCTGCTCTGCCTTGAGCTGATAGAGCCGCGTCATGATCGTCGCAGGATTCGCGTTGATGAGATTCGCGTTCATATGCTCCCTCCTTTCGCGCTGCGCACAATTCGGAAGGAATCCACCCCCGGAATCAAGCTCAACGACGATCCCGTCTGCCAACGGACGATGATCTGCCCCGCATCATCAACGGCGATGACCTCACCCAAAGTACCCGACGGCGGGGCTTGCGGATCGTCCATTTCAAGGAGTTCCACTTTTACCCCGCTTGGATACGTCCGCCGCAATCGTTCTACTTTTGCACGGCTTTCCATATCGTTTACCTCCTCGCCCTATGCGGGCTGTTTCTCTTTGCCGCCATCGGCGGCGGCATTCGTTTCCTGCTTTGCCGCAAACTCGCTGAAATCATACTTGCTCGAAAGCCCCGCTAGAACACCAAGCTCAAACTTCGTAATCTCGCCGTGCTTATGCGCTCTGCTTCTCGACGCGCGGCTCTGTTGGCGCAGTCAGGATGTACCCTGCCAGTCGCAGGATCGTGTCTGTCCCGCCCACCGCGCGGATCTTGTCGATGATCCGCATGACCTCCATACGTGCCTGCTCGTTTTTGAGTGCCTGCATGATTGCCGTATTCTCATTCATTTCGTTCACCTCCCATGCGCCTGCCTCGTCAGTGCCGGGCGGCGATCCCCGGCAGACACCCGCATGAGCGGGCGTTTCGGCTTATGCGTCCTCTTTCAAGAGCCACTCTAGTTTCGTCTTCTCTTTTGCGAGGTTGTTCAGCTTGTCTTGTGCTTCGCGTAGATGCTTCATATAGTTGTTCATCCAGTCCACGTTGTCTGCCCGGCTCCCGTTATCCTCCGCAGTCAAGGCTTTTTCAGCATATTCCTTGATGCGCTCAAGGCATTTCGTAACTTCATCCTGCGTGTCTTTCCGCTCCCACTCGTTGGTCTCCAACAAATGCTTTATTTTCTCTGTCATCATTTTTAATTACCGCCTTTCGATTCGACCTGCCATCATCAGCGCAGGGAGGTCATTCCCTGCGGACGCCCGCGCGGGCGTTTCGGCTTACTCTGCGGATTCAATCCCCGCGAACTCGCTCGCTTCCTTGATGAGCTGCAAGAGGTGTTTTGCGCTCCCGACGTGCCCCCAGTTGATCTCCTCCGGCGATGTGTCCATGTGGTTCTCGATGTGGGCTTTCAGCGCGTCCAGTTTCTCCTCAAGCGCCGCCACCGTCCCGATGAACTCATTCAGTGCCTTTTCGTTTACGCCTGTGTTTTTCATTTTGTTTTCTCCTTTTTTCTATTCTGTATCTGTAACTACATATTAGCATACTAATTTGTAGTTGTAAATACCCTTTTTGATATTTTTGTATTTACAACTACATTTTTTTATGGTATATTGAATGACAAAGGGAGGTGGTAATGTTGAAAGACAGGATCAAGGCTGTCCGATTGTCTATCCGCGAGAAGCCTAAAGTTTCTCAATCCGAATTTGCCGATCTTTTAGGAACAACTCGCCCCGCCATAGCATCGTATGAGATAGGTAAAGTTGTTCCCAGCGATACGTTTATTCAGCTTGTATGCTCTAAATTCAACGTGAACGAGGACTGGCTGCGTACGGGTGTCGGTGAAATGTTTCTGGAAACGGAATCAACACTTTTCTCTGCTTTCGCGCGGCAATACGACCTCTCCGAGAAGGAGCGGCAGGCGGCGCGCTATCTGCTCTCCTTGTCCAGTGAGGATCGTCAGCAGATCCTTCGCGTTGTCGAGGGGCTTGCCCGTGCAATGCAGGACGATGATGCCAAAAAAGCCGAGGTCGAAAAGCGAGATCAGGCGCATCGGATGCTTGATGTAGAGTTGGATGCCGAGCAAAAGGGGCAATCAGCATTCGGCTCTGGAAGCTCCGCCGCAAAAATGGCATAAAAAAAGACCGCCCGTAGGCGGTAGGAAGAAGGATTGCTGTCGGTTGTTTTGATTGGTTGATTGTAGGGAGTGTATACTATGGAAAACTTGTTTATGCTTATAGTTTTGGCGTCTCTTCTTGTGGCTATCGTTTTCCTCATACTTTGGGCAATCGGGAAGGCAAAGAAAGTACCAAACACGCATGGCAAAAAAGCTGGCATCGCGCTCCTTGTCGGTGTAGTTGCCTATATCGGATTCGGAATCACTCATACGCCAATCGAAAAGGCAAAAGACAGCAAGTCCGTGCAACAGGAAGTCACGCAACAGGAAGCTACTCAGCCTCCGTCGGCGGAACAGATCCTCGCAAAAGCCTCGGAAAAAGCAGTCACCTCCTATGGTGGTTCCCTTGTAAAATATCGAGACGTTACGGTAACGGCACACCCTGATGGAACGTATTTCGTTGTTGTGAATTGCAACGGCATTGTAACGTCAGATAAGGCAGGGACGCTTAAAGAATATAAGATTGCTGCTGCTCATGTTATGAAGGAAGTATTCGCCACAGACGTAAATCTCAATGGCTGTGATTTTGCCGTTTGGATGGACGTTGTGCGAAAGGACACAGGGCGCGAAGAAAATCATAATATCTACGGCCTGACCGTGAGGAAAGATGCTGCCGACAAGATCAACTGGAAGAATATCGATTCGATAGATATTACCAAGAGTGCTGAGATCGAGAAAATCCTTCCGCCTCTCCGCTGAGTGTTTATCGCAAAATAAAAACCGCCCGCGCTGACAGCGCGAACGGTCTTACATGGGCAAGCGATACTGACAATATCGCCGCCCGCCGAAACACCATGAAGATGCTCCGAAAGTGCAATTTCATTATAGCACCTTCATGGCGTATTTTCCATACGCAATTTTGGAGGTGTATTTTTATGCCGAAACGTGCGGCTCTCTATATCCGCGTCTCCTCCGAGGAACAGGCGCGGCACGGGCTTTCCCTCGGCGAGCAGCGCGCTGATCTGCTGAACTATGCGAAGGAACATGGTTATTCGGTGGTTGGGATTTATGCCGATGAGGGTGTGAGCGCACGCAAAGCGATGTCCCGCCGCAAAGAGCTTCAGCGAATGCTCGCTGATGTTGAGGCTGGACGTATCGACATTATCATCATCAAGTGTCTTGACCGTTGGTTTCGCAATGTCGCGGATTTTTACAAGGTCAAGGAGCGTCTGGACGCTTGCGGGGTCGATTGGGTGTGCAGTCGTGAGGACTATAATACGACGACGCCGAATGGGATTCTTATGCTGAATCTCAAGCTCTCAATCGCACAGCATGAGAGCGATCAGACGGGTGAGCGCATCCGTTATGTGTTCGAGGGAAAACGCGCACGCAGGCAGTTTGTAACAGGTCTAATTCCCCTAGGGTTAAAGGTTGCAGATGGCTATTTCGCGAGGGATGATAAAACTGCGCCGATTGTTGAATGTGCGTTCAATCATATTTTGAACGGTGGATCTACGCGCTCTTTGGTGCAGGTTCTTTATGATAAGTTCGGGCACAAGATCACCAAGACGGGGCTGTTTGACCTTCTGCGTAATCGTTCTTATATCGGTGAGGTGTACGGCATTCCTGATTATATGTTTTCGCTGATTCCTCATGATGTTTTCTTTCGGGTGCAGGAGATTCTTTCGCGTAATACAAAGTATACGCACAGCGGCAGGATCTATTTATTCTCCGGACTCCTCCGGTGTCCTGACTGCGGTAGGAATTTAGCGGCATATCGCGGGCGACGTGTGAATAGCGATGGGGAGCGGCGTTTTCAATATCAGTGCGGCTACCGTGTCAATCGCTCAATGCCCGGCTGTCATTTTGCGCGCGGTATGTACGAGGATAAGATAGAGCAATATCTGCTCGATAATATTCAATCATTGATTCGAGAGCATATCATCACGATGGAGTCATTCTGTGGTCAGCAAGGAAGGGAACGCCCGGAATCAAAGATAGACGCGCTCAAGGCGAAGCTCTCACGGCTTGAGGATATATATATCGCAGGCTTAATGGATAAGGACAAATATACAAAAACATACAAGGAGATCACACAGGAGATATCGGAGCTATCAACGCTCGTCGCTCGTTCGCTGTCTATCCCCTCCGCTCTTCGCGAGGTTGCCGATGATAGGGATTTTCGCAGCACCTATGAAAGTCTCACGCGAGAGAACAAGCAGCGCTTTTGGAAGTCCATTATCGCCTCGATTACGTTCGATGATACTCCTGATACCCGTGGCAAGGGCGCCTATATCCCTTATCGGGTTACTTTTTTATAGCAAAATGTCCCATGTAAGGAAGGTTAAACATTCGTCTCGCGTGCGCAGCGCGCGGCGGCATAGGCGAGCGGCAGGCGGTACGCCGCCCCGAGGAGACGCAGCTCACGGCAAGTCACGCGCCGCATGGCAGACGCAGGAAGCACCGCATTCATCGCGTCCCCTCCTTTTCCCCGCGCATCATGACCGTGCGCCCGAGAAAGCCGATCAGCCCCGAGGCGATATTGCTCGTCAGCTCCGCACTCCCATAGAACACCGAGAGAATCGCGACGACGACCAGCCCCGTCCCGACCATCCAGTCTACGCGCGGCAGATAGTTTCGCATAAAAAATCTCCTTTCCTATCTCACATATATCTCTATCGAGAGTAGTTGCTGTGAGACGAGAAAAGGAGAGTGTGATTACTTCATAAACCGCCGTCCGCGCTCGAGTTTCTCGAAATAGTGGCGCGTCTCGTGGACGACGACGCCCGAGAGGGCGATGAGTGCGATGAGGTTCGGGATCGCCATGAGGCCGTTG
>QWCT01000453.1_pt1 | contig 47510 bp, 39 predicted proteins | sample 1972681 | NCBI WGS metagenome assembly QWCT01 (sample SAMN09866701, study PRJNA288562) | Human oral metagenome isolate pre3_saliva, whole genome shotgun sequencing... | isolation source: mouth | host: Homo sapiens | place: USA: California | reverse complement strand
CGATGCCTTATTAACAACTAACAGATAAACTGCTTGCCGTAAAAGCGAGTGCAAAGGTATAACAAAAAATAATAACCACCAAACTTTTATAAGAAAAAAGATAAGCAGATTCTATATTTTTAGTTTCATTAACAGGCGAAGTTGTTTTACACATTATATTATATAGGGGGGCATTATGCATTATATAGGAGGACATTCTGCATTATATAGGGAGGGCATTCTGTATTATATAGGGGGGCATTATGCATTATATAGGGAGACATTCTGTATTATATAGGGAGGTATTCTGCATTATATAGGAGGACATTTGGTATTATATAGAAGGACATTCTGCATTATATAGGGAGGACATTCTGCATTATATAGGAGGACGTTTGGTATTATATAGGAGGAGCATTGTGTATTTTAGTAGAAACTTTTATGGGGCACAAAGCAAACGTGCCCCATTTTTTTGTTATTGATTATCTATTTTTCTTTTAGTTGTTGATAATTATTTTCTGTGTTAGTTTTTGGTTATTATATTCTATTACTACTATGTAAATGCCTGATGGAATGCCTTTTAACTGAATGGCACCCTGTTTTTCTTTGGCTATTAGCTGTCCGTTTACAGCGTATAGACTCAGTTTTCCTTTTGCATTCAGTTTTATTTCGTTTTTGTTTATTGTTAGAATTGATTTGTTTATTACTGGTTTTATTTCGTTGGTTAAATTGGCAATGAATGGTATTGTTGGTGTTGATTCTCGCCCATCGTTGTAGTATGCCACAACGATATATTCTGCTTTGTCTATTGGTTTTCTATCGATGTAGCGTGTAGATTCGCAAGGAATGCAGGTATTATTCAGTTGAATGCCATTTCGAAAGATGTTATACCCAACAAGTCCATCGTCTTCTTGTTCTACAACATCGTCTGGGTTATCGGTTATATTACCTGTTATTCGCCAGCAACAAGAGCCTTTTTCTGTGTCGTTTCCATAAAAGTCGTGCACTGTTTGCCATGTTTTACCGTTGTCTTCAGAGTAGATATCGCTTTTTCCGGCTACGAAATATGTGGAGCTTTCGTAGGTTAGAGGTATCTGGTCGGCATCGTAATCGTGTATTTTAATACCTATAATTAGTTCTTTTGAACCGTCTATTTTGATGGGCTTATTAAGTTTTTGGGTTATATTTTCGTTGAAACTAATGTTCTCTATCTCTTGTTCGCAAACAAGTTTTCCATCTTCAAACACCACAACTGCCGCATGAATGCCTTTCTCTTCGTCCACATCGTCGTAATAATTAAGGTAGGTTGTTACCGATGTTAAGTACTTTCCATGATATGGCGCGAGTTCGTTTGGTGTGAATTTGTTTGCTCCAATAAGTTCGTTTCCTTCGTTTCCAAGCGTATATCCGGGTGCTTCTGGTTCGAAAAGATAGTTCAGCAGATAGCTGTTTTTATTGTTTTTCCACATCAGAAACACGTTGTTATCTATTATTTTTCCTGTAAATCCTTTGGGTGCATCTACGTTATTTCCGCTCCCTATCATAATATTGTCTAAATAGAAATAATAGCTTACTCCACCTTTTCCGTGTTTACGAAATTGTATTTGGAACACTTTTCCTGCCACTTGTTTTGTTAAATCGAATGTAAGAATGCCTTCTAAGTGTGGCAATTCTTTCACTGTCCACTCTTTAACCACATTCCACGACTTGCCACCATCTATAGAATAGTCTACGCTAAGTGTGTCTTTGGTTAGGTCGGGTTCCTTATTTCCTTGTACATTTTCTTCGTTACAAAGTGCCAAAAACGAGCATTTCACATTGTTCACGTGTGTTGCATCAATAGGTCTACTTACCATTCTCGATGAATAAGGTTGTAGTGTGCACGCGCCAGAAGTTAGTCCCATTGTACCCATGTGTCCCACTTGGGCTGCCACTATCCATTCGGTGTCAGCCAAATCGCCATATTCTCTGGTTGTAGTCCAGTAGTTTGCTTGTAGCGAACTCCGCTCAAAATTCTCGAAAAGTGGGAACGAATAGTTTTCTGGAATAGCTATTTCGTTAGCATTTGAACGTGGCGAAAGCAATTCTTTTCCCTGTTTATCGGTGTATATAGCCTCTATTGCGAACTTACGATAGCCTGCATAAACATCGTTTAATGTTACTTTCATTTCGTTTTTCAGTTCGTTCAGTGTTACTATTTTATCGCCGTCGCAATACACATTATATCCTTTCAGTGTTAGTTGCTTATATTTTTCTTTTTCCATTTCCCACGAAAGTTCTACCTTATGCAGTCCTGTTGATGTTGCTTTGGGTTTGTTTGGTGTAGCAGGAATTTCTATTTCGTGTTTGCTTACGCCCACTATCCATGCCTTGGGAGTTTGTCCAGACGCTACATTTACATCTTTATTACCTGCTATAATGTTGCCATCTGCCGACACTGCAGCAGGAAAAGCTTGTGCCTGAGCCTCGTAGTTTAAAGGAAATGGCAACCTTAATTGCTGATTGAAGAGGTAAAGATAATAGGTGAAATCGAATATTCTGTCAGACGAATACTGGTACCAGAAGTTTCTATACGACATTCCGCCCATGCTAAAAGCATCATACGTTATTGCGCCAAACACATCGCCATTGTCTGCCACAGTGGGTATGCGCATTTGTTCGTTACTTTCAAAGGTGGGCAAAATGCGGTATGTGCCTTTCTCTACCTCGAAAAGTCGATAGTCTGAGCGGCTTGAAAGCGAAAAAATAAAGTATTTTCCATTAGCGCTCATATCTATCATACGCATCTGTTTTAGCTTTGCCAGCTCGGCATCTTCGTCTTTACACTTCACCGTATAGCACGTTCCATCTATCCAATAGCACGCTATGGCTTGTCCGCTACCCATTGCTAAACCTGCAATAGTGTGTCCGTCAGCCGATACACTAATGGCTATACCATATTCGTAGCCCGATGGTAGTGCCAACTTCTCCATTTTCCAGTTGCCATTTGCTGTGCGCGTCCATTTCAATGGATAGGCAAACGCAAAGTTAGAACATTTGCAATAGCCCACAACCACCTTGCCATCGTTAGATAGTGATGTTGCAAACGTACCATCTTCGTGCTGTTTTATTTTACTCATATCTAAGTCGCCGTAAGGCAATTTCACTATTTTTCCATCTTCAAACACTGCTGCTATGTTGGTAGGAGCGGTTGTTCCGTAGAAATCTATATAGTGTTCTAAATCTTTTACCGACCCACATAGCATTCCAAAATCGTTTACATCTCTAAACATTCCACAGGTTTTCCAATCGTCTGAACTATCGGTTGTTATCCATTTTAGGGCTCCGCTACCCACATTATACACGAAACTCTCTGTGCCAACCCCCGATCGGATTTTCGATGGGTTATATCCTACAACGTATTTCCCATTAGGAGAAATGGCTAAAGAATAGGTGTCGTCGCCTAAAATCTTCACATCGTCAGCCTGCATACCACAGAAAAAGAATAGTAATAACATTAATAAAGATGCTTTTTTCATTGTAATAAAGTTTTTAGTTCCTTAATTTAGCAGTTAAATAACTCTCTTAAAAAGTAAGCTATCATAGCATTTTTGGTTACTCTATGCTCACATTCACCAGACTTTAGTTTACTATTGCACTGCAAACAACCGTAACAAAGATATTCTGATATATGGCAAAGATAAACAAAAAAACTGATAAGTCAAATTTTTTTCTAAGTTTTTTATTTTACAAATACATCATATTCAACCAACGAATGCGCAACGAACACACACGAAATACGTGACGAACGATTTGCGATAATGCTGCTGACGGTTTGCGATAACGTGGCGAACACCCACGAAATTGGTTGCGAACATTCCGCCAGGCGTAGGGGACCGATTCATCGTGCCCGTATCCTGACATAAACAAAAACGTGTATTTCCATAACCAAATATGTGTTTCCACATTATTAAATATGTGTATTCAAATCACCGCACACGCATTTCCGTTCGTCATTTTGTGGGTGTTTTCATATATGCGGGCACGATAAATCGGCCCCTACGGCTGCTGACAGCCTGCCAATAATGTGGAGAACACCCACGAAATGGGTTGCGAAACACCCCGCCAGGCGTAGGGGCCGATTCATCGTGCCCGTATCCTTACATAAACAAAAACGTGTATTTCCATAACCAAATACGCATTCCCATATTATTAAATATGTGTTTTTACATTATTAAATATGTGTATTCATTTCACCACACGCACATTTCCGTTCGTCATTTCGTGGGTGTTTTCGTATATGCGGGCACGATAAATCGGCCCCTACGGCTGCGAACGGATTGCCAAAACATTGCGAACGGATTGCCATTTTGTGGGTACATTCATATACGCGGGCACGATAAATCGGCCCCTACGGCTGCTGACGGTTTGCCAATTACGTGGCGAACGGATTGCGATAACGTTGCGAACACACACGAAATGGGTTGCGAAACACCCCGCCAGGCGTAGGGGCCGATTCATCGTGCCCGTATCCTGACATTATCAAATACGTATATTCACGTCATCAAATACGTGTATTCACATTATTAAATACACACATTCATTTCACCAAATACGTATTTCCACATTATTAAATATATGCATTCATTTCATGGAATACGTGTTTTCACATTATTAAATATGTGTATTCATTTCACCGCACGCACATTTCCGTTCGTCATTTTGTGGGTGTATACGGATATGCGGGCACGATAAATCGGCCCCTACGGCTGCGAACGGATTGCCAAAATGTTGCTGACGGATTGCCAAAACATTGCGAACATTCCACAAAATGCCAACGAACATTCCGTAAAATGCGCAACGAACACCCCGTTAGGCGTAGGGGCTGATTCATCGTGCCCGTATCCTGACATAACCAAAAACGTGTATTTCCATAACCAAATATGTGTTTCCACATTATTAAATATGTGTTTTCATTTCATCGCACACGCATTTCCACATTATTAAATACACATTTCCACATCACCACACACGCATTTTCTTCCCCCATTTTGTGGGTGTTTTCATATACGCGGGCACGATAAATCCGTCCATACGGCTGCTGACGGATTGCCAAAACATTGCTGACGGATTGACATTTTGTGGGTACATTCATATACGCGGGCACGATAAATCGGCCCCTACGGCTGCGAACGGATTGCGATAATGCTGCGAACGGTCTGCCAATTACGTGGCGAACGATTTGCGGTTACGTAATGTTCGTATAATACTAATACTATGGTTGTTCCACGAATGTTTATTGTTAGCAAAACAAAAACCACCTTTTTGCAATGTAAAAACCACCTTTTTGCACGACAAAAACCATACTTTTGCAACGCAAAAACCACCCTTTTGACGAGCAAAAGGGTGGTTTCTGTTTTTTATGAGTTTGGGAATAGGAACACCAAACTAATTGAAGTTCGTTGCTGTCAGACCAATTTTGCAAATGACTGGCTATTATTTAATGCTGAATTTTCTACATTATTTAATTGCTGTCAGACCAATTTTGCAAATGGCTGGCTATTATTTAATGCTGAATTTTCTACATTATTTAATTGCTGTCAGACCAATTTTGCAAATGGCTGGCTACTTTTTCCCTACTCCATTGCAGCACTGTTATGGCTTATTTTGCTATGTGCTTCTTGCCCTTTGTTATGTAAATACCTTTGTAGTTGGCGTTTACACGACGTCCGGAGAGGTCGTAACGTGGAGCATCTGCATTGGTTTCGTGTTCGTTTGCCGACACTTCTGTTATGCCATCGGCTGTGGTTACTTCTGCCGAATTAGAGAAACGGGCTTCGCCTTTGTCGTAAACGGCAGTTACGTTGTAGGTGTGTGCACCGCCCACTTCGTCGGTAAACTGTGTGGTTGGTACGGGTGTGGCGTTCACTTTTATGCCATCTCGATAAATGTTATAGCCCACAAGCGACAACTGAAGGGCTGCCGACGATGCTGGAAGATAGTTTATATCGTCTATGAGTGTAGCATATCCGTCTGTGCTCGATGCCACGATGGCAAAATATTTTGTGCCTTCTGGCAGTGCATATTCCGACTTTGTCCATGATGTAGGCACAACGTGCTTATCTTTTAGCACCTTAAAGTCGGCACGATTGAAGGTTTCTGTTGAGTAGAGAACGTTATAAGTTTCGCTGCTTGTGCCGTTGAATGCTTTCTCCCAGAGACTTATTGTTTGCGCCTTACCCGGTAGTTCGGGCGATACCAGCCAGTTTTCTGTTATGGCGTATGGTGCTCCGAAGGCAATAAGAACCTTGTTTCCGGTGTGTCCTTTCCATGCTTCGCCACTGGCAGGAGTGGTTGCCGCATAGTTGAAAACCGTCCAAGCTTGTCGTTCTCCCATACCTGGGAAGGTGCTTTCGTTAAATCCATACACGGTGTGATTGTCCATATCGTATAGCAACCAGTCGCCTATTGCAGTGCGAGTAAAGTCTGGATAGGTTTCAAAACTCTCTGTAACAGCCTCGTCTGTGGTGCGTTGTACATCGGGAGCAACCCATGTTAGGGTGTTTTTAGCCCCGGCAGTGGCTTTCAGTTGTTTAGCTGTTGGATACACAGGATATGCCACTTGCAAACTAACGGTGTCGGTAACGTTGTTTGTTGGGTCCTCGTCGGCATTGCCTTCTATGCGTGCATATAGATTAACCGCATTGCCAATGTTGCGTTGTGGCATGAATGTGAGTGTGGTTTCGGCAGTTTTTCCGGGTTCAATAGAGTTTCCTTTTGCTGTAGCCAACTGTGTTTCGCCATTGTAAACAGCTATGTTATAGTTTGTTGCAGGTGTAGAACCGTTGTTCGAAACCGCAACAGTTACGTTAGCAGCATAGTCTACTCGCAGTTTTCCGGGTGCCTCTTTCATTTTTATAGATAGGTCGTTCGCCTTGCGGTCGAATATTTTCACATTATCTATATATATATTACTGTTGTAGGCTGTGCCCTTATAATCGAATCCAATTTGTACGAATTTAGCCCCCACAAACTTCTTTAGAGGAAGCTCTACCTTAATCCATTCGCGCACATTAGTATTGTCTAAGTCTATGGTAGCAATGTTTTCGGGAGTTCCATAGTCCTTTGATACCCATATATTAAATACATCTTCCGAGTTCTGATGGGTTTTATAGTAGAACGATATCATAGGGTCGGTAGCCTGATTAAGGTCTATTAAGCCTGTTTCTAATACCGACCATTCGCTTTCTACCATAGGTGTGAAACCAGCAAATCCACCATCTCCGTCTTGCGAATAGCTCGATTCGTCGTGGAAAGGCGTCCATCTGCTACGCTTATTGTAGTCTACCAACCAGAAGTAAGATAGCTTTCCGTTAGCAAACGATTCGTTTATGGGCAGCTTATAAGGCGTTCCTGTAACAACAATATTAGAGTAAGTGCGTTCTCCTTCGCCAGCTTCGTTCACCGGAGAAACCACGTATGCCAATGCTTCTTGTTCGTCTTGAGCAGGTGGAGTGTCCTCGAATGTGTTGCTTTTCAGGTTTTTTGCTATTTCGGTAGCCTTACCACGCCGCAGCGTATAGGTAATGTTTTCAGGGTTTACGTATGCTCCGTTCGCACCCGTAGCCACCTTTTCCCATGTTATATGTGCCTTTCCGTTAGCATAAGTAAAGCTTAGTTTTGGCACGGCAGCAGGTATATCAATCCCCACAAAGGTATCTATTTCGGTAGAAGCACCCTCTCCGTCGGCACTAAAAGGTGTAATTTTATAGGTTGTTTTGCCGTTTGGCACATTGCTATCGGTATAGTTTAAAGTAGTTCCCGGTGTGGGATTTGCAAAACTTTTCACTAGTTCTTCTCCTCTAAAAATATCTATTTTAGACAATGCAGACAGTGTTGCGCCTGCCTGATTTTGTGTTGGAGCGGTGAACGAAATATCGGCAAAGTGTCCTCCATTGGGGGCTGGTGTAACCTTAGCATTGGCAACTGCTGCTGGAACACCATTGCCAAGCTTCTCTTTTAGTGCCACATTATAAATGTTTAAAGCACCTGCTTCTAATTGCATTTCGGTGTTAAAGTGCCACCCCAAATAGTATTCGGCATCGCTATCAACCGAGAACAACACCGTAACGGTTTGTTTTTCAATAAAGTCGGCAGGGGCATTTGTTTTGGCAGCAATGGTTTTTGTTAGTGCCTCTACGGTTTTGTTAGTACCCAGTTTCACCTCGTATGTTTCTGTAGCATTGGCAGTTTCGCCACTCACGGTGTACGAAAGTTCGTAGGTTTTGCCAGCTTTCAGGGGTATGGCAGGACTTAACAGCCAGTCGTTAGCGTCTTGCGTGCGCACACAAGATGCAGCAAAAGCGGTGTTACTAAACTTAAATGCCTGGTCGTCTACATTGGCATCAATCACCGTAAAACGGTCTAACGATTGTTCGTTGGTGAACTCTTGCGTCCACGGAAGCTTTACATTCTGTGCCTGTATACCCATTGAGCACAGCAAAAAAGCAGCTATTACACTTCTCTTCATATCCAGTATAGATTTTAATTTAGATAGATTTTTCGCTTACAAAAGTAGATATTATTTTCTATAAACCTGCAAATTATTTAGAGAAAAGTATAAAGCAATGGTACTATTTCTCAATAATTAATTATCGTTTGTCAATAAATCGGAGTATAGCAACCGTACTATCATCGTTAGAAAGGCTAATATTCTGTTTGGGTACACAGTAAAAAAAAGAGAAAAAAAGTTGTTTTTATTTGACAATACCAAATAAATGCCTTATCTTTGCAGTACATGTTAGAGGTAGACAAAACTATTTGTTAAATCTAGTATATATATAAAGGTGTTTCGAACGCTACTCTACACATTACCTCGAAAGGGGGTTTTCGAACCAAGAAGGCATAATAAAAGAGAGCACGAAACGGTACAAAAAGAGGGCAAAACAAGCCCGAAGACAACAAAACATCGTGGCTATTGCGATGAGTTGCCCGTACAAAAATTAAGTTGAAATACCACTACATGGTAGGTTTTAGCTAGCTCGAGTAGCACGAAACCTATGTTCGCAGAACACAAAAGGGTGTTTTTCGGACAAGAAAACTAAAGCGAACCAACTGCAAAAGCAGTGTACGCAAAGAAGTAAAGAGTGTTCATTTAAAAATTTTAATGTGTTCGGAGGCTCACAACAAAGGGGCGGAAGAATGCGAAAGGAGTATTTAAAAAACAACAAAAGAGTGTCTGAGGGAAGCCAAAGATGTACTCGGAAAGAGCTAAGAACGTGTTACAACATACATAAACACATGTTCGCAGCAATGCCAAAAGCCGTTTGCAGCAACACGGAAAGTTGTTAGAAGCAAGGCGAAAACGTGTTTGAAGCAATGCGGAAAACCGCTGAAAGCAACATACAAACGTGTTAGAAGCAATGCGAAAAAGGCTATTCGAGAATACAAAAAAAGGTTAGGAAGACACAAACAGCTACTCTGCAGATTCGTTTATGGATATCTGAAAACAACAGAAACAGTATTTGATTACCACAAAAATTACGTTCATATCATAACCAAACTATGTTCGCTGGTATAAAAACAGAGTCTGCAGCCAATTAAAAGATACTAAGAAATAGGCGTGTTGGGTAGTCTTGAGACTCTAAAAAGATGGCATTTATGGTGCTTTGGGTGTGCTATACCCCTGAAGAAAGCCATACATACACCAGTTTGCAAGGCATTCTATATGTTCTAAAACAAGAAGAAACAGTAGGTGCAATAGGTGTTTCAGCTTACTTAAGAATGCTAAGATAACTAACAGAAGTGGCGCATAGCCCTCTCAATGACTATAAAAACAACAAGCAAAAAAGGAAATGCCGCGCCCTAAGAAGCATGGCAGAGCGGGGTAAAATGTACACCGTGTATTTCATTACTAAATTTAATTAACACTAAGAAAACGGTGGGGGGACACAATTTAGGTTGTGTTCCCTTTTTATTTTTGTGTATTTCCAGATGTGGTTATATTCATTTTCTGTGGTTATTAGTATGTTTATTCACACAAGAGGCATCGTAAATGAACATCAATAAACACACTAACGCACACACCATACCATTTGTTTATGGTGCAAAATATACAGCAGCGAACAATACACAATATCCATTTATTGCGTAAATGTATGGCAACGAACAATACGTAAGGCATAGGAGCAGCTTCATCGTGCCCGTTCTTCAAGCCAACCCAAATGGTTTTGATATGTCGAAATGATGCAAATTGTAATGCCAACGGCATAAATACGCAATATAATTTCGGGGTATTCGTGGACACGGGCACGATAGATTGGACCCCTACGGCTGCTGACGGATTGCCAAAACATTGCGAACGGATTGCCAATAACATTGCTGACAAATTGCCATAACATTCCAAACAAATTGCAACAACACAACATTCAAAAAACAAAAACCATACTTTTGCAATGCAAAAACCTACTTCTTGCCCTGCAAAAACCCCCTTTTTGCACGCCAAAAACCATACTTTTGCTAACGATATGTAAACTTATTCACTATCAGAGGGTTACTCGTTACTACCCATTCGGATAAATGGGCAACATAAAAAGAACAACTTTCTCGCCCTCTTCTACCCTTTTCTACAATACCGTTCACGCTCTAACCGCTTTCGGTTTATATATTTCTTGTATTCGTTGCCATTTGTTTCCAACGTTTCCACTATGAATTTGCCAACCACTCGCCCACACAACGCCATACACATAATGTTTTTGGGGAAATACATTAGGTAGGAATAAGAAAATGTTACAAAACATTTGACAATATGAAATAAAAGATTTAAATTTGCAAAATATCACATAGTAGTATATAATAACGAGAGAATAACAGAATAAAAACTAAACACCCGCGCCTCTGAAACGGTGTTGCTCCGAAAGAGTTTTAGCAGAGAGGCTATGAAAACTATGAGAATTAACCTAACCAAAAACATGTGCTTTGCCACTGTTGCCCTGATTGTTGCACTCTTTGTAGGCCCTAAAACCATACAAGCACAAACTGCTTATGGATTCCAAATAGGAGATACAAAGGTTACTTCCGACAATTTTAACAACCTAACAAGCATTACCGGAGTAAGCGGAAACGTGAAGTACGACCCCGAAAGCAAAACTCTTACGCTGGAAAATGCTACTATCGAAACCAACGAAGAGATACCTCTCGTAACCAATTTGCCAGGTATGACTATTCAGCTCATTGGAAACAACACCCTAAAATCAAAGCAACGTATGGGTATGATGAACCAATTAGATGGCGATATTACATTTATTGGCGATGGAAAACTTACTATTAAAGGTGGAACAGATACGGACGACTTAGAAAGTTTGATGGGTATTGGCAACTGGGGACATATCACCATAAGCCAATGCACCATGGAAGTGGAAGCCGAAGTGGCAGGTTTGTATGGCGGTTTTTGGAAGTTCGACCGATGCAATCTTAAGGCAAAGGGTAATGGATTAGAGGGAGACGACTACTACGGAAGTATTTGTTGGCTATGGGACGAGTATCCTGAGTTTCAAGGATGCAAGATTACAGAACCCCAAAACAACACTTGGAAGAAACATAAAGAGAAAGGATACTCGTACTTCTCGCTATATGGAGACAATCAAAAGCCGGTAACCGACTGGGTTACAATTACTCCAGAGAATACTCAAGGCATAGAAACTACGCTCGAAACTAACACAAAAACTGCACAACAAGGGGTATTCTCGTTAGACGGACGACGACTATCTAACAACATAAACCTTCTGCCAAAGGGCATATATATTGTTAATGGCAAGAAAATAGTGAAGAAATAAACAGACGTTAAAGGCATTTTAAAGCTTTTTTCTTTCATTTTTTTATCCTCTAAGGTGCTGTGAGAAGAGGGCATTTCTCATAGTTCCCTTAGAGGTTTTACCCTTGCATACCACCCCAATATACCATATTCGTACCGTGAATGCGTGGCGAACAATCCGTGAAATACCCACATACACCCACGAAATGCGTGGCGAGCAATCCGTTAGGCGTAGGGGCTGATTCATCGTGCCCGTATCCTGACATAAACAAAAACGTGTATTTCCATAACCAAATATGTGTTTCCACATTATTAAATATGTGTTTTCATTTCATCGCACGCACATTTCCGTTCGTCATTTTGTGGGTGTTTTCATATATGCGGGCACGATAAATCGACCCCTACGGCTGCTAACGGTTTGCCAAAACATTGCGAACGGATTGCCAAAATATTGCTGACGGATTGCCAAAACATGGCTGACGGATTGCCAAAACATGGCGAACAGATTGCCATTTCGCTGCGAACGGATTGTGATAACATTCTAAACAAATTGCAACAACACAACATTCAAAAAACAAAAACCATACTTTTGCAATGCAAAAACCCCCTTTTTGCACGCCAAAAACCATACTTTTGCACGGCGAATATGTAACACACAGATAACGAACACGTTGCGAACATTACGTGAATGCATTCTGAACGGATTGCGAATGCGTGGCGAATATTACACAAAATGCCAACAAACAATCCGTGAAATACCCACATACACCCACGAAATGCGTGGCGAACAATCCGTTAGGCGTAGGGGCAGATTCATCGCGCCCGTATCCTAACATAATCAAATATGTGTATACACATAATCGCACACACATTTCCACATCATCGCACGCACATTACCGTCCTCCATTTCGTGGGTACATTCATATATGCGGGCACGATAAATCGGCCCCTACAGCTGCTGACGGTCTGCCAATAATGCTGCTAACACCCACGAAATGGATTGCGAAACATTCCGCCAGGCGTAGGGGCCGATTCATCGCGCCCGTATCCTAACATTACCAAGTATACATATTCGTTTCATAAAATTCATACATTCACATTATTGAATATGTATCTTTGCATTATCAAATACGCATATTCGTTTCATAAAATTCGTGTTTTCATTTCACCGCACACGCATTTTCGTCTCCCATTTTGTGGGTGCATACGTATATGCGGGCGCGATAAATCGGACCCCTACAGCTGCTGACGAACTGCGATAACGCTGCTGACGGATTGCAAAAAACATACTTTTGGTTTTCTTAAACACCACTCTTACAAAACACAAACTATTGTTGCGCAAAATGCGAACGGTATCTTTTCTTACTATTTAATGCCCAATAACAATTCGTAAATATGTAAAATTAAAGTTTAGAACAATAAAAAAGAATTATAAAACAATGTGTAATGATACCTATAAATGAGCATGTAAACATATACAAACCATCTGTTTTGTAAACCATAGATAGCATTTCGCACAACAATAGAATACCCCACATACCTACAAATGAGTATCAATACCCCTAAAAAGGCTAATTTCTGCACATCTAACAAAACATGTGCAATGCAAAATACCAATAAGTAAGTATTGTAATAAATATGGAAAGAAAGTACCTTTGCACCCGAAATAAATAGAGAATTGATAATGGGCTTCACGTCATACTATGCGTTTAGCCTTATAATTTACTAAATTACAATACTATTATGAGAGAAGAATGGAGAGGCTTTTCAGGCACAAAGTGGCTTGACGAGGTAAATATGCGCGAGTTTATCCAGGCAAATTACACTGGCTACGACGGCAACGAGGACTTCCTTGTTGGGCCTACAGAAGCAACAAATAAGCTTTGGGGCAAACTAAAAGAGCTTCAAAAAGAAGAGCGTGCTAAGGGAGGCGTACTCGATATGGAGACCGAAGTAGTGTCAAGTGCTACTGCTTACGGACCAGGATATATAGACGAGAGCCTTAAAAGCCTCGAAAAGGTAGTGGGTTTGCAAACCGATAAACCACTGAAACGTGCCTTTATGCCATACGGTGGTATAAAAATGGCAGAACAAGCATGCACAACCTACGGCTATCAACCATCAGAAAAACTACACGAAATATTCACAAAATATTGTAAAACCCACAACGACGGTGTGTTCGATGCATATACCGACGAAATGAAAATAGTGCGCCACAACCACATTCTTACTGGTTTGCCAGACACATACGGGCGTGGTCGTATTGTGGGCGACTATCGCCGCGTTGCTCTTTACGGTGTAGATTTCCTTATAAACGAGAAGAAAAAAGACCTAAAGAACTGTGGTGATGGCGTAATGACAGAGGAAATTATTCGTCTGCGCGAGGAAATTTCAATGCAAATAAAGGCTTTGAACGAACTCAAAGCAATGGCACAAATATACGGATACGATATTTCTAACCCTGCAAAGAACGCTCGCGAAGCTGTACAATGGCTATACTTCGGCTATCTTTCTGCCATTAAAACACAAAACGGAGCCGCTATGTCGGTGGGAAGAATATCTACTTTCCTCGATATTTACATCAATCGCGACTTGCAAGAAGGTACATTAACCGAAGACGAAGCACAAGAATTAATAGACCATATCGTAATGAAATTCCGTATGGTTAAGTTCGCTCGCATTCCATCATATAACCAATTGTTCTCTGGAGACCCCGTTTGGGCAACACTAGAAGTAGCTGGTTTGGGTATGGACGGACGTTCTATGGTTACAAAAACCGACTTCCGTTTCCTCCATACACTCGAAAACATGGGACCATCGCCCGAACCTAACCTAACCGTACTATACTCTCCAGCTCTTCCAGAAGGCTTTAAGAAGTACGCAGCAAAGATTTCTGTAAAGACAAGCTCTATACAATACGAGAACGACGAGGTGATGCGTCCAGTCTGGGGAGACGATTATTCAATCTGCTGCTGTGTTTCTGCCACACAAACAGGTAAGGAAATGCAATTCTTCGGAGCACGTGCCAACCTCGCAAAATGCCTTACTTACGCTATAAGCGGTGGTATAGACTATAAGACTCGTGAGCAATGTGGACCAGCATATCGCCCTATTGAAGGCGACATTGTTACGTACGAAGAGTTCATGCCTAAGTTTATTGACATGATGGAATGGCTTGCTGACATATACGTTAATACGCTTAATCTTATCCATTATATGCACGATAAGTACTTCTATGAGGCAGCAGAGCTTGCTCTTATAGACACTGATGTGCGCCGAACATTTGCTACTGGTATTGCAGGATTCAGCCATGTGGTAGACTCTATTAGTGCTATTAAGTATGCAAAGGTTAAGATTGTACGCGACGAAACTGGTTTCCCACTTGATTTCGAGACTGAAGGTGAATTCCCACGCTACGGTAACGACGACGAAAGAGCCGACGAAATAGCTGTTTGGTTGCTAAAAACTTTCATGACAATGATTAAGAAACACCACACATATCGCCACTCTGAACCCACCACAAGTATACTTACCATTACATCGAATGTGGTATATGGCAAGTACACACCTGCTATGCCAGACGGTCGTCCTGCCGGTGCTCCATTGTCGCCAGGTGCTAATCCATCGTACGGAGCAGAGCAAAATGGCTTGTTAGCATCGCTTAACTCTGTGGCAAAACTACCTTACGAGTATGCACTCGATGGTATTTCTAACACACAAACCATAGCTCCAAGCACGTTAGGAAAGACCGAAGAGGAACGCACAAACACACTTGTGGGTGTTATGGACGGCTATTTCAGTCGTGGTGCACACCACTTAAATGTGAACGTTTTCGGTGTTGAGAAGCTCATTGATGCTATGGAACACCCCGAAAAAGAGGAGTATGCTAACTTTACAATACGTGTTAGTGGCTACGCTGTTAAGTTTATTGACCTCACAAGAGAGCAGCAAGAAGACGTAATAGCACGCCAGGCACACGGCAAAATGTAAGCTGCAGCTCTATATATTGAATATATTAAGAAATTATATAGTTTGTATTTTATGAGAAATAATTGGGCTGACACGTTTAGTCCAATTATTTTTTATACACAAAAAGGCGCACTGTTAGGGTGCTGAACTACGAATATTGTAAACCAAACAAATAACTACAAGGACATTATGGCTGAACAAACACCTACTATAGAGTATAATACAAAGAATATGGAATTGGCTAATGGCGAACCGTTAGCAAGGGTTCACTCCATTGAATCGTTTGGTTCGGTAGACGGACCGGGTATTCGTTTCATTGTGTTTCTTAAGGGTTGCACTATGCGTTGCCGTTATTGTCATAACCCAGATACATGGGACAGTAAGTCGAAAAAGCTAATGACGGCTGACGAATTGTTAGCTAAGGCTGTGCGATTTAAAAGCTATTGGGGTACAAAAGGGGGCATTACGGTGAGCGGAGGAGAGGCTTTGCTACAAATAGACTTCCTTATTGAGTTTTTTAAAAAGGCTAAAGCGCAGGGCATAAACACTTGTCTCGATACATCGGCACAGCCTTTCCGTCGTACAGGAGCGTTCTTTGAGAAGTTCGAAGAACTGATGAAGTACACCGATTTGCTGCTTTTCGATATTAAACACATCGATTCTGACGAGCATAAAAAGCTTACGGGCTGGCCCAACGACAATATTTTAGACTGTGCGCGATACTTATCTGAAATTGGTAAACCCATTTGGATAAGACACGTTCTTGTGCCTACCATTACCGATAGCGACGAATATTTGCACCGACTACGTACGTTTATTGCATCGCTTAACAATGTTGAGAAGATTGAAGTGCTACCCTATCACACTCTTGGAATATACAAATGGGAAAACTTACACATACCGTACACGCTAAAAGATATACCCGAACCTACACCAGAACAGGTGCAACACGCACAGCAAATATTAGAAGGTAAGGCATAAAGGGTGCTTTGGGGTGGTGCTTTTGATAGGTTTCCTAGGAAAACTAGAACCCCTAGTATTCCTAGAACCCCCTATGATACCCAAGCCCCCCTACCTTTTTTAGCTTTTGGTTGTGGCTTATACAAAGTAATATAAGAAAGTTGCAATGCCTTCTAAAGCTGGTTTGCGCTGACCTTCTATTTCTATTTGGAACTTAATACCTGCTTTGCAAATTCCTCTTAAGTTCTCTATGCTTTCCAAAGAAGATACCAAACGAATGCGCGAACCCACGAGAACAGGTTGTCCAAAACGCATTTTGTCCATACCATAGTTCACCATCATCTTTAGATTATTCACCTCAATAATCTGGTTCCACATATATGGCAACAACGAAAGTGTTAGATATCCGTGTGCAATAGTGGTTTTATAGGCACTTTCTTTGGCTGCTCTTTCTGTATCAACGTGTATCCATTGATGGTCTAAAGTGGCATCGGCAAACAAATTTATGCGTTCCTGATTTACTTCTAACCACTCACTTTCACCGAGTTTCTTGCCTAAAAAGCTTGCAAACTCATCGTAACTGTTTACTATTAGTTTCTCCATTGTTTTCGCTTTGTCTTTGTTTTATGCCTACAAAGATACTATTTTTCTTCCTAATTTCGATAGTTTTTAGGTGTTATAGCACATTTTTTAGATGTTAAGAAGATAAATTTTAGATATTTATAATATGTCGCCGTCTTGCTGTTTTTGCCTTTATTGCAAAATGGGCGACACGTTTTCTATAGTGTTTCGCCGGTTTGTTCCTCCCACTCTTCCATAGCTTTACGCCAGTCGGTAGCCTCGCCTGTGGCAATAGCAGCCGCTTCTTTTTGTGCAGCATCGTGAGCCTTGTTGCGTGCTCGCTTCGCTTTCATGTCGGCAATGGTACGTTCGTCTAAAATGCTAATGGCACCTCGCCGTATGGCTTCGTACAGTTCTTCTTCGCCAAAAGCCTTTCCGGGCTGATTAAAATCGGAGATATTAAACTCATAATCCACCCTTAAATCGTGGCGCACAAGCTTTTGTTGGTGTCGGTTTCCTGCATTCTTTAGTCGTAAAAGCTTCGCTATCGCCTTTATTTCGGTGTCCGAAAACTTGTTTCTTCCCATTATATTGTTGTGTAAAAATACAGTTTTTTTGTTGCAGCACAGCCCACACCGTGTGGCTACTCTCCCCTTTTAGGTGCGCCTTGCTTGTGTTTTAAGCTGTGCAAACTGTTTTTGTTTGTTTGTTTTTTCCACTGCAAATATAGCACATTTCCCCATAAATGGCAAGCATCTGCCACACTTTCCTACCCCTACAAATGGTGTTTTCCAAATTTTGTATATACCTTTGTGGCTACAAAACATTTACTACGATTAAACAAAATTGTATTTTTAAACTATGCAGATAATCACTCCCGAACAATACGAAACTACCCAATGGAAGGGTGGAACCACCCGACAGGTTTTCATTAGTCCTTCCAATGGCAACCTGTCTACCCGTTGTTTCAACCTGCGCATATCGTCTGCCATTATAGAACAAACGGAAAGCAGCTTCTCAAACTTCTCTGGTTTCACACGATACATACTTCCTTTGGAGGGCGAAATAACGTTGCTGAAAAACAACAAACGCATTTTGCTTTCGCCAAACAGTCTTTATTGCTTCGAAGGCAACGAGGTTGTTGCATCAGAAAACACTCCCCACGCCATAGATTTCAACATTATTGTGCGGCACGGCATAGACGTTGATGTTGCCATAATGCACGATGCGCATTTCTACAATAGCAAAAATACGGTGGTATTTGCACTCAGCAATATCCAAATAAACGGCAAACCGGTAGGCAAACACTGCACAGCCATCTTAAACGAACCATTTTTGCTAAAGGGCAAAGCTGCCATTGCACGCTTTTAATATCAACCAAACACACACAAAATGGGTGGCGAATATATATACGGGCACGATAAATCCTTTTTGCACGCCAAAAACCATACTTTTGCAACGCAAAAACCATACTTTTACACGGCGAATATGTAACACACAGATAACGAACACGTTGCGAACATTATGTGAATGCATTCTGAACGGATTGCGAATGCGTGGCGAATACGTATATGCGGGCACGATAAATCGGCCCCTACGGCTGCGAACGGTCTGCCAAAACATTGCTGACGGATTGCCATTTTGTGGGTACATTCATATACGCGGGCACGATAAATCGGCCCCTACAGCTGCTAACAACCTGCCATTTCGCTGCAAACGGATTGCCATAACATTCTAAACAAATTGCAAACACACAACCAACAACCTGCAAAAAACACAAAAAATACAAAAAACAACCTAAACATAACGCTCGTGCACGCCTATTACAACACCATATTTATATAATTTACATAATTTATCTGCATATATTTGCATATCTAAAATAAATATAATAACTTTGGAACAAATTAGCGCCTAATGCGCTTTTAACAAATTCTGTCCAAGCAATTGGAGAGAAATAGCCCAACAGAAAGTGTGTTTTGCCACAACACAAACTTTCTTCTACAACTCAATTCAGCTATAGATAGTAGGACTATTTAGCACTCCCTATTTAGCGAATAGAACCCAAAAAAGATGTGAAACCAAAAAGATTGTAAATTAAAACAGCGATGAAGAAGTATTTAAAACCACGTATCGAGGTTACAACAGTTAGCACAGAGTGCCAATTGTTAGCAGGTTTTGGTGTAACAATAAGTAGCCCAAATCCCAAAACACAACCGCATCAAACATTCGGTAGCCCGGCAAAAGAGTTTGCACCACGCGACTTTAAAGATGCAGAAATAATGGAATTGTAAAAATAAACCAGTCTGCTGCACCTATGAATATGAACGGTTTGTTGCGAAAACTAACGAAAGCCGATTTCGAAAAGGGCATTTTCTTCCCTATGGCAGGTATGTGTCAGAATGCAATGCACTTAGATAAACCAGGCAGTTGGGGTGCATATTGGCTATCAGATGCCAGTACAAGTAATCAAAATCAGGCTGCAGCGTTTACATTCCAGGTAACTACCATCAACGAAGTAATGCCCGGTTACACCAAGAGCGCCATAAATGCAAAACGTGCAATGTACAGCATTCGTCCTGTTTACATGGGCAATTAGTTTGCAGTTTGGTGGAATTTAACATAAGTACCTAACTTTCTTGGGGCACGCCACACGCCAAATTGTGGCACAGTTTCCCAAGTATCTTCTTATAAAATGCGTTGTGGAGAAGTGTAGAAATACGAAAGTGTTCTGCGCTTCTCCTATTTTTATGTCCCACAAACACCACATTATAACGCACATATATTGTATAATTGGCAGTCCGTTAGCAGCCATAGGGGTGTGTTTCGTTGCCCATTTCGTGGGTGTTCGCCACGTTATCGCAGACCGTCAGCAGCATTATCGCAAACCGTCAGCAGCCGTAGGGGACCGATTTATCGTGCCCGCATATACGTATACACCCACGAAATGGCAAACGGATATGTGCGTGTGGTAAAATGAATGCACACATTTAATAATGTGTAAATACAGTTTTGGGTATGGAAATATGCATTTGGGGTTACGCAAATACACGGTTTTGGTTACGCAAGGATACGGGCACGATGAATCGGCCCCTACGCCTGGCGGAATGTTCGCAACCAATTTCGTGGGTGAACGCAACATTATTAACAATCCGTCAGCAGCGAAATGGCAAACCGTTAGCAGCCGTAGGGGACCGATTTATCGTGCCCGCATATATGAAAACACCCACGAAATGACAAACGGATATGTGCGTGTGGTGAAATGAATACACATATTTAATAATGTGAATGCACGTGTTTGGGTATGGAAATATGCATTTTGGGTTACGCAAATACACGGTTTTGGTTACGCAAGGATACGGGTACGATGAATCGGTCCCCTACGCCTCACGGAATGTTCGCAACCAATTCACGGAATATTCGTAACACATTAACAACGTGTTTGTTATACTAACGAAAAACAAAAAGGGGGTTTTTGGCGTGTAAAAACCCCCTTTTTGCAATGTAAAAACCCACTTCTTGCAACGCAAAAACCCCCTTTTTGCACGCCAAAAACCATACTTTTGCAACGCAACAGCCAATAGATGGCAATATAAGTTAAATAAAGTTATAAAGCGAAATAATTTCCATTGGAAATTTGTAAGGTACAAATAAAATGCCTACCTTTGCATTAGTTTCCAATGGAAACATATAGAATGTATAATAAAACAGCGTCCGCTACAACAGAAACGGCGCAAAAAGCCACAACAAAATAGCAGACGTTAGTGTATAGTGAAAGGATAATAAAACAGAGCAAAACGACAAATGTGGAACGAAATAGGTAAAAAAACAATGAAAAAAAATATTTTCGTGCTCGCAGCAGCCGCAGTCTTCACGCTTGGAAGCTGCAATACAACAGCAAAAAACAAAGTAGACAACAACAAAACAAACACGGTTAAAACAAAGAAAGGAACAAATATGAAGGTAATAGAAATGAACGAAGCAATGTTCAGAGAGAAGATAATGGACTACAAAACCGCAGGCGACACATGGAAATTTAAAGGCGACAAACCTGCAATAGTAGACTTTTATGCCACTTGGTGCGGTCCGTGCAAAGCCACAGCACCCATTCTTGAAGAGATAGCACAGGAGTATGACGGCAAAATAGACGTATATAAGATAGACGTAGACAAGAGCGAAGAACTCTCAGCACTATTCAACATACGCTCAATACCATCGCTTTTGTTTATTCCAAAAACCGGAAAACCAACCATGTCGGTAGGTGCTCACCCCAAAAACGAACTGGAACAGATGATTAAAGAAACGCTTTTAAAATAAGCCAAACATAGCAAAAGCGTATGGATAACAACTGCATTCACAAAGTGCACAGCATCTTTCGGGCAGTAATAGAATTTGAACGAGCATTAGAAAACACATTCAACATAAACATAAACGAACTTATGTTGCTGTGCATGCTCGCTAATAAAGAGACCCTTCTCGCTGGCGAAATAGCCAGTGAGATGGGTCTTACACGTTCCAACGCATCGAAAGTGATAGCCGCTCTCGAACGAAAAGGATACCTGGAACGCCACACTTGCAAACACGATAGCCGGTGCCAACGATGCCGAATTACCGAAAGCGGACTACAACAAATGGAACACATAAACTGCAAAACGTTTCCTGCACCACCCAATCTTGCTGCCTTCCTAACACAAAAATAGCAACACAGCAGTGGCAAAATACTGTTGAGAAAACAGAACAACATACCCCCAAAAACACAAAACAAACGTTTATAAAATACAAAACACATGGTATCTAATATGGAAAAACTACACAATATTTCCAAAAAAGTAGTAATTTGTTCGCTTTTATATCCTTATTAGTAAGTAAAACAGAAAATTTTAACTGTTTTTTGTTTGGTATTTCCACAACAATTATATACCTTTGCAATGAGAATTTAAATGCAATAGTAAATTATGTACATAGATCCAGCCTATAAAAAGCTGCTTGATTGTGGTATACGCCCATCGCTTCAGCGCATAGAGATTATGCGTTATTTGATGGAACATCATACCCACCCAACAATCGACGATATATTTGTAGAACTCAAAAAACGCATCCCAACAGTGAGTCGCACCACCATCTACAATACATTAAGAATGTTTTCGGAGAAGGGCGGAGCACTTATGATAACCATAGACGAACACCATGTGTGCTACGATGGTACCACAACGCCGCACGCTCACTTCTCTTGTAAAGAGTGCGGACGTGTGTTTGATATGCCCGATACACAACCGCCAATGCCCCAAAGTAGTGCAATTGAAGGCTTTACAATAGACGATGCCCAACTGTACTATAAGGGAATATGTGCCGACTGCCTACGAAAAAAGGCGAAAAAAATGTCGTAAAACAAGGCGGAAGTGCCTAAAATAAGAAATAATGATGTTTAAATTAAAGAATAGTAATGTTTAAATAGTAAGGCAACTAAGCCCTCGTGAGATGGTAAAGCTGCCACAAAAAGAAAATTTGGGATACCTTGATAGAAAGGTATAATGGTTTAGTAAAAGAGGCGAAAATAGCTTGCGAAAGAATAAAAACGCCTTGACGTTTTAGATTTATACTACCTTAAGCGTAAGGTTTCATTGGTTTAGCAAATGGCTAAAATACCTTGCGAGAGGTGCATACGCCAGTTAGATGAAAATGAGAATAACAAAGATGAAGGATAGGAGTGCCTAAATGAGAATGGGACGAAACGTGTTCCATAACATTAAAGCGAGAGAACACACTAATAAAAGGCAGGCATTGGAGATCTCAAAAAGACGCTTCTATAATTAAACCAACCTTCAAACGACTAACTTCTACAAACATTTCGCCCCATTGCTTGCCTTTATATAAATATATAAACTGCGACAAAAAAGTGAAAAGTTATGTTAAACGAGCGTCGAAACTAAGTGTTTCTGCTCACAACATAGAGTTTTTTACTTTCTTGTCGCAGTTTGCTTGTTATGCCTTTCCATACTTTTCTTCGGCTTGTTGCCACACCGTTGCAATGCGTTTCTGTACATATTCCCCATTTGTTGCCACACTGTTGCAATGCGTTTCCATACATATTCCCTATTTGTTGCCATAGCGTTGCAATGCGTTTCTATACATATTCCCTATCTGTTGCCACACCGTTGCAATGCGTTTCCATACATATTCCCTATTTGTTGCCACACCGTTGCAATGCGTTTCTATACATATTCCCTATTTGTTGCCACAGCATTGCAATGCGTTTCCATACATATTCCCTATTTGTTGCCACACCGTTGCAATGCGTTTCTATACATATTCCCCATTTGTTGCCACACCGTTGCAATGCGTATCTATACATATTCCCCATTTGTTGCCACACCGTTGCAATGCGTATCTATACATATTCCCCATTTGTTGCCACACCGTTGCAATGCGTTTCTATACATATTCCCTATTTGTTGCCACAGCATTACAACACGTTGGTAGTAAAATGGTTATGCAAAAAGGGTAAAAGTGCAATGCGATGGGCACAGTTTGGTTTTACCAAAATATAGCAACCAATAAACAGAACACATACTACACGAAAACCGTTGCTACACCATGCAAATGCCATAAATATACGCCCAAAACACAAAAAAGAGGCAAGCAACTTCCGTTTTGGTAATTGCCTGCCTCCCAATGTGTCGTTTTTTTCGTGTGTACATTCCCTTTCTGTCGCACAAAACCTACAAACTTGTCGAAGCGTTCTTCCTTTCTTGTCGGCTCTAACCTACTATTTTGTCGGTTGTTATGTGCCAAAAGACCTTGTATTTCAGTTGTTTACACATTGCTATATAATCATTATAACTGATTAGAAAACGATATTCTAAGTTGTTTGATGAGTGTTTTTGCAATGTGTTTTCTATTGATTTTTGCGCAACACAGATAGCATTGGTCCGCTCTATGCGTATTTTTTGCTTATCTGCACGACCCCATTCCCAGCGTGGTTGCTATGGCTGTGAGCACTGAAAGAACTAACTGTACAATGAATTTCCATTTGTCTTTGTTCATAATTTTACGGTTTTAAACGGTTAATAAAAAGATTTTTGTGTGTTTTTGGAACTACCAAAGAAACCACGCAGCACTGTTTTTGCATTGTTTGCAACTGTTTTTAGCAAGCAGTGCACATAGGTTTCTCTGGTTTTTAGTGCCATTATTGGCAGATCCTAAGCCCCTTAAGGTTAGCAAAGTTTGGCAACATTGGCTACTTATGGGTGCGATTGTCCGCCACTGGGATTAGTTCCTCCTCCGGTGGTTTCGCCTTCTTTCTTTTTCGTTCGGCTACCTTTGTAGGTGGTAAGTTCCTCTACTTGCACACCAGTAACAAAGCTTTTAAAGCGCGAATTGTCCACTCCCACGCGTGTATATGGTTGAAACAGCACGCGAGTTTTCTTTATATTCTTTGCAGGAATAAAGTCTTTGCGTTCCTTTTCGCCCTTTGAACTGATGGAAAGCTTAAAAGTTCCGAAGTTGTCGAGCTTTATTCGCATTCCGTTTTGCAGGTTATGCGTCATCTCTACTACCAAAGCGCTGAGCACAGCAAGTATGTCCGACTCTGTAACGGTGCATCGTTCGCTAATGCGAGCTGCCAATTGGCGAGTGTCTAAGGTGCCCATATAGGCTACACGGGCATACCAATAATTGTTGTACTTGTGCTTTGCAGTGTGTAATTGGTACATTTTGTACTTTAATGCCATAATTTTTTAAGAATTAAAAGGTTAATAAAAATTTAAAAATTAAACTGATATTCATAGGCAGACTACCCACCTACGTTTTGCGTTATATATAATAAGGTGTATCGGCAGAACATATTTAGCAAGCAAATTTGTTCCTAATTTGTCGCCGAAAGTCCTATTTTTGTCGTTTATATCCCACGTGAATCCATCGTTTTTGCTTAGCTCCGAGCGGTTCTAACAATAGTTGTTGCACCGCCGAATGCTGTTCCAGAATGTTGCCATAGCGCATTGCTGTTTCGGTGTTAGGCACAAAAATGTCGGCAGCTTCGCCCTTTAGGTGTTGCGAGTTCCACACTCCGCCCACTGCTTTGTTTAGTTTTTTGCACCTGTATCCACTTGTTATAATCACCCGCCCCACCCTTTGCCGTAGTGGTTCGAGCACTTCTGTGCACAGTGCTCTTAGGTTTTCAACCACCTCTTCGGTGCTAATGCCTTCGTCGGGATAGGCATCGGGGGTGTTGTTTATGCCCAACCTAATGGCAGTTCCCGATCTAAAGAACTCGCCAACTGTGAAGTGGGGCGATAAATAGTCGTCTAATGTTAATTTCATATTTTTGTCTCGTTATATGTTTTTATAGTTTTGTTTTTATGCTTTTACGTTTTTGGCTAACTATATATATAAATATGTTGTAGCGTTTTTGTAGCATTTGGTTGTTAGAAAACCGTTTGTTGTTTTACATTTGCAAAGGTACAACATAGCGAAAGGCATATCAAGTTTCTTATGGGTAGTATTGTGGGTAGTATTTAGGCAGTTTCCAGATAGCCCATAAACAGGGCATTGCAGGCACACAAAATAGTTTTAGCAAAGCAGAAATAGCGTGTTTGTTGTGCCAAAATGTGTGCATTGCATTTGGCAAGTATGGTAGGTGCGCCACCATAAGAATATTGTTGCGTTTTAAAAGTATGGTTTTTGTAGTGCAAAAAGGGGGTTTTTAGCGTGCAAAAAGGGGGTTTTTATGTTGCAAAAACCCCCTTTTTGTTTTCTGAATACGTAACACCCACAGAACAAACAAGTTACACCCAGTTTTCGATGACGCATTGCATATTCACAAAATGGGTGGCGAACAGGTGGCGATGACGTTGCGAATGGTTTTTCGTTTCGCATTACACATATTATAATAATGTGTCGCACGAATTGCAATAATGCAACGAACACACGGTGAATGGGTGGTGAACACACCACGAAACACCCACGAAACACACTGCGAAACGCCTTGTTTTGACCACGTATATACAAAAAAAACTCCTAAAACCTTTGGGTAAAAAAGGTTTTAGGAGATATTTTAAGACTAAAATAGCCTACAGATTAAGGCTCTTTTTTATAGCTTCTATCTTTTCGTAGGCACGTGCCCGACAATCTTTAAAGTCGGCTGCGGTTTGCATCTTGTCCTTTACTTCTATGTAGAACTTAATTTTAGGTTCTGTTCCCGATGGGCGAACGCTCACCTTTGTGCCGTCTGTGCAGAACCATTGTAGCACGTTGCTGCTTTCGGGCATTGTTATTTTTGTTTTCGTTCCTGTGGCATCGGTTGCTTCAAGAGCCTCGTAGTCTTTCCACAAACACACGGTGCTGCCTCCCAAATTGGTAGGTGGTGTGGTGCGGAAGTTACGCATCATCTGCTGAATTTCGTCAGCTCCGCTCTTGCCCGGGCGTTCTACGTTCACCGTATGTTCCTCGCTGAAGCCATATTCAAGGTATATATCCATTAGCAAATCGTAGAGAGTTTTGCCTTTATCCTTAGCATACGCGCATATTTCTGCTAACAACGAACATGCACTAACGGCATCTTTGTCGCGCACAAAGTCTTCTGCAAGGAATCCATAGCTCTCTTCTCCGCCACCAATATAGTTTTTTTGTCCTTCGGTAAGTGCTATTTCGTGTGCAATCCACTTAAATCCGGTGTAGCAATCGCGCATTTCTATGTGTTGTTTTTTAGCAATTTGTGCAATTACTTCGGTGGTTACAATGGTTTTCACAATATAGTCTTTAGGTGTCATTTTGCCTAAAGCCTGTCTGTTTGTTATGATATACCATAGGAAAATAAGGCAGGTTTGGTTTCCATTTATTAGAATCCATTCGCCGTTACTATCTTTACAAGCCATACCAACACGGTCGGCATCGGGGTCGGAAGCCATCAAAATATCGGCATCTAATGCCTTTGCATCTCTCAAGCCCAATGTTAATGCTTCGGCTATTTCGGGGTTTGGACGGTCTACGGTGGGGAAGTTTCCATCTTTTACCATTTGTTCCTTTACGCAATGCACGTTTGTGAATCCCCATTCTTGTAGCGAACGTGGTATAATAACTCGTCCGGCGCCGTGCAAAGGTGTGTAAACTATGCAGAGATTGTGCTGACGTTTAATTACATCGGGGTCTATACAAACAGTTTTTACCATGTTTAGGTATGCCTTATCTACGTCTTCTCCAATTATTTCAATAAGGTTTTTGTTGCCCTTAAACAGCACATCTTCTATCTTAACTTGGTTCACCTGGTTGATAATTCCCTTATCGTGAGGAGCTAAAACCTGTGCGCCATCGTCCCAATATGCTTTGTATCCGTTGTATTCGCGTGGGTTGTGGCTTGCCGTAATGTTCACTCCGCCCTGCGCTTTAAAGTGTCTTATGGCGAAAGAACACTCTGGTGTGGGTCGCAAATCGTCGAAAAGATAAACCTTTATGCCGTTTGCAGAGAAGATGTTGGCTACTGTTTCGGCAAACAAACGAGAGTTGTTGCGACAGTCGTGGCACACTACTACCGATATTTGTTGCATATTTTTGAAGCACATTTTTAGGTAGTTGGCAAAGCCTTGTGTAGCCATTCCAACGGTGTAGATGTTCATTCGGTTTGTGCCTGCGCCCATAATGCCACGCAAACCGCCTGTTCCAAACTCAAGATCTTTATAAAACGACTCTATAAGAGCATCTTTGTTGTCGCTGTTTAGCATGTTTTCAACTGCCTTTCGTGTATCTTCGTCGAAAGCAGGAGCAAGCCATTGTTGTGCCTTTTGCTCGCATTGGGCAATTAGTTCTTTGTTCTGCATAGTTACCTGATAGTTTTATTGAGGGGTGTTTTTACGTCCCTCGGACGTTATTACTATATAGTTTTGTTGCCCCCACCCCATTTTACATTTGCACAAAGGGGTGTGCTGAAGGGCATTAAACAGTGCAAATATACAGAAATAAATAGAATATATACCTTAAATATAGGATTATTTTTGTATTTTTGTGTCCGATTTTCAAAATTAAAACTAACATACAATAGAATGGAAATATATTTTCAAGGTGTAATTTTGGCGGTTTGCACCTTTTTTATAATAGGATTGCTACACCCCGTAGTAGTGAAATGGGAATTTTATTTTGGCACAAAAGGCTGGTGGCTATGGCTTGTGGGAGGCATAGTTTGCTGCGTTTCGGCTCTGTTTGTGGCAGATATATTCTGGTCGGCACTACTTGGCGTAACGGGAGCATCGCTTCTTTGGGGCATAGGAGAACTGTTTGAACAAGTGAAAAGGGTAGAAAAAGGGTGGTTCCCAATGAACCCTAAACGCAAAAACGCCTACAAAAAATAGCAAATGAAAGCCACTTTAATATTGGTGGGACGTACTAACAACGAACTGTTTGCACACGCAATAGCCGACTATGTGGGACGCATTGGACACTACATTCCATTTAAAATAGTTACCATTCCCGAACTAAAAAACACTAAAAAACTGTCTGAAGCACAACAAAAAATACGCGAGGGCGAAACAATTCTACGCGAAATACAAACAGCCGACACGGTTGTGCTGCTCGATGAGCACGGAAAAGAGTTTCGGTCGATAGACTATGCCGCATGGTTACAAAAGAAACAGAACACAGCAAAGCATCTTGTGTTTGTTATTGGTGGCGCATACGGCTTTTCGGAAGCTGTGTATAGCAGAGCAAACGAAAAGATTTCGCTTTCTAAAATGACATTCTCGCACCAGATGGTACGCCTTATTTTTGTTGAACAACTATACCGCGCATGCAGCATTATACGGGGCGAACCGTATCACCACGAATAGTTTGGCAATCCGTTAGCAACATTATGGTTATCCGTTAGCAGCATTTTAGCAATCCGTTAGCAACATTTTGGCAATCCGTTAGCAGCCGTAGGGGTCCGATTTATCGCGCCCGCATATACAAAAACACCCACGTAATGGCAAACGGATATGTGCGTGTGGTGAAATAAATATACAAATTCTGTAACAGAAATACACAGATTCGATAACAGAAAAACACAAATTTGACAACGAAAAAATACGTGTGCGATGAAACGAATACACGTATTTAATAATGTGGAAATGCGTTTTGGATTATGGAAATACACATTTTTGGTTATGCAAAAATACGGGTGCGATGAATCGGTCCCCTACGCCTGGCGGAATGTTCGCCACCAATTTCGTGGGTGAGCGTTGGTATTTCACGGAATATTCGTTGGTGTTTTGCGGATTGTTCGCCACATTATTATAATATATGTAACACATCAACGTAAACCGTCCACAACATTATCGTAACTCGTCCGCAACTCGTTTATTTCGTGATGGTTACGCATTCTGAAAACAAAAACCCCCTTTTTGCATTTCAAAAACCATACTTTTGCACACCAAAAACCCCCTTTTTGGCGTGCAAAAAGGGGGTTTTTGCTCTGTAAAAAAGGCGGGGCTGCACAACAAAAATGAACAACCAGAAAAGCCACTACCCGTAGCAACTATGCCAAACACGCACACCCCACCCCACAACAACACTACACATAGCGCACACGCCTACGCTTAATGTCTAAACGCATAGGGTGCAATATGCCCTGCTCGCTATACAACAACATGTAACGCTCCACTATAGGACGCACACGAATGTTCTTTCTACGACGCAACTTGTCTAAAACACTCGAAGGATTATCGGGCGGAACAACATTCAACACAGCACAAATGCAACGCACAATACTACAAAAACTCATTGGAATGCCATGCGAATCGAGCAGCAAACCCGTCTCCCACACAAGATGAGACAACTCCACTAAATCGGTTTTGGTACTCGTCCACCGTAAACCCTCCACATAATCGTGGTTCAATAACTCCGAAAAATCGGCAGCTACCATTGCTTTCATCTTCAATTCATCATCGCCAGACCAGCGATTGTTGCCCAAATGGGTCTTCGAAACTACTTTCATAATAATTAAAAAAAAGTTTAACGGCATAGGAAATGTTAATAAACACAAAACCTAAAATTGCCAAATAATAAAATTAAGGTTAATAAACCCGTCGTGCACAAACCACTATGGAGTAGCCAAAGGGCAGACACAACTAATTAATAATCACGCTTCTACAGATCGTTAGCCATATTTCGACCCGTTTCCGGTGCAAATATACAACCACCATTGTGCAGTATATGTTCAACGTAAAAAATATTTTTTGTTAAACTTTCATAACCATTTCGGTTCGCGAAATAAACTCTTCTATATTTCCAAAAATACGATATAAAAAAGTAAGAAACTAATTTGCAGATTATAAAAAAAATAGTACCTTTGTGTAAAATAAGGGAAGCGGACAGAAAAAACGCACCCCACACACACCTAATTAGGGTATAATAACAATTTATAAAAACCATTATTATGAAAGTTATAAACACAAACAAAGCACCAAAAGCCATTGGACCATACAGCCAAGCTATAGAAGCTAACGGACTGGTTATTACTTCTGGACAACTACCAATAGACCCTGCAACAGGCGAATTTGCACCCGGAGGCATCAAAGAACAAACCAGACAATCGCTAACAAACGCAAAAGCTATTCTGGAAGAAGCAGGAATAAGTATGGCAAACGTTATGAAAACCACCGTATTCCTATCGGATATGAACAACTTTGCTGCCATGAACGAAGTGTATGCAGAGTTCTTTAGCGAACCATTCCCCGCTCGCTCGGCAATAGCAGTAAAGACTTTGCCAAAGAACGCACTGGTTGAAGTGGAGTGTATTGCAGCAAAATAAGATACAAAACTAATTCATTTCATACTATTTTTGGTGGCCTAAACTCTTCTATACACATAGAAAGTTTAGGCTTTTTGCTTGCAAACAAATTGCAACAACGCTGCTTATGGGGTGCGAATGCGTGGCAAACGGATTGCAATAATGTGGCGAACAAATTGCGAATACATGGCGAATGGATTGCAACAATGTAACGAACAATTTGCAACAATGTGGCGAACATTCGGCGAATGCGCTGCAAACGGATTGCAACAATGCAACATTCAAAAACAAAAACCATACTTTTGTAACTCAAAAACCCCCTTTTTGCACCCCAAAAACCATACTTTTGCACGTCAAAAACCATACTTTTGTAATGCGAATATGTAACATACAGAAAACGAACACGTTGCAAACATTCCGTGAATGTATTCTGAACGGATTGCGAATGCGTGGCGAATACGTATACACGGGCACGATAAATCGGACCCCTACAGCTGCAAACCGATTGCGGATGCGCTGCGAACGGATTGCCAAACATTGCTGACGGTCTGCCAAAACGCTGCAAAACACGCTGCATCATTCGGCACTCCGCACAACAATGCCCCAACATACAAACATAAAAAACGTATAAAATTTACAACAGAATATAAAAAAAACAACACTAATGGTAAACATTTTCATCACCATTTTCCTACTCTTATTTGCGCTAAAACCCCTTTTACAATCGAGCAACCTATATTGGTGCGCCATATACATACTGTTTGGTGTGGGGTTCATCGCCCAAACTTCAACCATAATAAACGGATTTAGAAGAAAATTATTCCCACAAAAACAAATCAAAATATTAAACACCACATTGTATATTATGCCATTTATATCCGCATTAGGAATATTTATAAGTTTTAAATACGACCATTCTTTCTTAACTTTCTGGATATTTATGCTAATTCTAAATGCACTTCATATAGCTGTCCGACTCTTTCTAAAACCCAAAAATCGTTCCTAACATTCCACAAAACACCCACACCCACCCACGAAATTGGGTGCGAATACCCCGCCAGGCGTAGGGGACCGATTCATCGCGCCCGTATCCTGACATAACCAAATACACACATTCATTTCACCGCACACACATTTTCCCTCCCCATTTCGTGGGTGTTTACGTATATGCGGGCACGATAAATCGGACCCCTACAGCTGCTGACGGCCTGCCAATTACGTGGCGAACACTCCGCAAACACTCAACGTCCACCCACGAAATGCCTCACGAAACACCCCGCCAGGCGTAGGGGCCGATTCATCGCGCCCGTATCCTAACATAAACAAAAATGCATATTCCCATTACTAAATACGCATTTCCACATAACCAAATCCGCATTTCCCCCTCCATTTCGTGTGTGTTTACGTATATGCGGGCACGATAAATCGGCCCCTACAGCTGCGAACGGCCTGCCAATTACATGGCGAACACCCCGCAAATAACCACGTCCACCCACGAAAAACCATACTTTTGCACCGCAAATACCCACTTTTCGCACTACAAAAACCATACTTTCGCACTACAAATACCCACTTTTCGCAACGCAAAAACCTATCTGCGACAAATTGGGAGGGTCGCAAAAACGTTTTGTTAAAATCATCATTGTAGCTGAAACGAATATCTCCCATACTCCAAACAAAACTCTATCGTCTCTCTTAGAATATCATTTTCTTAATCATTATAATAGATTATATAGGGTACGGATAACTATCTGACATTCAATTTATAACGATTTCTACATACGACAAATATGGAACTTATCTGCGACAGATTAGTAATTTGAATGCGACAAATACGTAATTTGTCTACGACAAATAGGTAACTCGCCACCATTTCGGCACGACAAAATGGGAGAATAGGGGCGACAGAATGGGAATTTTTCACTTTTTTGACGCCGAAAACATATCCCAAATGCGCCAAAAACACCACTTTCTGTTTCTAAACACTACTCCCCCACCCTACCAAAATTTGTTTTTTATGGTGCTGAATGCCATTACTGTTTTTACATTTACATACTTGTAAATGCTTGATAACGTGCTGAATACACATTCTTAAATATTGCTTACGACACAATGGGAGCAATATTTATATGCCTAAAAAATACCTTTCAGCGACACTTTGGGAAACTATATGCACGCATTTCTCACATCGTTGTTGAATATTCGCGATATTCAGGCACAACAAATCCTCCCCCACGCCTGCCAACAAACTGTCTGTCAGCTGCCAACAATCTACACTATCGCCATTAAAGTTCCACAATTCTGCAACGCACACTTCACTATTCTACACCACACATTCCACAATTCTGCAACGCACAAACCGCCAAGCATGGGGGCAGATTCATCGTGCTCGCCTCTCCTCCGTTAATGTTTCGTGGCTGAATATTCATCTCCTCTGCCTCCATTAATTTCGCTTTCGTGGGCGTAAATATATACGCAGGCACGGCAAATCTGCCCATACAGCTGCTAACAGCCTGCTATTCAGCTGATAATAAACACCCATCGCACTGCTAACAACCTGCTATTCAGATGCTAACAAACAACCATTGCACTGCTAACAACCTGATGCGCACCCCTCAAAACTCTATCCGTAGCCCCTGCAAACATATTGCTACATTCTCTGTTTGCGTGCATTCGGAAGTCTTCCTAACCAGGCAACACCACCCATTTTTTACACCCCTAACACACCATACACCGACTTTCGATTTGCGTTCGGTTTTCTCTCCCAATTTGTCGCACCACTTTTGCAAAAGCATACTTCCTTTTTTGTCGCACAATGGCTATACCTCTGTTTTTTAATACCCTACTATTTTGTCGCACTTTTCTATACCTTTCCTCCTCAATATTGCCTAAATTCTGCTACCCATACCACAAAACTGCTGCAAAATAGCCCATTTTTCGAACGACAAATTAGGAACAAATATTGTTCAAAATACCCCCCATAAACTATATGTAAACAGCTAATGTACAGCAAAATAAATATATACAACTACAGAAACACTTAAACAATTAACCAAACTTTTCACTTTTTTGTCGCCATTCGCCTTTAATTCATCTCTTATCTGCTATGTGTATCAGTGCTTTATACACCTTTTTACACCTTAAAAAACTATATTCCCATTTTGTCGTACATAGTTTTTACAGCATATTTCCTCCCTTTTTGTCGCCCAAAACTACCCCTTTTGTTTTGCAACAACAATTCTGTTGCTGCCCCATTCCCATTTTCCTACTTTTTTTCTACGCCTCCCCCACCCTTTTCGTTCCATTGTTTTTTGCGTTTGTTTCTATTTTTTTCCAAAATAGACTTGCGTTTTTTGCTTCAAAAAATCTTCCGTTTTTGTCGCCAAAACTTTTGGGTTTTCTAAACGCTATACCATTTACAGTGTTTCGGTTCTAACCAATTTAAAAATGTAAAACCCTATTTTTGTCCATCAAAAACCCCCTTTTTGCACGCCAAAAACCATACTTTTGCAATGCAAAAACCACCCTTTTGTTCTGTGAGAATGTAACATTCAGATAACCAACACGTTGCGAACGGTTTACGACTGTATATCAAACAGATTGCGAACACGTTGCGAACATTTGGTGAATGTTCCCTTAACACCCACGAAATGGGGTGCGAAACACTCCCTAATTCCCCACGTCCACCACGAAATTGGTTGCGAAACACTCCGCAATTCTCCACGTCCACCACGAAATTGGGGCGAAACACCCCGTCAGGCGTAGGGGACCGATTCATCGTGCCCGTATCCTAACATAACCAATTACACATATTCGCATAACCAAATACATATTCTTCTCATTCTCAAATCTATGCCTTCATTTCACTGCATGCACGTTTCACATAACCATATATGTATATCCGATTCACCAAATCCGTACATTTTCATTACCACACACGTGTTTTCACATTACCAAATACGTGTATATTCGTTATCAAATATGCATATCCACATTATCAATTACGTGTTTTCATCTCACCACGCACACATCTTTGCATTACCATACCAATATATTCGTTTTTTGTTATCTATAATATTGAATATAAAACACCCCAATACAGCATATATATACACGTAAACTGCATAAACTGTTTCTTAGGCTATTTTCTCATAAAAATACAAAATCGTGCCTTACACTCCACCTTATATATATGTATGCACCCTAATTTCGTTCTCACGTCTGGTAGAAATTGTGTTCCAATTATTCTCCCTATTCCCAGCGTAGAACCCCGATTTATTTCACCTCTTTACCGTTTTCATACACAAAATGGAGGAAAAAAAACACGTGCACACCGAATTTTCACTCCCCGAAACTGTACCAAACTATGCATGGACAGAATAATTTGCTCTCACGCCTCCCACTCCATTCGCACCCCATTTGTAGAAATCACGTTGCATTCTCTTAGAGTTTGCACCCTCTCTCATAGAAATCACATTGCATTCTCTTAGAATTTGCCCCACCCTCTCATAGAAATCACATTGCATTCTCTTAGAATTTTCACCACCCTCTCATAGAAATCACGTTGCATTCTCTTAGAATTTGCACCACCTATTCGTAGAAATCACGTTGCATTCTCTTAGAATATCCTCCATCATTCGTAGAAATCACGTTGCATTCTCTTAGAATTTGCACCCTCTATTCGTAGAAATTATGTTATGCACTCGTATAATTTGTATCATTCAATTGTATATTGTTGCCACTATTTTCGTGCAATTGCGTTGCTACCGAATATAATTTTATTGCCCATTCTCTCGCTTTTCATTCTCTGCTGAATATATTTTTCCGTTCAAATATCCATTTCCTAACCATAGCAAATACCCTACCCCACTCATAAAAATACCTTCTAATGCATCTATTTTTCCCATTCTGTTCTGTGCGCAACCACTAAAAACAACCACATAAAACCCTAAAAATATGAATAATAAGATATCTTTGTTTGTATAAAAATAAATCTAAACCAATATAAATATATAAAAACAAAGAAACAAAAAGATAGATTTAGGCAAGCGAATAAAAATATATTACAATACTATATCTATTATATTGAAAATATAAATATATAAAAACAAAGAAACAAAGATATTGTAATATAAAATAAGATTTCTATTTTTGTAGAGCAATTTATAAAAAATTAAAAACGTTTTGCTATTTAAATGTTTTGTAGTACATTTGTATTTATGTGAAGATTTTTAAGGTTATGTTTTTATATAAATATATCTTTGATTTTCTAAACATATACATTTGTGCTACATTTATAGCGATAATGGCAGATTGAAAGTTGTGTAAAACGTTGATATATACTATATAATTCAAATATATAAAAATATAAATGCGTTTCAATAACTATCTCTTCGCTTGGCGGTGCAGTGCTAATTGCGTTCTTTGAATAGTTGTTTTAATATATTATTACGTGCTTCTGTAAATATATAAATATACCTTTAAATCTTTGTTTGGTTGCTTATAATTGAATTATAGGTATACCTTTTAATATATTTATACGGCATAATGTAAATACAAATATAGTGTAAAACATAATTAAATAGATGTTTATGTACTTATAAAGGTAAAGAGTTGATAATATTTAAAGGTACTAATGTAAATACAAATATAGTGTAAAACATAATTAAGCAAATGTTTATGTACTTATAAAGGTAAAGAACTGGTAATATTTAAAAGTACTAATGTAAAGAAGTAAAACTATAAATATATAAAAATATGAAAGTAAATGTGTTTGAAGTAACGTCTCGTCGCGTTGCAATATTGGGTTGGTCGGTGAGCTTATGTGTGGTTTTCATGTTGTTGCAACTATCTGAAAAGTATGGGCAGCATATTGATGAGCTTACGGCAGATGGGTTTAGCGTTGCCGATACGGCATCTAAGGTTACGCCATTGTTATGGCTTTGTGGGCTGTTGGTGCCTTTTTGTTCGCTGTTGGCGTGGGAACAGCTTCGCCATGCCTTGCTAAAAGCCAACCATTACTGGTTGCAGCTTATGCAGATAGTGGTGATGGTGCTCACCTTTTTGGGGGTAGTGGTGGCTGTTATCCCTTCGGATACGGCTCAAATGGTGCATGGCACGTCGCTGTTGGGTGGTTTTGCCAAATTTCAGTTGGCGTTTCCATTCTACAATAATATGGCTATTGGCATTGTTAATTTGTGTTTAGGTATTGGCATTGCTCGGTTGTTTGGCGGCAGGGTGCGCCTTTACGGCATTGGTTTGGCAGTTTTGCCAGTGCTATCTATGTTGGTTGGCGAGTTTTACACCTATTTATATACGAGCGTGGGTGGACTTACGTTGCAAGCGTTAGATACTTATCGCATTACAATGTTGGTTGTTCAGTTTGTGCTTCAGTTGGTTTTGTGGGTATTAATGTATAGGGCTTTCACTTCAACCGACGATTAGTTGGAGTGGGGGAGTGTGGCTTTTGTTGCTGCGCGCCCTACTATCTGTTGTGTAAAAGGTATGCTTTTGTGTGTAAGAAGTATATATACAAACATACAATAATACCTTTTAAGGTAAATAAAAAGATAGCTACAAGTGTATAAATGTAAATATATAAAATATTGAATAATACGACTTTATAGACTGTTTAAATACAAACAGATATGTAAAAATAAATATATAAAAATGTAAATCGTTGGATTTTGCCTTGCTTTTATAGCGAAATGGCAGTCCGAAAATAAATATATAAAAACATAAACGGTTGGTTTTTGCCTTGCTTTTATAGCGAAATGGCAGCCCGAAAATAAATATATAAAAACATAAAATGTTGGTATTTGCCTTGCTTTTGTGGCATAACGGCAGCCCGAAAATAAATATATAAAAACATAAACCGTTGGGTTTTGCCTTGCTTTTATAGCGAAACGGCAGCCAGAAAATAAATATATAAAAACATAAACTGTTGGGTTTTGCCTTGCTTTTATGGCATAACGGCAGCCCGAAAATAAATATATAAAAATGTAAACTGTTGGTATTTGCCTTGCTTTTATAGCGAAATGGCAGCCCGAAAGTAAATATATAAAAACATAAAACGTTGGATTTTGCCTTGCTTTTATGGCGAAATGGCAGCCCGAAAGTAAATATATAAAAATATAAACCGTTGGTGTTTGCCTTGCTTTTATAGCGAAATGGCAGCCCGAAAGTAAATATATAAAAACATAAAATGTTGGTGTTTGCCTTGCTTTTATAGCGGAATGGCGATCCGAAAATAGAAATATACAAATATGAAAAAGCTTATAATAGACCATTTCAGTCTGCGTTCTAACGAACTAAAAGTGCTTAAGGTGTTAGAAATAGTGTATGTTTTTTGCACCGTTGCTCTTTTTCTGGTTATGGTAAACCAGTGTGGCGAGACGCTTACAGAGGGTAGCGTGTCGGTTTCTGATGTAGTTTCCATCACCGCCGAAGGGTTAATTTTGTTTTGCGAAGTGGCATTTTTAGCCATTTTGCAGCGTGGTTTAAATGGGGTAGGGCACCAAAAGTCCCTTATTAGGTGTGCCAACGTGCTCACTACAGTTATGGGGTTAGGTGTTGTTTATGCCATTTTGGGCAAATTTTCGCTGCTTTATTATGGCACCGAAGACCTTCCCGACTTACTCGATTGGACGGCGTTTCTTTCCCATTTGTTCTACCTTGTGTTTGCGTTCGGTGTGTTTGCGTGGGTTTATTTCCACGCTTCCAGCAAGTTGTGCACCTATCTTCGCTATGCGCTACTTGCGGCATTGTTAGCGTTTGTTTTTATTGTTGCATCTACATGGCTGGTTTTGCTCAACTTTCCAAGTCTGTTTACAGCCATCACGCTCACAATTTCGATTGCGTTTCAAACCGGTTGTTTCTTGCTTTTAACCCGAATGCTAAAGTATAGAGGCAACAAAACGGACGCCGACAACAACCATTTCGACACATCGTTCAACCATTAATACGATATATATAAGGTGGAAAATTTATTTACGAACAAACATAATAATATAAAAATATAATAAGGTATGAAGAATATTAAAGTAGTATTTGCTAATCAGAAAGGTGGAGTAGGTAAGAGCACACTATGTATGCTGTTTGCCAATTATTTAAGTTGGAAAGGCAAACCCGTGTGTATTATCGACACCGACTTACAGAAAACCATTTTAATGCAGCGTCAGAAAGACGTCCAAATATACGACGAAGAAGAGCCATACAGTGTGCAAAGCTTCGACGTAAGTGCTCCCGAGCTGATGCAACAGCTAATGGAGTCGGCTTCAGAGGTAGAAGGTTACGTGCTATTCGACTCTCCTGGTAACGTAAGCGAGGACGGATTGGTGCCCCTTTTCACCAATGCCGACTACATTGTGTGCCCTTACGAATACGAAGACAAGACGTTAGACTCTACCGGAGTGTTCGTTCAGGTTATTAATGCCCTAAAAGATGTGAACCCAGAAATGCACGCTCAAATATTTTTTGTGCCAAACCGAATAGACCCCCGTATAGGAACATCGGACGAGCAACGTATGTGGAGCGACACCAACGACATATTTTCGCAGATTGGAAAGGTTACTCCTATGGTGAACAGTAGGGCTACACTGAAACGCATAAACACCTTCGAACTGCTTGCTACACAGCGCGAAGCAGTGAAGGGAGCATTCGAATATATGATAAAACGAATGAAGTAGACATACAAAAACCCCCTTTTTGCAATGTAAAAAGTGGGTTTTTGCACGCCAAAAACCATACTTTTGCAACGCAAAAAGTAGGTTTTTAAAAACTAAAACATACAGCAAAAAAATAAAGCAACATACTATTATGGTAAAGAAAAAAACAAGAGTTATAATGCCAGGCGGTATTTCTGGATTAGTAAACAAGGTGCAAGGCATAGAGAAACCCACAGTTACACCCCCTGCCGAGCCCGAACCCGAAGAAGAAATAGCACCCGAACCCGAACCCATTCGCGAGCCTGTGCACCACGAACCCACCCTGCACACCAAGCCAGCGGCACCTGCCGACGAGAAAGACAGGTCGGCTCCGGCAGCTAAAAAGTTGCCAAAAGCAGAAGGAAAAGAGCTTGCGCGCGAATACACACTACAGCAAGGCGATACCACAGACAGCTGGCAGATGTTTTTAGACCTGGCTAAAGAATACAAGTTGCGCGATTCTAAGTTGGCAACAGTGTATATAGACTCCGATTTAAAAAGTGTTCTCGACCGTCTGAAGTCAGCCAACAGCATAAAAATGCCATCAACAGCGCTGCTCAGTTCCATAGTAGCTCGTTTCGTGTTCGACCACGAAAAGAACATAAAAGAAGCCATCTACGGCGACAGTTTGTTGTAGTAGAGTAGGGGAGAAGTGGCGTGTTGCCACCCATTGGCAGCCGCAAAAGTCCTATTTATCGTGCCCGCATATCCGTATTCACCCACAAAAAGGGTGGCGGAAATGTGCGTGCGGTGGTGTGAATGCACGTATTCGGTAATGTGGATATGCGTGTGCGGTGATGTGGAAATGTGTATTTAATAATGCAAATGCACGTATTCGGTAATGTGGATATGCGTGTGCGGTAATGCAAATGCACGTATTCGGTGAAATGAATATACGTATTCAATAATGTGAAAACACGTAATTGATAATGTGGATATGTGTGTGCGTTGAAACGGAAACACGTATTTAATAATGTGAATATACGTATTTGATAATGTGGATATGCGTGTGCGGTGAATCTGCCCCTACGCCTGGCGGAATGTTCGTTGCGCATTTCACGGATTGTTCGTTGGCATTTTGCGGAATGTTCGCCACGTAATTGGCAATCCGTTAGCAGCCGTAGGGGTCCGATTTATCGTGCCCGCAAATACGTATACACCCACGAAATGGGGGACGAATGCACGTTTGCGAGGATATGCTCCACTTTATCCGCTACCAATCATCATTGCCCTATCCTTCCAACTTGATAGTGTAGAAACCCACCTGTTCAGAAGATATGTGTGCAGTGAGTTAATACGTCCAAGGAATGCACTCGCCCCAATCATCATATATGGCAAGGGTGTCAATAACTGAATAATGTATCAATCCTTTTTCTTTCACTGTTATCTTACAATATTACTACAATACAAGATATATCGTTGAAAGAGAAAGAATTACATTGTATCAAACAGGTGTTTATGGGTGTTACTACAATATGACTACATACTACTTACATGAGAGTATAAAAAAGAGGATTTTCAGTATTGCTTTGTTTTTAGACATTACTGCATACACAAATGTATTTACTTGCTTTATATTTTGCAAAAAGTCATCGAAGTGCTTTAAACAACACTATTGCATATTATTTTAATCTGAAATTTGTGGGGTTGGAATAAATTATGTATTTTTGCAGTCATATAGTACACAATTACGTTATACAATAAAACACCTATGAAATATAGATACAAAATAATACTCATATTTTTAGCTGCCGTGTTTAAACTAAGCTCTATTTGTGGGCAAACAGACACGGCTACGCTAAAAATTAGTTATAAAGCAGCATTTAAGTCTTGTGTAGAACGTCCGCAGCTGTTCGATGATATGATATTATTGGTTGGAAAGCACAGCAGCAGTTTCTATTCTGCCACTAACATAACACAACAGCAGACATTAGACAGTGTGGTACAAACCACAGGCGGAAATCTTTCTCAGGTTCTAGCAGCAAGTTCCAAGATGAGAGCAAGTTCTAAATTAGGACAACACTATGTAGTATTGAAGAACTATCCCATAGCAAACAAACTTACTTATACCACAGAACTTGTGGGGAATACAGCCTTTAAGTATGAGGAGGCTATGCCAACGTTAGAATGGGAACTTTTAGATGGCGACAGCATCATTGCCGAATATAGTTGCAACAAGGCAAGAACGGCTTTTCGTGGCAGAGTATGGACAGTATGGTATACGCCCGACCTTACCATAAGTGAAGGACCTTGGAAGCTATGTGGATTACCAGGACTGATACTGAAAGCAGTTTCTGACAATGCCGAATATACTTTTGAATGCACAGGCATACAAAAAGGACATGGAGAAAAGATTGCTATTGCTAAGAAAAACTTTATAAATACAAATGCAGCCGACTTACAGAAACTCGAAGTTCTTACTGCTACCGACCCACAGGAAGCTATCATCAGACTCAAAGGTGTGCGTGGCAGCGGTAACATAAAGAAAAGAAAGTTGACTCCTTTGTTGATAGAAGATTTGAGCAAGAAATGAAGCAAGCATTTCTCATATGGTTAATTCTCTTGTCTGCCATCACGGCAAAAGGTCAAATACTTACAGGGCAGATTGTATCTACACAAAACACATCTGTTGAGCGTGCTGCCGTGTTTTTGAAAAACGAGAAACAAACCATAGCTTACACTTTTTCAAGCCCTAATGGTAGCTTTTCCATTGATGCCAAAGGAAAAGAGTTTCGCATAATAGAGGTAAGAAAGATGGGCTACGAAACAATTTCTTTGTTCATATCTGATTTCAAGAATGGGCAACATATTGTATTGCAAGAGAAAACAAACGAACTGAAAGAGGTGGTAGTGAAGTCGCAGAAGGTACGCCAAGAAGGCGATACGCTTAACTACCTTGTCAATTCTTTTAAAACTAAGCAAGACAGAACCATAGCCGATGTATTAAAAAAAATGCCAGGAATAGCCATTAACGAAGATGGATCCATAGAATATCAAGGCAAGAAAATCAATAAGTTCTATATTGAGGGAATGGATTTACTTGGTGGAAAATATACACAAGCATCAGAAAACATTGATGTGGACAAAGTAAAGAAAATACAAGTCTTCGAGCGTCATCAACCAATCAAAGCATTGAAAAACACCAGTTTCAGTGAGCAAGCTGCACTGAATATCGTTTTGAGAGATGGCGCAAAGAACGTATGGACACATACCATAGACCTTGCTGTTGGTATGGCAATGGACAGGAAGTCTGACTTCCTCTATAACAATAGGCTTTTTTCTATGTTCTTCTCGCGAAAAGTGCAAAGTATCAGCATGTATAAAAACAACAACACAGGTAAGAGTATTGGACAGGAAGTGTCGCCAATGGCTGCCTATTTAGACGACTCTGCTCCCACAGACGGCGGAATTCTCGCCAATATTTCATTGCCAGCACCCGATATAGAAACTGCTAGAAGCCGATTTAACCAAACACACCTGTTTGCTACAAATTGGCTTTTCAAGACAAAAGGCAACAACGACTTGCGACTACAGTTGGACGCAATGGCAGACAAGACTATACAAAGGCGAACAACTTCAACCATCTATACAATGGCAGGTAGCAAGGCAATCATGGAAGACGTGTCGGCACAAAGTCATCACAACGCACTCAATGCAGAGGTGCTGTACAAGCAAAATACGGATAAGCAATACCTTACCAATGATTTGCGAGGATATATAGACTTCGACCAAAGCGATGGTATATCGCTATTGAATGGTAGAAATACTCGCCAATATGTAAAGCCACGTCAGCGCTATCTCACCGACAAACTTTCCTTCATCCGAAACCTTAACGGTAAACATTCTATTTCAGCGAATGCCTATCTCTCATTAAATTATACACCAGATTTGCTGTTGCTATCAAATGAAACTACCGAACGATTGGAAAAACATAGCATATTGGGCGGATTTAATACTTATTGGGGACATAAAGTGGGCAAATTTCATCTGAACTACGATTTTGGAACAGATGCAAAATTACAACGAATGAACATCGAATATGATAGCATAAGTGCGAAACGAAGATATAGTGAATGGAGGAGTTTCGTTCGTCCTACATTCAGTTACAAGTCGAACAATATTCATCTCACAGCCAGTACACCGCTTTACTGGACAGAGCGATATTACGGAAATCAGCATAAAAGCACGCTTACCATAGAACCACATTTATATATATCTGCCATGCCTACACCATCGTTAACTCTTATGGGTATCTATAACTATGCATGGCGACCTAATGAGTTTTCCTCAACGATAGACATTCCTTTGTTTACAGACTATATAACGATGCGACAAGGTTACGGGAAACTAGACTATACGCTGTCGCATTTTCTTAGAACCTCTGTAGAATATAAAGACGTGTTGAAGGGCTTCTTTGTCAATATAGGCTATAGCTTTACCAATATGCGAAACCAACGTATGTATTCGCAACGTGTTATAAACAACTCTTATCAGACGTTTGCAACAGATTTTACAGCAAATAGTACCACACATGGTATAGATGGACGAATGAGTGAAAGTTGGAACATTGCACATTTGACAACTATCCTTGGCTGTTCCTACAATTGGAGCAACTATAAGATGCTTATTGGAAATAGTTTTGTACCTTTCCAAACGCAATCTGCTAATATCTCTCTTTCCTTTTCGTTGCAACCTGTTGAGTGGTTCTCCATAGAGGAGAAGAGTGTTTATAGTTATATAAGGCAACTATCAAAGGGTAATGCAGCATTCAATATTGAACCCTTGCGTTCTTTCAGTCATCAGTTGAAATGCTTTCTTATGCCTGGTAAATTCCAAATAGAGTGGAACAATGAGTTGTACCATAGCAACGACCATTCAGTCTCGTTCACATACTTTGCCGACATATCCGTATATTATCGTCGTAAACGTTACGAAATAGGACTTGTCTGCAATAATCTTCTAGGCAAGAATAAATACATCCGACAGCAAATAACCGACACTCAACAGATATATACAGCTACACAATTAAGAAGTAGAGATATTTTGCTGAAAATAATGCTATCATTGTAAAGATAGACAGGGTATCCTGTTATTATAAATAATTTAAAATCAAAAAGAAATGAAAAAATTTTTATTTTCGTTGGCACTAGCTCTTAGTTTAGGAGTAGTTGCACCACAAACAGTTGCTGCTAAAAGTAAATCCAAGATTGAAGTAACAGAAATCAAGCACCATGATGGTTATGATGAGGTTACCTTTAACGATGGAAGCTATGGCTTTTTCTTTGAAGATGGTACATCTACCATTTATATAAAGAAAGAAAGTCGTAAATAATCTTAGCAGTATTTCTTGATATTTGTAAACAATGGAATATCGAGAATTTATGCGTTACATTTAAGGTATGCCAAGAGTTTATTATGGCATACCTTAAATGTCTATGTACAATAGGGTAACTATATTTTAGTTTATCTTAAATTTATCATTAAATCTGACACGTCGTAGTCTTACCTGTAAAGTTCTGGCTGGTAGTATTTATAATATCCTTTTCTAATGATGGGAATTAGAAAAGTCATTGAAAACAGCGTCTTAGATCTTAATGGGTAGATAGGGGCTTATAAATCTCCTCTAACATCCTCTCCAAGTCTGAAGACTTATAGAGTATTTTCCCAGCGAACTGCGTGTAGGGAATAATCCTGTTGATTTTAGTTTTTCCCGTTTCAGCTTTCTCCGTTTTTGTTTGGAGCAACTGTTCCACGTCCTCACGCTTGTAGTAGCACTTATGCCCGATTTGGGAGAAGCCCAACACTCCCGTATCACGATAATGCTGCAAGGTGCGCTTACTGATGTTCAGCAGCCGGCACACATCGCCGTTGTGCAGCCAGTCCGTGTGCTTGCTTTTTTCTCCGAATGCCTTGTGGCAGCATTCTGCAAGGCTTAAGATTTCATCTCGAAGCTTTGTCCAATTGGTTTCTGTAATGATGTAATAGTTCATAATCATATTTTGTTATTGTTTGTTGTCTCAGGTCTTTCCTGTTTCTGCTGGCAAAGGTAATGGTGTGCGTGCGCCTCTCAAAGCAGCGGGGAACAGCAGGGAAGTATCGGGAACTATCGGGAAAAGAGCAATCTGTTTCATCGGTTCACATTTGCGTTTTCCTGCCCCGTCTTTTTCTTTTGTTGCAAAGACAATGCAAGCGAGTGCAGAGGAAGTAAAAGCGGAAAGACAACACCAAAAAGCAAAAGCCAATCCTACGAGAGAACAGACCAAGCAACAAATACAGAAGATTTGCTATGCCCTACTTGAAAAATACAAAGGCACAGGCATCACGGGACACTCCATGTTCCTCTACGACCTTAACAAGAGTGGTGTAACCATCGCCAACTAAGGAAACGCCAAAAATCGCACAAACTATAAGAGATATGGCAGATGCAGCCATCAGCACAGCCGATGATTTGGTGGAGGGAGTAGGCGGAATGTTCGCCACGTAATTGGCAAACCGTTAGCAGCCGTAGGGGTCCGATTTATCGTGCCCGCATATACGTATACACCCACAAAATGACAAACGGAAATGCGTGTGCGGTGATGTGGAAATGTGTATTTAATAATGTGAAAACACGTAATTGATAATGTGGAAATGTGTGTGCGATGAAACGGAAACATGTATTTGATGACGTGAATACACGTATTTGATAATGTGGAAATGTGTGTGCGATGATGTGAATGTACATATTTGATGACGTGAATATACATATTTGATAATGTTAGGATACGGGCACGATGAATCGGTCCCCTACACCTGGCGGAATGTTCGCACCCCATTTCGTGGGTGAGCGTTGGTATTTCACGGAATGTTTGTTGGTATTTTGCGGAGTGTTTTGTGTGTATTTCGTTGGTGTTCGTGGGTTTTTCACGGTGTGTTCGTTGCATTATCGCAGACCGTCAGCAGCATTTTCGCAAACCGTTCGCAGCCGTAGGGGTCCGATTTATCGCGCCCGCATATACGTATACACCCACAAAATGACAAACGGTAATGTGTGTGTGATGATGTGGAAATGTGTATTTAATAATGTGAAAACACGTATTTGATAATGTGGATATGCTGGAGCGTTTTACCATAAACAGGCGTATCCCATAACTATCAGTCGCCCTTTCCCACCCAAGTACACAAGCCTACCGTATACCATTTCCTATTTTGCTGTCATTTCTGTCACTCTTCTTCTGCTTTTAACAATCTGTGTATAAGCTAATTAAGCAAAGTGTTAAAAGTGACAGCAACTAAAAATTAAAACTTAATTAGGGGTTTTGATGCTTTTCGCTTGGTTACATTTGCACGCACAACGCACCCTATCCTTCCCCGTTTTCCCATGATCTAAAGACACATTTACAAAATAAATGTTGTATATTTGCAGTTGGTATGCCTACGACAGCTGAAACTGTGTGCAGACAATGACTTATCCTGACGGTGAAGTGGTGGCTTATCACTAATGCTGCGACAGGTTGAGAGCCTGATGAGCAATAAACAGGGACGTCAGAGCGTTATTGTTGACAGGATAGGTTACGACAAGGGGGGTCATACGGTCTATACAAAGCTCGGTAATGGCACGGAGACAACCTATACATATGACAAGCAGCGTGAACGTCTGCAGGCGATGAACCTTACAGCGGATGGTCAGACTGTGATGGAGAACAGGTATCAGTATGATGCTGTGGATAATATCCTCGGTATTACGAATGCTGCCAACCCAACGTCGCTGACGAAACTCAATAAGGCGAAGCTGGGAGGAAGGAGTTCGCAT